>Ga0207691_10001539_pt1 | contig 22944 bp, 15 predicted proteins | sample KBSM13metaG_FD_184327 | JGI IMG/M metagenome (GOLD analysis project Ga0207691, IMG submission 184327) | Miscanthus rhizosphere microbial communities from Kellogg Biological Station, Michigan, USA - KBS M1-3 metaG (SPAdes) (version 2) | ecosystem: Host-associated > Plants > Roots > Rhizosphere >... | reverse complement strand
GGACTACAATATTTTTCCGCACGTCAAGGTAGAGGCGAATATGGCGACGATTCGGCGCGCCAAACGCAATTCCAACTCGCGCGGCAGCAGCGGTGTTGGGGGCAGTGCCGGCGGTGGTAGCAACGGCCGACGCAAGGAAGTCGCGCTCTTTATCGAGACCTCCAACGGCTATGCCCGCGGGCTGCTCGCGGGGTCGGCGCCTGCCGGATCGGGCGTCGTCACCTATGGGCTCGAGCTCCTGCACAACGACGGGCCCTGGGAGGTCCCCGATCACTTCCGCAAGTACAACGCGGTGCTGCGCTACACGCGGCCGCTGGGCGAAGGAAAATTCAGCGCGACCGCGATGGCCTATGGCGGCAACTGGAATTCAACCGACCAGGTCGCGCAGCGCGCGATCGACAGCGGGATCGTCGCGCGCTTCGGGTCACTCGATACCAGCGATGGCGGCGAATCGCAGCGCTACAGCTTCTCGGCCGATTACGCGGGGCTCTTGGCCGGTGGCCAGTTCCAGACGACCGCCTACTGGTTCAAGTACAAGCTCAACCTCTTTTCCAACTTCACCTATTTCCTCGACGATCCGGTCAACGGCGACCAGTTCGAGCAAGCGGACGATCGCAACGTCTATGGCTGGACAGGCAAGTGGTCGAAGTCGGGGGACCTGCTTGGAAAGCCGACCATCAACACGCTCGGCTATGAGTTGCGCCAGGACCGCATCAGACCGGTGGGGCTCTATTCGACGCGGCGACGAGAGCGTTTGTCGACCACTCGCGAAGACAACGTCACGGAGGGAAGTGCGGGCATCTACGGACAGAACGACACGCAGTGGAACAGCGGGTTCCGCTCGCTCCTGGGCCTGCGCTATGACCGCTATCGCTTCAACGTCGACAGCAATGTTGCCGAGAACTCGGGCAGTGCCGCTGCCGGCATCTGGTCGCCGAAGGCGTCGCTGATCTTCGGGCCATGGGACAAGACCGAGTACTTCGTCAACTACGGCTCGGGCTTTCACAGCAACGATGCGCGCGGCGTCACGATCAAGGTCGATCCCAAGTCAGGCGATCCGGTGAATTCGGCGACGCCGCTCGTGCGCAGCACCGGTGCCGAGCTGGGCCTGCGCAGCGAGATCGTTCCCAACATCCAGTCGTCGCTGGCCCTGTGGTACCTCAAGCTCGGCAGCGAGCTTGTCTTCGTCGGCGACGCGGGCACCACCGAGGCGGGACGCCGATCGCGACGCTACGGCATCGAATGGAACACCCGCTGGCGGCCCGTGCCGTGGCTGTACCTCGACCTGGATCTCGCCTGGAACCACGCGCGGTTCTCCGAGAACGCGCCGGAGGGCAACTTCATTCCCGGCGCACCGAGCTCGGTAATGTCCGCCGGGATCGCGGTCGACCGTCACGGCGCGTGGTCCGGCGCGCTGTTCATGACCTACATCGGCTCTTACCCGCTGATCGAGGACAACAGCATCCGGTCCAAGTCGAACACCACCTTCGACGGCCAGATCGCATACGCGCTCACGCCCAAGGCCAAGGTGCGCTTCGACGTCTTCAACATCCTCGACACCCAGAACAACGACATCACCTACTACTACACCTCGCGCCTGCCCGGCGAGCCCGCCCAAGGCATGGCCGACACGCACTTTCATCCGGGGGAGAAGCGGAGCTTTCGAATATCGCTCGCCTACACCTTCTGACGTTCCGCGGCTCGCCGCGGACGTTGCGCGGTCTCGCAGTCGACCTGGATCAGCTCGCGCCGGGCGCCGTCGATCCGGACCGCGCTCAGCGTGCCGCCCCAGACGCAGCCGGTGTCGATGCCGAGCAGGTCGGGGCGATCGACCAGGCCGAGCGACGACCAGTGGCCGAACGCGATCGGCGTCGCCATGGTCCTTCTCCCGGGCACGTCGAACCACGGATGGAAGCCCGGCGGCGCGGCGTCGGCGCCGTCCTTGGTGCGGAATTCCAGCGTGCCGTCGGCAGCGACGAAGCGGATCCGCGTCAGAGCGTTGAGGGTGAAGCGGAGCCGATCGTCGCCGGTGAGCGAATCGCTCCATCGCAGCGGCTCGTTGCCGAACATCGCCGCCAGGAAGGTACGTCCCGGTTGATGGCGCAGCGCGGCCTCGAGCTCGCCCGCGAGGGCCAGAGTCGTCGCCAGGTCCCACTGCGGAACGACGCCGGCGTGGAGCATCAGCCAGCCGTGGGCATGGACCGCCATGCGACGCTGGCGCACCCAGTCGAGCCAGGCCTCCCGATCCGGCGCATCGAGGATGTCGTCGAGGGTGTCGCTGCGGTGGCGCGGGCGGACGCCGGCGGCGACGGCGAGCAGATGCCAGTCGTGGTTGCCGAGCACGCAGGTGGCGGCGCTGCCGAGGCCGCGCAACAGGCGCAAGGTGCCGAGCGAGTCGGGGCCGCGGTTGACCAGGTCGCCGAGGACATAGAGATGGTCGCGCGACGGTGAGAAGGCGATCTTGGCGAGAAGCCTGTCGAGCGCACCGGCGCAGCCCTGGATGTCGCCCACGATATAGATCATGGAGCGATTCTGCTACGCTGGCTCCCCGCCTACGCCCCGCGCCCGCGCATGGACGTTGCCCTCCTGCTGTTCCTGATCTTCCTGAATTCGCTCTTCGCCATGTCCGAGATGGCGCTCACCGCCAGCCGCAAGGCGAGGCTGCAGGTGATGGTCGAGGCAGGCGATTCGGGCGCGCGCCATGCCATGGCGTTGCACGATGACCCGACCAAGTTCCTGTCGGTGGTGCAGATCGGCATCACCTCGATCAGCATCCTCAACGGCATCGTCGGCGATGCCGCGTTCTCGGCGCCGTTCGCGCGCTGGCTTCATGCCACCTTCCACATCGGCGACCGGGCGGCCGAGATAACGGCGACGGCGATGGTCGTGGTCACGATCACCTTCCTCAGCATCATCTTCGGCGAGCTGGTGCCGAAGCGGATCGGCCTGCAATACCCGGAGACGGTCGCCCGTCTGGTCGCCCGGCCGATGGAGTGGCTGTCGCTGATCGCCCGTCCGTTCGTTCGGCTGCTGTCGTGGTGCACCGACGTGACGCTGCGCCTGTTCGGCATCCGCGGCGGCCCCGATCGCAGCGTCACCGAGGAGGAGATCGCCGCCAGCCTCGAGGAGGGACTCGACGCCGGCGTGATCGAGGCGCAGGAGCACCAGATGGTGCGCAACGTCTTTCGCCTCGACGACCGCCAGGTCGGCTCGATGATGATCCCGCGCGCGGAGATCGTCTGGCTCGACGCCACCGCCACCGCCGACGACGTGCTGCGCGTGATTCGCGATGCCGAGCACTCGCGCTACCCGGTCTGTCGCGTCGGCCTCGACGACGTGCTCGGCGTCATCAGCGCGCAGAAGCTGCTGCAGCAGGCGATCGAGGGCAAGGCGTTCGCGGTCGACCAGGGCCTGGAGCCGCCGGTGTTCGTTCCCGAGACGCTCTCGGGGATGGAGCTGCTCGAGCACTTTCGCGCCTCGAGCGCGCAGATCGTCTTCGTCGTCGACGAATACGGCGAGGTGCAGGGGATGATCACCGTGCGCGACGTGCTCGAGGCGATCACCGGCGAGTTCAGCACCGAGACCGAGGCCGACTCGTGGGCGGTGCAGCGCGCCGACGGCAGCTGGCTGTTCGACGGCCTGATTCCGACCCCCGAGCTGAAGGATCGCCTCGACCTGAAGGAGCTGCCCGAGGAAGACCGCGGTCGCTACAACACGCTCGCCGGGATGATCATGCTTCTACTCGGCCGGCTGCCCGAAACCGCCGACACGGTCGATTGGGAGGGCTGGCGCTTCGAGGTCGTCGACCTCGACGGGAAGCGCGTCGACAAGGTCCTGGCGAGCGCGCTCGCGTCCGAGGCGATGGCGCACGTTGCCGTCGACAGCTGATGACAGCCGAGCGATGAGCGCGCCGATCTTCGCGCGGACGCTGGCGAGCGCGGCCATGATCGAGGTCTTCGCCGACCGCGCCGTGATCGAGGCGACGCTGGCCTTCGAGGCGGCGCTCGCCGACGCCGAAGCGGCCGAAGGCGTGATCCCGTCCAGCGCCGTCGCGCCGATTGCGGCAGCGTGCCGAGGCGAATTCGACATCGAGGCGATCGTCGCCGAGGCGCGGCCCGCGGGCAGCCTGGCGATCCCGCTGGTGAAGCGGCTCACGGCGCGCGTCGCCGAGCAAGACGCCGCGGCCGCGGCGTTCGTCCACCGGGGCAGCACGAGCCAGGACGTGATCGACACGGCGATGGTCCTGGTGACGCGGCGCGCGCTCGCGCTGATCGAGGTCGAACTGGCGCGTCTCACGGGCTCGCTGCTCGCGCTCGCCCGTGCCCACGTCGCGACGCCGATGCTCGCGCGTACGCTGCTCCAGCCGGCGCAGGTGATCAGCTTCGGCGTCAAGGTGGCGACCTGGGTCGCGCCCCTGGTTCGCGGGCGCGAGCGCCTCGCGCGTGCCGGCGCGGCGGCGCTGCAGCTTCAATTCGGCGGCGCGGTCGGAACGCTGGCGTCGCTCGGAAGCCAAGGGCCGGCGGTCGCGCGGCGCCTGGCCGAGCGGCTCGGCCTGCCCGCACCCGAAGGCGCATGGCACGTCCAGCGCGATGCCTGGATCGCGCTCGGCTGCGAGCTCGCGCTCCTGTGCGGATCGCTCGGCAAGATCGGACGCGACCTCGCGCTGCTCTCGCAAGGCGAGGTCGGCGAGGTCGCCGAGCCCACGGGCGCCGGGCGCGGCGGCTCGTCGGCGATGCCGAACAAACGCAACCCGGTCGCGGCGATGACCGCGATCGCCGCGGCGACGCGCGCGCCGCACCATGCCGCGGCCTTGCTGACGTCGATGGCACACGAGCACGAGCGCGGCCTCGGCGGCTGGCAGGCCGAGCTCGCCGAGTGGCCGGCACTGTTCCTGGCGACGCATGGCAGCCTGGTCGCGCTCGCCGACGCGAGCGCCGGGCTGGCGGTCGACACGGCGCGGATGCGCGCCAACATCGAGCGCCAGCGCGGCACCGTCTTCGCCGAAGGCGCCGCTGCGCTGCTCGCACCGACTCTCGGCAAGGCCAAGGCGCAGGAGTTGCTCGCCCGGCTCTCGGCCCGGGCGATTACCGACGACGTCGACCTGCGCGCGTTGCTGCGTGCCGACCCGGCGCTCGCGGGGATCGACGCTGCCGCGCTCGACGCCGCCTTCGACATCGACGCCGCCGCGCGCCAGGCCGGCGAAGTCGCGACGACGCAGCTCGACCGACTCGACGGTCGCGTCGCTGCCTATGGAGACACGCGATGAGACCTGATCACGACGCACCCGACGAGCGCGACGACGACTTCAGTCGCGGTCTCGCCAACCGCCGCGCCGTTCTCGGCGACGCCTGGGTCGACAAGTCGCTCGCCGGCGCGACCGACTTCAATGCCGACTTCCAGCGCCTGATCACGCGCTACGCCTGGCACGACATCTGGGGCCGGCCCGGCCTCGATCACGAGACGCGAAGGCTGCTCGTCCTCGGCATGACGATGGGACTGGCGCGCTGGGAGGAGTTCGAGCTCCACTGCCGCGCCGCCGTGCGCGGCGGCGTGCCGATCGAGAAGATCAAGGAAACGCTGATGCAGGGCGCGATCTACTGCGGCGTCCCAGCGGCCAACACCGCGTTCAAGCTCGCCGGCGACATCCTGCGAGCCGAAGGCCGCGCGCCGGCGCCGAGCTCGCTTGCCGCCGACGTTCGCGTCGCCCATCACCACACGTTCAGCGCGCCGCAGCTGAAGGTCGCGGTTCAGGGAACGGGCGCGCCGGTGATGCTCAGCCACGCGCTCGGCCTCGACCTGCACATGTGGCACGAGTTCGCGGCGCGCCTTGCCGGCGAGCGGGCGGTGTTGCGCTACGACCAGCGCGGCCACGGCGGCTCGGCGCGGCCGCCGGGACCGTATGCGATCGACGACCTCGTTGACGACGCGGCGCGGCTGATCCGCGAATGGGGCCGCGGCCCGGTCGTCTTCATCGGCCTGTCGATGGGAGGCATGGTGGGCCAGGGGCTCGCGGTTCGCCATCCCGAGCTGCTGCGCGGCGTCGTCCTCGCCAACACGACGGCCCGCTATCCCGAGGCGGCGCGGCCCGTCTGGGCGACGCGGATCGCGGCGGTCGAGCAGGGCGGCATGGCGGCGGTCGCCGACGCGGTCGTCGAGCGCTACCTGCACGCCGACTACCGCGCGGCGCATCCGCTCGAAGTCGCGGCGCTGCGCACCACCCTGCTGCGCGCCGATCCGGCGGGCTACGTCGCCGCGTGCCATGCAGTGGCCAACGTCGACTGGCTCGATCGCCTGTCGTCGGTGCGAACGCCGACGCTCGTGATCGCCGGCGCGCGCGATGCCGGTGCGACGCCGGAGATGGCGCGCGCGATCGCCGAACGCATCGTCGGCGCCGAGCTCGCGGTGCTCGACGATGCCTCGCACCTGAGCGTCGCGGAGCAGCCGGCGCAGTTCGCCGAGCTCGTTCAGAGCTTCATCGCCGGGCTGCCGGCCTGAGCCGGCGACGCGGCGCGCCTAGATCGCCATGTCGGCGGCGATGCTGTCGCGCGCGGCCTTGTTCATCCGGATCTGGTACGGCAGGAACGTCAGCCGATCCGTGGCCGTCGCGCCGCCCGGATTCGAGGCCCGGTAGCTGCCGCCGAGGACGACGCCGTCCTTGATCAGCGCGCCGGTGTAGACGTTGCCGTTGAGCTCAAAGTAGACCCGGTACTGGGTCGATCTGCTGAGCGTCGCCGACTGCGGCCGAGCCGCGGCCGCGACCCAGACCGGGACGCCGCCGATCGCGAGCCCGTTCCTGCGCCGTTGATAGCTGAGTGCCGAGCCCGTCGCGGCGACCGTGAAGGTGGCGGTCGCGTCGGTGAGGACCGTCTGGCTCGCAGGTTGCGCGGTGATCGCCGGCGGGTTGCTCGTCGCCGCTGGGGCGCCGCTGCCTCCGCCACCGCAGCCGGCGACGAGCGCGACCAGGAGGCCCGACAGCGTGTTCGAGAGCAGCGACGACGCTGGCGCGGAGATCGATCCGGACATGAGGCGAGGCTCCTGAAGCTCCTGAGGGCGATTTGAGGTGCCGGCGATCATCACCGCGAATGACTAAGATCGGTCGCCGTGGCTTCGCGGCGAGCTTCGCGGCGAATTCACGCCGCCCCCCTGGAAGAACGAATGCCCATGCCCAGCAACGCAGACGACACCCCCTCTCGCTTCGGCAGCGGCCGCGCGATCCCTCGCGTCGAGGACGGCGAGCTGCTCGCCGGCCGCGGCCGCTTCGTCGACAACATCGCCAGCGCCGGCGCGGCGACGATGGCCTTCCATCGGTCGCCGCACGCGCATGCGCGAATCGTCTCTATCGATGCCGACGCGGCGCGGGCGATGCCCGGCGTGCTCGCGGTCTACACCGGCGCCGAGCTCGCCGCCGCCGGGATCGAGCCGATGGCGACGACCACCGACTTCAGGCGCGCCGACGGCCGCACCACCGTCACGCCGCCCCGGCGCGCCCTCGCGCACGAGTTCGCGCGTCACGTCGGCGAGGCGGTGGTCGCGGTCGTCGCGGAAACGCGCGAAGCGGCGCGCGACGCCATCGACAGCGTCGTCGTCGAGTACGAGGAGCTGCCGGCCGTTGCCGACGTGGTCGCCGCGACCCGTGCCGGCGCACCCGCGGTCACGCCCGAGGCCGCCGACAATATCGCCGCCGAGATGAGCCATGGCGACGCCGCGGCCACCGAAGCGGCGTTCGCGCGAGCCGCGGTGCGGGTCGAGATCGACGTCGTCAACCAGCGCGTCGCGCCGGTGTCGCTCGAGCCGCGCAGCATCGTCGCGTCGTTCGACGCGGCCAGCGAGCGCCTCGTCGTTCGCATCAGCAACCAGATGCCGACCGCGGTCGCCGCGGGCATCGCCGCGGCGTTGCCCGGGCTCGAGCAGAAGCAGGTCCGGGTTCTGGTCGGCGACGTCGGCGGCGGCTTCGGCATGAAGACCGGGCCGTATCCGGAAGACATCGTCGTCGCCCACGCGGCGCGCTCGCTGCGCCGCGCGGTCCGCTGGCAAGCCGACCGCAGCGAGGATTTCCTGTCGGCCTCGCACGGCCGCGACGTCACGAGCCACGCCGAGCTCGCCCTCGATCGCGATGGCAAGGCGCTGGCGCTGCGCGTGCGCTCGCGCGCCAATGTCGGCGCCTACGCGACGCCGGCCGGGGTCGTGATCCAGCTGCTGATCGGGCCGTGGGTCTCGACCAGCATCTACGACATCGCGACGATCGACCTGCAGTTGCGCGCCGTGCTGACCAACACGACGCCGACCGGTGCCTATCGCGGTGCCGGCCGGCCAGAAGCGATCTACCTGATCGAGCGGTTGTTCGACGCCGCCGCGCGCGAGATGAAGATCGACCCGGCCGAGCTGCGTCGTCGCAACATGGTCCGCCCCGAGCAGATGCCGTACCAGAACGCGATGGGCCAGACCTACGACAGCGGCGCGTTCGAGAAGATCCTCGACCAAGGCCTGGCGCTTGCCGACTGGAACGGCTTCGCCGCGCGCCGCGCGGAGTCGGCCCGGCGCGGCAAGCTGCGCGGCCGCGGCATCGCCTCGTTCCTCGAATGGACCGGCGGCAACGTGTTCGAGGAAGCGGTGAGCATCGACATCACGGCCGACGGCATGGTCGAGATCTTCTCGGCGACGCAGGCCATGGGCCAGGGCATCGCCACCAGCTATGTCCAGCTCGCGGTCGACGTGTTCGGCGTGCCGGTCGAGAAGATCCGCATCGTCCAGGGCGACACCGACCGTGGCAACGGCTTCGGCAGCGCCGGTTCGCGCTCGCTCTTCACCGGCGGCTCGGCGGTGAAGGTCGCCTCGGAGCAGGCGATCGAGCACGCGAAGGCGCTCGCCGGCGAGGCGCTCGAGGCATCCGCCGGCGACATCGAATACCGCGCCGGCCGATTTGCCGTCGTCGGCACCGATCTGGCGATCGACCTGTTCGCTCTCGCCGGTCGCCAGCCCGGCCAGCGCATCCACGTCGATTCGAAAAGCGTCGCCGGCGGGCCGACCTGGCCAAACGCGTGCCACGTCTGCGAGGTCGAGGTCGACCCCGAGATCGGCGATGTTCGCGTCGTCGCGTATTCGTCGGTCAACGACATCGGCCGCGTCGTCAGCCCGACGATCGCACGCGGCCAGGTCGACGGCGGCGCGGTCCAGGGCTTGGGCCAGGCGCTCAGCGAGCAGGTCGTCTACGACGCCGGCAGCAGCCAGCTCGTCACCGGCAGCTTCATGGACTATGCCGTGCCTCGCGCCGACGTCGGCGTCTCCTTCCGCACCGAGTTCGACACCTCGATTCCATGCGCGCTCAACCCGCTCGGCGTCAAGGGCGTCGGCGAGCTCGGCACGATCGGCGCGACGCCGGCGGTGATGAACGCGATCGTCGATGCGCTCGATCACGCCGGCCTCGGCCGCGCTGCCGAGAAGATCCAGATGCCGGCAACGCCCGAGCGCGTCTGGCAGGCCTTGCGCGGCGTCACCGGCCCATCCGCCTAGTCGGGCCTCAACCCGGATCGCGGACGAACGACGGGAACGCGTCCGGCTGGCGCGGCCACGGCCGCTGGCGGGGGATGACGCCGCTCGCCACGAGATTGGCATGGCTGTCGTATCGCACCTGGACGATCTCGGCCGGCGTTGAGCTGGCGCGCTCGAACGCAGTCTGGCTGGTCGGCGAATATTCGCGCTCGCCGTGGCCGGTGCCGAGCTTCTTCTCCTCGCGCTGCGCGAACGAATCGGCGCGGGCGCGTGCTGACGGTTGGGCCGGCGCGGCGGCATCGGCCGCCCCCTGGCTCTGGCGCTCGGCCTCGAGACGGCCGGCGGCGTCCGCTTCCTTGCCGATCGAAGGCGCCGGCTCCGGCCAGCGTCCGACCGGTTCGGGCGCGCGCTCGCGGAAGACCGCTGCGCCGATCACGCCGACGTTGTCGGGCCGGTGCGTGCGCGCCGCATACGAGTCGGGCAAGGCGGTGAAGTAGAACGCTGCCGCTTCCGAGTAGCTCTTGCGCCAGCCGGTGATTTCTGCCGACTGGTACGGCCCCAGGACATAGCCGGTCTGCGCCACCGAAGCGGTCTCGCCGCTCACCGCGTTGACGCCGTCGACGGACAGCACGATCAGGACGCGCCCCGGCGACCGGTTCGTGAGGCGGACCGCGTAACGATCGCCCGGCCGGCCGGCGACGTAGCTCGCGCCGCGGTAATTCCACGACGGCAGCTGCTCGCCGCGACCGCGGTCGAGGATCTGCACGTCGACCAGCGAGCCGACGGCGAGGGCCGGCGGCGACGAGCAGCCGCCGAAGGCGGCAGCGGCGATGGCGGTGAGGAAGAGGCGACGGGTCGGCATGACGGTTCTCCGAACAGGTGTGGGACCTGTCGTTGAACGCACAGCCCGCGCCGACGGGGTGAATCGTTCAGGGCGCTGTCTTCGGCACCCGCGTGCGGTTGTCGTTCGAGGCGTCGGCGTCAGGCCAGAAGCAGCACTTCGTCCACGCCAGGCTGAGCAGCTCGTCGAGGACAGTCTTGGCGCCTTCGCTGGTAAGCCACCAGCGGTCGATGTCGTAGCGCCGCGGCGGCGCCGCGATCACGCCGACTTCGACGCCGGGGCCGAACGCCAGGCGATAGGCCAGGCGCGAGCGCCGTGCGTGCACGCCCGCCGAAAAGAGATCGATCGTGTCGGTCCTCGGCTGCTCGCGGCGCAGCCGATCGCGGACGGCGACGGCGCTCAGGAAAGTGCGCTCGCGCGCCGTCGCCGGCGCCGCGACGGCGATGACCGGAACCTCGACCAGCCCATGACGGCGCAGGTAGTTCGCCGCCCGTTCGGCATAGGTCGGCCAGACCTCGCCTTCCTGCCATCCTTCGATCGGCCCTCCCGAAGTGACGACGCGTTCGTAACGGCCCGCGCGCCAAGTCGCGATCGCCGCGTCGAGGTCGCGCTGGTCGAGCCAACCCTCGACGACGAGCGTGCGCGCGCCACTACCGTCGGCGCCATGAGCCGGGTCGCTGTGCGCGAGAAAGCCGCCGACCGACCGCAGTGCGAACAGGCCGAAGAGCGCGAGCAGGCCGCACAACAGCACGGCGCCCCAGAGGGTCGGCAGCCAGACCTGGCGACGGCGAACGAGTGCAGGCACAGGGTTGTTGCGACGTGAGGCGTGGTCGATTTTTTCACGAGCGTCTCGGGTTGCCTCCGAGCGCCTGTCGGTGCTGACGTTCGCTGCCGCTCCGGCCTGGCCCCCGCCGAAAACGGCACTCGCTGTAACCGCCTGTGACGCGATGAACTCGCGTCGCTCCGGTGGGGGGTCAGCCTTCCTGGAGACCGCGCAGCGCGGCAAAGCGCACGGGGCGCCGCCGAGGATCGGTTTCGAACTCGATCTGCAGGCACGAGCAGGGCGATGCGTCACCGACCCGGACCGGCTTGTCGAATGAATGCACCTTGCCGCACGAGACGCAGCGCCAGGTAAAGCTGCGCGTCGCGAACGCCGCGGCTTGAGCCGGCGACATCACCAGGCCAGGTTCGCCGAACAGGGTGTCGATCGTGAACGGCTGGATCGGGCGCGTTCGTGCCGGCGAGTGGAGATGGCGGCCGTTGCGCGTCGGGCGGCGCCGGAACAACCAAGAGAGACCACGTCGCGACACTGCGAAGATGACTGTGGCGATCCTTCCCATCCGCTTTCAACCTCCAGACCAGACGATAGAGGCAAGGCCGGCTCCTGCCTTCGCCTTTGGTCGGTCATCCCGCGATCAAGGGGGCGGCCGCGAGCCTCGATCGGAGGGGCGGCGAAGCCGCGCCACGCCGGCGCGGCAGCGCGCCGCCAGGCGACCGAATCCGGCGCGCAGCGAGCGCCCCAGCCGGACACGACGCGTTTCTGCGCGGGCCGCCCGGTAGACGCCGGGCACGGTCTCGGCAAACGCTGCGCTCGACCAGTCCTTGCCCTTCATCCTTGTCATCCGACCCTAGCCCGTCACTTCGAACGGCCACGTCAGCAGGACCGCGTCGGCCGCCGCGATCGGATTCCAGTGCCCGCGCATGACGTGAACCGCCTGGGCAAGATCCAGCAACTGCGCCTGCGACGCCGGAGCTTCGCGGTAGATCAGATAGGCATAGAACGAGTACTGCCAAGTGCACCGGTCGATCGCCGCACGGGAGTCGCTTTGCTTGCTGGCCATGGCCGGGGCAAAGGCAAGGTCCATACCGACGCCCAATGTGACGAAATGCGCACTTGGTCGCCCCCCGGGACCCGCGAACGCCCGAGAGGCAAGCCCGGTCGCCCGGCCGGCGGTTGCGACCGTGCGCCGGTCGGGCGCGCCATCAGCCGGCGATTTCGCAGCGCTTGACCACGCCGTAGAACGGGTCGCTGCCGAAGAAGGCGTTGCTGCACGAGCCGCTGCCGGCGACGCTCATCGTGATCCAGCTCGAGCCGCTGCCGTAGCGCACGGTCTGGGTGCCGCTCACATTGAAGGCCTGGCCCTCGTCCGCGATCACGGTCCAGCCTGGCGCCGGCGCGCTGCCGCTCACCTGGCACTCCTTGACGACGCCATAGATCGGGTCGTTGCCGAAGAAGGCGTTGCTGCACGAGCCGCTGCCGGCGACGCTCATCGTGATCCAGCTCGAGCCGCTGCCATAGCGAACGGTCTGCGTGCCGCTCACCGTGAAGCCCTGGCCTTCGCCCGCGATGCGAGTCCAGCCGGACGGGGGCGGTGTCGGCGCGGGTGCCGCGACGAGCGCGGCCAAGGTCGCCGCGGCGTCGACGATGCCGGCGCCGCAGATCGCGGTCGTGCAATCCGATCCGGTGCCGGACGGAAACGCGCGTGCCGACTGGCGCAGGCGCGCGAGCACGTCGGCGGCGGTCAGCGCCGGATTGACCGAGAGCATCAGCGAGACGACGCCGGCGACGTGCGGAGTCGCCATGCTCGTGCCCTGGAACCAGGCGTAGCTGTCGGCGCCCGGCGTCGTCGCACCGGTGTTCAGCGTCGACAGGATGCCGTCGTTGCCGCCGCCGCCGGGGGCCGCGATCGCCACCTTGGCGCCGTAGTTGCTGTAGCCGGCGCGACCGCCGTTGCGCGTCGTCGCCGCGACGGCGATGACGCCGTTGCAGCTCGCCGGCTGGGTGTTGCCAGCGTCGGTGTTGCTGTTGCCCGCGGCGACGACGACCACCGTGCCCCGCGCGACGACGTCGTTGATCGCGCTCTGGAACGTGTTTGAGCACGCGCCGTTGCCACCCAGGCTCAGGTTCTCGACCCGCGCCGGCGTCGGGTTCGCCGGCACGCCGGGAACGGCGATGCCCGCCGCCCAGCGCATGCCGTCGACGATGTCGGACGTGTAGCCGCCGCAGCGTCCGAGAACGCGTATCGGCTGGATCCTGGAGACCCAATTGATGCCCGTGACGCCCGCGCCGTTGTTGCTCGCCGCGCCGATCGTTCCGGCGACGTGCGTGCCGTGCCAGCTGCTGTTGGCGCCGTCGCAGCCGTAGTCGCCCGGATCGGCCGCGTTGCCGTCGCGGCCGTCGCCGTCGTTGGCCTTGCTGGCATCGCCGATGAAGTCGTAGCCCGCGACCAGTCGGCCGAGCAGCTCGGCATGGGGCAGCACGCCCGTGTCGACCACCGCGATCGTGATCGCTGCCGAGCCGGTCGAGATGTCCCACGCTCCCGGCAAGTTGATGCCGCCCGTCGGCTCGTAGTAGTGCCACTGCTGCGCGTACATGGTGTCGTTGGGCACGAAGAGCGGATGCATCAGCTCGTCAGGCTCGACCGAGAGCACGCGCGGGTCGCTGCGCAGGAGCCGGGCGACGTCGTGTGCGTCGCGTTTCATCACGCGCCGGCCAAGCCGGGCGACGTGGGCGCCGCCGGACATGGCGCGCACGATCTCGAGCCGCTCGCCGAACGTGGCACCGACGGCAGCGATGCTCAAGCGCGCGTCGGCACGGCTGTCGCGCAGCCTGACGATGAAGCGGTCGACGGTGTCGTCCGAGGCGGCTGCAGCGTTGGCGGTGGTCGGCGTTCCGGCGGCGACGTTGACGCCGGCGTGGGCCGCCGGAAGGACGCAGGACAGGGCGAGGGCGAGCGCAAGATTCGGGCGAAGAGACATCGGATTCGCGGCCTTGGAAAAAGCGGGGTGGCAATTGTTGATCGCACTGGCGCAGACGCCAAACGATGCCGCCGCGGAAAATGCAAGAAGTGGTAACGCTTCTCCGTCGATGGGTGCAGCGTCAATTGCGCGTCCCTCACCGCGGTCCCCGAGCTCGATTCCGAACCCGCGCACCTTTCGTAACAACGGGTTCGCGTTATCCGCGAAGATTTGCAGCGTTGGTATTTCTCGAGCCGCGACCCATGAATTCCTTTCAATGCCTGGCCTTGGTCGCCATCCTCTCGCTATGCGGCTGCGGGGGCGGCAAGGCCGACGTGGTCGCGACAGCGAATGCGGCTTCCGCTCCTGCCTCGGCCGTCGTCCAGGGTCCCGCCCCCGCTCCGGTCTTGCCGGCGGCGCCAGCTGGACCGGCGATCAAGGTGACCGGGCTCTCGCTGCCTGCGGTCACGCCGACGGCGATCGGCGCTCTCACGCCGATGGTGGTGCAGGTGAGCGAGGCCTCGGGAACTGCGGTGCCCGCGACGGCGCTGTCGTGGGAAAGCGCGGACCCGACCGTGGCCACGGTCGAAGCGGGCGGTGTCGTCAAGCCGCTGCGAGCGGGATTCACGACGATCAAGGTGTCCGCGGACGGCGTCTCCGCGTCCGGGACGCTGTCGGTGCGTGGCCCGGCACCGGCTCCCGCGCGCTCGCGATACGTCGGAATGAATCTCGCCGGCATCGCCTACTACTCGACGGAGTTCCCCTTCGCCGATCTGATGAAGAGCGGCATGGGCTGGGTCTCGCACGAGGACAACGGCACCTGGGGCAAGGCGTTTCCGTCGCTCACTGCCGACGGCTATCCAGCTGCGCTCGCCCCAGGCCAGCATGCGCTGAACGCCGTCGCCTGGACGGGCAGTCGCTTCGCGCCCGGCCGCTACGTCGTGCTCTGGGATGGCGACGGCTCGATCAGCTTCCCGCTCAGCAACGTGGCAGTCGCCGAGTCGGCACCGAACCGGATCGCGATCGACGTCGTCGATAACAGCGGCAACCTCTGGGTCGCGATCGATCGCACGAGCGCCAGCAACCCGGTTCGCAACCTTCGCTTCCTCTGGCCCGGCACCGAGGCGGTGTACGCCAACCAGCCGTTCAACCCGGTTTTCCTCGCCAAGGTCGCGCCGTTCTCGCTGCTCCGCTTCATCGACTGGGGCGCGACCAACCACTCCCCGGTCGTCGAGTGGAGCGACCGTTCCCACATCGGCGACGTGACCTACGCAACGCCCGCCGGCGTACCGATCGAGGTGATGATCGACCTCGCCAACACGCTGCACGTCGACCCTTGGTTCTGCATTCCGCATCAGGCGAGCGACGACTACGTGCGCAGGTTCGCGACCCTGCTGCATGAGCGCCTGGACCCCGCGCTGCGCCCGCACATCGAATACTCAAACGAGGTCTGGAACACCGCGTTCGGCCAAGCGACATGGGCCAACCAGCGCTCGCAAGCGCTCGGCCTCGACAGCCCCTTCGGCCAGCCGGCGATCTTCTACGCCCTGCGTTCGGTGCAGGTGTTCAAGATCATGCAGGACGTCTGGGGCGCCGCCGACCGCGGCCGGATCGTGCGCGTGATCGCCGGCCAGGCGGTCTGGGACAACTTCCTCTCCAGCGCGCTCGCCTACAAGGACACCGCAGCCAACGCCGACGTCATGGCCATCGCACCGTATTTCAGCGCTGTCGCCGCGGGCGATCCGGCACAGGTCGCGACGACGCTCGGCCTGAGCAGCGACCAGGTCGTCGACCAGATGCTCGCCGACATCCGCGGTCCGATCAAATCGTCGATGACCGCCAACGCTGTGCTCGCCGCCAAGTACAAGCTGAAGCTCAAGGCTTACGAGAGCGGGCCTGGCGACACTAGCTCCAGCTTTCCGGCCGACAAGATCGATGCCATGACGGCGCTCTTCACTTCGGCGCACACCCACCCGCGCATGCGCGATGTCTACGCCGAGTACTACAGCCAGTGGGTCGCGGCGGGTGGCGACACGATGAATCAGTACAGCGATGTCGGCAATTGGTCGAAGTGGGGACTCTGGGGGTCGCTGCAGTACGTGACGCAGGACCCCGCCACCGCGCCCAAGTATCAGGGGCTGCTCGACTTCATCGCGGCGCACCCGACGCGCTAGAGAATCTGACGCTCGTCGAGGCGAGCTTCGCTGCCGCCTATTCCACTGCGCCGATCGTGCAGCGCGCCGGGTCGCGTGGATTGCCGCGCTGATCGGTCGCGGGGCAGCCGTGGCCGGCGCCGCGCAACGGGCTGCCGGGCACGGGCAGACGGGTCGCGGTCGGCCCGCCGTTATCGGCCAGCGGCCCGAGCAACGGGTCGGCGAACGCGATGCCGTTGACGCACGGAAGGTCGGCCGCGCCGCCGATCGTGCGCGTGCTCGGCCACTGCATGTCGCCCGATCCGTTGGCCGGGGAAAGCGCGCACTGCATCGGATTCCACGGATCGTTGGTGGTGTTATTGCTGAACACCGAGTTGTTGATCGGGAAGTAGCTGTCGCCGAAGATCGCCGCGCTGAAGTTGCCTGGACCGCCAAGCGCTTGGTTGTCCGCGAACGTGCTATTCAGGATCAGGCTGCTCCCCGAGCTGCCGCTCGAGAACAAGGCGCCGCCGACGCCCTGCGTCGCCAGATTGCCCGAGAACGTGCTGTTGACGATCGAGAACTGGCTGTCCTGGAGATGCGCCGCACCGAACGCGACGGCCGAGTTGGCGCTGAAGGTCGTGGCCGAGATGTCGAGCGGCACCGAGTTCATGATGAACAAGGCACCGGCTTGGCGTGCGGCGTTGCCCTGGAACGTACTGCGGTCGATCGAGGTCCGGCGTGGCGCGATGTTGGCCGTCCGGAACAGCGCGCCGGCCAGCCCGGTGGCGCGGTTGCCGGTGAAGGCGGAGCCGCAGACGATCACGTCGGTGTCGTCCGAGCCGTCGATCAAGATGGCGCCGCCGTTGCCACCCGCACCGCCCTGTCCCGGACCGTTGACGCCCGGGCAATTGGCGACGTCAGGCGGAGCGAAATTCGGGCTGAAACCGTTGGCTGCATTGCCGCTGAACTCGCTGTTGTAGACGCGAAGGTTGCTCTGCTCCGTGCCGACGGCGCCGGCATTCGAGCCCGAATTGCCGACGAATTGCGAGCCGACGATCGTCACGTCGAGCGAGCCGGCCGCGTAGACGGCGCCGCCGGCCACGTCCGGCCCGGGACTCGCGGCAGCGTTGCCCTGGAAGCGGACGTCGATGAGATGCAGTCGCGCGTCGCGCACTTCGATCGCCGCGCCGCTTCCGGTGGCGTAGCCGTAGGCACAGCTCGGATTGGCCGGATCGGGCGCAACGTATCCGCCCCCCGGCGCCCGGCCGTTGCGCAGGGTGATGTGCTGCAGCGTGAGGCCGCGCGAGTTGGTCCGGTAGTTCAGTTGCACCAGGCTCAAGATGCGAGCATTGCCGCCGCCATCGAGGGTGATCCGGTTCTCGCCGTCGATCACCGTGTCGCGCCCGGTGGGCACGTCGATCGTGCGCGAGATTGCGATCGTCGCCGGAGCCGGTCCGCAGTTGAACTTGACGACCGCGCTTGCCTCGACGGCGGCGCGCAGGGCGGCTTCGGTGCAACTCGCCGCGCTGCCGTCGCCGACCGTCGCGGCGATGGCTGATGTGTCGGCCGCAGTCACGGGGGGCGTGCACACTCCGGCCCCGCCCGGCACCGGTGGCACCGGCGGCGGGACGGCGGCCGAGGCCACTTGGCACTCCTTGACAACGCCGTACAGCGGGTCGGCGCCGAAAAATTCATTGCTGCATTCGCCGCCGCCGGAAACCGATTGGATGATCCAGTTCGTGCCGCTGCCGTAGCGAACGGTCTGCGTGCCGCTCACCGCGAAGCTCGCATGCTCGGCCGCGATCGCGGTCCAGCCATCGACGCTGCTCGATTGGGTCTGGCACTGCTTGACCACCCCGAACAAGGGATCGCGACCGAACGCGCCGTTGCTGCATTCGCCGCTGCCGTTGACCTCCATCGCGACCCAGGCGCTGCCGCTGCCGTATCGCACGGTCTGCGTTCCCGTCACGGCGAAGCGTTCGCCCTCGTTGGCGATCGTCGTCCAGCCGTCGTCGGTACCAGCGTCGAGTGCCTGCATGTTCCTCGCGGCGGTGGCTCCGGAGGTCGGGGACACGGCGTCTCCGCCGCCGCCACAGGCGGTGCACACCAGGATCGCAGCAGAGAGGTGGGCGCCTGCCATCAGGCGGCGAGCGAAGGCGGGGCGGGAGAGGGAGAAGGTCATCGGGCCAGGCGGTGAGTCGTGAAGAAGTTCACGTTCTAAGGTCCACTGGTCGCGCCCAGTCCACCGAAATCGCGTTACAGCGGTATCGGCTGTATCGAAACGTTTAAGGACTTGCATCGTGGCCTGCTTCGTGCTTACGAAGCGGCTCCGTCCGGCGATGCGCGAGGCCACCACGGATCAGCGGGCACGCCTCGGCCGCCTTGGATTCAGGCCCCGCTCGACGGTGCGCAAGTGATTGTTGGTGCCGGCGAGAAGAGTCGAACTCCCGACCTTCGCATTACGAATGCGCTGCTCTACCAACTGAGCTACGCCGGCGTCGCGGCGTCAGCTGGGGCTGGCGCGCGAGGGGCGCATTCTAGCGGACGCGTCTCAGGCCAGAGCGAACGGCGCGAGACGCGGCGGCACGGCGGCGTTTTTCAGCGTCGCGTAGGCCGGCAGGCCGCCGCGGTAGGCGGGATAGTCCTCGCCGGCGATGAGCGGGCGCAAGTAGCGGCGGCACTTGTCCGTGATCGAGAAGCCGTCGGCGCTGATGAAGTCGCGCGGCATGAACTTCTCGACGTTGGCGACGTCGGCGAGGTCGGCGACGCCGATCCGGTAGCGATAAGGAACGTCGCAGGTGCGCTCGATCGTCGGCATCACGGCGTTTCGGCCCTTCAGCGCGAGCTCGACGGCGCGCTTGCCGAGCTCGTAGGCTTGGCGAACGTCGGTTTTCGAGGCGATGTGGCGCGCCGCGCGCTGCAGGTAGTCGGCGACGGCCCAGTGGAACTTGTGCCCGAGAGCCTGCTTGATCATGTTCGCGACCACCGGCGCGGCGCCGCCGAGCTGCGCGTGGCCGAACGCGTCGCGCGTTCCCTGCTCGGCCAGGAACGAGCCGTCGGCACGATGGGCGCCCTCGGAAACCACGACCGTGCAATAGCCGTGCTTGTTGACCAGCGCGTCGACGCGGGCGATGAACTTCTTCTCGTCGAATTCGATCTCCGGAAAGAGGATCACCACCGGGATGCCGTGCTCCTCGATCAGCCCGCCCGCCGCCGCGATCCAGCCGGCGTGGCGGCCCATCACCTCGAGCACGAACACCTTGGTCGACGTGCGCGCCATCGAGCGGACGTCGAGCGACGCCTCCAGCGCCGAGACCGCGACGTATTTGGCGACCGAGCCGAAGCCCGGGCAGCAGTCGGTGATCGGCAGGTCGTTGTCGACCGTCTTGGGCACGTGGATCGCCTGCAGCGGATAGCCCATGCTCTCCGACAGCTGGCTGACCTTGAAGCAGGTGTCGGCCGAGTCGCCGCCGCCGTTGTAGAAGAACCAGGCGATGTCGTGGGCGCGAAAGACCTCGATCAGGCGCTCGTATTCGCGCCGGTTCGCGTCGAGAGACTTGAGCTTGTAGCGGCACGAGCCGAACGCGCCGGCCGGCGTCGTGCGCAGGGCGCGGATCATGCTGGCCGATTCCTGCCCGGTGTCGATCAGGTCCTCGGTCAGCGCGCCGATGATTCCGTTGCGTCCCGCGTAGACGTTGCCGATGACGTCGCGATGCGCGCGCGCGGTCTCGATCACGCCGCAAGCCGAGGCGTTGATCACTGCGGTGACGCCGCCCGACTGGGCGTAGAAGGCGTTCTTTTTGCCTCTGCTTCGAGTGGCCATGGTGTCGTTCTCGTCTCAGGCGATTGCCAGCGCTCGCGACACGATCTCGCTCGTGTCGCACGACAGCCCCGGCGCAGCAGCGACGCGAGCAATGGCCGCGCGCGCGCTGCTGCGGTACGGCTCGGCGAGCTGGCTCCAGCGGTCGAGGGCGCGGGCGATGCGCGACGCCAGCTGCGGGTTGATGCGGTCGAGCTCGAGCACGCGCTCGGCCCAGAAGGAATAGCCGGCGCCGTCGGGACGATGGAACCCGGCCGGGTTGGCAAGCACGAAGGCGCCGACCAGGCTGCGTGCCCGGTTCGGGTTGGCGAGGCTGAAATCGCGGTGCCGCAGCAGCGCCTGGACGCGCTCGAAGACCTGGCCGTCGCGCTCCGGCGCCGTCGCCTGCACCGCGAACCACTTGTCGACGACCAAAGCCTCGCGCTCGAACATCGCCAGGAAGCGCTCTAGCGCGTCCCTGGCGAGCGGCGACCCGGCAATAAGCAAGGCGCTGAGCGCTCCCAGGCGATCGGTCATGTTCGAGGCATCCTTGAACCGCTGGTAGGCGCGGCCCGGCCAGACCGCCTCGGAACGTTCGACCGCATCGATGCAGAGCATCGCCAGCGACAGGTTGGCGAGCGCGCGCCGGCCGGCCGACTCGGGGTCGGGCGAGTAGCCGCCGCGCACCTGGTGCGTCTCGAACGCCCATTCCCAATCGGCGCGCAAGGCGCTGGCAAGTCCGCGTCGCATCGCTTCGCGGGCACTGTGGATTCGCTGCGGATCGACGCTCGCGAGCTGCTCGGCGATGTAGGCCTCGCTCGGTGGCGTCAGCACGAGCTCCTTGAACGCGGGGTCGAGGGCGGGGTCGCGCAGCACGCCGCGCATCGCTGTGACGAAGTCTGCGTCGAGCGGCGCCGGAGCAGCCTCGCTCTCGCGCAGGTGGGCGAGGAGCCGGCTCAGCGCCAGGCGTTGTCCCGCTTCCCAGCGATTGAAGGGGTCGTTGTCGTGGCCGAGCAGGACCAGCAGGTCGGCGTCGCTCAAGCCGTCGATCAGGATTACCGGCGCCGAGAAGCCGCGCAGGAGCGAAAGCACCGGCTGCTGGTCGACGTCGACGAAGGTGAAGAACATCCGTCGTTCGTCGAGGACGAGCACGCGCGACGTTGCCGTGGCGCTTTCGGGCTCGTCTTCGAGACGCATCGGCATGGCGTTGCCATCACGCCCGACCAGGCCGACCGCGAGCGGTATCACGAACGGCTCGTGCGCCGTCGTCGACACCGCCGTCGGCGCCTGCTCCAGACCGAGCGTGTACGTGCGCGATGGCGCGTCGTAGCGGCCGCGCGCCGTCACTTTCGGCGTTCCGGCCTGCGCGTACCAGCGCTTGAACTGCGGCAGCAGGCGTGCCAGCTCGCTCTGCGGGTTGGCATCGGCGATCGCCTGGGCGAAGTCGTCGCAGGTAACGGCCTGGCCGTCGAAGCGGTCGAAGTAGAGCTTGATGCCGCGCGCAAAGCCGTCGCGTCCGACCAGCGTCTGCATCATCCGCACGACCTCGGCGCCCTTTTCGTAGACCGTCGGCGTATAGAAGTTGTTGATCTCGACGTAGCTGTCGGGTCGCACCGGGTGCGCCATCGGCCCGGCGTCCTCGACGAACTGCACCTGGCGCAGGTTCCTCACGTCGCTGATCCGCTTGACCGCGCGCGCGGTTGCGCTCGCGACCATGTCCATGCTGAACTCCTGGTCGCGAAAGACGGTCAGGCCCTCCTTCAGGCTCAGCTGGAACCAGTCGCGGCAGGTGATGCGATTGCCGGTCCAGTTGTGGAAGTACTCGTGGCCGACCACCGATTCGATCGCCGCGAAGTCGTTGTCGGTCGCGGTCGCCGCGCTCGCCAGGATGTACTTGGTGTTGAAGATGTTGAGGCCCTTGTTCTCCATCGCGCCCATGTTGAAGTCGCCGACGGCGACGATCATGAAGCGCTCGAGATCGAGCGCCAGGCCGAACCTCGCCTCGTCCCAGACCACCGACGCGACCAGCGAGCTCATCGCGTGCTCGGTCTTGTCGAGGTCGCCGCGGCGGACGTAGACCTGCAGCAGGTGGTCCCTGCCAGCGCGCGAACGGATGTGCTGCTCGCGCGCCACGAGGTCGGCGGCGACGAGCGCGAACAGGTAGCTCGGCTTGGCGAACGGGTCGTGCCACTTGGCGAAGTGGCGGCCGTTGTCGAGGTCGCCGTGCTCGACCAGGTTGCCGTTCGACAGCAGCACCGGATATGCCGCCTTGCTCGCCTTCATCAGCACCGTGTACTCGGCCATCACGTCGGGCCGATCGAGGAAGTAGGTGATGCGGCGAAAGCCCTCGGCCTCGCACTGCGTGAAGAAGCCGCCGTTCGACGTGTACAGGCCCGACAAGTGCGTGTTGCGTTCCGGCGCGCAGGTGTTCCTGATCTCGAGCGTGAAGCTGCCTTCGGGCAGGTGGTCGATGACCAGCAGGCCATCCTCGTGGCGAAACGACACCGACTCGCCGTTGGCGAGGCAGCGAGTCAGCGTGATGTCCTCGCCGTGCAGCTTGAGCGGACCGGCAGCGACGGCATCGTTCCTCTCGATCTGCATCCGGTTGATGACCATCGTCTTGGCCGGATCGAGATCGAAGGTGAGATCGACCTTGCGGATCCAGAACGGCGGCGCCGCGTAGTTTTCGCGGCGGACGAGCGGGGCATTGCCTTCACGCATGGACGGTTCCTTGACTCCGGTGTCTCTGGTGGCGGCCGCCATCACACGCCCTGCTTCAGGCTGGCCTCGATGAACGGATCGAGATCGCCGTCGAGCACCTTCTGCGTGTTGCTGATCTCGAGGTTGGTGCGCAGGTCCTTGATCCGGCTCTGGTCGAGGACGTAGCTCCTGATCTGGTGGCCCCAGCCGACGTCGGTCTTGGTGTCCTCGAGCTTCTGCTG
>Ga0207691_10001538_pt1 | contig 22958 bp, 17 predicted proteins | sample KBSM13metaG_FD_184327 | JGI IMG/M metagenome (GOLD analysis project Ga0207691, IMG submission 184327) | Miscanthus rhizosphere microbial communities from Kellogg Biological Station, Michigan, USA - KBS M1-3 metaG (SPAdes) (version 2) | ecosystem: Host-associated > Plants > Roots > Rhizosphere >... | reverse complement strand
GCTCTCGACACCTATGAATCGAGTCATCACAAAATCCCGCACAACAGCGTGGGTCGTCCTTGCCGCTCTGCAAATCGCGTGGGGCGGCTCGGTCGCGCAGGCGCGCGAGGCCGCGCCGCGTCCGCCGTCTCAGCTTTACGGCGAACTGTTCGAGCGAGTTCAGGCCGAAAAACTTTTCCCGGACAGCAAGACGTTTGCTGACGCCGTGGCGAAGTCCACTCCGGAAGAAATCATGCGCCGGTACGCGGCGGGCAAGGAGCTGCCGGGATTTTCCCTCGGGAACTTCGTTGCCGACAGCTTCGTCATTCCGGGCGCCGCCGCGGGTGACTTCGTCACCGCGCCGCGCGAGGAAATCCGTGCACACGTGGACCGGCTGTGGGCGGTTCTCACGCGCGCGCCGCAGGAGACGCATGGCGTCGATTCGCATCTGCGTCTCGAGACGCGCTACGTCGTGCCCGGCGGGCGCTTTCGCGAAATGTACTACTGGGACTCCTACTTCACGATGGTGGGACTGCAGACCAGCGGACGAGATGACCTGGTCGCTGACATGGTGGAGAACTTCGCCAGCCTCATCGATCGCTATGGCCACATTCCCAACGGCAGTCGCAGCTACTACCTGAGCCGCTCGCAACCGCCATACTTCGCGGCGATGGTCGAGCTCCAGGCCACGCATGACGGCGACAACGCGCTGGTCAAACGATTGCCGCAACTCGAGAGCGAGTACCACTTCTGGATGGATGGTTCCGAAGCGCTCGCGCGCGGCGCCGCGCACCGGCGCGTGGTTCGCCTCGCCGACGGCACACTGCTGAATCGCTACTGGGATGACATGGCGACGCCGCGCGACGAGGCCTGGCGTGAAGACCGCGACACCGCGCGCAGCAGTCAGCGGCCCGAAGCCGACGTGTACCGCGATCTGCGCGCGGCGGCGGAGAGCGGCTGGGATTTCAGCTCGCGCTGGCTCGCGGACGGCAAGACCCTGAGTTCGATCCACACGACCGACTACCTGCCGGTGGATCTCAACAGCCTGCTGTACAAGCTCGAGATGGCCATCGCGCGCGGCTGCAAGGCAGCTGCGCGTGCGGATTGCAACCGCGAGATGCTCGATCACGCGCGCGCGCGCAAGGCATCGATGCTGCGATTGATGTGGGACGAGAAGCGCGGCGCGTTCGTCGATTTCGACTGGCGCAACCAGAAGCGCTCGGAACACCTGACTGCCGCCACCGCCTCACCCCTGTTCGTCGACCTGGCCAGTCGTCAACAGGCGCAGCGCGTCGCGCGCACGATTCGCGCATCGATGCTGATGCCACACGGCCTCGCGACTACGGTCGAAAACTCCGGCCAGCAATGGGATGCTCCCAACGGCTGGGCGCCGCTGCAGTGGCTTGCCATCGATGGTCTGCGGCGCCACGGCGAAGACGCTCTCGCCCGGGACATCGCCGCGCGCTGGGTGGCTGAGAATGCGCGGGTCTATTGCGGGACAGGAAAGCTGGTCGAGAAGTACAACGTCAACGAAGCTGGAACCGGCGCGGGCGGTGAGTACCCTGTGCAGGACGGCTTCGGCTGGACCAACGCAGTGCTGATCAAACTACTGGCGATCTACCCGGAACTGGGACGACAGCGATATGAGTTCACCGGGACGCAGTGCGCGGCGAACTGACGGCATCGCCATCCCATATCCCTAATGAGAGAGACCGCATTCTCTCCTGGAGGCCAGCCGGAACGACGTCGATTGGGCAATGGGCTTTTTCGCGCGCTGGCGAGACGATACTCCCATGGAAAAGGGGAGATTCAGGAAGTGGATAGGCGTGCTGGCTGCGGCAGCGATGCTGGTCGGCATCGCGCCGCAAGTCCAGGCCGAAGACGGCCAGTTCTACGGCCTGATGCGCGAGCGGGACCTGACGCCGTTCGGCTTCATGCGGCTCGACATGCGTCCGGCGCACGCGGTGTCCACCGAGCCGGGTAGTTGGTCCATCGAAAACGACGTGGCGTTCCAGAACACCTGGGCACTGAGTCCCGAGGTGGAAAAGTATCTGACAGGCCTGGAGGCGACGGGACGGCGCAAACTCGGGCCAGAGGATGTTCAGGCTATTCGTGAGCTGCCCGGCGAGAATTATCTGGTCGATCTCGAGGCGGCGGTCTTCGACGTCACGGTGCACTACAAGCTTGCGGCGCACTGGAGCGTCTACCTGGGTGCAGGTGCCGTGTCGTATCGCGGCGGCTTCCTCGATGGCGTCGTCGAGAAGTTTCACGACACTCTCGGTTTCAGCTCTTTCGGCCGTCCGGCGGTGGAGCGCAACCAGGTCAACATGCTGTTCGATCTCAAGGGCAGCAACCAGGTGAGTCTCGACGATGGCACATCGGGCGGGCTGCTCGATCCGGTTCTCGGATTGCGCTTTTCGTCTCCACGCCTGCGGGGCTGGAATTTTTCGGTCGAAGGCGCGGTGAAGGTGCCCGTTGCCGGTCAGCGGGATTTTCTGTCCACGGGCCGCGTCGATGTCGGCGTGCAGGCCTCGGCACAGCACCGAGGCACGCGCAATGCGTTCTACATCGATACGGCCGCGGTCTGGTACGGCGGCGGACAGGCGCCATCACCCCAGGAGCGGCGGGTCGTGCCGACGCTGGTGATCGGATACGAGCGCCGTCTCACGGCACGCACCAACATCAATCTGCAGGGCTACATCAGTCCCAGCATGTACTCGACTCGCGAGACCGATCTGCAGGAATTGCGCGCAACCAAGTACCAGATGACCTTCGGGCTGCGCCACCGGGTCGCGAGCCACGTGTGGTCAATGGGTATCACGGAGAACTTGCAGAACGTGAACAACACGCCCGATATCGGCTTCCAGTTTGGCTACGCATTCGTGCCGAGATTTCGCAACTGAGCCTTTACAGCCTGGCGACCAACCACTGGCGGATTTCTTCGCGCATGGCAGGCGTCTCCTGGTGGCCCACGTCGAATCGCAGCAGCTTCCAGTTCTCCGGGTGCCCCGCCGAGCCATAGACGCCCCTGAGCTCCTGGTCGATCCTGTCGAGGCCGGCCAGGGGTGTGAGCTGGTCCTGGTTGCCCGCCAGTGACAGGTGCGCGCGTGGCACAATGAGTGCATTCATCTGCGCCGTCGTGAAGTGATTGAGCAGGTCCGGCACGTAGTAATAGATGCCGTGATGCTTCAGGCCGCCCACTTCCACCAGTGTGTGCCAGTCGGTGAGGCAGCAGATGTCAACCACCACCTTGATGCGCGTATCCAGCGCGCCCACCCACTGGGCGGTCGAGCTGCCCATCGACATGCCAACGGTCCCCAGCCTCTGACTGTCCACATCGGTGCGAGTGGTTAGATAGTCCACCGCCTTGAGCGCGTCATAGACCATCATTCCCCAGAGCACGCGGCCCTGCCAGAGTTTTTCCTTGAAGAAGTCGAGCTCGGTGCGGGTCGCGCGCTCGCCGAAAATCCACGCGTCGAAGCACAGGGCGTTGTAACCCAGCGAGGTGAGGAATTCCGCGTACGGCGGTTTTCCCATGTATTCGCGACCCTCGAGGAATTCGGTCTTGCCGATCTGGTAGCCGCCGCCGTGTGAATGATTGAACAGCACCGTCGGAAGCCTGCCGCTGGCGCCCTTTGGGCGGGCGAACCACGCGGGCGCCGGTTCTTCACCGTTGAGATCGAGGACCAGCTTCTCCAGCGTGTAGGCGCCGCGGTCTTCGGTGGAGACGAGTTGCGCACTGACCTTGCGATCGCGCGGCGGCAGTTTACCCAGCAGGCCGTAGAGTTCCTGGCGCCCCCTGGTTTCCGTGCGCGTTGCGGATTTCGCGAGTGACACATCCGTCTGCGCAGCCATCAGCACACCCGCTCCCGCCCGTAACAAGGTCCGTCTCTTCATGAGCGGCAATTTACCCGAAAATATGGTCAACTCCCGCTGCTGTTTCTTCCGAGGGGTTATGAAATTACACCGTGCCCTTTTCCTGGTGCTCGTCACCAGCGCTGCTTTCGGTCCTGCGTCCGCGCTCGCGGATACGAGTGACAAGCCATGGATGAACAAGAGCCTCGATCCGGATCGTCGCGCCGAGCTGGTGGTCGCGCAAATGACGCTCGAGGAAAAGCAGACCCTGGTCTTCGGCTACTTCGGCACGGATGCGCCCTGGAAGAAATACACCATCGCTCCCGAGGCGCGTGAAGGCTCGGCCGGCTATGTTCCCGGTATCCCGCGCCTGGGAATTCCGCCGCAGTGGATCACGGACGCCGGTATTGGCGTCGCCACGCAGGGCGGCGCCAAACAGAAGCGCGAACGCACCGCGTTGCCGTCCGGCATGGCGACGGCGGCGACCTGGGATCCCGTGCTGGCGCGACGCGCGGGCGCGATGATCGGCGCCGAAGCGCGCGCCTCGGGCTTCAACGTGATGCTGGCGGGTGGTGTGGACCTGGTGCGCGAGCCGCGCAATGGCCGCAACTTCGAGTACGGGGGCGAGGATCCCTTGCTCGCCGGCGTTATTGTCGGTGCGCAGATCGCCGGGATCGAATCCAATCACATCGTTTCGACGATCAAACATTTCGCGCTCAATGACCAGGAGACGGACCGCAACTCGGTCAATGTGCTCATCGACAAGGCGCAGGCGCGCATGTCCGATTTGCTGGCCTTCCAGATCGCCATCGAACAGTCGGATCCGGGTTCGGTCATGTGCTCCTATAACAAGGTGTGGGGTGACTACGCCTGTGAGAGCGCCTACCTGCTGAAGGATGTCCTGCGTCGTGACTGGGGCTGGCGCGGTTACGTGATGTCGGACTGGGGCGCGACGCACAGCACGGCGAAGGCCGCCGACTCGGGACTGGATCAGCAGTCCGGCTATCCCTTCGATGACAAGCCGTACTTCGGCGAGTTGATGTTGCAGGCCGTGAAGGCCGGCGAGGTCAGGCAGTCGCGCCTGGATGAAATGGTGCAGCGAATCGTGCGCACCTTGTTTGCGAAAGGCGTCATCGACGACCCGGTGAAGATCGGCACGATCGATTTCGCTGCGCATGCGCAGGTGTCGCGCGCCGGCGCGGAGCAGGGCGCCGTCCTGCTCAGGAACGCGGGCAATGTTTTGCCGCTGAAGGATTACAAGCGCATCGCGGTGATCGGCGGTTACGCGGACAAGGGCGTGCTCGCGGGCGGAGGTTCATCGCTGGTCTATGCGAGCGGGGGCAACGCCGTGCCCGGCCTCAAGCCGGCCACGTGGCCGGGGCCCATCATGTACTACCCATCGTCCCCGCTGCGCGCCATCAAGGCGCTGGCGCCCCAGGCCCAGGTGGACTTCGCCAGCGGCGAGGATCGCAAGGTCGCGGCCGCGCTCGCCGCGAAGAGCGACGTGGCGCTGGTGTTCGCCACGCAATGGAACGGTGAGTCCTTCGACTCGCCGCTCACGCTGGAGAATGGACAGGACGCGCTGATAGATGCCGTCGCGGGTGCAAACGCCAATACCGTCGTGATCTTGGAATCCGGCGGGGCGGTCTTCATGCCGTGGATCGACAAGGTCAAGGGCGTGCTGCAGGCCTGGTATCCGGGCACCAGCGGCGGCGAAGCCATCGCGAACCTTCTCTTCGGCCGCGTCAATCCGTCGGGCCATTTGCCGATCAGTTTTCCGAAGGATGCCAGCCAGTTCGCGCGCAAGGATCTGGAAGAGAAGGACAAGCAGGGCGCGAAGGCCGGCACCGCTACCTACAAGGAAGGCGCCACCGTGGGATACAAGTGGCACGACGCGCACAACTTGCCGCCTTTGTTCCCCTTTGGCTTCGGCCTCTCTTACACGCAATTTGCGTATAGCGGTTTGCAGGCCCGCCTCGAGGGCGAGGACCTGGTGGTGAAGTTCCACGTGGCCAACGCCGGATCGACCGACGGAAAAGATGTGCCGCAGGTATACGTTTCGCCCGCGGCCGGTGGCTGGGAGGCGCCCAAGCGCCTCGCCGGTTGGCGCAAGGTTGATCTGAAAAAAGGCGCGGGAGCTGACGTCGAACTGCGCGTCGATCCGCGCTTGCTGGCGCTTTTCAGCGAGGCTGACAATGCCTGGCGCATAGCGCCTGGCAATTACAAGGTGATGCTAGGCAGCTCTGCGGCCGATCTGAAACAGGAGACGTCGATTACGCTGCGCGAACGGCGCCTGCCAGTGGGGTGGAAGCCCGGCCCGGTGCAGGCGAGCGCCAGCAACTCACACTGACCGGCCCTCTTGTACCGGGGTGAAAGCCCCGGTGTAGACTCTGCGAGGTTCCTTCGCGGCAGGGCGACAAGAATGAAAAAGCTCGTTCCGCTGACTCTCATCAGCCTGCTGCCCGGCTGCGCGATTCATCAGACCATCGAGCCGGCGTCCAGCATCGTCAACGGTGAGATCTGCATCATCGAGAATCCTGACGTGCGCGAATCTTTCCTCGAGATCTATCGCCGCGAGCTGGAGAAGAAGGGATTCCAGACGCGCGTGATCCCCGCAACCTCCACGCATTTCGACTGCCCGCAGGTGTCGCGTTACACCGCCAACTGGCGCTTCGATATTGCGCTGTACATGGCCTTCGCCGAGATCTCGATTTACGAAGATGGCAAACGTGTCGGCAGGGTGGTCTACGACTCGCTGCAGGGAGACTTCAATCTCGGCAAGTTCGTTCACGGTGAAACCAAGATCGTGGAACTCGTCGACCAGCTCTTTCCGCAGGGCGCACAACCCACCGCGGCAGCCGCGCCATGAGCACCAGGCTCATTGCGGTGCTGTTCGCAACGAGTTTTCTCGGCGGATGCGTGGTCGGCAAAAATTTCGATTACACCAGCGGCCAGATCGCCCTGCTGCCGGGTCGCACGGATACGCCCGCGGCAATTGCCGTACTCGATCAGCGCCCGTACGTCGTCAGCCGTGATAAGCGCGAAAACTTCGTCGGCCTGAGTCGCGACGGCTACGGAATCCCCTTCAACGTGACGACACGCTCGGGTGGCCCCATGGCCGCCGACATGGCGACTGCCGTGGCGCAAGCGCTCGAGGCTCGCGGACAGCCCGCCTCGGCCATCGTCGTGCCGGTATCTGTTGGTGCTGAAGGCGCGAAGAGCGCACTCATGGCGACCGGCGCCGAGCGGCTCATGTTGTTCACGTTGCGGGAATGGAAGACTGACACCATGACGCGCACTGGTCTCTGGTTCGACATGACACTCGATGTATTCGACGCCACCGGCGAGGTGCTCGCGAGCCGGCACATCTCGGGCCAGGAAATCGCCGGCGGCTCGATCGTGAGCGCCGAGAAAGACGCGCAGAGATGGTTCAGCGAGAAGGTCGGCGAGCTGCTCGACAATCGCGACGTGGCGAGCGCGCTGAAGTAGTCAGACGGTGTTCTGCCCATGATCAGATTGACGTTGCTGGCGGGCGCAGGCCTGGCAATGTTTGCGCCCTGGAACGTCACGGCAACGACGCCGGCTGCCGCGCCGCTCGATTACCTCGTGCAGCCCGTCGTCGACGGCGGCGTGGTCAAGGGGGCGCCGCAATGCAGGCGCCGGCTGGGAGCGGTCAAGTAATCGACTAGATCCGCCACTCGTCCGATTCATCGGTAAACAGGCTCGCGACCAGCTCGCGCAGCCACTGGTTCTTGGGATCGCGCTGAAAGTTGCGGTGCCAGTGGAACTTGAGGTCGATTTTCGGTGTGCGCATCGGCGGCTGGGCGATACGGATATTCATGTGCATGTCCTTGACGAACACGCCAACCGCATGCGGCACGGTGACCACCAGGTCCGAGCGCGAAATGATGGACGGGATGCTGAGGAAGTGTGGGGTTTCCAGGACCACGCGCCGGTGAATCTTCTTGGCGCGCAGAAAGCGCTCGAACATCTCGTGCGTGCGGCCTGCGCCATAAACCACGGCGTGTTCGAGGCTGAGGAACTGCGCCATGGAAAGAGTCCCGGCGGTGATCGGATGGTTGGCACGCAGCAGGCATACGAAGTGGTGGTAGAACAGGTGTTTCTCGAGAAATGACTTCTCGCGCAGGTCGGGAAAATAGCCCACTGCCAGGTCGATCTCGCCGCCCTCCAGTCCACGCTCGATCTGCGCCGCGCTCGCGGCCACCGACCGTACCGCGGCACGCGGTGCGACTTGCCGCATGCGCTTCAGGATCTTCGGCATGAAGACCATCTCGCCGAGGTCGGACATGCCGAAGGTGAAAGTGCGTTGCGTGGTGGCGGGGTTGAAAACCGATTCGGAGGCAAGCGTTTCGTCCACCTGGGCGAGGGCATCCCGCAGCGGGCGGATCAGCGCGCGCATGCGCGCCGTCGCCTTCATCCCGTGTCCCACTCTCTGGAACAGCGGGTCGCCGTATTTCTGCCGTAAGCGAGCGAGCGCCGTGCTCACGGCCGACTGGCTCATGCCGAGATGTTGTGCGGCAGAGGTGACGCTGCCGTGCTCGTGGATGGCCACCAGCACCGGCAGCAGATTGAGGTCGAACGCGCGGCTCATGAGACCACTATCAATTTATTGGATATCCGATATTCAATTTGCGCGATTGAAGATACCCATCTTCTTGCCTACCGTCACGCGGTTCCTGCCCACCAGAGTCACTGACAAAAGGGGGAGCCATGAAGCAGAAATTGCCGGACGCCGCCATCCGTCGTGCGCTGGCCGCCGCGGGTGTGGCCACACTCGCCGCCACGGCATACGCGCAGGAGGAGCCGCAACGCCTTGAGGAGATAACCGTCACGGCTCGCAGGGTCGAGGAAAACCTGCAGGACACGCCCATCTCGATCACCGCCATCAGCGGCAACGCGCTCGAGGAGCGCCAGGTATTCCGCACCGACACTCTCGACCAGCTCGTGCCGAACCTGCAATTCGCCAACAATGCGCCGCTCGCCGGCAACAATGCCTCGTCGGCAATTTTCATTCGCGGCATCGGTCAGACCGATCCGACTTCGACCGTCGATCGCGGTGTCGGCCTCTACATCGACGATGTGTACATCGGCAACGCGGTGGGCGGCAACATGGAGCTGCGCGACATCGCAAGTGCGCAGGTACTGCGCGGCCCACAGGGCACGCTGTTCGGCCGCAACACCATCGGGGGTGCAGTGCTGCTGTCGACCGCGGATCCGGGCGATGAATTCGGCGGCAAGGTGCGCGCCGGCTTCGGTGATGACAATCTCATCGACGGCTTCGTCGCGCTCGATGTGCCTTTCTCGGATTCATTCAAGACCCGCTGGTCCGTGGGCGTCCGCCAGCAGGATGGCTATGTCACGCGTCCCGACGGCACCGACCTCGGCGACACCAATACGGTGACCGCCATGACCAAGTGGGTATGGACGCCCTCGGACACGGTTCGCGCCACGCTCGCACTCGATTACACCAAGGCCGACGAGAACGGCAGCGCCCTGGTATTCGCGGCCATCAACGAGGCGGCCACCTTCCCGCGCGTGGCCAGCCAGGATGCCGGCTGTCCGGGCGTCGTGTTCCCGGCCTCCGGGCCGGTACCGATGATCGATGATCCACGCTGCGCCAATGACTTCCAGGGCGCGGGACATTACGCCAACAACGGCACCGTGCCGCTGACCAGTCAATTGGAGAACTTCGGCGCCTCGCTCAACCTGAGTTTCGAACTGAACGACTCGGTGACGCTGAAGTCGATTACGGCTTATCGCGAGCTGGATTGGCAGGGTGTGCGCGATGCCGACAACACTCCGTTGACGATTCTCCACACGTATTACGACGTGAGCGGCGATCAGACGAGCGAGGAGCTGCAGCTCACGTATGAGACCGATCGCACCGTGGGTGTGTTTGGACTGTACTTCTTCAAACAGACCTCGGACGACATTGCCACCATCGAGCTGAATCCGCCGCCGCCGGGCATCCAGCGGGACAGCGACAACAACAAGGTGGACAACAAGAGCTGGGCCATGTTCACGCAGTGGACATTCAAGATTTCCAACATGTTCTCTTTGACGGCGGGCGCGCGCTACACCGAGGACCAGAAGGACGCGTTCCCCAACCAGTTCGACTATGCAACACCCGACACCAAGCAGATTCCCGAGCAGTGGTACAGCGATACCTTCACCTCGTTCACGCCATCCGGGACTCTGCAGTTCAACTGGAACGATGACGCGATGTCCTACCTGAGCTACTCCGAGGGCTTCAAGGGCGGCGGCTGGAACAGCCACTTCAATGCCGTGCTCACGCCCGAGCAACAGGCCGCGCTGCATCCGTTCAAACCGGAAGAGGCAAGGACCATCGAGCTGGGAACCAAGCTCGACCTGGCGGGCAATTCGCTGCGCATGAATTTCGCGATCTTCACGTCTGACTACACCGACATGCAGCTGACGTATCGCGGGCCCGCGCCGAACGGCGTCGCACCCTTCGTCACCAACGCCGGCGAGACCAGCATCGATGGCGCCGAGGTCGAGATCACCTGGGTGCCAACGGCGGACCTGAACATCGAAGCCAGCCTGGGTTATCTCGACGCGACCATCGATTCACTCTCGAACATTCCGTTTGCGGTGTTGCCGCCGGGACTGGTCGAGGGCAATCGCCTGCCGTACGCGCCGGAACTGCAGGGGCACTTCGGGATCGGCTACACGGCACACGCCGGCAATGTCGAGATCGTGCCGCGGGTCGATGTCTCGTACCAGGGTGAGACCTTCTTCGACGCCACCAACACGCGCGAGATCGCGCAGGATGACGCGGTGACCACGCTCAATGTGCAGGTGCAGGTGAGAACCGACAAGTGGCGCTTTGTCGCGGGCGTGAACAATGCCACCGACGAAAGCTATCCCATCGCCGGCAATTCCTCGCTGACCACCGGTAGCGGCTATGCGGAGATCGCCTATTCGCGGCCGCAGGAGTGGTTCGCAACCGTCGAGTACGAGTTCTAGATGCGGCACCGGGTCACCGAGTGACACGCACGCGGACGCAGGTGGCCATCATTGGCGCCGGTCCGGCAGGTTTGCTGCTGGGCCAGCTGCTGCACCGCGCCGGAATCGACGCGGTCATCCTCGAGCGGCGCAGCGCGGAATACGTGCTCGGACGAATCCGCGCGGGCGTCCTCGAGCAGGGGACTGTCGAGGTGCTCGAGCAGGCCGGCGTGGCGGCACGTCTGGGCGCGGAGGGCCTGGTGCACGAAGGCGTCGAGATCGGCTTCAGGCGGCGCCGTCATCGCATCGCCCTGAAGTCGCTGGTAGGCAAGACCGTCACCGTGTATGGCCAGACCGAAATGACGCGCGACCTCATGGAGGCGCGTACCGCCTGCGGGGCCTCCACGGTGTACGAGGCCGAAGAGGTCGCGTTGCGGGATTGGGGCACCCGCCCGCGCGTGAGCTATCGGCATCGCGGCATGGAGCACGAGATCGAATGCGATTTCATCGCCGGCTGCGATGGGTTCCATGGCGTCTGCCGGGCCGGGATTCCGGTGAGCCAGCGCCAGGTATTCGAGCGCGTGTACCCGTTCGGGTGGTTAGGCGTCCTCGCCGACGTGCCGCCGCCCTGGGCGGAGCTCATCTATGCCAATTCCGAGCGTGGCTTTGCGCTCGCCAGCCTGCGTTCGCCCACTCGCGTGCGCTGCTACGTGCAATGCCCGCTCGAGGATCGTGTCGAGGACTGGAGCGATACGAGGTTCTGGGACGAATTCCGCCGGCGCATCGGTGAAGAAGTGGCGGATACCGTGACGCTCGCGCCGTCGATCGAAAAGAGCATCGCGCCGCTGCGCAGCTTCGTGGTGGAACCCCTGCGATTCGGCCGGCTGTTCCTGGCGGGCGATGCCGCGCATATCGTCCCACCCACCGGCGCCAAGGGACTCAATCTCGCGGTCAGCGATGTGCTCTATCTTTACGAGGCGCTGCGCGACCACTACCGCGAGAGTTCAGAGCGCCCGCTGGATGAGTACTCGCCGCGCTGTCTGCGGCGCATCTGGAAGGCGGAGCGTTTTTCCTGGTGGATGACGCGCCAGCTGCACCGCTTTCCCGGAGACGCATTTTCGATGCGCATGCAGGAGACCGAACTCGAATATCTGTTCGAGTCGCGAGCCGCGCAGATCGGCATGGCGGAGAACTACGTGGGCCTGCCGTTCTAGCTTCCGCCCCGCAGCTGCAATCTCTGCTGATTCTCTGACGGCAAGTCGCGTGCGCGGCGTAGCGACGGTACCTGACCCTGCCGGGTTTCGGGCGGGGGCCGATGGCGTTAGAGTCCGCTCATGGGGCCACCCACTCGCAAGGACAGCGATCCCGAGGATCCTTTCAGCCTGGGGCGCTTTCTCGAGGCGCAGGGACGCAGCTACGAGACCGCGCTTTCCGAATTGCGCGCCGGCGAAAAGCGCTCGCACTGGATCTGGTATGTTTTTCCCCAGCTTCGCGGCCTTGGCCACAGTGACAACGCGCAGTACTACGGAATCACGTCGCTCGACGAAGCGCGCGCCTACCTCGCCGATCCGATCCTTGGCAAACGGCTGCACGAATGCGTTGACGCACTGCTGAAGCTGAAGGACACCAGCGCCGAAACCGTGCTCGGCTATGTCGATGCGCTGAAGCTGCGATCGAGCCTCACGTTGTTCCGCATCGCCTCGCCCGGCGACAATGCCTTCGTGCACGCACTCGACCGGTACTTCAGCGGAAAACTGGATCCACACACCATCACGCTGCTCGAAGCCATCGAACCGCGGGCCTGAGAACCATGATGCCGGCGCAAAAAAAGAGACCGCCCTCGCGGGCGGTCTCCGGACTTCAGTCCCAACTACTTCTCAGAACTTGAAGGTCGCACCCAGGTTGTAGGTGCGGCCGATCTCGGTCTGGAACAACGTGTCTTCACGCACACTGTCGATGAACAGCGTGTTGCGCTCGTCGGTGATGTTCTGCGCCTCGAAGATCAGCGTGAAGTTGTCGTTCACGACCCACGAGGCGGACCCGTCGACAAACAGGTTGGACGCGTTGCCCTGCAGATCACTTCCCGCCGACGCCGGGATACCGCGAATGTACTTGTCGCGGTACGAACCGGTAAAGCGGATGCTGAACCGGCCGTCATCGTAGAACAGCGTGCCGCTGGCCGAGTTGCGCGAGAGATTCACGAGGTCGTTCGTGGTCGATGAAGTGATCACGCCGTTGGCGCTGGTCAACGCGTAGGCGATCTCGGATTCCACGTTCGTGTAGTTGGCCAGGACGCCCAATTTGCCCCAAAAGCCATCCCAGAATGTGAATGGGACCTGCGCGTTGAGCTCGAAACCCTTCAACGGGCCGCCCGGAGTATTGGCGAACTCGCTGATGTTGAATATCTCGGTGGGCTGCGCCAGCGTTCCCAGCAACTCGTTTGGCAGGCCCAGCGTGTTGTACACGTAGGGCGAGGTGATGCGCTGGATGTAGGTGTCGATGTCCTTGTAGAAATAGGCCACCGACAGCAGTGAGCCCGGCGCGAAATACCACTCGAGAGCCACGTCGGCCGTCTTCGCACGGATGGGGTCGAGATTCGGGTTGTTGAAGACACCCGTGCGTGTCGTGGCGGTGATGCTCTTGGAAGGTGTCAGCGTGGTGATGTCAGCACGGGCGATCACCTTGGACGCCGACAGTCGCATCAGCAGATCTGGTGTGAATTCGGCCACCAGGTTGAGGGACGGCAGAGTGTCGCTGTAAGACTTATCAACTTCCTGCAGCTGCCCCACGTTCGGATAGGGCGCACCCAGTGGCGCGGGAACCGGGATGTGCCCCATCGCGTTCTGGTCGGTCTTGACGTAACGCACGCCGAGGTCGCCGCGGACCGGCACTCCCCAGGCATCGCCCGAATTGAACGAGAACACGAGGTAGCCCGTCTTCACTTCTTCGAGAAGGCCACTCTTGTTCGCGCCGCATTCGACGTTGCAGAACTGGTAGGTGTCGAAGTTGAACTTGTCGCGCCAGGCGCGAGAGTCGACCGCCACCCAGCTTGCCGGTGCTCCCGAGCCAAACTTTTTGTCCAGGCCCTCGATCTGCGTCGTGATGTCGGCCAGTGCCACGCCGTCAGGCAGCGCGGTAACCGGCACGAAGGCGGGCGCAAGGTTGGAAACGTGCGAGTTGAAATCGTTCTCACGGTATTGCACGCCGAGTTTCGCGCCGAACATCTCCGTCATCTGCCAGTCGCCGGATAGTTCGAAGGTGTTGATGTCGGTGACGTTCTCGGATGGCTTGCCCTGCGTCGAGAAGCCGCCCAGTACCGTGGCATCCGCCAGCGGTGGGCCATAGCTGAAGCTGTTCGGATCCGAGAGAACCAGGCTGCCGAAACCGATCAGCGGTGTTTTGCGGCCACCGCGAAAATCGAGCGTGAAGTTGTCGACGTCGATGGCGTCCAGGAAGGTTTGCAGACGCATCGGTCCTTCCCATCGCGAGATCGAGCGTCCGGCGCGCGCATTCATGCTGAATTGGTCGTTGAAGCGGTGTTCGAAATCCAGGTTGACCTGCTGGAACTTCGAGACGAACTGGTCGACGAGTCCTTCCGAGCGCACGTCGACGCCGTCGAACACGGCATATTCCACCGAGCCCTTGTCGTCGAACTGGATGTCGCGCACCGACACCATGGGCTGGCCGTTTTGCGCGATGCTGCGTCCAAAGGAAAGCCCGAGGATGTAGTTATCGCGTCGTTCCACCTGGTATTTCGACATCAGGCCGTCGATCGTCAGCGTCGTGTTTTCGGACGGCTGCCACTGGAAAGTCAGCGTGCCGCCGGTGCGCTCGGTGTCCTGCTCGGAATTCACATAGCGCGGCAGGCGCGGCAGGAAGGCGCCGCTGCCCGGGACGGTCTCGAAGCCGGGCCGGCGCATGTCATAGACGGTTTGATAGGCCTCGATCGTGCCGGTGCGCGGATTGTTGGTGCTGCAGTTGTCGACCGTGGCGCCCTTGGCACCTTGTGCGGTCGGGGACGGGCTGATTTCCGCCGCGTTCCAGCCGATCGGCGTACAGAACGGCTGCAGGATGCCGCCATTGACCAGGCCGTTGGTGTTGGCCGCGAGCACGTCAACCGCCGAGTAGCCCACTTCGCGGATATTGCGCTTCTGGTAGGCGACCGAGGCGAGCACGCCAAACGTATCGTCGAAGAATTTCTTCGAGTACAGCATCGAAGCGCGTGGGTCGACGTCTTCGCTGACGGAGTTGAATACGCCGCGCGCCGTCATCGAGAACACCTGATTCTCGGCCGTGTCGAAGGGGCGTGGCGCCGTGAGATCCACCGTTGCGCCGAGCGAGCCTTCTTCCACGTCGGCCGAGGGAGTCTTGATGACCTTGAGCTCGGAGAAGATCTCGGTCGGGAACACGTTGAAGTCGAAGCTGCGACCGTTGTTGCCGGCACCATAGATGTCGCTCGAGCCCATTTGTGCGGCGGCCTCCATGCCGTTGATGCGCACACGCGTAAACGTTGGTCCAAGGCCGCGCACCGCGATGTTGCGGCCTTCGCCGCCGTCGCCACGCGACAGCGTGACGCCGGGAATGCGCTGCATCGATTCGGCAAGATTGCTGTCGGGAAACTTGCCGAGGTCTTCGGACTTGATGCTGTCGATGGACCCGGTGGTTTTGCGCTTCTCGGCCAGCGCGGAATTGATCGATCCACGGAAGCCAGTGACGACCACTTCGTCGAGCTCCTGCGACTCACCTTCAGCGGCGAATGCGGCCTGGCCTGCGAAAGTGAGGCTCGCGCCGGTGATCGCGAGGCAGATCGCGCGCCGCAGTGGCGTGTCGGTACGATCTAAATTCTTCATTGGAATCCCCCTGATTCTCTGCGGACGTTGATTCACGCATTCATCCAGCCGCTGACTGGTATCGTCGCTGCAGCTGGCCGAACATGATCGAATTTGCAGCGTTTTTACCGTAAATGACACCGCGTGAACATCCCTCATGCCTGCGCGCGATTTTTTCTAATGAAAATCCGTATCTTACGTACTTGGACGAGTCCTGTTCCACCGGTGGCAAAGCCGGAAAATCGCGAAAAATATGGCGTCGCCGAAATACACCGGGCGGCGCAGGTAGTTAGACGCCGATTAGCACGAATGGCAGCGTTGATCGATTCGTAACATCCATGATTCGGAAAATCCTCATGACCCGTCTTTCGAATGCGGGACTCGCGTGCCTGCTGGGCGCCTCCTTCCTGTTGTGGTCCGCGGGTGCGCCTGCCGCAGTGGACGCCGGCGCCGACGGCTGGATCACGCACCCGGACGCAGCGCGAACCGCTCCGATCGTGCTGCACTTCCGGCGCACCCTGGACGTCTCCCGGTTGCCGGCGAGGTTCCCGGTGACTGTGACCGCGGACAACCGTTTCGTGCTCTACGTGAATGGCGCGCGCATCGCGAGCGGGCCGTCCACCGGGACCATCTCTCGCTGGCGCTACTCGAGCCTCGATCTCGCGCCACACCTGCGTCGCGGCAGCAATGTCATCGCCGTGGCGGTCTGGAACTTCGGCGATGCCGCGCCGATGGCGCAGGTTTCCCTCACCACCGGATTTCGGCTCACTGGCGCGGGCATATCAACGAGTGAGCCCGGGTGGCGCGTCGCCATCGACGCTGGGCACACCGCGAGCAAGGGAAGTCAGCAAATCGACTGGCAGTACTACGTGGCCAGCGCGCCAGAGACCATCGACGCGGCGAAGGCTGACTGGGAGTGGGAAGGCGCGGCGGAAACGGGCGCCGGGTGGCGCGATGCCGTGCCTGCGCCGGAAGCCGCGAAACGCGTGCTGGCGGTTGATACCCTGCCGCCGCAACTCTTCCAGGCAGCAGCGGCCGGCGCCGTGGTGCGTACCGGTCTCACGGACGGCGCGCGATTCCCCGCACATCCAGTCACCGTCCCGGCACACGCCACTGCCAGATTGCTCGTGCGCCGCGATGCCGTCATTTCCGCCTACCCGGTGCTCGACGTCGCAGGAGGCAGCGGCGCGCGCATCACGCTCGAATATGGCGAGGCGCTGTACGACTCGGCGCGCCGCAAGGGAGATCGCAATCTCGTGGACGACCGCCAGGTGGTGGGAATTCACGACACGTTTCTCGCCGACGGTGTCGACCGCAGCTTCGCGCCACTGTGGTGGCGCACGTTTCGCTTCATTGAAATCGAAGTCACGACGGCCGATCAGCCGCTGACCCTGCGGGCGCTGCGGATCCACGAGAGTGGCTACCCGTTCGCGCAGGTGGCCAGCTTCCACAGCAGCGACGCGGAGCTGAATCGCATCTGGGAAACAGGCTGGCGAACCCTGCGCGTGGATGCCCACGAGACTTTCATGGACAGCTCATACTGGGAGCAGCTGCAGTACACCGGCGACACGCGCCTGGAAATGCTGATCAGCTATGCGGTATCGGGCGATCCGCGGCTGGCGGAACAGGCCATCGAAGCGTTTGCCGAGACGAATGCGGATGGCGGACTGGTGGCTGGCCGCACGCCGGCGCGCGAAGACAATGTGATCGCGCCGTTTTCGTTTGCCTGGGTCGGAATGCTGGCCGACTGGTCGATGCAACAACCGGACGCAGCGCTCATCCAGCGTCAACTGCCGCGAATGCGTGCGGCACTCGGCTGGTTCGATTCCTGGCTCAACCCGCAGGGCCTGTTGCGCAAGAACCCCCATTGGAATTTCATCGACTGGGCCGGCCAGCGCTGGGACGACCGCGACCACTTTCCTTCGTGGGGAAGGGACAACGGCAGCTGCCTGCTGACGGCCATGTGGGTCGGGGCTTTGCGCCAGGGCGCGGCGCTCGAGACGGCCTATGGCGATGCCACGCAGGCTGCACAGGACACCACGCGTGCGGAGCGCGCGCGCGCCGCGATTCGCGCACATTGCTGGGATGCGTCGCGCGGCCTGTTCGCCGACGACGGCGATCGCACGGTGTTCAGCCAGCACATGAACGTCTTCGCGGTGTTGTACGACATCGCGACGCGCGAAGAGATGCGCCCGATCCTCGAGCGCGTCACCGTTCCGGGCCGGGGCATCGACGCGCCGGCCGGCATGTACACATCAACCTATTACTTCGCGTGGTACCTGGTCCGGGCGTTCGAACACGCCGGGATGCCGGAACGCTATTTCGGACTGCTGCAGACCTGGCGCGATCTGCTGAAGCTTAATTACACCACCTGGCCCGAATCGCGCGAGCAGCCGCGCTCCGACACGCACGCCTGGAGCGCACACCCGACGGCAGACCTGCTCGGGATCGTGGCGGGCATTCGCCCGGCGGCGCCGGGATATTCGCGCCTGCGCGTCGCGCCCCGGCTGGGTGAATTGACGTCGCTCGACGCCACCGCCGCCACGCCGCACGGACCGGTGTCGGTGAGTTATCGGATCGCGAACGGAACATTGACGGCCGACATCCGCCGGCCAGCCTCACTGCCGGGGAATTCTTCTGGCAGGGCAAGTCGTATCCACTGCGCGGGCAAAAGACCCGCCTGAGATTGCCGGCCGCGAACTGAGCGCTGTTCGAGCTGGATTTCGGTGACGTCGAACCTGTGCACGTCGACCGGCGAACGGGCGCGACGCCCGCGCCGCCGAAGCCGGCGCGACGCAATGCGCCCAAGGTGCCGTTGCAATGCTGCACTGCGGTCATCGATAAGCGGTAATCAACGGTCCTGGAAGTCATACGTGATGATTCGACCCCTTATCGTGGTGTCAGTGGCCAGCCTGTCGCTGGTGCTAACCGCGTGTGTCATCGCGCCGGGTCCGGCGGCCAGCACTCCCGACGGGCTGGTGCAAGTCAAGAGTTCCCGGGTGGACAGTCTGTACGTCGCGCCCGGCCTTTCATTGGCACGCTATCGGCGTGTGCTGATCGATTCGGTGGACGTGGCGTTCAAGCAGGACTGGCAGGCGCGGCATCCGGAAGTCTCGGCGGACGACGTGGCCATGATCCGGCATGGCGCGGCGTCACTGTTCCGTGCGGAGTTCACTCGCGAACTGGAAAAGGGTGGCTACGCCATCGTCGAATCTCCGGGCGCCGATGTGCTGCGCGTGGCAGCTTCGATCGTCGACCTGGATATCGTGACGGGCACCAGCGCGGACCCGGCCGCCCAGCAATACATGGTGTCGACGGCCGACCTGAGCCTGGTCTCGGAACTGCGCGACTCGCAGAGCGGGGCGATGCTGGCGCGCGCGGCCGACCGCAAGCGCGGCCGCAACCAGGGCAATCTGCAGCTCTCGGGCCAGGCCGCGCAGACGGACGAAGCCCGCGCCGCGTTTGCGACCTGGGCGGGTTATCTGCGTGAGGCGCTGGATGGCGCGCGCGCGGCAGAAGAAGCCAAAGCAAAGAGCGCCGCCCAATGAACCTCGCGCATTGGGCCGAGTGCCTGGTGGCCGCCGGCGCCATTGCGGCGCTGAGCACCTGTGTGTCACCGGCGCCGACGAAGTCCTCGGTCGCAAGCGCCGGCCTCGAAAGCTCCTCCTGGCGGCTGGTGCAGATCAGCATGAGTGATGGGATCGCGCGCGCGGCCATCGAGCGGTCGCGATACACCATTGGCTTTGGCGCCAATGGCGTGCTCAACGTGCGTTTCGACTGCAATCGTGGCAGCGGGAACTGGAAGTCAGCCGGACCTGGAGCACTCGAATTCGGCCCGCTGGCACTCACGCGCGCGATGTGTCCCGTGGGTTCGCTGCACGATGAGCTCGTGCGCCAATGGCCGCATGTCCGCTCTTACGTCGTCAAGGAAGGCCGACTTTACCTGTCGCTCGAGGCCGATGGTGGGACCATCGAGTTCGAGCCCGCGCCCTGACGTCGCGCCGGCCGATGAATGCCGCAACGTGCTGGGGACGCGCACCCGCGATCGTTTCATTCCTGCTGCTGGCCGCCTGCGCGCAGCTTCCACAACATCCGGGGTTGCCGGCGGTGAGCACGCCTCTGCCGGGCAACAACACGCCCCTCGACCGCGCGTTTTCCACGGCCGAGGCTCAACATCCGGGCGAGTCTGGCTTTCGACTCGTGATCGAGGGCATGGAAGCCTTTGTCATCCGCATGCACAGCGCGCGGATGGCCGCGCGCAGTCTCGATGTGCAGACCTATATCTGGCACGCCGATACCACGGGACTCTACCTGGCGCGGCAGCTGCTGGAGGCCGCCGATCGCGGCGTGCATGTGCGGTTGCTGGTGGATGATCTCGATGCGCGCGCCAGGAATGCAGGCTTCGCAGCGATCGCCTCGCACCCGAACATCGAGGTGCGCCTCTTCAACCCGTTTGCGTCGCGCAGCGGCGGGTTGAACCTGGCGAGCGAGGGTGCGCGCGATTTCGGGCGCGTCAATCGCCGCATGCACAACAAGAGCTGGATTGCCGACAATCGTCTCGCGGTGGTGGGCGGCCGCAATCTCGGCGACGAATACTTCGCCGCCAGCAGCGAGGTGAATTTCGTCGATCTCGACCTGGCGATGATCGGACCAGTGGTGCGCGATGTGTCCGCATCCTTCGATCGTTTCTGGAATTCATCCGCGGCCTGGCCCATGGAGCTGCTGGACCCGGATGCCAGCAGCGCCGATGCGCTCGCGCGGCTGCGCGCCAGGCTCGACGAGCTGACGGCCGGCGCCGGCGAAAGCACCTATGCCCAGTCGCTGCGCGAGAACGACGGCGTGCAGCGCCTGGTGAAGGGCGACTGGCCACTGCAATGGTCGGCAAAGTACCGCTTCGTTTCGGATGACCCGGCCAAGGTGACTATGGAACAGCGTGACGCCGGGCGAGCCGTCGTCGGAGCCGCGATCGTGCCGCTGATCCGTAACGCCGCACACTCGCTGCAGATCATTTCGCCGTACTTCGTGCCCGGCGACCAGGGAAGCGCAGCGCTGGTCGAACGCGCAAAGGCGGGCGCCGATGTGCGTGTGCTCACCAACTCCCTGGCAGCCAATGACGTGGCGTCGGTGCATGGCGGTTACTCGCGCCATCGCAAGGCACTCATCGAAGGCGGCGTGGCGGTGTTCGAGCTCAAGCCCTTGTCGTCCAGGTCGGGGACCAGCCTGACCGGATCGTCAGGAGCCAGCCTGCACACAAAGGCGCTCGTGGCCGACGGCAAGACGCTGTTCGTCGGCAGTTACAATCTCGATCCGCGCTCCACCTGGCTCAACACCGAGCAGGGGGTGCTGGTGGAGAATGCGACGCTCGCCGGGCAGCTGGGCGAGATTTTCACGCTCGAGAGCTCCGGCACTCGCGCCTGGCACGTGACCCTCGAAGGCGGCAGCCTGCGCTGGGGCGATGGCGCGGAAACGTTCGACGGCGAGCCAAAGGCATCGTTCTCCAGGCGCTTCCAGGCCTGGCTCGCAAGACTCTTCCATCTCGACGCGCAGCTCTGACGCGACGTGGCGCCGCGCGCGCCCGACCTCTATGCTCCTCGCCGATCCGGGGGGCGAACATGAAAATCATCTGGACCATTACGATCGCACTGGCGCTGGCGTGCGCCGCGCACGCCGCTGACAAGAGCGCCGAACAGTGGCATTCACTCTTCAACGGACACGACCTGTCAGGCTGGACGGTCAAGATCGCGAAGCATCCTCTCGGCGAAAACTACGCCGACACGTTTCGCGTCGAGGACGGGATGATCAAGGTGTCGTACGACCGTTACGGCAAGTTCGACGAGCAGTTCGGTCATCTCTACTCGAACCAGCCGTATTCACGCTACGTCCTGCGCCTCGAGTACCGCATCACCGGAACCGCGGTCGCGGACTCGCCGCCCTGGGCCAAGCTCAACAGCGGCGTGATGATTCACTCGCAGTCGCCGCTGACCCTGGAGTTCGGCCAGCTCTGGCCGGCGAGCATGGAATTCCAGTTCCTGGCGGTGGGCACGTCGGCCGGGCGGCAGACTGGCAATGTCTGCACACCGGGCACCAATCTCGAGCGCAACGGCAAACTGCTCACCGATCACATTATCGACTCGACCTCGAAGCTCTATCCACTCGATGAATGGGTCAGCGCGGAAATCGAAGTGCACGGCAGTGACGAGGTGATCCATCGCATCAACGGCATCGAAGTGCTGCGCTACCAGCACCCGCAGCTCGATCCGCGCGAGGAGAGCGCGCAGAAGCTGATTGCCGCCGGTGCGCCGCTGCAACTGTCATATGGCCATATCGCCCTGCAGGCCGAGAGCCAGCCCGTCTGGTTTCGCAACATCATGATCCGGTCGCTGGATCCGTAAGAAGCCAACCCCGGCCCGGACGCAAATCCGTTGATAGTTCATTGACTTGGGTGCCGGTGGCGGGACTGCGGGGCAATTCGCCCCGGAATCCGGCAATAAATCCGCCAAGGAAACCGGCCGCCAGCGCGTCTGATGCATGAGAGCCAACAAGAAGCCGCGATGGATGAACAAGAACTGATACGCCGCGCGCAGGCAGGTGATGCGACCGCCTTCGGCGAACTATTGGACTTGTACTACGACACCATCTTCCGCTTCGCGTGGAAATGGTGCCGCCATCGCGTCAACGCGCAGGACATCGCGCAGCTTGCCTGCATCAAGCTGGCGTCGAGCCTCGCGCAGTACCGCTTCCAGGCGGCTTTCAGCAGCTGGCTGTACCGGCTGGTGATCAGTTGTGCGCAGGACTGGCAGCGCAGCCAGCGGCGCCATGAACACGACGAGCTGGTCGAATCGGTGCCGCTCGAGGACGACTCGCAGGCCGAGGATCAGATCTATCTGCTGCAGCTACTGGCCGAGATCGAGGAACTCGGCGAAGGCATGAAGGAAGCCACGTTGCTGGTGCACGCCGAAGGACTGAGTCACGCGGAGGCGGGGGCGATTCTCGGCGTCTCGGAATCGACGATTTCCTGGCGAATCCACACCGTACGCCGGCACATGGGCAAACGCGAAGCCAGGGTTACGCAAAGCGTATGAAACCGAATTCACTCGAAAACTTGTTGAGGCAGGAAGCGCAGAAGCCGGACCAGGCGGCACGCGTGGCCGCGCTGCGCGCAGCGCTGGCCGAGTTCGCCCGCGTCCATCCGCAGACCGGCAACGATGCCGCCCCGAAGTCGCACAGTGTCCTCCAAGGTTTGTTAGGAAGGCTGCGTCTCTCCCTGCAAACACGCAGGACTGACACCATGCCCTGGTACACGAGACG
>Ga0207691_10001537_pt1 | contig 22968 bp, 24 predicted proteins | sample KBSM13metaG_FD_184327 | JGI IMG/M metagenome (GOLD analysis project Ga0207691, IMG submission 184327) | Miscanthus rhizosphere microbial communities from Kellogg Biological Station, Michigan, USA - KBS M1-3 metaG (SPAdes) (version 2) | ecosystem: Host-associated > Plants > Roots > Rhizosphere >... | reverse complement strand
GCGACGCCGCCTGGACAGCGGGCGCCGAGCGAGCAGGTGCCGGCTCGGGCTTCGGCGCGCAGATCGACCTGGCGGCGCTGTTCGTCGAGCGCAGCCTCGCGCTCGCCGCGGCCAACGGCGTCGTCGCGCTGCTCGTGCCGGCGAAGCTGTGGCGCTCGCTCGCCGGCGGCGGTACGCGCGCGCTTCTGGCGAGCGACGCGCGACTGTTGCGGCTGGAGGATTGGTCGGAGGCGCCGTGCACGTTCGACGCCGCGGTGTATCCGTCGCTCGTCGTGGCTGCCACGTCCGAGCGACGGCCCGTGGGCGAGTTGCACGCCGCGGTGCGCCGCCGCTCGCTCGACGTCGTATGGCGCGCGGCGGCGACGTCGATCCGGTTCGACCAGCGCGACGCGGCGAGTCCGTGGCTGCTCCTGCCCCCCGAGGTGCGCGCGGCGTTCGACCGGATCTCCGCACGCGGGCACCCGCTCGGCGACTGTGGGCTCGGGCGACCGACGCTGGGTGTGAAGTGCGGCTGCAACGAAGCGTTCGTCGCCGAGATCACGGGTGAAGTGGGCGACGACGTGGTCCTCACGCAGGACGAGCGCAGCGGCACGGTCGAGCGTGCGCTCGTGCGCCCTCTCGTTCGCGGCGACACGATCGTGCCGTGGCGGCTGCGGCCGACGTCGAGCGCCATCGTGTGGACGCACGACTCGCAGGGGGCGCCGCTGGCGGCGCTTCCGCGAGGAGCGGCGCGCTGGCTCGCGCCGTGGCGCACGAGACTCGCGGAGCGCAGCGATCTCCGAGGCGCGCGTGCCTGGTGGTCGCTGTTCCGCACCGAGGCCGCCGACTGCGCGCGGACGCGCGTGGTGTGGTGCGACTTCGGCCGGGTCCCGCGCGCGGCGGTGCTGCCTGCGGGAGATCCGACGGTGCCGCTCAACAGCTGTTACATGCTCGCGTGCGAGAATCCCGACGATGCGCTGGCGGTTGCCGCGCTGCTCAACTCACCGCTGGCGGCGGCGTGGCTGGGAGCGATCGCCGAACCGGCGCGCGGAGGCTGGCATCGGTATCTCGCCTGGACCGTCGCCCTGCTCCCGCTTCCGCACGACTGGCCGCGGGCGCGATCGATCCTCGCGCCGGTCGCGGAGCGCGCGATCCTGCAGGAACCACCGAGCGTTCCGGCGCTGCTCGACGCGGTTTGTGGCGCCTACCGGCTGAAGCCGGCCGACGTCGCGCCGCTGCTGGCGTGGAGCCATCGACCGTGAGCGCGCACGACGTGCTCGAACGGCAGGAGCGCGATGCCGGAGTGCCGCTCGAGGTCCTGCTCCAACGCGAGCTCGATCGCGCGCGCGCCCTGATCGCGACATCCGCCCTGGTCGACGCACCATCCGCTGCGCTCGGGTCCATCGTGCTCCGGCCCGATCAGGTCGAGACCGTGCGCCGCGTGCGCGCGCACCTTCGGCGCGATGGCGGCTGCCTGCTCGCCGACGACGTGGGCACGGGAAAGACGTACGTCGCGCTCGCCGCGGCGCGAGCGTGGCCCCGCGCACTGATCGTCGTGCCCGCGTCGCTGCGATCGACGTGGGGCCAGGCGGCGCGCCGAGCCGATGTCCGGTGCGCCTTCGTCACTCACGAGGCACTGAGTCGCGGACGCGCGCTCGCCGGGCAGTTCGACGGCATCGTCGTCGACGAGTCGCATCGCTTTCGGCCCACGTCGAGACGGCACGCCGCACTGGCGGAGCTGACGGCCCGCGTACCGTTGCTCATGCTCTCCGCTACACCGATGCAGAACCGCGCCCGCGAGCTCGCGGCACAGCTGGCGCTGTTTCTCGGCGAGGTCGCATACGGTCTGGAGCCCGCGCAGCTGACGCGCTGGGTCGTGCGGTCGGCGACGGACGCGACGCTCCCGCTGCCTCGCGTGCGGCCGCCGCGGTGGCTGCCCGTCGATGCGGACGACGCCGACGTGCTGCGCGCGATCCTCGCGCTTCCCCCGCCGCCGCGCGCGGCCGACGCGGGCGACGGTGGCCTGCTGCTGCAGTTGTCGCTCGTTCGCGCGTGGGCGTCGAGCCGCGCGGCGCTCGAGGCAACCGTGGAGCGACGGCAGCGCACCCTCGCGGCGATCGACCAGTGCCATCTGGAAGGACGACTGCCGACGAAGCGTGAACTCCGAAGCTGGACCGGCGCGGGCGACGTGCAGCTCGGCTTTCCCACGTTGCTCGCCGCGAACGTGACCGGCGCGGAGCAGCACGCCGCGCTCGCGCGTGCCATCGAGCGGGAGCGCGACGTACTCGCTGCGCTGCTGCGCACGATTGGCCGCGTCGCCGACCCGGATTCGACGCGCGTCGAGGCGCTACGGGCGGTGCGGCGTGCACACGCCGGCGACTCGATCCTTGCCTTCAGCGAATGGCGGAGCACGGTGCACGCCTACTGGCGTGCGCTCCGGAACGAGCCCGGAGTCGGCGTGCTCTCCGCGCACGAAGCGCGCATCGCGAGCGGCCGCATCACGCGCGACGAGGTCCTCGCCCGGTTCGCGCCGCGAGCGCAGGGCGTCCGCGCACCTACGGCTCACGAGCGCGTCACACTGTTGATCACGACCGATCTCCTCTCCGAGGGAGTGAACCTGCAGGACGCGGCGGTGGTCGTGCACCTCGACCTGCCGTGGAACCCAGCGCGACTCGCGCAGCGGCTCGGACGGATTCGCCGGCCCGGCGGCGCCAGCGATGTGTCGAGCTATCTCATGTCTCCGCCGGCGCGCGCCGCGTTGCTGCTCCAGGCCGAGTCGCGACTGCGCGCCAAGCTGGCGCGCGCGGAGCGCACGGTCGGACGCAGTGTGGGTGTACTGCCGGCGCTCGGCGCTTCAGGGTTGGACCGCACGCTCGATCCCGGCCAGCACTCGGGATGTGAGACGGCGTCGTGGTCAGCCGCGGAGGTCTACGGCGAGATCGAGCGCCGGCTGGCGCGCTGGCGTCCGGCCGCAGGCCATGACGGTAGGCCGATCGGCGCGGATCACGATATCATCGCCGCCGTCCGTGCCGGCGCCAGCGGATGGATCGCGCGTCTCGACGACGGACGTCTGGTCGCCGTGCACACGGATGGCGGGCGTCGAGTGGGTCCAGGCTCGGCGCCCGACACCATCCTTCCAGCGCTCGACCTCGCGTCCGGCGCGCTTAGGCGCCTCGGCGACGGCGAGGGAGATTCGGCGCGTCGAGAAGTGGATGAATGGATCTCGCGCGACTGGACCCAGCGGTCGTGCGGTCTCGACGTCATCGACACGCCAATCCGTCGACGACTGCGACGGGCGCTCGACGACGCACTGCGCGCCACCCCGCGCCATCGCCGCGCCGAGCTCCTTCGATCCATCACGACGGTGAGAAGTGCTCTCACCCAGCCGCTTCCGCTCGGCCTCGAGCGCGCCCTCGACGCGCTCGCCGGCGGCGACTCGCCTCGCGCCCACTGGGTCGCCGACGCGGTGACCGTGGTCGAGTCGGCGCCGATCAGGACAGGCATCACAGGAGCGACCCGGCCGCGATGTCGTGCGTTGATCGTGTTCGGAACCGGCTGACGAGGGCGCCACCGCCTGGTCCTCTACCGCTCTCCGGCCACCGTCTCGACTCCCGCGATCTCCCCCGTCGATGGGTCGTTGCCCAGCACGATCCACCGCACCTCGACGCCCAGGTGCCGCACGACGCGCACGTCGTCGAGCGAAGTCCGGATCACGTCGCGCAGGGCCTCGAATCGCGGCACGAGCCGCAGCGCTTCGGCGTCCTGCATGTCGACGCGCTCGATGTGGCGCGCCATGAACTCGTCGAGCGTCAGCTCCCCCACATCGCCGCCGCGTGCGCCGGCGAGCGACGCGAGCTCCATCGCGGAGAGCCGCGTGACGGGAATGGTGATGCCGGTGAAGCGCCGGAACTCGAACGGGCGGGCCGAATCGCTCGAATACACGAGCCCTTCCGCTGCCTGCTCGATGCGCTCGCGCACGACGTCGGTCTTCGGCTGCATCAGCGTCGCGGTGTCGTGGCGGGGCCCCGCGCGCCCGGTGCGTCCGGCACCGTGCCGCTCCACCGCGCGATCCGTCCCTTCGGCCCGACCGCCCACCCCGCCGACGGCGACGCGAACGCGACGCTGTTGTACGCCGTCGAGTCGGCGCTCTGCCACGTCGCCCCACCGTCCACGGACACGTCGGAGCCGGTGAGTCCTACGGCGACGAGGGTGTTGGCGCGCGTACCCGGCACGATCGCCACCGCAGAGCGATAGCCGGCGGGCGTCGCGGCACTGTCGATCAGCGTCCACGTCGCTCCACCGTCGCTCGTCGTCGCGAGGTTGCGGCCGCGCAGAGTGGGCTTCTCGTAGTCGCCACCCGCGATCACGCCATGTCGCGCATCGCGGAACGCCACCGAGAACACGCCGGCCGAGGCAACGCCGGCGCGGAGCGGCGTGTCGTGCACCGTCCACGTGACGCCGCGGTCGGCCGAGTGGTAGACACGCGCCGATACGGCGCCTCCCGTCGCGATCCAGACGTGCGATGACCCCTGGACGGCGAGACAGGTGCCGCTCGCGGCGAAGCCTCCCTCGCCCTGCAGCGCGGGAGGCAGCCGATCCGCCGGAATCTCCCGCCAGCTGTCGCCACCATCGCTCGTGACGATGAGCAGAAGCTTGCCGTCGACCGGATCGCTCATCGCGATGCCGTTCTTCGCATCCCAGAACCGGATCGCGTCGAGGAAGGTGCCTTTCCGCGTGGCGGACCAGCGGCGCGACCAGGTGCGCCCTCCGTCGGTCGTGCGATACACGCGCGACGAGTCGGCGATGCTGATCGCGTGCGCGGTCGTCGGCGACGTCGCGGCGATGGCGCGCAGGTCGAGCGTTCCCGCGCCGGGGATCGTGTCGCGCGTCCAGTGCGCTCCACCGTCCGTCGTGTGAAGCACGGTTCCGCGCTGGCCGCTGGCCCACACGACGCTGGGCGACACGACGCTGAGACCTCGCAGCTCGGCGTCGGTCGGACTCGCCTGTTGCTGCCATTGGGCTGCCGCACGCGTCGAAATGGCGACCGTCGCGAGCGTGTAGGCGAGCGGAATCGAGAAACGCATGAACACCGACCGTCCGGGGTGATGATGGAATGGAGTATGCCTTTTCGACGAGTGCGGGACCAGCGGCGCGGATTTCCTCGAACAGATTGACGCCGCACGGGCCGAGGTCGAGTGTGGAACACGTCACCCCAGGTTCGGAGGACGCATGCTGTCAGGAGCCGAGCGCGAAGCATTCGCGCTGCGCGTGATGAAGGAGGTGCGGCGCTGGCCCGGGGTACAGATGCGGACCCATCGCAACCCCCTCGCCGAGGACCCGGACGACGGGATCGAGTTCCGTCTGTACGGACGCCAGATCGGTCACGTCCACCACGACTGCTCCGTTCACGTCTCGCTCACGCGCGCGCTGAAGGAGACGGTGGTGGAGCAGGGGCTCGCGCTCCCGCTCATGCAGGCGGGCAGCCCCGCCTGGGTCGCGTTCGTCCCCGAGATCGCCGACGACGTGCAGCGCGCGATCTGGCTGCTGCGCCTCAACTACGTGCGACTGCGCAGGCAGCGGCTGAGCCCCGACGCCGCCGCGTCGTCCGAGCTGCTGCGCGAGCACGAAGGCGCTCTTGGCGAGCTGGCGCCTTCGGTGGCGACGGTACTGCAGCGTACGCAGGCGAGGGCGCCGAGACCGCTGCCTCCGGTCGCCTAGTCGGTCCGACTCACTGGCCTCGAAAGACGAAATACACCGCCCCACACAGGCACAGCGCCGCCCACAGGAAGTCGAGGCGGAGCGGCTGGCGCATGTAGATCACCGCAAAGGGAACGAACACGGCCAGCGTGATCGCTTCCTGGATGATCTTGAGCTGGCCAAGGGACAGCGTGGTGTAGCCGATGCGATTGGCCGGGACCTGCAGCAGGTACTCGAACAGCGCGATCCCCCAGCTTGCGAGCGCGGCCATGTACCACGGGCGCTCGCTCAGGTTCTTCAGGTGGGCATACCACGCGAACGTCATGAAGACGTTCGAGAGCATCAGCAATCCGATGGTGCGGAGAACGACGGGCATTCGACGGACTTCGGGGTGGAGAAGCGAGAGGGGCCGACCGGGCCGGCGAGCGGAGCCGCAGGCGCGGACGGGCCGCGAAACCGACCTGCAGGCCCCTTCGTAGGTCACAGTGCCGGCGCGGACGCCGGGACCCCTCTAAAGATGGAGTCGGCTCATGTGGACGGTACTCAAGGCGCTCGCCCTCCGGATGGCTGTCGGGCGGACGCTCGGCGGGATGCTCGCCACGCTCTTTCTCTTCCTCGTGCCGTTCGCGGGCGTGCTGAAGGTGATCGGGCTGCCGATCCTGATCGTGCTCGGCATCGTCGGCGCGCCGATCTTCCTCCTGCTCGCGGCGATCGGGTTGCCGGTGCTGGTGGTCGTCGGCTTCGGTGGCGTCCTGCTCCTGCTCGTGGGCGGACTGCTCGCGCTGGGCATCCTCGCGATCAAGATCGCGCTCCCGATCATCCTGATCGTGTGGCTGGTGAAGTGGTGGCGCGCCAAGCCGAAGCCACCGGCGACGCCGACGGACGTTCCACCCGATCTGGGGACGGAAGGTCTTCCGTAAACCCGGGGCCCGGTCGGTAGGCCACCGATCGCCGGAGTTTCAAGTTCAAGGGGTCAGAGTCGTTGATCGGTTCAAGGGGTCAGAGTCGTTGATGGTTCAACGAGTCTGACCCCTAATCGGTTCAACGACTCTGACCCCTTGAAAACACCCCTTGAAAGGCGCCTGCTCCTCTGTTCGAGGGCAACAGATCGACGCGGAGCGCGCGGAGCATGGCGGAGGACGCGGAGGACTGCTCTCCGGGTCGAGCTCCCGGCACTCGTGCACCGCTCCTCTCCATCCACGCCTTCAAAGCTTTTGAGGGTCCGGCGGAGAGATCGCTGCGCCGCGCTCCGCGCCCTCGGGGGTGCCCCCCGCGCCCTCCGCGTCAATCAGTGGCCGTTGCCGCTCTCCGCGTGAGACACGTTGCGCGCCGGTCTCTGCACCGCGCTGCTCGCACGAGGGGCGTCGATCTCGCACGATGCCACGGCACCCGAGCCGCTCAGCTGTAGTAACGCCGCATCTGCGCCGCGACCCCGTCGAGGTCGGGGAACAGGCGACGCTCGTCCATTCCTGCCAGGTCGAGCTGGTCGCGGACACACGCGGCGGACGCGCGTTTGATGACGAAGCGCGTCAGCGCGTCCTCGAGATCGTGCTCGGCGAGGAAGACGTCGAACGCGTGCGAGGTGTCGGAGCAGAGCGTGAACGTCGCCGTCTGCGCGGAGATGCGCGCGTCGAGCGTCGGCGGGTCGATCATGCAGGCGAACGGCTTCGCCTTGCTCCCCTCGCCGATCAGTCGCCACGGTGTGAACGCACCGTCCCGGCCGACCAGGCGGTGCAGATCGTCGATCAGCAGCGCGAGCTCGGGGAGGCCGAACTTCCGGTGCATGCGCTTCCAGTCGAGTCGCCAGATCACCCTGTCGACGTCCTGATCGCCCATCGTGGCGAAGTGTGCCGCGACGAGTGGCGAGTAGCTCCAGTCGAGCAGCCGAGTCGGGACGCCGTGATGCTGGGCGGCGACGAGCAATTCCCACTCGTTCGTCGCGTGCTGCAGGTGTGGTCGCGAGTAGCGCGCGAAGTTGCGGAGGATGTGCTCCTCGAGCCCGGTCTTCGTGTGCGGCGGATTCAGGCCGCCGAGCCGGTCGAGACTCGTGAGCAGCGAACGGGATGCGTCGGCCGATCCGTGATAGACGCATGAATCGCGGCGACGTCCGGTAGCGGGATCTGGCTTCTCCGGCGTGACGCGGTCGATGAGCTCGCCGAGCGAACGGACTTCGATCTCGCGAATCCCCATGCTTCGCGGGAATTACAAGAACCGTGCAGCGGCTCGCGGTGGTCAGTGCGGCGCGTCGTCGCCCTCGCGACGCTGCGCTCGCCGGCGCGCGACGGATCGGAAATAGCGCCAGCGAACGATCGAGATCACGACGAACATCACGGCGAGCGTGATCGCGAGCGGCCAATCGATGTCGCGCACGGCTAGAGGCCGATCGAGACGCCGAACGAGCCGACGTTGTCGTAGGTCTTCTCGCCCGAGAATGGGCTCACGCGGTGGAACCAGCCGATGCGCCCGCCCACGCCGAGCAGGAACATCAGGTGCGCCTCGGTGCCGAGATAGGTCGTCTCGGGCGCGGCGTTGCGTGGATCGGGCCCGGTGCGGAGGCCCGAGAGGCGGACGTCGAATCCCTGGCCGAAGCGGATCATCCGGAAGTATCCGACCGACGCGGCGCCGCCCCCCTGCCCCATCTCCGCCATGGCGATCACGCCGTCGTTGTGCGGGCCACGGAAATCGAACAGCCCACCCGCGGCCACCGACCACTTCAAAGGTGTGCCCCAGTGGAAACCGACCGCCGGAGAGATGTGCACGTAGCCGGTAGTGGTGTCCTCCTCCGCCTGCGCGGCCGCGCGCTGAGGGAGCATCACGACCATGAGGGCGAGAATCACGAGTCGGCGCATGAGCAATGCTGTGGTGGTGCACACCGCGCGTCCAGCCGGAGAGACCCTGTTGAGCAGGTACCGTTCCTAGTCCGACGGCGGCGCCTCAGCCCCCGAGCGGCGACGCTCGAGGAGTCCGCCGAGCATGGCGCCCAGGGGGCTCGCGAGGGCGAGCGCCAGCGCGTACCAGCCGGGCTGTCCGGGTGCGGTCGGCGCGTGACGCAGGACCGGCGTCAGTGCGGACATCAACAGGATGAGCGCGAGCACGAACGTCGTGAACAGCGTACGCCCGGTGGTGATCCGCGCCGTCGTGAACCCTCCCGCGAGCGCGCCGAGGAAGCTGATGAGCGTGTGCGTCGGGTACGTCCAGGAGGGAGCGACGTACGCCGACGGATCCACGCCGCGCAGCGCGGCGAGCGTGGAGATCGTGACGCCGAAGAAGACGAGGAGCACCGTCACACCGAGGCCGGCGAGCAGCGCCAGCGCCGGCCGCAGCGACGACGACGTGGGAAGGGGCGGACGCGGCTCGCTCATCCGAGCACCTGCGCGAGGTGATGCTCGAGATGATCGACGTAGTCGCTCATGAAGTACTCGAGCGTCGCGGCGCGGTCGGCGGGCACGGGGCGGAAGGCGCGCAGATGCAGGTTGTGGCTGTGGCGCACACGTTCGCGGTCCGCGGCCGGCGTCGCCGCCATGAGCCGCGCGAGGTGGCGGTTGTACGTCATCCACAGGAGCACGAGCTCCACCCACGGTGCGTCCTGGTAGCGCTGCGCGGCGACCCACGCGTCCTGCTCGTAGCCCTCGACGACGAGATCGTCGCGATCGCGCATGCGCACGAACCGCTGATGGTTGTTGCTCGCCGAATCGACGAGGTGGCCGATGATCTCGCGCGGCGACCACTTGCCGGGCGCGCTGCGCCGCGTCGTCGCCGATTCGTCGAGGGCGAGCAGCGCCGGCGTCGCACGGCGCAGCGCATCCACGAGCCGGTGGGCGTAGGCAGGTGCGCCGGCGTCGAGCGGAGCGGCGCCGAGATCGGCGAGAGAGATCGCGTTCGTCATGAGGGAAAGGTGCCGGGTGCGTCGGAGGTGCGCGAGAGCATGCGCACCTCCGCACGCGCGGACTCGCGCGCAGCGGCGCTACGCGGACGGACTCTTCGCGCGCGCGAGCCGCCCGATCTCGCTCCCGACGACGGCCGCGCTCCACGCGAGCAGCGCGCCGAAGAGCAGCGTGACGACGAGCAGCGCCGCCGATGGCGCGCGCATCACCCCCGCCAGCGACGTCGCGAGCACGGAGAAGCGGCCGCCGAACGTGTCGACGACGATCAGCGCGCCCCACGCGACGACCGCCGCGAGCGCGACGAGCCAGGGCGCGCCGCGGCGCTGCCAAAGCATCACGCCGGCGATGAGCGCCGCGACGACGACACCCCACCAGCCGAGCAACCAGGTGAGCGCCGCGACGGCGAGTGCGGAGACGAAGAGCGCGAGCATCCGTCAGCGAGCCGGCCGCAGCGTGAGCGTGCCGCTGCGCTGCGCCGCGGAAAGCTCGCTCGCGCGTGCCGGCACGTGCACGGCCTCCAGCGCGCCGGCGAGCCACTCGGGAATGCGGTCCCTGTATCGCGGGCTGGCCGGGTTCCCCGATTGACCACCGGGGTACGTCGTCCACGCGTGCACCGTGGGCCCGAGCTCCACGACCATGCGCCAGCTCGGCCCGTTCGCGCCTCCAATGGCGATCGGGCTCAGCGTACCGGGCCCGCCCTCGGCCGAAAGGTCGGCTGCGGAGAGCGCGGGGAGGCGCAGCAGGTGAGGGATGTTGACCTTGTGCACGTTCGACCAGCGCCATCCGCCGTCGGCCTCTGCGCCGTACCGCTGGCGCGCCGCGAGATACGCGGACACGAGACTCGACGCGAGGATGGCGTCGCGATCCTCCACCTGCGACGTGCTGCGGACGTCCCACCACACGCTCGCCGAGTCGTGCATCAGCCGCGCGAACACGGCGCTCGACGGCGTGATGCGTCGAGTGCCGCTCTCTCCCGCGAGCTCGTCCCACGTCTCCACCGCCGCCTGGCGGAGCGCCGCCTCGAACAGCACGGCGCCGGTATTCGAGGCCGTGTACCGGCGGTCCCACCGGTCGAGGACGCGCCTCGCCTCCGCGAGCACGGCCCGATTGGGACCCGTGTCGCGCTGCGCGACGCGGAGCGCCGCATTCAGGAAATACGGCACGTAGAACTCGGCGCGCGCGCTTCCGGGATCGGTCTGGAAGCGGCGCATGTCGTCCACCGTGACGGAGCTGTCGGCGCGCAACAGCGCGTTGATGCGGAGTGCGCGCCAGGGATCGTAGTCCCCGCCGAACCAGATGCCCGACGCGCGCGGATCCATCGGCTGCTGGTTGGCCGACGCGAGGAAGCCCTGCGCGGGATCGAACGCCTGCGGCCACTTCGCGACGGGAAGATCGCCCTGCCAGTCGTTTGAGCCCTTCGTGCCGTCGAGCACCACGGAGCCGTTCTGCGCGCGGATCGGGTAGCGCCCGGTCGAGCGAATGGCGATGTGACCGCCGCGGTCCGCGGCGAGCATGTTCTGGGCGGGCGCGCGGTACGAGCGCGCCATCGCCTCCTCGAACTCGGCGGCCGTCCGCGCCCGCGCGCCCTCGATGAACCCCACCGCCTCGCGTCCCGCGTCGAGCACCGACCAGCGCAGCGACACCCAGCGGTCGCGCACACGCTGCATCGGGCCGCGGAACGTGTAGTAGACCGTGTCGACCGCGACGGTCTCGCCCTTCGGCCCGCGATACACCTCGACGCGCGGCTCGATCGGTCGCCACGTGCCGTCGACCCGATGCCGCGTCGGATGCCGATCGTCGTCGACCTCCTCGACGTAGAAGTCCATCACGTCCGCGCCCGTGTTCGTGAACGTCCACGCCACGTCGCGGTTGAAGCCGATCACGACGGCCGGGAGGCCGGGGATCGTCACCCCGTACGCGTCGAGCCGGCCGGGGACCACGAGGTGGACCTCGTACCAGATCGACGGAAGCGTCAGGTCGAGATGCGGATCGCCGGCGAGCAACGCGTGACCGGTGGCGCTGCGCTTGGGCATCACCGCCCAGTTGTTGCTGGCTCGCCATGGCGCGTCCTCGTCGTCCGCTCGCGCGAGCTGGCGCGCGGAGAGCCACGCGTCGCTGGCCGCGCCGAGCAGTTCGCTCGCGCTGTCGGGCCTTCCGGGCGGCGGCAGAGGCGACGTGTCGAATCGTGGCGCGCTCTGTCCGTTCGGCTGGATCGGCTCGACGATCGGCGAGTCGTCGGGGAACAGTGCGGACGCCGCGGCGACGCCGACCTTCGCCGCCGCTGCCGTGCGAGTGCGCTCGTTCGCGATGTTGGCGAGCGTCCATCCCATGCGGTTCTGCAGCAGATAGCTGTCGACCGGCTCCCACTTCGGCGGCCGCTTGCCGAGCAGCCGGAGCTCGAGCGGCAGCTCGGCGGCCGGCATCGACGCGATGTACGCGTTCACGCCGTCCGCGTAGGCGCGCGCGGTACGCGCGACGAGGCTCGTGTCACCGACGCGCGCCGGGAGCGCCTCGGCGGCGCGCGGCAGGCCGAGATGTCGCATCTCGCGATCGAGCGGCAGCGCCTGCGCACCGCCGATCTCGGTGAGCCGTCCGCTCGACGCGAGCGTCTGCGCGTAGAGCTGGAACAGCCGGTCGCGCGCCACCACGTAGCCCAGTGCGCGGTACGCGTCGTCCTCGGTCCTGGCGAAGATGTGCGGGACGGCGCGGTCGTCGTACACCACCTCCACCGGCGCACCGAGACCCGCGACGCGCGCGTCGGGCGCCGCCGGCGATGCCGCCGCGCGCGCGAGCGACCACACGCCGTGCGCCGGCTCGAGGAACGCTCCGAGCGCCGGCGCTGGACCGATCGGCCGCGCGCCGATGAAGAGTCCACCGGCGAGCACGAGCACCGCGGCGGCGAGGCGGAGCGTGTGCACGTCAGCGCGTCATCGGAGCGCGCGGCGAGCGCGGCCGTGCACGGTGCACGGCGCGATCTCTGCCCCGCCCGGCACGTCGGATGCGACCTGGTGAGGCGGACCTCTTCATCGGAGACACTATGCGAGACGTGAAGCTGGTGATCGCGCGCCGCTCGGCGGCGGCGCTAGTGCTGAGCGCGGCGCTCGTGGCGTGCAGCCGCTCGGAGAACTCTACCACCGACACGGCGGCTGGCAATGTGGCCGCCGCGGGCGTTGCGATCGACACGGGGATGAGCAACGCGGCGACGCCCGTCGCTGGCGGCACGGCGCAGATCACCCCGACCGACGCGAAGAGCGTGGAGCACGCGACGGAATACAAGCTCACCGACCAGAACTTCCGTCAATTCATCGCGGCGAGCGACAGCCTCGTCGCGCTGCGCCGTCGCGATCCGGCGGTGCGCGCGCTGTTCGACAAGGAAGTGAGCGACGCGGGCGTCAACACGCAGGTCGGCACGATGAACGCGGGGCGCAAGCGGCTCGAAGACAACGCGGTCATCGCCAAGGCCATCGAGTCCACGGGAATGTCGGCGAAGGACTACTTCGTCGCGTCGATCGCCGTGGCGCAGGCCGAACGGTTCATCGGAAACCCGAAGGGCGCGCCGCCGACGCCGACGCTGCCGGCGAACGCGGAGTTCCTGCAGAAGCACCAGGCGGAGCTCGCCGCGCTCCGCACGCTCGAGAAGGGCGCTTCGGCGCCGGTCGCCGCGCCGACCGGTACGAGCGCGCCACCGCCGCCCGCTACGAGCACGCCCAGGCAGTAGCTGGCGAGCGGGCGCGCGCGCTGAGGGCGTCGGACACCGCAATGTGTCCGACGCCCTCGTCGTTCGACATCGGTCAGGGATCGGTGATCGTGTCGGCCCCGACACCACCCTTCAGCACGACGACGTGCCGGCCCGTGGCGGTGAACCTCAAGGCGCGACCTCCAGTCACCTCGGCGCCGAGGCGCATCCGACCGGGAGTCAGCAGGCGGATGTGCACGTCGGCCTCGGAGACGTCGGCCGTGATCGCGGGCAGCGACGACAGACGCAGCGTATCCGTGAGCAGCTTCGGCTCGGCGTCGCCGATCCCCACGCGCGCCGGACCGGCCGAGTAGACGATCACTCGAACGGAGTCGGTCGTGACCGGATCGACTCCGAGATTGTTGATGCGGACGATCACCGAGCGATGCTGGCCTTCGTGCGAGTGCTGCGCGAGGACGGGCATCCATGCGGCGCTGGCGACGGCGAGCGCGGCGGTGAGCAACACGGCGCGGAGCGCGCGCCTGGGAAAACCGTGATGGGGCATCGTGATTCCTTTGGTCGGGTGAAGCTCGAGGCGAGGCAGACGGACCCGTGCATAGGGCCGCCGCGCCAGGAGCGGCCCGCCCTCAAAGCATTGAACGGACCAGACGACGCAGGCGAGCGGGGCTGAAGGGACGCCTACTGCCCCTGCCCCGGCTGCTTCGTCTCCAGCGAAATGTAGGGCGTCGTGGGCTCCTTCCCGGCCGGCAGGCCGCGCGGCACGCCGTTCTGCTTCGCGCCCAACCCCTTCACGTAGCGGTACATGGCCCTCAGGTCGCGCTCGCTCATCCGCGCGGTGTTCCACCACGGCATGGGCGGCTTTCCGTCCCCACTGTCGGCGGTCGTCAGGACCTTCACCCAGCGGTCCTCCGACATTCGCTGCACGATCGTCCGCAGGTTCTTGCCGTAGACGGTGCCCCACTCGCCACGGAAGCCGACCTTCATTCCCCCCATCCGGTCGGCGGGCGCGATCTTCCCCTCGCTCTTCGACCAGTTCTCGGTGTGGCAGTCGTTGCACCCGGCGACGACCGTCAGGTACTCACCCGCCTTCTCCATCGACTCCGCCTGGACGGCCGGCCCGTTCGCGGGCGGCATCGCCGAGGTGCTCGAGGCGCCACCCCCGCCCGCGGCTGGATTGCACCCCGCAGTCGCGAAGACGAGGATGACCAACGGCGCGGCAGCGAGGAAACGGGAGCGGACGTGCATGGTGGCCTGGTAGCTCGGGCGCATGGTGACCTGGTCGCTCGACGACAAGATACCGGCCAGCCCGACGGGTCGTTGGCGAGCGGCCGGCTCGGCTCAGTTGCGCGGGACGTACCGGAACACGAACACCGACTCGGGTGCGAACGAGACGGGCGCGCCGGCGGGCACCAGCTCCCGCCAGTCGAAATCGCGGCGGAACTTCTGGACGCTCGCCAGCGTCTGCAGGTGCCGCGGGTTGACCACGACGAACACCCTCCCCCGCCCGCTGTCCGCATTGACCTGCGCGGCCGGTCGGCCGCCCTTCCTCACGAGGTAGTAGTCGAGCGATGGCCCGCTCGGCGTCTCGAAAGCGATGCGGTCACCCGGCCGCAGGTTCGCGAGCAGGTACTCGGCGATCTGCGGCGCATCCACCAGGGTACCCGACTCCGGGGCGCGGAAGATACTGCGCGTGAGCACGGTGTACGCGGCGAGCGCCGGGACGATGACGCACGTCAGCGCGTTCAATGCGAGTCGCTGCTCGCGCACCAACCGCGCGAGGACGACGCGCGCACCGATGGCGACGTACACGCAGGCGAGCGGCACGATGAACTGCAGCACGCGGCCCGGCGGTGGACGCCGGCCGGCGACGAGCAGTACCGCGCTCCAGAGGAGCGTGATCAGCGCCAGGGAAAGCCGGCGTGACCGGTCTGCACCCGGCATGAGTACGCCAGTGATTCCCAGGAGCGTCAGCGCGACGAGCAGCAGCAGCGGGATCCCGAGCGCGTTCGACGCCACGATGTCGCCGGCGAACACGCGCAGCTCCACGAGGAACTGCGCGAACGAGACCGCCGCGACCTGCTTGTTGGCGACGAGCGCGGCGAGCCCGTTTCGCACCACGACCGGCAGCATGAACATCACGGTGAGGACCGCGGCGAGCGCACCTGCCACGGCCAGTCGGCGCGTCACCGCGCGCCGCGCCGTCGCACCGTGGCGCCGGTCCGCTTCCATCGCGACCCAGGGCATCGCCGCGCCAGCGGGATAGAGCATCGTCGGCGCCGTGTACACCCCGATCGCGATCACGAGGGCGAAGACCAGCCAGGGCCACGATGACTCGCGGTCGATCGCGAGATCGCCGACCACGAGCAGCACGACGAAGCCGAGCGTCACGATCGCGTGGCCGCGGGCGTTGGTCGAGTAGAGCACGAGTGCCGGCCACACCGCGGCGAGCGCCATCGCGAGCAGGCTGGTGCTCCGGTCGGCGAAGCGGCGCGCGAGCACGTACACCATCGGCACGGTCAGCATTCCCGCCACGAACGCCGGCAGGCGGATCGCCGGGGGCGACGTGCCCAGCAGCCGGGTGGACAGCCACACGAGCAGCGTGTGGAAGAGATGATTGTTCGGATCCCGGTAGACGCTCAGTGCGTCGGCCAGCGGCAGCGAGGCATAGCCGAAGAAGGTGTACGCCTCGTCGTGCCGCATCGGCTGGCGGATGTGATACAGTCGCAGGAGGAGTGCGGCGGCGACGACGCCGATCCAGATCGCCCGCTCCGCCGCGGTCGCTCCGGTCCACTCGGCGACGGCCCAGGCGCGAGCGGATCGCAGGCTCGGCCTCGGCCGCCAGGTGGCGCGAGGAAAGCCGACCACGACGATTGCCGCCGCGACGGCCGCCAGCACGAGCTCGAGCACCAGCAGGGTCGTCACGATCTCTTCCGCACCATCGCCGAGGGGTCGGCGGATGTTCCGCGCTGGCATCGAGTCCGTCAATGCGAGCGCGGCCTCTGCCGCCGCACCGGCCTATCTTCCGTTCATGCCTCCAGCCATCCTGTTCGACCTCGACGGTACCCTCATCGACTCCATCGAGCTCATCCTGGGTGCCGCCCGCCACGCCTTCGACGGCTTCACCGGGCGGGCGCCGACGGAGGAGGAGTGGCGCGCGGGGATCGGCCGGCCGCTCCAGACGATGCTGCGCGAGTTCGCCCCGGACGACGCCGAGGTGGCACGGTTGTTCGGGCGATACCGTGAGTATCAGCTCGCCCACCACGACCGGCTCGTGCGCGTGTACGACGGGGTGATGGAGGCCGTGCGGGAGTTCGCCAGCCAGGGGCACCCGATGGCGCTCGTCACCAGCAAGTCGGACTGGATGGCCGAGAAGGCGCTGGTGCTCGTGGGTCTCGACCGGCTCATCCCGACCATCGTGGGGGCGGAGAGCTGTCAGAACCACAAGCCGCACCCGGAGCCGGTCGAGCGCGCGCTCGCCATCCTGGGGGTGGCGCCCGCCGACGCCCTGTTCGTCGGCGACTCCCCGCACGACGTGGAATCCGGCCGCGCGGCCGGGGTCATGACCGTGGCCGCGACCTGGGGTGCCTTCACCCGGGACGAGCTGGAGCGGTCCGGCGCCGACGTCGTGATCGACCGGGTCCAGGACCTCCGAGGCGTCGTGGCTCGCTTCCCCGCCCGTACAGGCTGAACTTCAAACCTTCCGGGTCGTTCGGGTATCCCACTCGGTGCATAGCGGGAGACCCAGACGACCATGACTGCCGTGGCCTTGCCCGAACCGATGACGGCTCCAACGCCATCGTACGTAGCCGACCCGGACGTGGCGCTCGCGGCCGCGGGGGACAGGCGCGCGTTCGAGCGACTGTACCGGCAGCACGTCACCCGAGTGTTCTCGCTGTGCGTCCGCATGGTGATCGATCGAACGCGTGCGGAGGAGCTGACGCAGGACGTGTTCGTGCGGGCGTGGGAGAAGCTGCACCTCTTTCGCGGCGAGAGCGCGTTCGGCACCTGGCTCCACCGGATGACGGTGAACGTGGTCCTGAATGCACGGAAGTCCGAGGGGCGCAACCGGTCGCGCTTCGAGGACGACGACGAGGGAGACGGTATCGACCTGCTGCCCTCTCGGCCGCTGGCGCCGGGGGACAGGATGGATCTCGAGGCGGCGATCGCGAAGCTGCCGCCCGGTGCACGACGCGTCTTCACGCTGCACGACGTGGAAGGGTACAAGCACGAAGAGATCGCCGAGATGCTGGGTGTTACGTCCGGAGCCACGAAAGCGCAGCTTCATCGCGCTCGGCTCCTCTTGCGGGAGGCTTTGAACCGATGAGCGTCTACATGCCACTGGATTGCGACGGGTTTGCCGCGGCACTCGCGGACTACCTCGAGGGGGATGCCCCCGACGCGGTTCGCGCGGCGGTGGAAGCACACGCCGATGATTGCGCGGAATGCGGCGCGCTGCTCGCGGATCTGCAGGCCATCCCGGTTCAGGCGGCGGCGCTTCCGGCGCTGACGCCCTCCCGCGACCTCTGGAGCGGGATCGCCGAACGCATCGATGCGCGCGTTTTGCCGCTGGAACGGCCGGCGGCGCGGACGATCGTGCCGGCGCGCCGCTCGTGGGCGCGGCCGGCGGTCGCCGCGGCGGCGCTGGTCGTCGCGACGGCGGGAATCACGTACGTCGCCACGCGCGCTCGGTACGAGGAGATACCGGCGGCGACCGCCTCGCTGCCCGCGCGAAGCACGGCGCGCGAGTCGGTCACGAGCCCGAGACAGCAGGTCGCCGTGGTCACGCCGCCCCCTTCGCAGTCCGGAGGCAGCGGCACGACGATGGGCCAGCCGGGCGCGCAGCGCACGGCCGAAAGGACGCCGGCGGCCGTCGAGCCCTCGGACCGCTCCCCGTCGGGCGCCGCGCAGCTCGTCCGCCGCGAGACGCGGCGCGGCGACGCCGACAGCGTGATGAGCGCGACCGAGCCGCTGTACGACCGCGAGATCCTGAAGCTCCGCACCATCGTGAAGTCGCGCCGCTCGATGCTCGATCCCAAGACGGTCGCCGTGCTCGAGCAGAGCATCGCGGTGATCGATTCGGCGATCGCGCAGAGCCGGTCGGCGCTGGCGAAGGATCCCGCGAGCGGGTTCCTGGCCAACCAACTCAATCATTCGCTCGAGAAGAAAGTCGAGCTGCTGCGGACGGCGGCGATGCTGCCCGCGCGGACCTAGAGGATATCACCCCATGTCTCGCCACATCGTCCTTCTGCTAGCCGCGCTCGCGCTCGCGGCCCCCACGCCCGGCCGGGCGCAATCCACCGACCGCGAGCGCGAGCAGGAACGCATCGAGCGCGAGCGGGAGCGCGAGCGTGACCGCCGGGAGCGTGATCGCGAGCAGGCGGAGGAGCGGGCCGAGCGTGCACGCGAGCAGGCCGAGGCGCGCGCCGAGCGCGATCGCGAGCGCGAGCAGACGCGGCGCGAGCGCGAGCTCGCGGGTGCGCTCGACACGACGGTGACGTTCGACGCGCGCGGCACGGTGAACGTGAGCTGTCCCGGCGGCGACGTCATCGTCACGGGCACCGCTCGCAACCAGATCGTCGTGAAGGCGCGCACCGAGCGGGGCGCGATCCGGTTCGCGAGCAGCGGCGGGAACGCCACGCTCGAGCCGGCGGCGAGCCGCGGGTGCAACGATGCGCACTTCGAGCTGTCGGTGCCGGCGGGGGTCCATCTCGTCACCAACACATGGAGCGGCTCGCTGCGCGTGACCGGCGTGAAGGGCGAGATCGATGCGCACGCGCAGAGCGGCGACGTCGACGTGCGCGACGCCGGAGACGACGTCGAGGTCGAGACGCTGTCGGGCGACGTGACGATCCAGGGCGCCTCGGGAGCCGTCAACGTGCACACCGTGTCGGGCGACATCTCGCTCACCGGAGGCCGGGGCACCGTGGAGATGGAGACCGTGAGCGGCGACATCGAGCTGCGCGACGTCGTCTCCAGTCAGGTGCGCACGAACAGCACGAGCGGCGATCTCACCTTCGCCGGCGCGATCGTCAACGCGGGACGGTACCAGTTCGAGACGCACTCCGGAGAGCTCCGGCTCGAGCTGCCGGCGAACGTCGGCGCGGAGCTCAGCCTCTCGACGTTCAGCGGAGAGATCGACAGCGCCTTCCCCATCACGCTCACCCCTGGAGCGCACGGCATCGGCGCCTCACAGGCCAAGAAGCTCACCTTCTCGCTCGGACAGGGCTCGGCGCGTATCATCGCCGAGACGTTCAGCGGTGATGTGACCCTCACCTCGACGGGACGGCGTCCATGACCGCCGGACTCACACCTGGAGATACACCGATGTCACTTCGTTCCCGGGCGGCACTCGTAGCCCTCGTGCTGGGCCTCGCGCCCACGATTCTCGGGGCACAGGAGCGCCGGACGGAGCGCGCGTTCAACCTCAACGAACGCGTCCCCGCCGGCCAGTGGGTGCGGGTGCGCAACGTGGTCGGCGAGGTGCACGTGCGCCCCTCCTCGGGCGACCGCGTGGAGATCGTCGGCACCAAGAGCTGGCGCCGCGGCGATCCGACCCTCGTGCGCATCGAGAGCCGCAAGTCGTCGGACGGCAGCATCCTCGTCTGCGCCTTCTGGACGGAGAACGCGACGTGCGACGAGAACGGCTACCGCTCGCACAACGAGGGGCGGTGGAACCGGAACAACGACGTCGCCGTGGACTTCGAAGTTCGCATTCCGAAGGGCGTGCACGTCGGCGCGTGGTCGGTGAACGGCGAGGTGAGCGTGGAGGGCGCGACGGCCGAGGTGGAGGCGGGCTCCGTGAACGGCAGCGTGGACGCGTCGAGCAGCGGCGGCCCCGTGCAGGCGAGCAGCGTGAACGGCACCGTGCACGCCCGCATGGGCCGCGTCGGCACCAACGAAGACCTCGATTTCTCCAGCGTGAACGGCAACGTGATCGCCGAATTCGGCGAGGACATCGACGCCCAGGTCGAGCTGAGCACCGTGAACGGTCGCTTCCAGACCGACTGGCCCGTGACCATCACCGGCCGCGTCGACCCCCGCCACCTTCGCGCCACGATCGGCAAGGGCGGACGACGGATAAGGCTGTCGACGGTGAATGGGAATGTGGAGCTGCGGAAGAGATAGCTTTTGCGCAGTGCGGGATGCGCGATGCGCAGTGCGCGACGGCCTCGGGATGCTTCGGCTTCCCGAGGCCGTTCTGCCGTGGCGCACTGCGCACAGCGCATCGCGCATCGCGCAAATGGCTCCTGATGCCGTCCCGGGGGTATATTTCCTACACCTCTAAAGGAGCCTTCCCCCCATGGGTGTCTCGCTGCCAGGGACCCTCGTTCGTTCTGGCGAGGAGCGTGCGACGCTCGTTCGGCGTACGTACGGCCTCGTCTTCATCAGCGTCATCGTCACCGCGCTCGGCGTCGCCTTCGGGTTCACGCAGCCGGCGCTCATGCAGGCCGTCGCGCAGCATCCGATCATCACCATGCTGGCGATGTTCGCGCCCCTGTTCATGGCCATGCAGGCGCGGCGCAGCTTCCCGCGGAACATCATCCTCACCCTCGTCTTCACGTTCATCGAGGGGATCTGGATCGCGCCCTTCCTGTTCATGGCCGAGCGCAGCAATCCCGGCATCGTCGGCCAGGCGGGGCTGCTCACGCTGTCCACGTTCGGCGTGCTGTCGCTCTACGCCGTGATGAGCAAGCGCGACTTCAGCGCGTGGGGCAGCTTCTTCATCGTCGGACTGTGGGTGCTGATCGCGACGTCGCTGATCAACATCTTCGTCGGCAGCGCGCTGGCGTCGCTGTGGATCGCCGCCGGGACGGTGCTCGTGTTCAGCGGCCTGCTGGTGTTCGACACGTGGCGCATCGTCCGCTCGGGGCAGTACGGGCCCGACGACTACGTGCCCGCCGCGGTGAACATCTACCTCGACCTGCTCAATCTCTTCCTCGCCATCATCTCGCTGCTCGGTGGCGGCCGCCGCCGCAGCTGACGGAGATCGGATGCGCGCGCTCGCCGCGGTGTTCGCGCATCCCGACGACGAGACCTTCGCCACCGGCGGCACGCTGGCGAGGTATGCGGAGGCGGGCACACGCGTCTCGCTCTATTCCGCGACCGATGGGGATGCGGGACGCGCGTCCGGCATCCCTTTCTCGTCTCGCGAGGAGCTCGGCCGCCTTCGCCGCGCCGAGCTGCTGCAGGCGTGCACGGTGCTCGGCATCCAGCACGTGGAGCACGGCGGCCATCCCGACGGCGCGCTCGCGGCCGCCGATCCCGACGTCGTCATCGGCCAGATCGTCGCCTTCCTGCGCCGCGAGCGGCCGCAGGTCGTCCTCACCTTCGGGCCCGAGGGGGCGCCGACCGGACACCGGGATCACAAGGCGATCTGCCGCTTCGCGACGTCGGCCGTGATGCTGGCGGGAACGGCGGCGTTTCCCGAGCAGCTCGAGGCGGGGCTCGCGCCGCACCGCCCCGATCGGCTGTGCTACGTCACGTGGCCGATGCCGTTTCCCGGCGACAGACCGGCGCAGGAAGGACAGCCGATCCAAATCCGCGTGCCGATCGAGGCCTGGTACGCGAAGAAGCTCGAGGCGTTCTTCGCGCACCGGACGCAGCTCGATCACGAGGCATACTTCCGAACCGTCGCGCTGCTGCCGACGGAGGACTACTTCGTGGCGGTCGGAGCGCCGGGATCAGGGGACGACGTCTTCATGGAGAGCGCGACCGCCTGAGCGCGAGCGACGCGAGTCGAGTCCTGTACTGAATCCGACTACGCGACCGTGGTGCCGAACAGCCGCCCGACGAGCGCCGAGGCGCCCATGGCCAGCACGCCCCAGAACGCGACGCGCAGCGCCCCGCGCATCGTCGAGGCGCCGCCGACCTTGGCTGCCACCGCACCGAGCACCGCGAGCAGCACGAGCGCGCTCCCCGTGACCAACGCGGTGAGCATGCGCGCTGGCGCCAGCACCACGACGAGCACGGGCAGGATCGCGCCCAGCGCGAACGCGGCGGCGGATGCCAGTGCCGCCTGCAACGGCCGCGCGGCGGTGATCTCCGACAGACCCAACTCGTCGCGCGCGTGCGCGCCGAGGGCATCGTGTGCCATGAGCTGCTCCGTCACCTGAGCGGCCAGCTCCGGCGTGAGGCCGCGAGCGACGTAGATCCCCGTGAGCTCGGCGCGCTCGCCGGCGGGATCCGTCGCGAGCTCACGCCGCTCGCGCGCGAGGTCCGCACTCTCCGTATCGGCCTGCGAGCTGACCGACACGAACTCGCCCGCGGCCATCGACATTGCGCCCGCCACGAGACCGGCCACGCCGGCGATCAGCACGGCGGACCGTGCGGTCCCCGCTGCGGCGACGCCGACGACGAGGCTCGCCGTCGAGATCAAGCCGTCGTTGGCGCCGAGCACGGCGGCGCGCAGCCAACCGATGTGTGCGGTGCGATGCCGCTCGACGTGCCAGGTTGCGCGCATGTGTCCGGGAAGCCTGGGACCGCGTGGTCTACCGCCGAGTCAGGACTCGTTCGCCGCCTTCTCGATCTGGCCGGCGAGCGTCAGATCCAGCTCCGTGATCCCACCGGCGTCGTGGGTCGACAGCGCACACGTGATCTTCGTGTATCGAATGTCGATGTCCGGGTGATGGTTCATCGCGTCGGCAGCTTTGGCGACGCGATTCACGAACTCGATCCCCTGCGCGAAGGTGGGCCAGCTGAACGTCTTCGTGA
>Ga0207691_10001535_pt1 | contig 22973 bp, 18 predicted proteins | sample KBSM13metaG_FD_184327 | JGI IMG/M metagenome (GOLD analysis project Ga0207691, IMG submission 184327) | Miscanthus rhizosphere microbial communities from Kellogg Biological Station, Michigan, USA - KBS M1-3 metaG (SPAdes) (version 2) | ecosystem: Host-associated > Plants > Roots > Rhizosphere >... | reverse complement strand
TTCCAGGGCCTTGAGCGCGGCCGTCCGCATCAGGCCCTGCGCCTTGGCAACCGGCATCCCCTGATATGTAGGAAGAGACATGTAGGCGTAAGCGTCAGCCATCCCTGCGTAAGCCGGCGCGAAGTCCGGAGCCAAGGCGATGACTTGCTGGAAGTACTCGATCGGGTTCTGTGGGCCAAGTACACGGCGACGGCTCACCAGTGCCCGTGCCGTCAGATAACGTCCATATGCTTCTGGATTGAGATTGTATGCGCGCCGGCCAGGGGCGGCCTTCACTGCAAGCCGTTCGACTACACGTTCAATGATGCGATTGCGGACGGCGAACACGTTTCCGATATCGGTGTCGAAGCTCTCGTTCCAGAGCGTCTCGCCCGTGAACGGCTGCAGGAGCCGCGCGTCAATCTGAAGTCGATTCCCTGAACGCCGAACCGATCCGTCGAGCACGACGGCGACGTTGAGCTGCCTCGCGACATCTCGCAAATCTCGTCGGTTGTTCTTGAATGCAAAAGTCGACGTGCGCGAGCGGACCTGCAGATGCTCATTCGCCGCAAGACTGTTGATGATTTCTTCGGTGAATCCATCGGCGAATTCTTCACCTTCTGTCTCAGTACTGAGGTTCTTCAGCGGGAGCACTGCAATCGCCGGCCCATCGGAGCGCCTTGCCACCGCGGAAGTCGGCGGTGGTCCTGCGTGGATAATCGCAGCGTCGTGGCGCAGGCGCAGCGCTCCTCCTGACAGCAGCAGACCGCCCAGCACGAGTGCTACCGCCATCGCGAGCGCATATTTGAGCGGAATGACCGCAGCGCGCGGCTGGAGCGCCGCAACCGCGGTGCCAAGCGCGTCGACGCTCTCGTAGCGGCGTTCCGCATCGGGATCGATCGCCCGCGCGACGATGTTGGCCAGCCGTCGCGGCACATCGCGTCGAATCGCGAGGACGTCGTCTCGATCGCGACGTTCGTGGGCAAGACGTAGATCCCCGAGGCTGCGGGCGCGTACCGGGTAGGTTCCGGTCAGCATGCGGTAGAGCAGCACGCCAATGCTGTACACATCGCTCTGAATCGTGGATTCGCCGCCGCGAAGCAGCTCCGGTGCCAGATACAACGGCGTGCCGGCGAGTGCGCCCGTCGAGCCGGATGCCTCGCTCATCTCCCAACCAGTGCCGAAATCCATCAGAACGGCTCGCCCGTCGATCGCGATCATCACATTCTGCGCTTTGATGTCGCGGTGCAGAAGGCCAGCACCATGGACGGCTGAAACGGCGTGGCAAATCTGAGTGCCGATCTCGACCACCTCGGAAGGTTGGAACGGCCCATCGTGCGCGAGCCGTTGTTCGACGGTCACGCCGTCGATGAGTTCCATCCAGAGACCAACGGTGTCCCTGATACGTTCGGCGCCATAGATCGTGACGACGTTGAGGTGGCGGACGCGCGCGAGGAGGCGTCCTTCCTCGATAATGGAGGACGTGCGCGCATCTTCGGCATCGGATCGCGCCGGGAGGAGCTTCAGCGCAACTTCGCGATCGAGACGCGTGTCCCACGCACGGTAGACATGCCCGAAAGCACCGGTCCCAAGTGGCTCCAGGATACGGATGTGCCCCCATGTCTGCGGTGGACGCGCCGATTCCGCACGCTGCTGCCGATGAAGGTCGGCGAGCGTCGCCAGAACGCGCAGCTCCTCGACGAGGGGACGTTCGGTCTCATTGGCGATCGAGTGAACCGTCCGCCAGTCGACGGACGTGCCGTCCAGAATGGCCCCGGCGAGTTCGTCAAGAGTGGGTTCGTTCGCGTCCACGCTTCATTTCCTCGGCGAGACGCACGAGGGCACGCTGCGCCATCTTGCGCGCCGCGTCCGAAGTTGGCTTGTCAAGCATCAGAGCCAGTTCTTCGTAGCTGTAGCCCAATTCAACGCGCGCGATGATCGCCTCCCGCTCCTCGGGTTTCAAACGCTCGAGCGCCTTCTCGTACGCTTCGACTTGCTCACGCCCGATTGCTGCCTCTAATGGCGAGTCTGTCGCTTCGACTTCGATGCCGTCGAGATTCGTTAACTCCGGCTCGCGCCCTTTGCGGCGCAGTTCATCGCGCAGACGATTGAGCACGGCATTGCGCAGGTATGCTTGCAGCGCACCCACGCGCCGCGGCTCGAAGCTCTCGATCTTCCTAAACGTTCGGAGCAGCGTGTCCTGGACAAGATCGTCGGTGTCGGCGAGGTCGCGCGCCCATTTCGGTAGGCGACCGGTCGCCCATCGTTGTAACGGTCGGAGATATCGGGCGAACAACCGATCGAGCGCCTGCGTATCGCCCGCCCGCGCACGTTCTAAAAGTGAGAAGGTCGACTCCAGGTCGCTGCGGGCGGCTTCGGAAGGATCGGTGGGGTCGTCGCACATCTGGAGACGCCGCGGCCGAATTGTAACCCGCGCACTGGTTCGGAACCTTCACGCGCGACCGGCTGAGCACGGCCGTGCTTAGAGCACTGAATGGCGCCAGCGACGCCCACTGGGCATCGATCGGAACGATCGGCGCGGCAGAGAATATCGCGCGGCGCTCGCACGAAGACTCACGCCGGTCTCCTGGCCGCGCGATGATTCCGGTTTCCAGGCCTCAGGGCAACTTGGCGTATTCCGCCTGGGCTTGCGTGAGGATCGGGATGTCGGGGTCGGCGTCTTTCCACAGAGTGAGGAAATCCTGGTAGGCGGTCTTCGACTTGGCCAGATCTCCGGCCTGCGCGAACGCTCTACCCAATTGCAAGTGCGCCAGTGCGCCTATGGGATCCACGCCGACGATCCCACGATGACTGAGGATCTTCTGAAATTCCGCAACAGCCTCCGGATATCGGTGGGCGTCCAGAAGAGCCTCGCCCCGCACATACGCCGAGTGCAGACCGCCAAGGTAAAAGTGAGCGAAGTTGAGGCCGTTCACCGCGAGCTCATAGGGAAGAGCGATCTGCAGCCGCTCCACGCTGTCGGTGGGCTTCCCGTCCGCCAGTACTGATAACGCGCGCAGAACGGGTAGGTAAGTGAATTTCGCGAAGGTATCTTCCGGAAAGCGCTTTTCCAGATCGTCGGCAAGCGGTTGCGATCGAGAGGAGTCCCCCGAAAGCGCAAAAGCAAGGGCGCCGGTGTATTCGACATCCCGGCCATTTGAAAGCGCCAACGCGCTCACGGCATTTCTTTTCCCTTCGGCAGCATTCCCACACACCGCTTCCCACACCGCTCGTGCGGCCTGGTAACTCGCGGCTGCTTCGCGTTGCCCCTGTTGCAGGGCCAGTTCCACCGCTTGACTCGATGACCGCCCGGCCTCCTGCAAGCGGCCGGTGCGAGCAAGGCTGAGGGCCTCCAAGTGAGCCATCCAGTGTTCAGCGGTCGGCTTTCCTTTGGCCAGCGCCACTGCTCGACTCATCTGATCCTGGTCGCCCTTCAAGAGCGCGATGTTGTATCGGATGAGGAGAAAAATAGACGATTCCAGCTGACGTTGAGAGGCGCGTTGAAGTGTGCTCTCTGCTTCGGGGAAGCGGTCCGTGAGGAAATAGCTGTATGCAAGATTGCCATACAGAATCGACCATTCCGGATCCGCCGCGATAGCCTTTTGGGACGCGTCAATCGCTCGTTCAAAGCGACCTGTCCCGTGTGTGGAAAGCCCCCCCAATAGACCCAGGGGGTTTACGTCGTTATTGCCCCGAGGATAGGTCTGAAGCCACGACTCGAGTGTCTGGTAGGCCTTTTCCAGATTCCCGGTCACCTGCCGGTAATAGGTAAAGTCGATAAAGAACTGTTCCCGAGCGCTGACACGATCGCGCAGCTGCCAGGCCCTCGTCGTGCTCTCGGCTGAGAGCACAGACTCTCCACTATTGCTGTACGCCAGCCCCAGAACGGCGTACGCGATCGCGAAGTTTGGATCGATGTCGATCGCTCGACGAAAAGAAGGCGTGGACGCGACGTCCCCGGATACCATCAGCTTCATTCCGGTGCTGTAAGCCTTCAGGGCTTCGAGTGAAGGTGTAGTCGCCTCAGCGAGCGGAATCGAATGCTGTTCCACGGTCGCTTGTGATTCCCCCAGCCGCGTTCTGAGGTTACGAACGATCTCACTCAGGGAGTTCAGAACGTCCTCCCTCCGCGCCGCCTGAATCTGCTCTTGATCGAGAATGTTTCCGGTGTTGCAGGTCCTGGCGCGCAGGCCCAAGACGTATTGGCTTCCAAGACTAGCGATCGACCCTTCCAGAATCATCGCACTTGCCGTTCGCTCGCAGACTTGCTGAGCCACTTCCGAAGTCAGCCGCGCGTCTTTCGGCTGTCCCATGAGCGCGAGCTGTCGCTGGACCTGCTGGTCCGAAATCAGGCTGAGAAAGGGAGATTGTTGAAGATCCACGGACAATCCCTGGCGCAACGTGTCGTCAAATACCGGGTCGCCCGTCGTGTTCTCGAAATCCGCGAGGACACTTGTCGATGATGCGCGCCACTTCCGCGGAGACATCCTCGTTCAGGCGTGCCGGAGGGATGGGCGCGTCGTTGAGAATGGACGCAAACACGACCGCCGTGCTGTCCCCGAGAAACGGCAGCGTGCCCGTCGCCATTTCGTAGAGCACCACGCCGAACGAGAACAAGTCCGTCCGCACGTCCAACGGCTCCGCACGGACCTGCTCCGGCGACATGTACGCCACCGTCCCCAGCAAGCTGCCGGCGCTCGTCAGGTGGGCCTCGACCGTGGCAGTCCCTCCCGCCGCGGCGCTGGCGTCGGCGCCACGGCTCCGGAGCGACGCGACTTGCGCCAATCCGAAGTCGAGCACCTTCGCGACCCCTCGCTGGGTGATGAAAATGTTCGCGGACTTGATGTCGCGATGCGTAATGCCTTCGGCATGTGCGGCCTCGAGCGCCTCGGCGACTTCGACCCCGATGCGGACCAGTTCTCCGATGCCAACAGGCCGCTCACCGATCTGGTCCTTGAGCGTGGTGCCGTCGAGATACTCCATGACAATGCACGCGCGACCGTCCTGTTCGCCGATGTCATGAATGGTGCAGATGTTTGGATGGTTCAACGCGGACGCCGCACGCGCCTCCCGCTGGAACCGGCGGCGCGCGTCCGTGTTCCGCGCGATGGGCTCGGGGAGAAACTTGAGCGCGACGAACCGGTGCAGGCGGATGTCCTCGGCCTTGTACACCACACCCATCCCGCCGCTGCCGACTCTTCCCACGATGCGGTAGTGGGAGATGGTCTGACCGGTGAGGGAACCGGCACTCTTTGAGGTGCCATCGTGCGGCTTGTGCGCGATGGCCCGCGCGGCCAGGTCGATGGCCGGGCTCTCCAGGAAACTCCCCGCTTGCTCCCGGGCGGTCAGCAGTGATCGGACTTCGCGCTCCAACCCTTCGTCGTTCGCGCAGGTCTGTCGCAGGAACGCGTCACGCTCGTCGTGCGGATGTGCCAACGCCGCGTCCAGCAGGCTATCGACGTGTTTCCATCGTTCAGCGTCCATCGCGTGTCCCGCCCGCCAGTTCGCGATAGAGCCAGGCCTTGGCGGTATTCCAGTCGCGCATCACGGTGGCGGGCGACACCTTGAGCACGTCGGCGGTTTCATCCACGTTGAGTCCGCCGAAGAAGCGCATCTCGACGACCTGCGCTTTGCGCGGATCGAGCTGCGCCAGCGTGTGCATCGCATGATCGAGGGCGACCAGGTCCGCGGCCCTGTTGCCCCCCACTAGAACGGCCTCTTCCAGCGAGACATGCGGCACACCACCCCCGCGTTTCAGATTGTGGCGCCGCGCGTGGTCCACCAGAATGCGCCGCATCACCTGCGCCGACACCGCGAAGAAATGCGCGCGATTCTGCCACCGCATGCGCTCATAACCCACGAGGCGCATGTACGCCTCATTCACCAACGCCGTCGTTTGCAGGCTATGGCCAGGACGCTCGCCTCTCATGTAGCTGCGCGCCAATCGGTGAAGCTCCTCATACACGATCGGGGTCAACCGTTCGAGCGCGCTCGCGTCTCCGTCGGTCCACGCGCGGAGCAACTCGCCCACCTGATCATTGGCCGCCCGTCCTGATGAGCCGCCCTGTGCATCTGGCAAGCCTGAAGTGTACAGCCGCGGTGCGAGTTCCCGGGCGCATTCTGCGCCTACTTAGATGAGGAAGGAAATATCCAGCTCGGTGCCGCTGATTCGCTGCGCGAGCGGAGAGTCAGATTCCCGCTAATGCCCCTGTCGTCCGACGAAGTTTAAAGGAGAGCGTATGAAAACCACATCGCGAGCCAATCTCTACCTGCCGATCGCGGCGATGATTCTGACAGCGGTTCTTACCAGCCCCGCAGCGGCACAGACTTCCTGCCTGGACTCCGGGCCCGGATGCTTCAGGGCTACCTTCCAGGGACAGGACGCGCATTACGTGCTGCCGCCGGGGGCCACCACGGTAGCGATCAGCACGACCGCCACTGGAAAAGGCACCCATCTGGGTCGATTCTCATTGATCCGGGAAGTTACGGGGAACCTCGTGAACTTCAGTGCCACAGGATCGGCTGAGTGGATCGCTGCCAATCGAGACATCATCTATACGACGATTGTCGGACAGGCGGAACTGTCGGATCTTCCAGGCGGGTTCCTCAGAGTCACGGAAACTCATACCATTACTGGCGGGACGGGTCGATTTGCGGGAGCCCAGGGGAGTTTTACCGTGGAGCTCTTTCACAAGCTGGAACCTAGTGGCGTGGTCGGTGGAGTCGAGTCGCACGACATCTTCGGCTCATTTCACGGGACTGTCATTTCTACTGCCAAGGACGCAGCTAAACGAGAACACTGAACTCGCGCAGCGAAGCGATGCAGCAGCGGTATCTGCCGCTGGACTGTTTCAGCCGCGACCCGGAAAACACCAGGGACTGTTCTACGATCACCTCGGCGTGAACATCGTCACTGCTGGCCAGTGTGAGCGGCTCCTTGGTGCCAAGTATCGGCTGGATCCGAGATCGCTACTTCGAGCTGTGAAGACATCGCTCGGGAGCGGAGTATTCGAGGCGGCCCGCGCCGAAGGACGGGCAATGCCAATCGGTCACGCGATTGCGCTGGCGCGCCAGCAGGCGTTTCTACTCCGCTCGCTGGAGTTTTACACGGGGCAACGCTCGCTGGATCTTCGGCGAGCCGCGCACCGAAGCCGACGTTCTCGGGTATCAAAAGTCACGCGAATCTCGCCGGCGACAGAGTTCCTTCCGAACGTTCACCCCCACGTCAATCGCCGCTGTCGTCTCGAAGCTCCCGGAGCGGAATGTCCCTAGACGTTGGAAGAAGTGGAAGAGCGCGGAGCTGTTCCTGACGCGGTAATCGCTCAATACTTCGATCGCGTGCTGCAACTCGTGACCGATCGATGTCGCGAGCTCAACGGAGAACGAGGAGGCAGCGCGATCCCTAACACGACGCAGGCATAGCGCCCTTCCTATGAACGATGATGTCTGCCTCGAAGCCGTCGGGCCATAGGTGCCGCTCGCGCCCTAAGCGAAGTGAGCGAGCCGTACGTCGGCCGCCGGAACTTCTCACACTGGACTAAGAAAGCGGGAGCCCCTCATCCGTGGGAATCCCACCTTCATGTGCAATTGCGTACATCTGACGGCTTGCTAGTGGGCATAGAGTTCCCTCTCGTGCAAGGAAGGTGCTCGAGAACGAACATCCCGCGCCGACGGCCAAACGTCCCGCTCCTCGAAAGGTTGCGATAATGCGATACGTCGTATTCGGTTTATGTGTCTTTGCTGTGTCGTGCAGCGGCCAGGTTCCTACCGGTCCAACCTCCGCGTCCAGCGCGGTCACTGGTGCAGCAGCAACAGAGGCAAGAGGCGGTTCGGCGTTACCGTTCGCGGGCACGCTGCGGTCTACGGAACATGTCGTCTCGGGAGACGACGCGAGCGACGTCAGACATCTCGACGGCACGGGTACCGCCACGCACCTGGGACGATTCACCCTCAGTGCCGACTTCACCGTCACGAGAGCCACTGGAAATGCCACGGGAACCGCCACCTGGACAGCAGCGAATGGAGACCAGATTCGCGTGAGTGTGGTGGGACACGGTGACATTGTTGTATTTCCAACCGTGACGATTACGGAAACCCACACCATCACGGGTGGAACCGGCCGGTTCGCTGACGCGTCGGGGAAAATCACCATTGAACGTTCCGCCGACATCGTAACTGGGTTGTCCTCAGGGTCGCTCTCCGGCACGATTGACCTCGGCCACTAGTCTCTCCGCCCCGTCCTCCTTCTGCATGGTGTTCATGTCGAGCACACCGCCGGACCCGTCGCGACCGCGCCCATCCTGCTTCACGTAGATATGCCACGCGTCGCCGAGAACTCACCTCCGCTCTAACGAACGATGAAGGGTCGGCGTGCTGGGGAGACGGCCCCAGTTCCCTGCTCAACGTCGTGGCGGATGCGTACTGGTGATCGTCGCGGCCCATCGCAATGACTGGCTTGCAGCAGCCGCCGGAGAGCGTCCGCTCATTCAGGTGCGACGGCTAGCTGCGTGCTCGATCGATCTCCTGAATCAACGCCTCGATCGAGCTCGCGCGCCCAGCTGCGTACGCCCGATCCCACCGCTCGGCTCCGAGGCGCGCACGGGCGTCTCGCTCTGCATACTCTCGTAGGTCACGCACGGAGTCGTCGACGACCTTGGCGCCTGTGCGGTCGGTCACTGCGTCGCGAGCGCCGACGATCCGCGCCACCCATGCATCATCGCCCTTGAGTGCGGCGGCGGCAGCCAGGGGGACCATTGTGTACACAAACGAAGACTGGTCTTTGAGTTCCCGGATGCGTGTGAGGTTGTCGCGGACCAACGCGATCGCGTCATCCTCGTTCCCGCGACGCACGGCTAGAATGGCGCGCAGGTACCCGACCAGCAACAGGAACCATGGACCGGCGTCTCGAAGTGACGGCACCGCTGCATCGAGCAGCCGTTCGGCTTCATCCCTATCGCCGGCTGCAAGAGCGACCCACGCCAGTCCCGTCAACGCTTGCCCCGCCCCCCACAGACTCGTCTGCGCCTGGAACGCCTTCACTGCTCGTGCAAGACAGTCGCGGGCCGCGTCCAGATTGCCCGCGGCATATTCGACGTATCCGAGGATATACTCGGCGTGCACGGCCGCATTCGAGTCACCCGAACCCTGGCTGAGCGCCAGGGCGCGCGAGAGATTGGTGCGCGCGCGGTCGAGATCTCCCTGCCAGTACCGCATACCAGCCGCGCCCATGAGCGCCCTCGATTCAACGCCTGGCGGAAGTGACGGCCGTCGCAGAATCTCTTCATACCAGTGGAGCCCTTCGATGGCATGGCCCCGGATTACCCAAAACCATAGGAGCCCCCACGCGATGTGGGCGGCTTCGGTCAAACGGCTATGCTCGATGAGCCACGCCAGCACGACTCTGTAGCTCTCGAGATCCATACGCACCCGATCCAACCATTGGACCTGGGCAGGTCCGACCAACCCCACCGCGGCGAGCGACGCTTCGCTGGCACAGTAGCGCGCCAGCCCCTCCAGTGCGTCGTTACGCTTACCCACCGCGTCGAGTTCGTGCGTCGCGTAGGCCCGCATCGTGTCGAGCATCAGATACAGCGGACACGTGGCCACGACCGATGTCTCGGCTCGCTGAAGAAGGCTCTTGTCGATCAAACCACCGACGAGCCGGAGAACCTCAACGCCACCATGCGAGACATCGTCATCGCCCACAAGGACGGCCTTCGCCGCGTCGATTGAGAAAAGACCAGGCAGGATGCCCAGGCAACGGAAGGCGCCCTGCTCCTCGGGGCCAAGCAGTTGGTAACTCCAGGCGACCGTCGCATTCATTGTCTGCTGCCGCTCGGGAAGATCGCGCACGCTGACAGTCCCGGGCAGGCTCTCGTGCTCGAGCCGGTTGAGCAGATCTTCGAGGGCGAGCACCTTGACCCACGGCGCTGCCAGTTCGAGCGCGAGCGGCAGGGCATCGAGCCGTCGACAGATGGCGGCCACGGTCGGGCCGTTCGCGGGCGTCAGGCGAAAATCGGGCCGCACGTCGCGCACGCGTTCCACGAAGAGGCGCACGGCTGGTACGCGCGCCAGGTCGGCTGGCGACGTCGCGTCCGATGCCGCCTGTAACGCGAGAGGTCTGACCACGTACTCGCGCTCGCCGCGAACATGAAGCGGCGCGCGGCTGGTGACGAGCAGGCGGAGCGACGGCACCGACGTCAGGAGATCCGCGACCAACGGCGCCGCGTCCAGCAGGTGCTCGAAATTGTCGAGCACCAGCAGCGTGGGTTGATCCGCGCACGCGGCCCGTGCGCGCTTCGGCAAGTCGAGGGCCGTCACGTCCGACAACCCGAGCGCCTCGGCGATCGCCGGCGCGACGAATGCAGCATCCCGAAGAGGAGCGAGTGAGACGAACCGCACGCGCACCGAGCCTTCCTCCGCGATCGCGCGTGCGAGCTCCAACACGAGACGAGTCTTCCCGACTCCTCCAGGTCCGATGAGCGTGATGAGACGTAAGACGGGGTCAGCGAGCCACTGCCCCAATGCCTCCATGTCCACGTCGCGGCCGATGAGGACCGTCAGCGGCAGCGGCAGAAACGCACGGCTCAACTCCTCACAGGCGACGGTGGGAGCGACCGCCCGCGCGTTCTCCACGAACGCATCACGCATTGGGCCGGTCAGATCGAGAGCGGCCGACAGCGCGCGCACCGTGTCGACGTGGGGCCGCCGTCGTTCGCCACGCTCAAGAGCGCTGACGGCATGAACCGATAGACCGGCAATCGTCGCGAGCTCTTGCTGAGTGAAGCCCGCCACCTCCCGGAGCGCCTTGAGTTGTGCCCCAAATGTCCCCGGAGCACCGGCCTTCATGACTCTTCATCTTACTTATGTACGGTTGTCGTAGGGGTCCTGTGTGAGCGTTCGTCGGTGTTGCCCAGCGGGCTCGCCCTCCACACTGGTCAGGCTGCCAAACGTGACGACCACGTGTATCACGGGAACCGCCGGATTCATTGGCGAGGAGTTGGTGAAGCTGCTCGTGACCCGCGGCCATAGCGAAGTGTATACGTCAGTCTTTCGAGTCCAGCTCCGGTGTCTCGATGCGGTCGATGACCACCATCGTCCACCGGCCCGCGGGGCGTTCTTCAGCTTCAACCCGAGTTGCTCCTGCAGCGCAGTGAACACAGACGACACCGTAATTCCCGAGCAGGTTACGGCACGCTGGGCCAGCGTTGCTGTCATCGTAGATCCCGATCGACGTGACCGCCTTGAATAAACTGGCTCGCCGGCCTCCCACGACGATGTCTCAGCCAGTTCATTCAAGACGCCAGTTCACGACCGCGACTAGCATCGGCGCGAGCACTGCGTCAGGAGGTTACCGATGCGAAAAGTGGTATGGGCCGAGTATGTATCTGTCGATGGAGTAGTCGAAGACCCCGCGTGGACCGGCCCTTTCTGGAACGACGAGATCGCGAGAGTGCAGAAAGACCAGCTCTTCCGAAGCGATGCGCTGTTGCTCGGCCGCGTGACGTACGAATCGTTTGCCGCGACGTGGCCGACAATGCGCGATGCTGAGGGGTTCGCGGATCGAATGAATCGTCTGCCGAAATACGTGGCTTCACGAACGCTCAAGAATCCGAGATGGAATGCGAACGTCCTGCAGGGCGATGTGCCCGACGCCGTCTCGCGATTGAGGCGCGAGAACGGCGGCGACCTTCTGCTGTACGGAAGCGCGACGCTCGCGCGGACCCTCGTCGAACACGACCTGATCGACGAGTTCCGTCTGATGGTGCATCCCATCATCGTCGGCCGCGGAAAGCAGATGTTTGCCGATGGCTCCTCAGGGAAGACACTCCGGCTGATCGAGGCGACGCCTATCGGGTCCGGCATCGTCATGATGCGCTACGAGCCTGCGCGCTAGATCGCCATCGGCGACTCGAGGACGCCATCGAGCGAGAGGAAACTCGACACGTTCAGCTTTCTCATCACGCTACCTTCGTTCCTCTGCCCAACTCAGAGAGCACGTGGAACGAGGCGCCATCGTAATTCCTCGACTGAAGACGCGTCGTGAACCAACTGCCTGGAGTGCGGTCGATGGCGCCTATTCGCTCGACGTTTTCCGCTCTTCTCCCGTTTCCGTCTCAAGGAGCTCGAGTGCAACGCCGTGGCTCCGTCTGTTTCGCAACGCGATTTCGCGGGGCGTGGTGCCGAGCATCCGACGGAAGGTACGCGTGAGATGAGCGGCGTCCGAGAACCCCGCCGCGTGGGCCGCGCTGGTAACGCTCGCGCCATGCAGCAAGTCACACGCCGCCGACTGCAACCGGAGCCATAACACGTACGGTCGCACCGCCACTCCCGTCGACTGGGTGAACACATGCATGAAGCGTGATGGGGACAGGCCTGCGATTCCGGCCAGCGTCTTCAACGATGAGTCGTCGAGCAACGCTCGCTGCCGTCTGAAATGAGCCAACACGCGACGGACGCGAGGATCGATGTCGACGGCCCGCTTGCGGTGCAGCACACAGGCGGTCAGCCATCGTTCGGCGCGTGCATTGTCAGGCGCAGGCCCCAGCATGGCGCGCCAGCGCCGGACCTCATTGGCAGGCACACAGGCAACGTCGCCGACGATGCGCTCGCGGAGTGCGATGCCGACGTCGCTCTCCGCGTCGATGAACCCGATGATGACCGTTTCTCCGACGGCGTCCATCTCATGGACGGCATCGGGCCGCACCAATGCCGCGCCACATTTCATCCATCGCTGCTCAGGCCCGCCGCGCACACGCATGTCACCGCGCAACGTCATCACCAACTGGACGCAGTGATGACGGTGTGCCTCCGACCGGAAGCCACGCCCCCACACGATCATTGCCGCGGGCCAGACGGCCATGCCCGGAGCGGCTGGACGCAACATCGCCTGAGTCTGACATCACGGAGTAACAGTCGCAACGCTCGCGCAGCCAGTTTGTTCAAGACCGGTCGCATCACCGGCCACTAGCATGAGGCGACGAGATTGTCCGCCGGGCCGACGACGTTATCGGCACGTCGCGACGACATTGTCGTGCTCGGGTTGAGCTTGTTGTCCGGGTCTCGACTCGAGTAGCGTGTCGATTCGAACGCACGCCGTTCGACGACTGTGTGACGCGGCAATCAGCCGCCAAGAGGGCCACCATGGTGTTGAGGTTCGGCCGTCTCTACAGATTCGGCGTCGGCTTGCTTCTGCTCGCGCTGATTTCTGCCGGCTCTCCGCCTGACGTGCACGCCCAGGTGACGACGCTTCGAGAGGCGATTCTCGCCGCGGAAGCCGCGAATCCAACGATCAAGATCGCCGAACTCGATCAAAAGAAGTCGGTCGTCGAAGTGAACACGGCGCGGACCCGCCGCCTGCCCGTTTTCAGTCTGACCGCACTCGGTTCGCAGTCCCTCACCCAACTTGGCATCACGCTCGAACGCGGCGCGCTCGGCATTTACCCCGCCGACGGGCCGATCCCCGGTCGTACGACGACCTTGGAAAGCCCATTGCAATTTGGGTTCATCGGGTATGTCAGCGTGGCGCAGCCGCTGACGCAGCAGTTCAAGGTCGGCCTCGGCATCGAGCTCGCAGGCGCAGGGGTCGAAGCCAGCAACGAGCAACTCCGAGCGAAGCGTCACGCGATCGTCAACGAAGTGCGCCTGCTGTACTACGGGATCGCGCAGGCCGAGAGCGGCCGGCGGAGATTACAAGCGACCGTCGAGTTCCTGAAGGAGCTCGAACGCGAAACGGATCAACAGGCCGTTCAACGCGTGGCGCTGCGAGCCGACCAGTTAACAGTCAAAGCGCAGCGCGTGAAGGCCGAATACGAGCTCCTCAAGACGGACGATCCGATCGCAACGCAAAAGGAACAGCTCAATCGTCTGATGGGTAGGCCTGTCACCATGTCGCTCGACATCGATGCGTCGTCGATCGCCCAGAGCGATGCGGCATCGTTAGATGACGCGGTGGCCGAGGCGTTGGCCTCGCGTCCAGAACTGCGGCTCGCGAGAGTGCAGCGGCGCAAAGCGGAGCTCGAACGTCGTATCGCAAGCGCTGAACGCATCCCGGACGTCAGCCTGTCGTTCCAGGCCCTGCGCACCGTCAATTTCAGCAGCACCCTTCCGAACAGCGTGAGCAGTGTGGGCGTGCAGGCAAGCTGGGACGTGTTTGACTGGGGCAGGAAACAACAAGAGGTTCAGAAGAAGCGCGACGCCGAGGCGCAAGCGCTTCTGGAACTGAAAGACACTGAAGCGCAGGTGATGGCGGAGGTCGCGCACCATTATCGTCGCATCATCGAAGCGCGCAAGGAAATCGAGCTTGCGGAGTTGCTTCAGGCCGCCAACGGCGAAGCTCTCCGTATCACCCGCAACCGCTACATGCTGCGGGAAGCGGTCTTGAGCGATGTCGTCAAGACCGAGTCGAGCCTCGCCGAGGCAGACCATCAATACACGCAAGCGCTCATGGATCTCGCGGCTGCGCAGGCCGACTTCGAGAAGGCCGTTGGCAGGGATTGATGACGATGCGCACGTGCCGTCGTTGGATGTGCCTGTGTTCGGCGGCCATCCTTCAGTGCGCCTGTTCGGGTCGCGAGCCAGACGCCGATGCGCGCAGCGCGAAGGCTGTTCGACTCGTCGCCGTTGAATCCGCGACCGGTGGCGGAGCAACGACCTACGCCGCCGTGATCGCGCCGAACGCGCAGATCGATCTCGCGTTCCGGGTCGCCGGGTACGTCGTCGAGATTCGCCGTTCGAAAGCCGCTGATCGGCAGGTCCGCGAGCTCGAGCCGGGCGCTCTCGTCGCGCGCGGCGCGACGCTCGCCCGCATTCGGCCCACCGACTACCAAGCCGTCGTCGACAAGGCGCAGGGTGCGCGCGAAGAAGCGACCGCCGGAGTCGCCGCCGCAGAGGCCGCACTCGCCGAAGCGCAGGCCGGGGTCACTCAGGCCGAAGCTGATTTCGGGCGCATCTCGACGCTGTGGCAGCAAGAGAGCATCACCAAGCCCGTGTATGACGGTGCCAAGGCACGGGTGGATGCCGCACGCGCGAAGGTGGATGGGGCTACGGCGGGAATCGCCGCGGCCAAACAGCGGGCCGCGTCAGCCGGCGCGCAGCTGAACGAAGCGCAGATCGCGCTGAGCGACACTGAGCTACGCGCGCCGTTCGACGCGATTCTCTTGGAACGCCGGGTCGATATCGGAACCCTGGTCTCTCCTGGGACGCCGGCATTCACGCTCGCGGATCTGCACCAGATCAAAGCGCGATTCAACGCGCCGGACACCGCGCTCCGTCTGTTCCGCTCGGGACAGGTCATGCAGGTGACCGTGGATGCATTCCCGAACGAACCGTTTCAAGGTCGCGTCCTCTCGGTCGCTCCAGCCGCGGACCCCAAATCGCGATCGTTCGAAATCACGCTCGCCATCGACAATCCAGCGTTGAAGCTGCGCTCCGGGATGATCGCGTCCGTCCGCGCCCCCGCCGAAGCGGCGGATCGACCGCAGCTCCGGATCCCGATCGATGCGCTCGTCCACGATGCGGTCCGCGATCGATACCTCGTATACGGCGTCGAACAGAAGAACGGGCGCACGGTCGCGAAGGCGATCGACATCAGCCCCGGCCCGCTCGTCGGCAATCAGGTTACGGTTCTGGAGGGCCTGACGACCGGCCAACGCATCGTCGGGTCTGGAGCCAACCTTGTGCGACCCGGGGATGTCGTCAAAGAAGTGCAGTGAGTCATGCATCCTGACCTCGAGACCAACCCTCCACGCAGCGTCGCACGATTCTTCGTCGAGAACCGGCACGTATCCTGGGTGCTCCTCGTCGGCGTGATCGCCTGGGGCATATGGGCATACGTCGCGATGCCCAAGCGCAAAGACCCGGACATCCCCGTGCGTCAGGTCGCCGTCGTGACCCCGTGGCCCGGCCAAAGCGCAGAGCGGGTGGAGCAACTCGTGACGCGCAAGGTCGAGGAACGTGTCGCCCAGAACATTCGCGTCTCCGAAATCACGTCGACGACACGGCCCGGCCTCTCGGTCGTCTACGCGGAAGTCGACGAGAACGCTCGCATCGACACTGGCAAGGAATTCGACGACATCAAGGTGAAACTCGATGCACTGACGGACCTTCCGGAAGGCGTCGGGCCTGTTCAATTCATCAAAGAATTCGGTGAGACCTCGGCGTTGATGCTGACGGTGGCAAGCCCGCCGGCGAGCGGGTCGCAGCTCCAGCTGCTCTCGAATCAGATCGCGGCGGCGACTGCCCCCGTTCCTGCGGCGATCGACATCGCGCTGTGCAGTTCCGGTTCGCCCGATCCCTCGTTCCTGCGAGAGGCCGCCGGACTCCTTGCCGACGCGCTGGTCCGCCAGGGCGTCGGCGCCGACGCGCGTCTCATCGAGGGACAGACCTTCGTCATCATCCGACTGTCGACGCTTGCAGACGCTACCGCCTCGAGTCGGGCCGTGCGCCGGGTGTGGGAAGAGCTCCCGCAGCGAGCCGACATTCATCCGGACGTGTGGGATCCGATCGTGATCACGCCGGGCATCTCGCTCGTGGAGGTGCTGACGCGTGAAGCCGGGCCCAAATATTCGTATCGCGAGCTCGACGACTTCACCGATCGAATCGAGAAGGCGATCAGGCTCGCGCCCGAGGCCTCGCGCGTCACGCGCGTGGGTGTCATCGAAGAACAGATAGAGGCGCGCTATTCGCAGCATCGACTGGCGGCACTGGGAATCGTGCCGGCAGCGATCCGTGACGTGCTCCAAAGCCGCAACACTACGCTGCCGGCGGGCACGGTGAACGCCGAAGGCCGCGAGCTGCCGCTCGAGCAGACAGGAGAATTCCGGACGCTCGCCGACATCGACACGACGATCTTCACGCAAACGGCCAACGGCACGCCGCTGTATCTGCGCGACATCGGAAGCGTGCATCGCGGATACGAACACCCACCCCGCCTGGTCTCGTACTACACGTGGCGTGACCAGAACGGCCGATGGCTGCGCGGCCGCACGATCACGCTCTCGACCGAGATGAAGAAGGGCGAGCAGATCGATCGGTTCGGAATGGGTGTTCGTGCCCAGATCGAGGGCGTTCGGCGATCGCTGCCGCCCGATCTCGTGATCGGGACGACGTCGGATCAGCAGCGGCAGGTGCGCGAGAAGTTGGATCTGTTCAATCGCAGTCTGTGGGAAGCCGTCGCGCTGGTCGTCCTGGTTTCGCTGGTCGGATTCTGGGAATGGCGTTCTGCGTTGTTGATGGCCCTCTCCATTCCCATCACGCTTGCGATGACGTTCGGGCTGATGCAGTTCCTCGGCCTTGACATCCAGCAGATGTCGATCGCGTCACTCATCATCGCGCTCGGCTTGCTCGTCGACGATCCAGTCGTCGCCGGCGACGCGATCAAGCGGGAACTGTCGGCCGGCAAACCTCGATCGATTGCCGCATGGCTCGGTCCGGAGAAACTGTCGAGAGCGATCCTGTACGCCACGATTACGAACATCGCCGCGTATTTGCCGTTCCTCCTGTTGAACGGCGATGTCGGCAGGTACATCTACAGCCTGCCCGTCACGATCGCGTGTTCGCTGGTTGCATCGCGCGTGATGTCGATGACGTTCCTGCCGCTGCTGGCGTACTACACCCTGAAGCCGTCGTCTGAGGGTGTGGCCGATCGCGCGCGCGACAGTCGATTCGCCACGGCGTACGAGCGCGCGGTCACGTTCGCCATCGATCACCGATGGAAGGTTCTTGCGGCGTCGTCGCTGGTCCTTGCGGCCGGTGCGTTCTTCGTCACTCATCTTCACCGGCAGTTCTTTCCACGAGACGACTTTTACATCGCCTACGTCGACATCCGGCTGCCCGAAGACGCGCCGCTCGCGCAGACGGCGCGCATCGCGCGCGAAGCGGATCAACTGATTCGCGAGATCACGGACGGTTACGACCGGACGCGCCACGGTGAATCGTCCCTCGCGTCCATCACGTCGTTTGTCGGCGCCGGCGGCCCGCGGTTCTGGTTCTCGGTACGTCCCGAGCCACCGGCGCCGAATTACGCCCAGTTGCTCCTGCAGTTTACCGAGAGTGAAGACACGAACCGGCTGGTCGGCCTGCTCCAGGACGCGCTCGCCACGCGCGTCGCGGGGGCGAGGATCGACGTGCGCACTGTCGAAACAGGGCCACCGACCGTGATCCCGGTGTCGATGCGGATTCTCGGTGACGATGCACGGATGCTGCGCCAGCAGGCTGAGAAGCTCGAGGCGATCGTCAAGACGTCGCCGTATGCGATGAACGTGCGGGATGACTGGGGAAACGACGCGATTCGAACCCATCTCGACATCGACCAGGATCGGGCAGGTCTCGCCGGCGTCTCCAACCACGACATTGCGCTGTCCATGTACTCCGGCGTCGTCGGCGCACCGATCGGATATCTGCGGGAAGGCCGGAAGAACATTCCGATCGTGCAGCTGATGGAATACGAGCAACGCGAAACGGTGACTGACCTCGGTCAGCTATACGTGTACTCGAGTCAAGCACCCGTCAGGGTGACGCTCGGGCAAATCGCGCAGCTGACCTACAGCTCGGAACCGGCTGTCATTCATCGGGTCAATCAGTACAGGGCGATCACTGTGGCCGCCCTCCCGGCTCCGGGTCGACTGGCCGGCGAAGTGACCGAGCCGCTGATGCCGAAGATTCGCGAGTTCGAGCGGCAATTGCCAGGCGGCTATCGGTTCGAAATCGTCGGCGAGCTGAAGGAACAAATGAAGGGGCAGCAGCAGTCGTTGATCGTCGTGCTCGCGTCGGTCATCGCCATCTACCTGGCGCTCGTATTCCAGTTCAAGCACGCCGTGAAACCGTTCATCGTGTTCGCCGGCATTCCCTTCGGCGCGGTCGGCGCGTTCGCCAGTCTCTGGCTGACGCGGATGCCGATGGGGTTTCTCGCAATCCTCGGGATCACGAGTCTCATCGGCGTCATTGTGAGTCACGTCATCGTTCTCTTCGATTTCATCGAGGAACGGCGCGAACAGGGCGCATCGCTGCGGGCGGCGCTCATCGATGCCGGCATACGCCGAATCCGTCCCGTCCTCATCACCGTGGGCGCGACAGTGCTCGCCTTGTTTCCGCTGGCACTCCATGGCGGTCCGTTGTGGGAAGCGCTCTGCTATGCGCAGATCGGAGGTTTGACGCTGGCGACCGCCGTCACGCTGTTTCTCGTGCCAGTCTTCTACTCGGTCTTCGTGCTCGATTTGAAAGTTGTCCGATGGGATGAAAACACGGAGCTGCCGCGATTCCGCTACTGAGTCGCGGGGATGGAATGGTGCTCATGCATCACCGTCCATCGACCATCGATCCTCTGCAGACCAACTGTCAGCCGGAACTTCAGGTCAATGTCTTCTCCACTGGTCTCCTTTCCTGAACACCGCATCACCGCGGCGACGAATGCCACATTCTCATCGCACGTAATGTTCATTACGACGATGTCGTACACCACGGGGTCGTGAGCCCAGGCGAAGAAAAATTCCCATGTCCTGCGGTATGCCTCGAGGCCCTTTGACTGCAGCGGCGGAGGGACATCGAACATCAAGATCTCCGGGGAATGGTGGCGAAGGATGCCGGCGAAGTCCTTGGCACGAACCGCAGCGGCCCAATCCTCAATGAGGTGACGGACAGCAGACTCGTGACTCGCATTTCTATTCAGACACATGGGGCACCTTCACAGAGGCGATCAGTTTATAGACCAGGATGCGGCGGGGTCTCATACAGGCCATCTCCGGACCCACCACAAGGCCGCAATCCAGAACACCTGCAACGGCAGGCGCCACAGGAGCGGAGTCGCACGACGACCGGCGACCATCAGTCCCTCCCGCGCGGCGTGGACATTCGCGGGGAACATCGCAACGAGGAGCGCGATCAGGCTGTAGGTCGCCAACGGCAGTGTCTGCGGAACCAGCAGGCCGATGGCCCCGAGGAGCTCGAGCACGCCGGTGACGGTTACCAACAGTGCCGGCGCCGGTAGACGTGCAGGCACCATCCGAATCAGATCTGACCGCGTCCGGGGATGGAAATGCGATACGGCCGTGAACGCGAACATCGCCGCCAGGGCGATACGAAGGGCGCCAGTCCACGAGTCCGCCGCGAGCCACAGGCCCGTGACACCAATGGAACGGGCGATGAGCCAAGCGGCGAACATCACGATCAACGGGGCCATGTGCTCGCTCCTGAGTACCGCCCATGGCGGTTTCTCTTTTCTCTTCACCCCCACTCTACGGAGTTGATTCGCGACTGTCTTGAACGAACTTGCTACCCGTGATGGCCACATCCGTAGACGGGCATCGCATGCGAAAATGCCGACATGCTGCTCCCGGCGTCGCAGTACGGAGGCGCCTCAGCATTCACATGGCCGGCGGCGCTGTTTCTGTGGGGCCCTGGTTCATGGAGCGACTTGCATCGTCATCACTGCGTCCAGCTCGTAATGGCGCTGGACGGAACGCTCCGCTTCCGCCAACGCGCTCGTCAGCGCTGGAGTACATGCGATGCGGTACTCCTGAGGCCGGACGCGTGGCACGAAGTCGACGCGCGACGCACTGATGTGCTGATCGCCTTTGTTGACGCGGAGAGCGATCTCGGCGCGGCACTGGTTACACGAACCACATCAGACGTCGCGCCGATTTCACCAGCCACAGTGGCTGAATGGCGGACGCAGTTGGGTGAAGCGGGCTCTCTGACCGCGGCCCGCGTGAAGCCATGGGTGACGGGGACTCTCCTTCGTGATCGCCGACCACCGTCGCTCGATCACCGCGTCAATCGCGTGCTGCGAAATCTTCCCACCCGCCTGGCGGAAGCCGATGCAGTGTCGTTGGATGCAGTCGCAGCGAGCGTCGGACTGTCTTCGTCGCGATTCCTCCACCTGTTTACGGCGTCGGTGGGCGTGCCGCTGCGCCCGTATGTGCTCTGGCTTCGCCTGCAGTGCGGTGCACGTGAGCTGGCGCGCGGAACGTCAGTTGCGGACGCAGCTCATGCGGCAGGGTTCTCCGACGCGGCACACTTCACGCGCACGTTTCGTCGGATGATCGGGGCGACACCCCGTCAGGTGCTGCAGCGTGGCTTCGCGGCCCGCGATTTTCATCTCCAGGCTTGACGCCGTTTCGTCGTCATCGACCTGACTGCAAGATAAGCACTCCGAGCGAAGGGGCGCCCGAGCCGCTGATGTGCGGGTGAGAAGTTCGATCGGTTGCGCGCCAGGACTTCCGCTACCACGCTCGTGGCGATGATGACGGCTGTTCCCCATATTCACCTACGGGTCGCGCTTCGGAGAACGCTGGACCGATAACCTTCGCAAACGCGCTTCGCTCGACTAGGTCCGTCCCTTGAAGTGCGCCGTGATGACGGAGATCAGCCGTCCCAGGAAGAAGTACACGGTGCCTTGCAGGACGATGGCGAGTCCGCTCCCCACCGTCAGCCCCTCGGACTCGGAAAGACCGGCGAGCCTTCCGAGCAGGATCCCCGAGAACAGGGCGACGATGCCGACCGGCATGCAGGTCACGAGCAGCACCATCAGGAGCGCCATCCCGAACAGATTGCCGGTCAGGAAGTTCGGCATCACCGACCCTTCGACCGGATTGACACGCCACATAAGCGTCAGGATCATCAGGGCGATCCCGACGCCTGCGGTCGCCACGGCAACTCTGTCCGACAAGAGTCTCTTGACCGGTTGATGTGGGGAGTTTCCTCCTCGCCCTTTAGCCTTTAGGCCTTTGAGCCTTGCCCTCACTTCACCTGTGTCGTCACATTGATGGTCGCCGCGTGCTTGGTGGCGCCGCGTTCATGGTAGGCGACCGTCACGCCGTCGCCGACTTTAACAACGTCGGTCAGCTTCGTGCCCTTACCTTCCCGCTTCAGTTCCAGCGTCTTGGTCGACGCGCCCTTGGCAATGACTTCTGTCTCCTTGTCAATCGTCAACGTGATCGACTCGCTCTTCGCCTTGATCGTCAGGGAATCCGGGGCGACGGCCGACACCGTGCCCGTCGTCCTGATCGTCTTCTCTGCCGGGGGTTTGGCTTGCGCGCCTGTCCGTCCCGCCAGCGTGATGGACGGCAGCGCGAGAATTGCGAGGCCAGCAACGAACACGCTCAACACGCGTTTCATAACAACCTCCTTTGTGATGGGCCTATTGTGCGCCAGGCCGCGCGGACGAAGATGTCTCGTTTTGAGGTAGTGCTCGAAATGGCGCGCCCTCTTCGGGGACCGGCCTTCGATGCATTATGCGAGGAGTTCTGCGCGATGCGTCGTCCGTCTCGCTCCGGCGCCGAGTACCACGACCGGGCCATCAGCGGCGCGACCAAGCATCGCCCCCGCCTCGACCGGCTCCTGCGGGACGGCGAACAGGGCGGCTTCGACGCCATCCTGCTGGAGTCGCTCGACCGGCTCTCCCGCGATCTCGAACACGTCGCGGACTTCTTCAAGCAGCTCCATTTCTGGGGCGTGCGGATGCTCACTCTCAACGAGGAGAAGTCGGGCCACTGCACATCGGGCTGCGCGGCACGATGGGCGCGCTCTACCTCGCCGACCTCCGCGGGACACGCGACGCGGCAATCGCGGCTGGGTGCTCGATGGCAAGGTGAGCGGCGGGCAGTGCTTAGCGCAACAACGGCCCTGACGGCCAGCACGTCATCTACGAGCCGGAGGCGAAGATCGTCCGCCGCATCTTCAGCGAGTACGCCGCCGGACGCAGCCCGCGCGAGATCGTCAAGCAGTTGAACCGCGAGCGCAACCCCGGCCCGGCCGGTGGGAACTGGGGACCGACGGTGATTCACGGCCACGCCAAGCGCGGCACCGCGCGCGGCTTCGCTACGGTCTCTGGCTGGGCGCGTCGGTCAAGTTCCTCGTGCCGTTTGCGATGGTGGCCGCAGCCGGGGGACTCCTCGAATGGCAGCAGGTGCCGGCGCCGATCAGATCGCTCGTGGCGTCGTCGGGTGTCCGTGACTTCAACGCGCCATTCGATGCGATGTGGATCAACTCGACGCCGA
>Ga0207691_10001534_pt1 | contig 22975 bp, 22 predicted proteins | sample KBSM13metaG_FD_184327 | JGI IMG/M metagenome (GOLD analysis project Ga0207691, IMG submission 184327) | Miscanthus rhizosphere microbial communities from Kellogg Biological Station, Michigan, USA - KBS M1-3 metaG (SPAdes) (version 2) | ecosystem: Host-associated > Plants > Roots > Rhizosphere >... | reverse complement strand
ACAGGATCACGAAGGTCATTCCCACCGCCACCACGCACAGGAAGGCGTTGTCTATGAGGAGGTTGAGGAACACCTGCGGCGAGAGGAATCCGTCGTAACGGATCGCGCCGAACACCGCCATGCCCACGAACAGCAGCATGGTGACGCCGAGCGGCAGCAGGCGACGGTTCATGCGTTCCCCGTGCGCGAGCTGCGCAACGCGCGCAATACCAGTGCGCGAAATTCGGGCGACTGCAGCAGCATGACGGCGAATACCAGCGCGGCCTTCACGACCAGGTTGACCTCGGGCGGAACGCCGAGCGAATAGATCATCGAGGTCAGTGTCTGGATGATGAGCGCCCCGATGACGGTGCCGGCCAGCGTGAAGCGCCCGCCGGTGAGCGCGGTGCCGCCGAGCGTGACGGCGAGAATGGCGTCGAGCTCGAGGAGCTGGCCGGCATTGTTGGCATCGGCGCTCTTGACGTTCGAGCTGATGATGAGGCCCGCGACTCCCGCGGCAAGGCCGCAGAACGTGTACACGCACAAGGTGATCGCCGACGAACGCACGCCGGCCACGCGTGCCGCCTCGGGATTTCCACCGATGGCGCGGATGAAGAGACCCAGCGCGCTGCGCGACACCGCCAGTTGCAGCAGGCCCCAGAGCGCCGCGGCGATCCACAGCGCCACCGGAATGCCGAGCAGGAATCCATTACCGAGGGTGTAGAACGGCGCGTAGTAGACGGTGATGATCTGGCCGCCGGTGAGCAATTGCGCTATGCCGCGGCCGGCCACCATGAGGATGAGCGTGGCGACAATGGGTTGCATGCCGGCCTTGACCACCAGCAGTCCGTTCCACACGCCGCAGGCCGCGGCCACGCCGAGCGCCGTGATGATCGCGAGCCACAGAGGGAAGCGGCTGGTCGCGTCGCCGTCGGCGCTGAAACTGCCACCGATCATGAGGGCCGCGACCGTTGCCGTGATGGCCACCACCGCGCCGACGGAGATGTCGAGGCCGCGCACCGCGATGACCAGCGTCATGCCCATCGAAACGATCATGAGCGGTGCGGCGCGGTTCAGGATGTCGACCAGGTTTCCGTAAAAGTGTCCGTCCTGCCAGGCGATGCCGAGGAATGACGGGCTGAACAGCTCGCACACCAGCAGCAGCAGGCCGAGTGTCATCGTGGGCCAGAACAGCGTGTGGCGGGCAAATCGCCGGGCGTTCATGAGTTCCCCGCGATCATCGAGAACACCGCATCCTCATCGGCGCCGCGCGGCAGCTCACCCGCCTTGGCGCGGTCGCGCAGCACCATGATGCGGTCCGAAAGGCGTACGACCTCTTCGATCTCCGCGGAAATGAACAGCACCGCGGTGCCGCCATTGGCGAGTTCGAGCAACTCGTTCATCAGTTCCTGCTTGGCTGCGATATCGATGCCACGCGTCGGCTCATCGAGAATCAGCACGCGCGGATGCGTGGCGAGCCAGCGCGCGATGATGGCCTTCTGCTGGTTGCCACCGGACAACTGCGCGATGGGCGTTTCGATACTGGCGGTCTTCACGCCCAGCGCCGCGACCAGCTTCTCCGCGAGCGCGCGCTGGGCGGCGGGCTTGAGGAAACTTCCGAGGCCCATGCGCGCCTGCAATGCCAGCGCGATGTTTTCGCGCACCGACAGTTCCGCGACGATGCCGCTCTCCTTGCGATCCTCCGGGCAGAAGCCGAGGCCCAGTCGCAGCGCATCCGCGGGCTGCTCGAGCCTTGCCGGCTTGCCGTCGACGAAAATTTCGCCGGAATCGCGCTGGTCCAGCGCAAACAGCAGCCGGGCGAGTTCGGTGCGGCCGGAGCCCAGCAGGCCCGCGAGGCCGAGCACTTCACCGGCGCGCAGCTCGATGTCCATGGGCTTGAGCTGCCCGCGGCGCGCGATATTTCGCGCCGCGAGCACCGCCGGCGTCCCGCCAGTGCCGGCGGCCGCGTGAGTCGCCGGACGTTCCGCGTTCACCAGCTCGCGGCCCACCATGGCGGCGATCAGGCCGCGCGCGTCGAGCTTGCCGCAGGCGTACTCGCCGACGAAGCGACCGTTGCGCAGCACGGTGATGCGGTCGCAGATCTCGTAGACCTGGTCGAGGAAGTGGGTGACGAACAGGATCGCCACGCCCTTGTCGCGCAGACGCCGGATCAGCGTGAACAGCGCCTTGACTTCATCGGCATCGAGGCTGGAGGTGGGCTCGTCGAGGATCAGCACGCGCGCATCGGTGGCGACCGCGCGCGCCACGGTGGCGAGCTGTTGCAGCGCCGCCGGCAATCCACCCGCGAGCTGCGTGACGTCGAGATCGATGCCGAGGCCGGCGAGCAGCTCGCGGGCGCGCTTGTTTGTCTCGCGCCAGTCGATGCCGCCGCCGCGCAGCCAGGGACGGTGCGGATAGCGGCCGGCGCAGATGTTCTCGGCCACCGACAGGTTCGGCAGCAGGTGGCTCTCCTGGTGCACGGCGCTGATGCCGAGTTCCTGTGCGTGCAGCGGCGAGCGCGGCGCGACCGGCTGTCCCAGCAATTCGATACTGCCCGTGTCGGACGCATATACGCCGGTCAGCACCTTGATCAGCGTCGACTTGCCAGCGCCGTTCTGGCCCATGAGCGCGTGGACTTCTCCGGCGCGCAGCGTCAGCTCCACACCCGCGAGGGCCTGCACGCCCGGAAAGGCGCGGGAGATGTCCCGGGCCCTGAGCACGGTCGCGGTGTCGTTCATGGTGCCGGGGTTATCAGTATTTGCGCGATTGAATGTACTGCTTTGCCGTTTCCATCGGGAAGACCTGCTCTTCGATCACGATACGTTTCGGAATCGGCTTGCCGGCCACCACCTCGGCGGCCGACGTCATGAGCTGCGGCCCGAGCAATGGATTGCATTCGATGGTCACATTCAGCTTGCCGGCAATCATCGCTTCGAACGCGCCCTTCACCGCGTCAATGGACACGACGAGGATGTCACGGCCCGGCTTGAGGCCGGCTTCCTCGATGGCCTGTATGGCGCCGATCGCCATGTCGTCGTTGTGCGCGAACAGCACCTGGATCTTGCGGGTCTCGGCCTTGAGAAACGCTTCCATGACCTCCTTGCCCTTGGAGCGCGTGAAGTCGCCGGACTGCGAGCGAATGATTTTGAAGCGCGGGTTGGCCGCGATGATCTCCTCGAATCCTTTCTTGCGGTCGATGGCCGGGCCGGCTCCCACCGTGCCCTGCAACTCGACGATGTTCACGTCGTCGGTCGTGTCCTTGAACCGGTCTGTCACCCAGCGTCCGGCCTTGCGGCCTTCTTCGACGAAGTCCGACCCGATGAAGCCTGCATACAGCGTGGGGTCGGCCGTGACCGAGCGGTCGGTGAGGATCACCGGGATCTTCGCCGCGCGGGCTTCCCGCAGGACGGTGTCCCAGCCGGTTTCCACCACCGGTGAGAAGGCAATGACGTCGACTTTCTGCGCGATGAAGGAACGCAGCGCCTTGATCTGGTTCTCCTGCTTTTGCTGCGCGTCGGCGAAACGCAGATCGATGTTCATGGTGGCTGCGGCCTCCTTGATCGATTCGGTGTTCGCCGTGCGCCACTCGCTCTCGGCGCCGATCTGGCTGAAGCCGAGCACGATGCGCTCGTCCTTCTGTTCCCTGGAGCACGCGCCGAGGAACACCAGGCAGGAAGCAGCCGCAGCCGCGGCCACGACGCCGAACGCACGGCGTGAAAGTTTCATAGGGTGAGAGTCCCGTGGAGAGTGTGACCGCCGGGTTCGACGGCGAGCGGGTTGCTGAGCGGCGCGCCCAACGCCGGCAGATCGATCTCGAATTCGTCGCCGGGCTGCACGCTGATGTCGTCGACGAAGCTCAGCGTCGCGGTGCCGAAGAAGTGCAGGTGCACGTCGCCCGGAATGCGGTGTTGCCGGTACTTGAAATGGTGGTATTCGAGGTTGGCGAAGGAGTGGCTCATGTTGCCTTCGCCGGTGAGGAACGGTTTCTGCCACAACACCGCGCCATTGCGGCGGATGCGGCTGGTGCCTTCCATGTGCGCCGGGATCGCGCCGACGTTGAGCATGGGTCCGACACCGCACTGGCGAAGCTTGGAGTGCGCAAGAAGTAGATAGTTACGCCGCTCGGTCACGTGGTCGGAGAACTCGTTGCCAATGGCGAAGCCGAGCCGGCGCGGCTGGCCCTGATCGTCGATGAGATAGCAGCCGACCAGTTCCGGCTCTTCACCGTGGTCCTCGGCGAAGTCAGGCGACTGGATTGGCTGGCCACAGGCGACCACGTTTGCGCCATTGCCCTTGTAGAACCACTCAGGCTGCGTGCCCGGCCTGTCGCCGGCGGGCTTGCCGCCTTCGACTCCCCACTTGAACATTTTCATCGAGTCGCTGAGCTCGGCGTTACTTTGAAACTTCTGGTGCATCGAATCGCGCGCCGCCGCGCTGCCAAGATGTGTGAGGCCCGTGCCCGACACCAGGCAGTGCCCCGGGTCCGGGTGCGTGAGCGGCGCCAGCAGGCGGCCATCGCGCCTGAGCTCCGCATAGGCCACCGGCGCGTCGAGCGGCTCCTCACTAACAACCTGCTCGAGGCTGCGCCGTTCGGCGATCGCCTTGCGGGCCAGCTGGTACATGGTCTCAAAGCGCCTGAGTGGCGTCACGAGACCATCGGCGGCATCGCGCGCGATCCGTACGCGATTGTTATCGATGTATTGCAAAAGGCGCATCGCAGCTCCCTGAAGACCTCATGCCTACAACCAGCCCGCATCGACGATGTATTCCTGCGCCGAGCAGGCGCGCGCATCGTCGGAGGCCAGGAACAGCGCCAGCGGCGCGACGTCCTCGGGCTTCACCTTGTCCGGCAGGACCTGGTTGCGTTTGATTTCGAGTTCGCCCTCCGGCGTCAGCCATTTCTGCACCTGGCGCTCGGTCATGATCCAGCCCGGAGTGATCACGTTGATGCGGATGCGGTGTTCGCCGAGCTCGGCGGCGAGGCCGCGCGTGAGCCCGATCACCGAGGACTTGGCGGTGGTGTAAACCGGGAAATTGCGGCCCTTGGCGCCGTAGGAATTGCTGCCGAAATTGATGATGGAGCCGCCGCCCATCTTCTTCATTCCGGGCACGACAGCCTGGATCGCGAAGAACGCGGGGCGCTGATTTACCGCGATGCGCGCGTCGTAGTACTCCGGCGTGACGTCCATGAAATTGTGGCGATCGTCGCTCGCCACGTTATTAATGAGCACGTGAAAATCGCCAATGGCCGTTGCGGCGTCGCGGATGGCGGCCTGCAGAGCCGGGATATCGGTAACATCGCACTTGCGATACCAGGGGCGTGGCAAGCCGGCTGTTTCGAGCCGATCCACGAGTGCCTGGGAGGGTCCCTCGGCGACATCAACGAACGCGACCAGCGAGCCCTGTCTCGCGAATGACTCGGTCATACAAGCGCCAATTCCCGAGCCACCGCCCGTGATGAACACGCTGCGTCCGCGCAGTGAAGGGTAGCTGGCGCCACCGGTGAGGGCGGCGGAAGTGTCTCGGCGGTCCACTGGCATTGCTCGCGCCTCGTGCGGGGGATAAGGGCGCTGAAGTATAGATATTCCACTCTCGCTTGTGCGAAGGTGCGTGCCGTCAATTAAGGCGAGGAAACAGCAGGTGAAGCGAAGGCTGCGCAGCCAGGAGTGGTTCGGAAAGCAGGACAAGGACGGCTTCATTCATCGAAGCTGGCTCAAGAACCAGGGCTATCCGGATGACATGTTCGACGGCCGCCCGGTCATCGGCATCTGCAACACCTGGAGCGAACTCACGCCATGCAATGGTCACTTCCGCGAGCTGGCGGAATTCGTGAAGCGCGGCGTGCTGGAAGCTGGTGGTTTTCCGCTCGAGTTTCCCGTCATGTCCCTGGGCGAAACGCAGCTCAAGCCGACCGCGATGCTGTTTCGCAATCTCGCCAGCATGGATGTCGAAGAATCCATTCGCGGCAATCCCATGGACGGCGTCGTGCTGCTCATGGGATGCGACAAGACCACGCCGTCGCTGCTGATGGGCGCGGCGAGTTGCGACCTGCCCACGATCGGAATTTCCGGCGGCCCGATGCTGTCGGGTCACTTCCGTGGCAAGACCATCGGTTCGGGCACCGGCGTATGGCAGATGTCCGAAGACGTGCGTGCCGGCAAGATGACGCAGGAAGAATTTACCGCCGCGGAATCGTGCATGCATCGCTCGAAGGGCCACTGCATGACCATGGGCACGGCCTCGACCATGGCCAGCATGGTCGAAGCGCTCGGCGTCTCACTACCGGGCAACGCGGCGATTCCCGCGGTCGACTCGCAGCGTTACCGCCTGGCGCAACTCTCCGGCCGGCGCATCGTGGAAATGGTGCGCGAAGACCTGGTGCTGTCGAAGATCCTGACGCGCGCGGCATTCGAAAACGCCATCAAGGCCAATGCCGCCATCGGCGGATCGACGAATTCCGTGGTGCACCTGCTGGCAATCGCCGGGAGACTCGGGGTGAAGCTCGCGCTCGAGGACTGGGACAGTCTCGGCTCGCAGTTGCCGTGCCTCGTGAACCTGCAGCCGTCGGGCAAGTACCTCATGGAAGATTTCTACTACGCCGGCGGACTGCCAGCGGTGCTGCGCGAGATCTCGCAGGTCCTCAACCAGGACGCACTCACGGCCAACGGCCGCACCATGGGCGAAAACATCGCGAGCGCGCCGTGCTGGAATCGCGACGTCATCAGGGAATTCAACGATCCGTTCAAGCCCAATGCCGGTATCGCCATCCTGCGCGGCAACCTCGCGCCGGACGGCGCCGTCATCAAGCCCTCGGCGGCGACGCCCAAACTACTCAAGCATCGCGGGCGCGCCGTGGTATTCGAGACCATCGAGGAGCTGAAGGCCCGCATCGACGACCCGAATCTCGACATCGACGAGAATTGCATCATGGTGCTCAAGGGCTGCGGTCCGCGCGGTTATCCCGGCATGGCCGAGGTCGGCAATATGCCGCTGCCCCCCAAGGTGCTGCGCAAGGGCATCACCGACATGGTGCGCATCTCCGATGCGCGCATGAGTGGCACGGCGTATGGGACGGTGGTGCTGCACGTGGCGCCGGAGTCGGCGGCCGGTGGACCGCTGGCCCTGGTGAAAACCGGAGACATCATCGAGCTCGATGTGCCGGCGCGCAGGCTGCACCTCGACGTGAGCGACACCGAACTCGCCAGTCGCAAGTCGGCCTGGGTTCCGCCGGAAACGCCGAAGCGCGGCTACTACAAGCTGTACGTCGAGCACGTGCAGCAGGCCGACAAGGGTGCAGACCTCGATTTCCTCGTCGGCGGCAGCGGCACGACCGTCACGCGCGACTCGCACTGAGCGAGTTCAGTCGAAGGGTTTGCCGAAAGATTTAAAATAGCGGCCGCCGCGCGGCCGGTAGAAATGTTCCGGGTCGAACGAGATCGCCACGCCCGAGGCGCGCCCCACGATGTTTCGCCGCGGCACGAATCCGAAGTAGCGTGAGTCCGCGCTGTTGTCGCGGTTGTCACCCAGCATGAGGTAGCTGTCCGGCGGCACTTGCACCGGTGGAAAGAATTCGCGCGGCCCTCGCGCGGCCACGGGCATTCGCAGGATGTCGTGCGCCGGAAGGACGCCGGACTCCCGCCACACATCCGGCTGCTGCTGCTGGGTATCAGCGAGCAGAGTAGCCAGGCGCTCACGATCGCCGGGCGCATAGTCCGCGTGAACGCCGTTGACCGAGAGGCCGCGATCGTCGAGAGCGATGATGTCACCCGGCACACCGATGACGCGCTTGACCAGTGAAGTGCCGTCATGCGGCGAATCGAATACCACGATCTCGCCACGCACCGGGTCGCGGCCATCCGTCAGGCGCACCAGGGTCCACGGAATTCGCAGGCCATAGACATGTTTGTCGACCAGCACGCGGTCACCCTCGAGGATGGTCGGGTTCATCGATCCCGTCGGGACCGACACCCAGTCCGCCCAGGCCGATCTGAAGACCAGCATCAGCAACAGGAACAGCAGGGTGCCGCGGTACTCGCGCCACCAGCGATCGGCCGATCGTGTTGCAACATGCGCCATTCTTCATGCCTCCCGTTTCGCATTCGACCGTAGGTGGAACCAGGGGTTCCGGAACTTGTCCATTGCACGTCCGGCGCGGATACTCGCGCCCGGAGGCCTGTCTGATTCGCCGTAATCGCCGCTGGATCGTCAATGTGCTGTGCCTGGCGCTGTTCTGCGCCCAGCTCGGCGTGGTCCTGCACGTCAGCACGCATCTGAAATCCGATACGCATGCTTCGCAGCTGTGCGGAACCTGTCTGTCGTCGGCGCCGCTGCAGATCATGGCGGGGAGCGGGCCAAGCATCGTCGCGAAGGCCGACGTCGTCCACGCAACTTCCTGCGAGAGCGAAAAGCCCCGCACCCTGCGGCAGCGCGAGTTCACCGGCTTCCGCTCGCGCGCACCTCCAGCGATCTCCTGAAGACACTCCATTGATCCGCACGCCGGCGCCATTGCGCCCGCGTGCTCGTGAGTTTTCAGCAGGAGAATGACATGAAGGCTTTACGGCCCGTGGCCGCGCTGATGGCGCTGGCCACGTTGCCTGTGATCGCATCCGCCGATGAGGATGTCGCGGCTCTGAGAGCCGAATTGCAGGCATTGAAGAGCGAATATGGGGCGCGCGTCCAATCACTGGAAACGCGCATCGAGAAACTGGAGACAGCCAGCCAGGCAACCGCCGATGCCGCCGCGCTTGCGCCCGCGCCCTCACCGGTGGAGCCGGCGCCTGCGAGCAGCTCGGGCTCGGCGTCGGCTTTCAATCCGGCGATGTCGCTGATTCTCGGCGGCACGTTCACCAATACCTCGCGCGATCCCGCGGACTGGCGCATTGCCGGATTCGCTCCCGCCGGCGACGAGAGCGGGCCCGGCGAGCGCAGTTTCAACCTGGGCGAGTCGGAGCTGACCCTCAGCGCCAGCATCGATCCTTACTTCTCCGGCGTGCTCACCGCGGCCATCACGGCCGACAACGAGATCGCCGTGGAAGAGGCCTTCTTCCGCACCACTTCATTGCTCAATGGCTTTTCCGTCAAGGGCGGACGCTTCCTCTCCAGCGTCGGTTATCTCAACGAGGTCCATGCCCATGCCTGGGATTTCACCGATCAGCCGCTGATCTACCAGGCCATGTTTGGCGGGCAGCTGCGCCAGGACGGCCTGCAGGTGAAATGGCTGGCACCGACGGACCTGTTCCTCGAGCTCGGCGCGGAGACGGGCAACGGCGATGCGTATCCGGCGACGCGGCTCGAGAGCAACGGCTTCAACGGCGCAACGCTGTTTGCACATGTTGGCGGAGACATCGGCGATACCACGAGCTGGCGCGCGGGCGCGTCGTGGCTCACGCAGCAGGCGGAAAATCGCGCCGGGGCGCCGGTGGACGAATCGGGTACGACGGCGTTCGATTCATTCACCGGTGACAGTGAGACCTGGGTGGTCGATGGCGTGGTCAAGTGGAAGCCGTCGCCGCGACGCGAACTGAAAGTCCAGGCCGAGTACATGCGTCGCAGCGAAGACGGCACTTACGTCTTCGATCCCGCGGGGCTCGCGGCCCTGACTAACTACCGAAATACGCAATCCGGCTGGTACCTGCAGGGCGTCTACCAGTTCGCGCCGCGCTGGCGCGTGGGTGCGCGCTACGACTCGCTCGACTCCGGCAACGCGTTGTACACACCCGCGGCCATCGATCCACCGATTGACTTCGGGCTGCCCTCGTCGGCGCTGCATCCCGAGCGTGTCTCCCTGATGCTGGACTGGAGTCCGAGCGAGTTCTCGCGCCTGCGCGCCCAGTTCGACTGGGACGACGCCCGCGATGACGGCGAGACGGATCGCATCCTGCGCCTGCAATACGTTTATGGACTCGGCGCGCATGGCGCGCACAAGTACTAGGAATCAACCCATGAAGAAGTCTTTGAACATCATCCTCGTTTCGCTGGCGGCGCTGATCAGCCTGCCCGCCAGTGCGGCGCTCAAGGTTCTCGCCACCACGCCCGACTGGGGCGCGTTGACGCAGGAGCTCGGCGGCGAACGCGTCGACGTGTATGTCGCGACCACCGCGATGCAGGACGTGCATCGAGTGGAAGCCAGGCCCAGCCTCGTGGCCCGCGCGCGCAGCGCGGATCTCGTGGTTTCGACCGGCGCCGAGCTCGAGGTGGGCTGGCTGCCCGTGCTCATCCAGGAGTCAGGTAACGCGCGCATCCAGCGCGGCGCCTCGGGCAACTTCGAGGCGGCATCGGCGCTTCGATTGCTCGAAGTGCCGTCGAGTCTCGATCGATCGATGGGTGACATCCATCCGCAGGGCAACCCGCACGTGCAACTCGACCCGCACAACATCGCGCTGGTGGCCCGGGCATTGACCGCGCGCCTCAGTGCGCTCGATCCGGCGCAGGCGGCGTTCTACGCCGCGCGTGCCAAGGACTTCGACGCGCGCTGGTCGACGGCGCTCACGGCCTGGGAACAGAAGGCCGCGCCGCTCAAGGGAGTGCGCGTCGTGATCATGCATCGCGACCAGGTGTACCTGTGCCACTGGCTGGGCCTGGTGGAAGTTGCCTCCATCGAGCCCAAGCCCGGCGTGCCGCCGACGGCCGCGTATCTCGGCTCGCTGGTTGGCAAGCTGACCCCCGAGCCGCCGAAACTCATCCTGCTCAACGCCTACAACGATCCCAAGGCGGCCAACTGGCTGGCGGAGCGCGTGCACGCGCCCGCCGTCGTGTTGCCGTTCTCCGTGGGCGGCAGCCCGGCCGCGAAGGATTTGTTCGGCCTGTTCGACGACACGATCAACAAGCTGCTGGCGGCAAACAAATGAATAACATGCTCACGGATTTCAGCATCCTGGTGCCGGCGCTGATCGCGGGCGTCCTGGTCGCGGTCTCCCACGTGCCGCTCGGACAGCAGGTGCTGTCGCGCGGCATCGTGTTCATCGATCTCGCCATCGCGCAGGTCGCGGGCCTTGGTGTCATCGCCGCGTCGAGTTTCGATTTGCCGGTCGAAGGGTGGGGCGCCCAGATCGCCGCCGGCGTCGCGGCGCTGGCCGGGGCCTTGCTGCTCACCTGGACCGAGCGCAAGCGGCCCGAAGTGCAGGAGGCGCTCATCGGCATCCTGTTCGTGCTCGCGTCCACGGCGCAGATCCTGCTGCTCGCGAACGATCCTCACGGTGGAGAAAACCTCAAGGATCTGCTGGCCGGGCAGATCCTGTGGGTGTCGAATGCACAGCTCCTCCGCACGGCGATCCTCACTGCGGTATTCGCCGTCATCTGGTTCGCGTGGCGCGATCGTATTGGCCGCATCGGTTTCTACGTGCTGTTCGCGATTGTTGTTACCGCTTCCGTGCAACTCGTTGGTGTCTATCTGGTATTCACCACGCTCATCCTGCCGGCGGTCGCGACGTATCGGCATGCTCCCGGCAGACAGCTCACGCTCGGCTACGCGCTCGCGGTCGGCAGCTACGTCGTGGGACTGGGTGTGTCGCTGCTGACCGATATGCCCTCGAGCCCTGTTATCGTGTGGGCGATGGCCATTCTCGGTCTGCTGTTGCACCTGACCGGAAGGAACGGCGTGCACCAGCGTGCAGCGCACTAAGAGCAGCTTCGTCAACAATCCCGTGATCTCGTCAGAATCGAACGACGCTGAGAGCCGGACGAGGCCGACTGTGACAGCGCCTGAACTATTGGAACGTCACGCTGCTTGTTCCCCCGCAGGCTTGTCTGGCACTCTGCGGCGGCCGGATTGAGCCATGGAGGCGTTGATGGCTGCGGAAATCGCCGAATACCCAGGAATCAGGGGCTCAATGCGAGTTGAGCCCTTGCCGGACGGGCGGCACAGGATTTCCGTCATGCCCGCATCGGGATTCAGCGTGCCCAAGATGAGCTGCGTGACCGCGTATCCGCTGCCGCTCATTCTGAAGATCCACGCCGCCAAGGATCTGACCATCTGCGACGAGATCTTGCGCGAGGAAGACCCGCGCTACGTCGAGCATTCCGTGCGCAGCCAGGTATTGACCTATGTCGGCGCGCAGGAGTTTGCGGGCAAACGTGTGCTCGACTTCGGCTGCGGCTCGGGCGCATCAACCCTGGTGTTGAGCCGCGTGCTGCCGCCCTGCGAGATCGTGGGCATCGAGCTGGAAGAACGTCTCCTCAACATCGCGCGCCTGCGCGCTCAGCACTTCGGGGTTACCAACCTGCAGCTGCTGAAGTCGCCTTCCGGCGATTCGTTGCCGGCAGACCTGGGCGAATTCGACTTCATCATGTTCAACGCCGTGTTCGAGCATCTCCTGCCGCACGAGCGGCCCAAACTGCTGCCACTGGTCTGGGAGCGCCTGCGGCCCGGCGGCGTGCTGTTCCTGAATCAGACGCCGTATCGATACTCGCTGGTCGAAGTACACACCACCGGCGGCCTGCCGTTCATCAACTACCTGCCGGATTCCGCCACGCTGTGGGCGGCAAGAAAATTCTGCAAGCGCGTGCAGCCCGACGAAACATGGTCCTCGCTGCTTCGCCGTGGCATACGCGGCGGCACGGTTCCGGAGATTCTCGGCATTCTCGGCGGCTCGGAACATGCCCGGTTGCTGCGACCATCGGCGAAGGTGGGTGATCGGATCGACTTGTGGTTCGCGACGCTCTCCAAGCGTCACTCCGGGGTCAAGCGCACCATCTGGTCGTCACTCAAGGTGATGAAGTGGATCAGCGGCAGGGAAATCACTCCCACATTGTCGCTGGCCATCCAGAAGGTAGCCTGAGCCGGAACGCAAACTGCGGCTACAATGCCGCCCCACGCGCCCGTAGCTCAGCTGGATAGAGCACTTGGCTTCGAACCAAGTGGTCGGCGGTTCGAATCCGTCCGGGCGCGCCAATCACCCCAGGCTCAACTGCCACGACACTCCAAACCTGTCCGCCACCCAGGCGAACAGTTTGCTGAAGCCGTAGTCATCGAGCGGCATGAACACCTGGCCGCCGTCCGAAAGTTTTTCAACGAGGATGTACATGCGCTCCTTCGACGTGCATTGCACGAACAGCGAGGCCGCCGGGGTGAAGGTGAACGCTTGTTTGACGGTGCTGTCGGTGCACTGGATGGTCTGGCCTCCAACCGAAAACCTGGCGCGGCTGACCTTTCCTTCGGCACCGGCAGCGCCCTTGCCATAGCGCGCGATCTCGATGACCTCGGCCCCGGGAAACAGTGACACGTAGAAGCGCATGGCTTCTTCGGCCCGCCCGTCGAACATCAGGAAGGGCAACACACGATCGTTCGTCGGAATTCCTCGGCGTCGCAGTCCCATCCCCAAGCATGAGGCGTTGCGACGACCGGAAACCGCCGGAGTGCGCCCGGAGTTCTGCAGGGATCCGCTGACACGCGGGGGCCACGGCAATGTCGCCCCCAATATGTCGAGCGGCGTGCGGGAACAACCGGTCCATTCCGTGCATTCTCCATCCATGGAACCCCGAGAACGTGTCGAAACCCGCCGGGTCCCCGGCTCCTGGCGCGCCCTCAGCGATCTGACCGACGACCGGCTGGTGGAACTCGCCCAGGGGAATGACCTCGTCGCATTCGAGGCGCTCATGCGACGGCACAATCGCCGTCTGTTCCGGGTTGCCCGCACCGTGCTGCGTGACGCCGATGCCGCGGAAGACGCCGTGCAGGAAGCCTACCTGCGCGCCTTCACAAAGTTGTCGACTTACAAGCCCACCGGCCACTTCAGCGCATGGATGACCCGCGTCGCGCTCAACGAGGCCCTGATGATGCGTCGGCGCGAGCGCGCCGACACGGTGTCGATCGACGAAGTCGGTGAGGAACTCGTAAGCCAGGAAGACCCGGCCGCGAATGATGCGCAGACTGCGGACCAGTTCGTCGAAGCGGCGCACGCGCGCGCGTTGCTCGAACACGCCATCGACGCGCTGCCGGAAAATTTCCGCATAGTGTTCGTGCTGCGGGTCGTCGAAGGACTCGATGTGCGCGAAACCGCGGAATGCCTGGAGCTCAATGCTTCCACCGTGCGCACGCGATTGTTCCGTGCGCAACGGCAGCTGCGCGGCGAACTGTCGCGGCGGCTGCAGAGCGAGAGTTCGGAGATCTTCGATTTCGGAGCCGACCGCTGCGATCTCGTCGTCGAACGCGTGCTCGCTCGCCTGCCGCACTGAGCGCGTGGCCATGCGCAGCCTGAATGGCCGCAGCACGCAGCTGCCGCGAGCCGGCAATCTGCATCCGTCGCACATGGCCGGATACGTGATCGACCGGCCGCTGCGCGCCCGCCGCCGCTACTCGGGAGCGAGTTCCTCGAGCGGAATCACCGGTGAGCGCTTGACGGTCTCGAGCACGATGGAAGACGTCACATCGCGCACACCTGGCACGCGCAGCAGGCGGCGCATGGTGAAGTCGGACAAGGCTTCGATGTCGCGCACGATGACGTGCAGCAGAAAGTCCATCTCCCCGGTCACGGTGTAGCAGGCGACCACTTCCGGCCGATCGATGAGCGTGCGCCGGAAGCGCTCGACGGTCTCGTCGGTGTGGCGTTCCAGCTTGATCTGCACGATGGCCTGGATGGTCTGACCCGCGCGTTTGGGGTCCACGATGGCCGCATAACCCTGGATGAGGCCTCCGGTCTCCAGTTGCCGGATGCGGCGTGCGCAGGGAGTCGGGGACAGGCCCACCTGTTCGGCCAGGTCAGTCACGCTGATGCGCCCGTCGCGTTGCAGTACTTCGAGGATCCGTCGATCGGTCCTGTCCAGCTTCATGATTGGAGAGTTTACCTATAAATGGCAAAAAATGGAGTGGAAAGACGCTGAAAATACGGTTTTACCTGACAGTAATAGCCATTTTTCGTCGTGTCGTGAGGGGGATCATGCGCGCCATGACTCGCCTACCCGTCGCCCCCTCCCGGACGGCCGTAAAACTGCGCGGTAACTACGCCAGTGCTGCCGCCGATTTCCGCGTTTCCCAGAACTACGACAGCTACACCGAGGAAGAGCACGCCATCTGGCGCACGCTCTACCAGCGGCAGTCGGCAATGATGGCCGAATACGCGGCGCCGGAATTCATGGCCGGCCTGCGTTTGTTAGGCGCCGACGCCCACAGCATCCCGGTACTCGAAGAGGCCAGTGAACGGCTGCAGCGCCTCACGGGCTTCGAAGTCATTGGTGTTCCAGGTTTGATACCGGAAGCCGACTTTTTTGCGCACCTCGCCGAGCGTCGTTTTCCGGTCACGGTCTGGATGCGCAGTCGCGACGAGCTCGATTACCTGGTCGAGCCCGACCTGTTCCACGATTTTTTCGGGCACCTGCCCATGCTGGCGCACACGGTGTTCGCCAATTTCATCCAGGCTTACGGTGCGATCGGCGCTCATGCGCACGAGCCGGCGGCGCTCAAGATGCTTGCCCGGTTGTACTGGTACACAGTGGAATTCGGCCTGGTCGCCACGTCACGCGGCCTGCGCGCCTACGGCGCCGGGATCCTCTCCTCGAGCGGCGAGACGATCTATGCCACCAAGGCGGACGGCCCGGCGCGAATCGCCTTCGACCTGCAACGCGTGCTGCGCACGAACTACCTGATCGACGCCTACCAGAAGACTTACTTCGTGCTCGATGACATCGAACAGCTGTTCGACAGTGTGCTGGAGGCCGATTTTGAATCCCTGTTCGCGCAGGCGCATTTGCCCGCGCATGCGCCGGATGCCCGCCTGCCCGAAGACCAGCCGATCTCATCGCTCGCAGTCTCATGACGCGCCTCGCTTGAGGTAAGCTGCGGCGCTCGCATGCCGGGCGCCCGCGACTCCGAATCCCATCTTGCCGTCACCCTCCGCCGAATCGACCTGGATCGCGGCGGGCGTGTCGTGCTGCGCGACATCGGCTGGCAGATCCGCCCGGGACAACGCTGGCTGCTGATCGGCGGCAATGGCGCCGGCAAGACCCAGCTCCTGAAGCTCGTTGCGGGCGCGGTGTGGCCAAAACCGACGTCACATGCGCTGCGCCGCTATCGGCTGAAGGGGGAGAGCTTCGATACGCCGGCCGGCGTCGCCGACGAAATCGCCTATGTCGGCGCCGAACGCCAGGACCGCTACGAACACTACGAGTGGAATTTTCTGGCGCGCGAGGTCGTGGGCACGGGACTGCAGCGTACCGACATACCCATGCGACCCCTTACGTCCACTGAGCAACGCCGCGTCTCGGGATTGTTAGGCCGCCTGGGTATAGCGGAGCTCGCCGAGCGCCGTTTCCTGACTCTTTCCTACGGCGAGCGCCGCCTGGTGCTGATCGCACGCGCGCTTGCCAGCCGGCCGCGGCTGTTGTTGCTCGACGAAGTCGCCAACGGGCTGGACGCGCGCAATCACGCGCGTTTCCAGAAGTGGCTGGCCAGCACGGCCGGCTCGGCCATGCCCTGGGTATTCGCGACGCATCGCCTCGGCGACGTGCCGGAGGTGATGACACACCTGCTGGAGCTGGAACGTGGCCGCGTGATTCGCAGCGCTGCGATGCGCGCGCCACGCGCGCGCGTGCTGCTCAAGCAGGAAGCCCCGGCATTCCTGCGGGGGGTCGTGCGTGCGCGCGCGCCGCGCCCCGAGCGGCGCCGCGTCATCGTCGCGCTGCGCCGCGCGGACGTGTTCGTCGACGACGCGCACATCCTGCGAACCATCGAACTCGAGGTGGCGGCTGGCGAATGCTGGGTGGTGCATGGACCCAATGGTTCCGGGAAGTCGACCCTGCTGCGCACGCTGTATGGCGATCACGCCGTGGCGTCGAGCGGCAGCATTTCGCGCCACGGCATCGTGCCTGGCGTACCGCTCGAAGAGTTCAAACTGCGCACGGCGTACGTCGCGCCGCATCTGCAGACCTGGCATCAACCGAAAATGCCCGTCATGGAAGCCGTTGCCTCGGGCCGTTACGCCAGCATCGGGCTCAACGAGCCGATCACCGCCGCCGACCGCAAGCATGCGGAGCGTGCGCTGCGACGCTTCGGAATTTTCGGCCTGCGCCAGCGCACGCTCGCCGAGATGTCATACGGGCAGGCGCGGCGCGTGTTGTTCGCGCGGGCGTGGGCGCGCGAACCGGTGCTGGCGCTGCTCGATGAGCCCTTCGCGGGCCTGGATCGCGCCACGCGCGCGGACCTGGCACGCCGGCTGAACGACTGGATCAAAGCGGGCGGAAGCTGCGTGATCGCCACGCATCATCGGGAAGAATGGCCGGCACACACCACGCATGTACTGGAGCTCGAGCAGGGGCGCGCTGTCGCATGCCATGCTCTGGGGGACGCATGAGCAGAGTCGCAATTGTCCTGACCGCACTGGGTGTCGCGCTCGCGGGCGCACTTGCCTATCACTTCGCCAACCCGCGCGAACAAACCGTGGTCGTGACGCTGCAGCCCGGTCCGCCGCAGCCGCGGGTGTCGCTGGGCGAAGCCGGACTGGATCCCCAGGCGATCGCAGAGGCGGTGACCTACGCGGCGGCGCGCAATACCCGTGCGCTCGTCGTGGGGCGCGGGGGTCACATCGTGTTCGAGAAATACTGGGACGGCACGACCATCGACACCGCGGTGGACCCGGGCTTTTCCCCGGTGCTGGCCGCGATCGCGGTGGGTTCCGCCCTGAATGACCGGCTCATCACCAGTCTCGATGCGCCGCTGTCCGACTACCTGCCGGATGGCGGCGGAACCCAGGGCACGATCACGCTGCGTGAGTTGCTGGCGCAGGATCCGGCGGGCATGTCGGTCGGCGATGCCACCGACTACCTGGCATTGGTGCTGGAGCGCGTGACTTCGCAGAAGTATCCAACGCTGCTGGCCGAACGCCTGTGGAAGCCCATGGAGGGCGGCTCGATCGAATTTCGCGTGGCGGACAACCGTCAGCGGCCCGGCGGCGTGAGCGCCGGCTGTTGTGTGCGCGCGCGCATCGGTGATTGGATGCGCATCGCCGAACTACTGGCAAACGACGGTATCTTCGAGGGCAACCAGTTCACGCCGCCGCGCTATGTGCATCTCATGCTCAGGCCAGCGCACAAGGACTCGCCCCGCGGCTATTTCACCCGGGTCGACGGCGCCTTCGCCACCCAGGACGTTGCGTGGCTCGAGGGACACGACAAGCAGCGGCTGTGGATCGTGCCTTCGCTGCGATTGACGATCCTCAGGACTGGCGACTCGCCTGCGTCGTCCCAGGGCTGGGACGAGTCAATGATTCCCGACAGCATCATTCGCGGCACCAGCGGCTGGCAGCCACGCCCGGTGGGCGAGGGCGTCGATCCAAAGAAGTTCGCGCCGCACTGAAAAATGGGGACATGAAAAATGGGGACATTCCTATTTTCCGAAAGGGAAAATAGGAATGTCCCCATTTTTCATGTCCCCATTTTTCCTAGAGCGTCATCGAGGTTTCGAAAATCTCGACGGCCTGGCCGACGATCCACACGCCATCGAGCTTGCCGCCGGTGAACTCGAGTTCCACGTCGACGCGACCGGCGCGATGCAGGTGATGTCCCTGGGCGCCGGTGAACTGCGCCGTGGCGCCGGATTGCGGCAGCAATCCCTGCTCGGCGAGGTATGCGCCTAACAAGCCGTGCGCATTGCCGCTGACCGGATCTTCCGGGATGCCGAGCGCCGGGCAGAACATGCGCGATTCGGTGAGACAGCCCGACATGGCGTGCGACAGCGTGAATACGAAGAAGCCCGCGGCGCCGAGCTGCGCGGACAACGTCGTGAGCCTTGAGAAATCCGGCTTGAGCTGCTTGAGCTGTTCGGTGCTGCGCACGCCGATCAGCAGCCGGGTGCCTGCGCCGCCGACGATGCGCAGCGGGCAACGCGAGTCGATGTCACCGGTCGAAAGGGCGAGTGCGTCGAGCACCGCAAGACGCTCACGATCGTTGAGCTGGCGGCCGAGAGGCGGCGCCGGCTGACGAACGGCGATGCGCCGCGTGGCGCCTTCACCGCGGACCTCGATGTCGACGATGCCGGACTTCTGCCGCTGGCGGACGCGGCCCGGCTTGCCCGTCTGCAGGCCGCCATCGCGCGACAGCACGAAGTGGGTCGCAACGGTCGCGTGTCCGACGAAGCTGGCCTCGGTGCGCGGAGTGAAGAAGCGCACGCGCAGCTCATGGTCGGTGCCGTCGGGTTTGAGCACGAACGCGGTGTCGGCATTGTTGAGCTCGCGGGCGATGGCGAGCATCTCGGCATCGGTGAGCGCGTCCGCGTCGAGCACTACACCCGCAGGGTTGCCGGTGAAGCGTTCGGTGGTGAACGCGTCGACCTGGAAGATACGGATGCGGCGGCTCATGGGGGCGCGAATTCTACCCGCAAACCGACGGCACTCAAGGTGCGATTTCCGATAAGATGCGCCTCGCCTCGGGGTGGCCCCTGCAAGTGCAGGTGCCTGAGATGCGGATAGGCCGCGAACCCGTAGAACCTGATCCGGCTAGTACCGGCGGAGGGATAGGAATGCACGTCTCTTTGCGCGCCATGGGCGCGGTTCCAATCTTGTTTGTCGTTGCCATCTCGGCCGCAGCCGGGAACGACTCGTCGCTGGACGAAGTCGTGGTCACCGCGGATCTGCGCGAACGTCACCTGCAGGAGTTACCCGCCAGCGCCACGGTGCTCGATGCGCATACGCTCGACGTGGCCGGCGTGCAGCACTTCCAGGATGTCCTCGGACTCGTTCCCAATCTCAACTGGGCGGCGGGAACCTCACGTCCGCGCTACTTCCAGTTGCGCGGCATCGGCGAACTCGAGCAGTGGCAGGGTGCGCCGAATCCTTCGGTGGGCTTCCTCATCGATGGCATCGACTTCTCAGGCGTCGGCATGCCCGCCACGTTGACCGACGTGGAGAACATCGAAGTGCTGCGCGGACCGCAGGGCACCGCCTACGGCGCCAATGCGCTCGCCGGTCTGATCGCCGTGAACACGCGCGCACCGCGCCGCGAAGCCGAGGCCAGCGCGCGAGCGCTGTTCGGCGACTATGGCACCTACGGCGTCAACGGTGTGCTGGGCGGCGCACTCGGAGGAGGCCAGTCGGCCTGGCGTTTCAGCGCCGGCAACTATCGCAGCGACGGCTTCCGGCGCGATGCCTATCTCGACCGCGACAACACCAATGGCTATGACGAAAGCAGCGCGCGCCTGCGCATGAGCGGGCAGCCACTCGACACGCTGCGAGTCGATGCCACCGCGATGTGGATGGATCTCGACAACGGCTACGACGCGTTTGCCATCGACAATTCGCGGGTCACACTGTCCGACAAGCCGGGGCAGGACACGCAGCGGGTTTATGCGGGCGCATTGCGCCTCGACTACAGCGGCGCGGAGTCCTTCGGCCTGGTGAGCCGCACGGCCTTCGGTGATTCGCGCAGCATCTACTCCTTCGACGGCGATTGGGGCAATGACGAGAGCTGGGGCCCATATTCCCCGTACGACTACTTCCAGCGCTTCGACCGCGAGCGGCGCACGCTGAGCGAGGATCTGCGTCTCGTGTCACGCGCTTCGGTGGACGGCGGCGCGGACTTCGCGTGGCTGGCGGGCGTATACGCGCTGCGCACCGACGAGGCGGTCGCCGAGCGCAATGCCTGGCGCGATCAGACGTTTGGCAATGGAGAGAGCCGTACCGACAGTGACTACCGGGCCACCAACGTCGCGATCTACGGCGAGATGGATTGGCGCGTCGCGCAGGCCACGGTGCTGACCGTCGGCATGCGTGGCGAAAATCGCAGCGCCGACTACCAGGACACCGACGGTGCGGCATTCTCCCCGGACGAGACCATGTACGGCGGTTCCGTGAGTCTGCGTCACGACTTCTCGGCGCGCACCCAGGGCTACATGAAGTTCGCGCGCGGCTACAAGGCCGGTGGGTTCAACATCGGATCGCAGGTGCCGGCGGACAAGCGCAGCTTCGTGGCCGAGAGCCTGCAGAACTTCGAACTCGGCATGCGCGCGTCGAGCGAGGATGCCGCGCTTGCGGGGGACATCGCACTCTTCTATATGCGCCGCTACGACCAGCAGGTGCCGGCCGGTGAACAGCTCACGCCGGGCGATCCGCTGAGCTTCGTGCTCTATACCGACAATGCCGCGAGTGGCGAGAATTACGGCCTCGAAGCCACGCTGGCATGGCGCCCGACGGCCTCACTACTGCTCGACCTGCGCGCGGCGCTGCTCGAGACGCGGTATATCGGTTACGTCTTCAACGATCGCAATCTCGACGGACGCGAGCAGGCGCACGCGCCGCAGTACCAGTACGACCTGGGAATCGAGTATTCCCACCCGCGCGGCTGGTATGGCCGCGTGGATTTCGCCGGCCTCGACGATTTCTATTTCGACGTGTCTCACGACGAGCGTGCGCCGGCGCGGGTGCTGACGCACCTGAAGGCCGGATACGCGGGCGAACACTGGCGCGCGGAAGTCTGGGTACGAAATCTGTTCGACAGGTACTATTCGCAACGCGGCTTCTTCTTTGCCAACGAACCACCGGACTGGCAGCCGACGCGCTATGTGCAGGCGGGAGATCCGCGTCACGCCGGCGTGTCGGTGACGTACACTTTTCGATGACGGAGAAACGATGGACATCGGCGTCGAGATCAGCCTCTATCCACTGCGCGACGACTACATCCCGCCGATCAGGGGATTCATCGAACGGCTGAATGCCGACGGGCGTTTCAAGGTCCTGACCAACGACATGAGCACGCAGGTGTTCGGCCGCTACGAAGACGTCATGGAGGCGCTGACGCGCGAACTGCGCCCGACGTTCGAGCGCGATGGCAAGGCCGTTTTCGTCATGAAGGTTCTCGGGCCGCTGGGCTGATCGCGCGCCGATTACCGTGACGCTGCTCGACGGAACACTGGAAGTTCTGAACCTCCTGGCGCTGGCCACGGGCGTGGCCTATGCCGTCCTCGCGGCGCGCCGCAACCGGCTGTGCTGGATCGCCGGTGCGGTGAGCTCGGCCAGCGCCGCCGTTCTCTCGGGCGTCAACAAGCTGCCCATGCAATCTGCGCTGCAGGTGTTCTACGTCGGCATGTCGGTATATGGCTGGTGGAGCTGGTCACGCAGCAGCAGCAACGGTGAGCTGATGATCGGTGTCTGGCCGCCGCGCTGGCACGTCGCGACCGGGCTGGCACTCGTGGCGGTGTCTTTGCTGACCGCGTACTGGCTGCTGCCCGGCGAGATGGCCGCATGGCCCTTGCTCGATTCGTTGACGACCTGGTTCAGCCTTCTCGCCACCTGGCTCGCGGCGCGCGCCAGGCTGGAGAACTGGCTGTACTGGATCGTCATCAATGGCGTCATGGTGTTTCTGTTTTACGCACAACAGGTGTGGGGGATGGCGGTGCTCAGCGTGTTGCTCATGGGAATCGCGGTCAGTGGATACATCGCATGGCGGCGGCAGTTTCGTGCGCAGGCGGTGCCGGCATGATCAGCGGCGAACTCTTGAAGCATGTGCCGGGCTGTGAGAACGGCGATGCGCCGTATTCGCAGGAGCTGCTCGGCGGCGGCAAGGTGAATCGCAGTTTTCTGGTGCGCACGCGCCGCGGACGATTCGTGGTGCGGCTCAACGAGACCAGTGAGACGGATCCCGGCCTGGATCGTGCGCGCGAGGTCGCGCTTCACGCGGCCGCGGCTGCCGCCGGCATCGCGCCCCACATCATTTACGCCTGCCCGAGCCACAACTTTCTGATCACCGACTACGTCGAGGGCCGGCTGTGGACGCCGCATTACTTCACGCGCATGCGGGACTTGCGCGCGCTCGGCCAGCGGCTGCGCACGCTGCATGCGCTGGCGCCGCCGTCCGTCGCACGATTCGATCCCATGTCGGCGGCGCGCCGCTATGCGGATGCCATAGTCCACAGCGATCCGGCCGATGCCGGGCGCATCGGCGCATTGCTGGCACGTGGCGACCAGGCATACGGGAATTCGGGATCGAAGCAGCGCGCCGCCCGCATCGTGCACAGCGACCTGCACCACGGCAATGTGCTCACCGCGGATCGCATTTACTTCATCGACTGGGAATTCGC
>Ga0207691_10001532_pt1 | contig 22997 bp, 21 predicted proteins | sample KBSM13metaG_FD_184327 | JGI IMG/M metagenome (GOLD analysis project Ga0207691, IMG submission 184327) | Miscanthus rhizosphere microbial communities from Kellogg Biological Station, Michigan, USA - KBS M1-3 metaG (SPAdes) (version 2) | ecosystem: Host-associated > Plants > Roots > Rhizosphere >... | reverse complement strand
AAACAGATCCTCGAGCGCACGGGGCAGTTGCCCAAACGGGTGTACGCTTGCGTGGGCGGTGGCTCCAACGCAATGGGGATTTTCAGCGGATTTTTGGATGATCCCGAGGTCGAGCTGGTCGGCGTGGAAGCCGCTGGGCACGGCCTCGACACGCACCAGCACGCCAATCGGCTGTCGAGTCCGGATGCGAGCATCGGCGTCGCGCAGGGCTACAAGACGTACTTCCTCCAAAATGCCGACGGTCAAATGAACGAAACGCACAGCGTGGCAGCTGGCCTCGACTACGTCGGTGTCTCGCCTATTTTGGCGGCTTTTCGCCAGACCGGGCGGGCACGCTTCGCCTCCGCCACGGACGCCGAGGTCGTCGCCGCGCTCAAGCTCACCATCCGCAAAGAAGGCCTGATCCCCGCGCTCGAATCCTCTCATGCCTTTGCACAGGCCTTCGCCGAGGCCGGAGCGCTCAGCCCGGAAGACGTGATCCTGATCAATCAGTCGGGCCGTGGCGACAAGGACATCTTCACCATCGCGGATGCGTTCAAGGACCCGAAATGGGAAGCCTTCATCCAAAAGAAAGCGGAGAGCTACCGTGCTTGAGGCCTACCTGCGACAGAAGCGTGAGCAGCAAGAAATCCTGCTCATGACCCACATCGTGCTCGGCTACCCGGACTTCGAAACCAGCCTGCGCTTGGTCGAGATCATGGTCGAGAGCGGCGTCGAGCTGATGGAATTGCAGATCCCCTTCTCCGAACCGATCGCCGACGGCCCGGTCATCCTGCGCGCCAACCAGCTAGCCCTCAGCGGCGGTTCGACGGTCGCGCGCTGCTTCGAGCTCGCGAGCGAAGTAGCGCGGCGTTTCCCCATCCCCTTCCTGTTCATGAGCTACTACAACGTGCTCTTCAAGCACGGCACGCCAGGCTTCGTGAGACGCATGGCAGAGGCGAACCTGAAGGGTGCCATCGTGCCCGATCTGCCACCCGAGGAGGGTCAGGAATACTTGACGGCGATGGCCGAATCGTCGCTTGATCCGATCTTCATCTATTCCCCCAACACCAAGCCGGAGCGACTGGCATCGATCGCCAGCTACGCGCGCGGGTTCGTGTATTGCGTGGCTCGCAAAGGGGTGACAGGTACCCACACTGCCTTCTCCGACGACCTGACCCAATACTTGGCGCGCGCCCGCGCCGCGACTCATTTGCCACTGGCCGTGGGCTTCGGGGTGCAAGAGCGCGCGGATGTCGACTTTTTGCGCGGCAAGGCCGATATCGCAGTGGTCGGCAGCGAGACGCTGCGCATCCTCGACCAACGCGGGCTGGCCGGCGTGAAGCCCTTTTTGCAGAGTCTGCGCTAGGCAAGGCGATGGAAAACCGACCAAATCGTGCATAATCGGGCCGTGAGCGAACAACTGATCGAAATCCGCGGCGGCACGAAGCTCAGTGGCGGCCGTGTGTCCATCGCCGGCAGCTCGAACCAAGTCACCAAATGCATCATTGCCGCGCTGCTCACCGACGAGCCGGTGTTGATCAAAGGCGCGCCCGACGTCGACGAACGCACGATCGTCGAGGGTATGTTCTCGGCCATCGGTGGACAAGTCGAGCTACTCGACGAGCACACCGTGCGCCTGTGCGCCAAAGGCGTGGACCGCTTCGAAATCCCGGCTGAGATTTGCTTGCGCAATCGCATTGCCATTCTGGCCGCGGGGCCACTCTTGCATCGTTTTCGGCGTGCCAAATTGCACAGCGCGCTGGGGGGCGACAAGATCGGCAAGCGCCCGGTCGACTTCCACCTCAAGGGACTCGCCGAGATGGGCGCCGAGGTCACGCTCGATGGCAGCTGTTACGACCTCAGCGTCGGTCCTGGTGGCCTGCATGGCGCACACATCGTGCTGCCCTTTCCGAGCGTGATGGCGACCGAGAACTTGCTGATCGCCGCGGTGCGAGCCCGTGGGCGAACCATCATCGAAAACGCGGCGATCGAGCCAGAAATCCTGGAATTGGTGAAGATGCTCCAGAAAATGGGCGCCGACATCATGATGAACTCGCATCGCACCTACGTGATTCAAGGCGTGGAGCGCCTGCACGGCTGCGAGCTGCGCTGCATGCCCGATCGCAATCAGGCGGTGTCATTTGCGGTCGCCGCGCTGGCCACCGGCGGGGACGTGCTGATCGATCGCCTGCGACACGATTCGGTATATAGCTTCCTCAACTTCATCCAGCGCATGGGCGCCGAGTTTCGCGTCAACTCCGAAGGCGTGTATGTGCAGGCGCCGCAAGGCAAGAGGCTGCGCTCGAGCCACGTCGAGGTCGAAGTCCATCCGGGCTTCATGACCGACTGGCAGCAGCCGTTCATGGTGCTGTTCACGCAGGCCGCGGGCATGAGCGTGCTGCACGAAACCATCTTCGAAGATCGCCTCGGCTACACGAGTTTGCTGAACCAGATGGGCGCGAACATCACTTTGTTTTCGTCTTGTTTGGGCGAAGCGGCCTGCCGCTTCAAGCTCAAAAACCACGTCCATTCGGCGGTCATTCAAGGCTCCACGCCGCTCCGGGGCGGCAATTTTGCCCTGCCCACCGACATCCGTGCCGGCATGTGCCTGGTCGTCGCCGGGCTGGTGGCCGAAGGCATCACGCGCCTGTCGAACATCCAGGAGCTGCGCCGAAAGTACGATAGCCTGGTGCCCAAGTTGCGCGACATGGGCGCCGACATTCGCTTGATCGACGCCGCCGGCTGATCAACCGGCAGAGCGCATGCGCCTGACGGCTTGCAGGCCGAGCTCGTTGGCAGCGAGCAACGCATCCCAACGCGCGTTGGCCTGTTCATCGATGATGCGCCGCGCTGGATCTTCGTCGAACCAGGCGATGCTCTGACGAATGCCGTCGCTAAAGCGCGTGGCGGCCAGATATTCGGGGACGAAGCGTTTGATTTTGCTGTTGTCGAAGACCGCGCAATTCGCTTTGTCACCGAGCAGGCTGCCCAGCGCCTCGGGCACGCCCGCCGCAATGAATTCGGTCGCCAAGTGGACGAGCTGGGGCGCTTTGACCCCCGCCGCCTCGGCCACGGCTTGGTAGATTTGGTTCCAGCTCAAGACCTCATCGGAGGTGATGTGAAACGCATGGCCAATGGCTGCGCGGTGACCGACGAGCCCGACCAAACCGCGGGCGAAGTCAGAGCTGTGCGTCATCGTCCACATCGTCAAACCGTCGCCCGGCACGATCACGGGTAAACCACGGCGCATCCGGTCGACCGCGGTGAAGGTCTTGCCCCAGGCATTCACCGCCAGCGGCAGCAAGGTCTTGTCGTAGGTATACGAGGGCCGCACGATCGTGATCGGAAATCCTGATTCCCGGTGAGCGCGGAGCGCGGCCTCCTCGCACGCGATCTTGTCGCGTGCGTACTCCCAATACGGGTTGACGAGCGGAGTCGATTCCGTAATCAGGTAGTGGCTAGCCGGCTTTTGGTAGACGCTGGCGGAGCTGATGAAAATGTACTGCTCCGTGCGCTCGCCGAACAGCGCCTGGCGCTCGGCGATCTCGTTCGGTTTGAAGGCGATGAAATCCACCACCGCGTCCCAACGTTGGTCTTGGAGTAGGCTGCCAATCAGCGGGTCGTGAATGTCTCCTCGGATCACGCGCGCGCCTTCGACCAGCCCGCGTTCTCCGCGATTGAGTAGCGTCACGTCCATGCCACGCGCAAGCGCGAGCTCCACGCACGACCGACTGATGATGCCCGTACCGCCCAGGAATAGGACCTTCACGGAGCAAGCTTAAGCCCTTTGCTGAGGCGCACGCCAGACTCAGACCAGGTACCGCTCGCGCAAGCGCGGAACGAGCTCGCTTGGTAGTCCCAGCGCGCGTTCGATGCTGCCCTCGTCAGCCCGGACCCTACGCAGAAAACCGACGATCGTCTCCGGGGCCGTGCCCGAGTGCGCGCGCCACAATTCGTGCTCGGCCTGTGGTTCGGCCTGCCAAATGAAAGCGAAGCGTGACTTGAAGGGCTGGAGCGAGAGTTGCGTCTTGGCGTAGTCGAGACCGATCCACTCGTCGTCGACTCCCAGCATCGAAAGCAGCAGCGCGGCCACGATCCCGGTTCGATCTTTGCCTGCCCAGCAGCTGCCACACAGCCCCATCGGCACCCATTTGGGACTTGATACTTGTCTCCCCAAGAAGACATAGTGTCTCATGCTCCTGGCATCGGTACTCGTGAACCGCTAGATGGAGGCCCGAATTCGCAACGTCGCTCACCCCGCTCGGCCCGAGCTCCCGGTGATGGATCTGGCGAATTCACTACAGTTTTACGTGCGAGCGCTGGGCTTCAAAATCTGGTTCGAACGCCCTGAAAAGAAGCTCGCGTACCTGACCCTCGATGGCGTTGGGCTCCTGCTCGAGCAGTCCCAGCTGCCCGACACGACGCCTGGCAGTCGCCGCACTCCTGCCGTGCCTCCCTTCGCCCTTGGCGTTCTTTTGGAGATCGGCGTCGAGAGCCTCGCGCACGAGCTGCGTCGCCTGCAGGCCGCACGGGTCCCGCTGCTGATTCCAACGGCAGAACGCTGGTATCGCCGTAGCGACGGCGAGCACGGACGGCTGGAATGCGTGATCGCCGACCCGGATGGCTACCTGCTGCGACTGTTCGAGGATTTGGGGACGCGGCCGAGAGGCAGTGCCTGGACACCGTTTGCGGCCAAAGCTCTTGCATGATAGACCCGCGTCTCCCCTAAGGAATACGCGATCCCGCGGCCTTTTCCGCGAAGTTCAGGAGCCCACGATGTCCGTTGAATTCATTGGCATGATTTTCCACCGCCCGGGCACCGATTTACGAGCATTCGCCGGGACCGGCCAGCCGTTGATCGACCGCGGCTACGTGCGTCGATTTGCGCAGGTCCACGAAGATTCGGATTTCGATCGCGTGCTCATCGGCACCTCGTCTGGCTCGCCGGAGGGTTCGCAAGTGGCCGCCTTCGCGGCGGCTCACACCGAGCGCCTCTCGTTCCTCGTCTCGCACCGACCCGGTTTTCGTGCGCCCACTGTCGCGGCGCGTGAGCTTGCTACCCTCGATCACTTCTCGCAGGGTCGCGCAGCGGTACACATCATCACCGGCGGCAGCGACCTCGAGCAACGGCGCGATGGCGATTTCTTGGAGAAGGACGAGCGCTACGAGCGCACGGACGAATACCTCACCATCTTGCGCCAAGCCTGGACCGCGAGCGAGCCGTTCGACTTCACGGGCAAGCACTATCGACTCGAGGGTTACGTCAGCCCCGTGCGACCCACGCGGCATTTCCCGCTGTATTTCGGCGGCTCCTCGGAACCCGCTTATCGCGTCGGTGCCAAGCACGCGGACGTGTACGCGCTGTGGGGCGAACCTTTGGCAGAAACCAAGCAACAGATCGAGAGTATCCGAGCTGCGGCCGCAGCGGCGGGCCGTCCCGCGCCGCAGATCAGCGTTTCCTTCCGCCCGATTTTGGGCGCGACCGAAGATCTCGCCTGGCAGCGCGCCCAGCGAATTCTCGAGGCGACTCAGACGGCCGTGAGCGCGGCCCCGCCGCGCTGGGGCTCGCACGCGCAGCGCTCGGTGGGCGCACAACGTTTGCTCGCGGCCGCCGAGAAAGGCGATCTCCAAGACCGCGCGCTCTGGACCCCCATCGCCAAAGCTCTGGGCGGCGGGGGCAACAGCACCGCGCTGGTTGGGACGCCAGAAACGGTCGCGCTGGCCCTGCTCGACTATTACGACATCGGGGTACGCACCTTCCTGATCCGCGGCTTCGATCCATACAACGACGCCGTGGACTTCGGGCGAGAGCTGATCCCGCGCGTACGCGAAGAAGTGCAGAGCCGCGAAGGCAAGCAAGAGAGCGTAGAAAATACCGTACCGCGCAGGGCCAGCGCCTAGCGAAGCGGCGCGTACCTCGGCGGCTCGGACGGAAAGAACGACACCGGGCGGTACACCTGGTCGGGCTCGTCGTGCTGCGCTGGACTCCGCCGGGCGCCTAGCACATGAATTCAGCATTCGACATGCTTCATCGAGTAACTGCGCTTTGCGCTTTCGTCGTAGCCAGCGCTTTCGCGTGCCAACCCGCAACTCGAGCTGTCCCCGGCCATGCGAGCAACGCGAATCCAGGGCCCGCTGTGAGCGCCGGATTCGAGCCGAACGTCCAGTCCGCCAGCGCCACCATTACTGGCGAGCTCTTGCGCAGCCAAGTCGCTCGGTTCTCCGCGGACGAGCTCGAAGGTCGCGGTCCGGGGACGCGCGGCGATCTCGCCGCGCGTGCTTACCTCAGCAGGCAGCTCGCTTCGCTCCAGGTTGCGCCTGGGCGCGGCACGGAAGGCTGGGAGCAACCGTTGGAGCTGGTCGGACTCAGGGCTCACTTGCCGAGCGCTTGGCGCTTCGAACGCGGCACCCGCAGCGCGTCCCTCGCCCTGTGGGATGAGTACATCGCCGGCAGCGGCGTGCAGTCCGCCGCAGGTGCGATTGAGCAGGCCGAGGTCGTGTTCGTCGGCTATGGCATCGAGGCACCCGAGTACGGCTGGGACGATTTCAAGGGCCAATCCGTGAAGGGCAAGGTCCTGCTCGTGCTCAATGACGATCCGGACTGGGATCCCGGGCTGTTCGCCGGCAAAACCCGGCTTTACTATGGGCGCTGGACGTACAAATACGAGAACGCGGCGCGGCACGGGGCCGCTGCGGCGATCATCGTCCACACCACGCCTTCCGCGGGCTACCCGTTTCAAGTCGTGCAGAGCTCGTGGGGCGGTGAACAATTCGCGCTACCGAGCGACCAAGCAACGAGCTTGAACCTGAAAGCCTGGGTCAGCGAAGATGCCGCGCGACGGCTAGTGGCGCTCTCCGGCCGCTCGCTGGCAGAGCTCCAACAACTGGCCCGCAGCCGCTCCTTCGCGCCCATTCCGCTCGGCATCAAGACCTCGCTCCACTTCGACAATCAGGTCGAGCGGGTGCACACGGCCAACGTCTTTGGCAAGATCGCCGGGAGCGATCCTCGATTGCGCGACGAGTACGTGGTGCTGAGCGCGCACCACGATCACTTAGGCATCGGCAAGCCAGATGCCACGGGCGACGCGATCTACAACGGCGCGCTCGACAACGGCGCCGGCGTGGCCCAGGTACTGGCGATCGTGAAGGCGCTGCAATCGCTGCCCACCGCGCCCCGCCGCTCGATCCTCGTGCTCTTCCCAGGCGCGGAAGAAGCGGGCTTGCTCGGCTCGCAATATTTCACCGAACACTTGCCGTTCTCCGCCGGAAAAATTGCCGCCAATTTGAACTACGATGGCGGCAATATTTGGGGGCGCGCCCGAGACATCACGCAGATCGGCAGAGGCAAATCCTCGCTCGACGCAATCGTCGCGCACGTCGCCGCCTCCCTCGGTCGCACGGTCGAGGGGGACCAGTTTCCGGATCGGGGTACGTTCTACCGCTCGGATCAATTCAACTTTGCAAAAGTTGGCGTGCCAGCTCTGTATCTGAAGACCGGCACGGATTTCATCGGCCGCGCCAAGGACTGGGGCAAGGAGCAGATCGTAGCCTTCGAGGCCAAGCGCTATCACCAACCGAGCGACCAGCTCGGGCCCGAGTGGAACTTCGACGGTATGGTCGACGACGCGCGCTTTGGATTCTTCGCCGCTTTGGAAATTGCAAACGCGGATCGCGGCCCCACTTGGGCCCCCGGCGACGAGTTCGAGGCGGCGCGTCGAGCGGCACTCGACGCGCCCTCGCACTAGTTCCACAAACGCTTCGAGTGGCGCCTCACGTATAGCCGAGGCGCTCGAGCGCCAGGGCAACGCCATCGGCGTCGTTCGAGCGGGTCACCAGGTCGGCTGCAGCGAGCACCTCAGGGTGAGCATTGGCCACGGCGATGCCACACCCGGCCCAACGCAACATGGGAAGATCATGCGGCATGTCACCGAAGGCAATCACCTCGCTGGCGGCGATCCCGCGCGCAGCGCAGTAGCGCTGCAGGGCGGATGCCTTGCCCACGCCCGGCGCCACGACTTCCACGCACTGCGAGCCGGACAGGAAGACTGCCGCGCGCGAACTGGCAAACACACGCGTCATCTGTAGTAGCTCGGGCAGCGGCCAGTCGAACTGTTGCACGATCAACTTGCTCACGCCTTCTCGACACAGCTCGAGCGCATCAGCCCGGCGCATCAATGGATCCACGCGATCGCGCGCATGCTCGGCCAAGATGCCATAGTTCGCGTCGCAGCCATAACGTAGGCCCACTTCGACCGCGAACGCGACGTCGGGTATCGCGGTTCGCAAACTTTCGACCAGTAGAGCCGCGTGCTCGGAGCACAGCCGTTCTTGGTGCAGCAGAGTGTCGGACTTCAAATCGTAGAGCAGACTGCCATTGCCGCAGATGGCGAGGCCGCATAGCTCACCCGCCCCAGAAACCAAGCGCACCCGCCGCGGTGGACGGGTGGTGACGAACAGCAACGTCAGGCCGCGTGCCTGCGCCGCGCGTAAAGCGCCAAGCGTGCCAGCAGAGAGGGAGCCGTCCCCGCGCAGCAGCGTGCCGTCCAAGTCGAGGGCGAGCAGCCGCGCCGCTGCTCGTGGTTTCACTCGTTGCAGGGCCACCCGCTAACGGTGTACCAGTTCTACTATAGAAGACAATATGTTTCACGATGGCGCGCACAGGCCTCGCTCGAATACCGGATCGAGGATTACGCAAACGGCCGGCGTGTCGCTGGCCTAGCTGCGAAAGCGCGGCAAATCAGCGATCTGAACGCGAGAGCTTGCGGCCATTTGTCTCTTATACTAGACTCATGGCCACACATCCTGGACAAGCTCAGGGAGACCTCGCCGTGAACCAACCAGAACTCGCGACACCCGTTCGGAGACCTCGGTCTCGCCGTATTGCTCGCGCGACTGCGCGGGTCCCAGCAGCCCGTGTCACCGTCGCCTGGACTGCGTCGCCCCAGGACAGCGCGTCCGAGCTCGGGTCGGCCGCGTTCGAATTGGTCGCGGAGCTCGCGCCCGCCCCGAACAGAACCTGGACCTGCCCGGAGCGTGCCGGCGCGAATTGGCTCGACGCGATTTCCCCGGCCCGTCGTAGCGAAGTCCTGCTGACCGCGCGGCTCGACGACGACGCCACCGTCAAGCATCTCGTGCTCGAGCTCGCCGAGCTCTTGACGTTCAGGCTGAGCGACAGCCAGCCCTCGATCCGCGTGTTGTTCTTGCCAACGCCCGGCGCACCACACCGTCCGCGCCACGCCTGATTTTGCGCACGACACCATAAAAACCAGCACGAAGGAGACGTCACGATGCACATCGGAATCGTCGGAGGAGTGGAACGAGGCGAGCAACGCTACGCGGCTGCGGCCGCGACCAAGGGACATTCTTTCGAGTTCCACGGCGGTGACATGGCCGGCCGCGGCTCGGACTCGCTCGAAGCATTGGTCGAGCGCTCCGATTTGGTGATCTGCGTGACCGACGTCAACAGCCACGCCGCCGTGCTCGGGACGCGACGCCTGGCACGCGCGCTCGGTCGGCAATGCTTGCTCACGCGCCGCTTGGGGCTGTCGCGTTTTCGCGCGCTGTTGGCCGAAATTCCTGAGTCGACGCCAGCCGCATCGCCCGCGTGAGCGGCCTCGGCGGTCGCTGCTCAAAAACGGGCAGCAATCGACAAGCGGAGATTGATCGGCTCCATCGGGTGCAGCATTTTTCCGTCGTACCCGCCGTCACCGCCGTTTGCGACGAGGTTGCTGGGATTTTCCGGCTCGTTCTCGAGCCGCGATGAATAGTAGTACTCTTGATCGTTCGCCACCGAGTTGAGCAGATTGAGCACGTCCGCACTGAACGTCCAGACCGAGCCGAGTTGATAGCCGACGCGTGCGTTGAGCAGCGTCGTTGCGTTCGAGCGCACCGAATTGTCTTCGATCAAGGAGCGTGGACCGAAGTAGCGCATGCGCAAGCTGCCGAATAGGCCTTGCTCGCGATGAATCGAAATCCCCGCGGCCGCGACGCTCGTCACCGAGTCGGGAATGTAGTCACCCACCACTGGGTCGTGATCGCGAAAGCGTGCCCGCGAGAGCGCGAGGTCACCGTCGAGCGTAAGCCAGGGAGTGACGTCGTAGAAGTTTGTCCATTCCACCCCGTAACGACGACCTTTTCGGCCACTCGGCTCGGTCGAACCCGAGTCGCCGACGAACACCGTCTCATTGTCGGAGTCGTGCAACCAAAAGGACAACGTGCTCTGCAGGCCTTTTATCCAGCCAAAGCGCACACCCAGCTCCGCGCCACGTTGGCGCGTAAACGGCTGAGCTGGATCGCTTTCGACAGCGATACCGCGCGCATCGGCCGTGTGAAAACCAAAGCCTGCCGACAGGTACAGCTCCGTGTCGAACCAGGGCCCGAAGACGAGACTCGCTTTCGGACTGGCGATGGCACGAGTGGTCGACTGGCTGATGCCGCCAACCTGATTTCGCACGTCGAACGCATACAAATCACCGCGTAACCCGAGCACCGAACGCAGCCAGTCGGTCCAGGCAAATTTTTGTTCGACCCAAGGAGAAATACCCGTGGTCGAGAGCTTGTCTTCCCGCACGGTGCCGTAAACGCCTTGCTGCTCGGTGTTGTACAGGCTCGGATGTACGAAGTCCGCACGTACGTCGAGGCCGACGCGCGTTTGGCTGGCGTGGCCCGCCCAGTCGTTGAAGAACGTGTGACTCAGCTTGGTCCCGGTGACGATGCGCCGATCGCGCTGCAAGATCTCGTCGCCCCGAGCCTGATTCAGGTATCCGGTGAAGTTCGAATACAAGTCGAGCCCATAATGATACGCGTAAACCAGGGCCGAGGTCGCACTTTGGTCGTTGGCGCGGTGCCATTCGAAGCTCAGGCTGGCACGTGCGCTATCGCCGCCGCTGAGCGGGTCGAGTGTGCCGAAGCGATCGAGCTGAAAACCGCCCGGAACGCTGTTGTCACCGGTAACGGCGCGCTCCGGAATCGGGTCAGTGGCATTCCACCGTCCGTGATAGGCGAACGCTGACACGCTCCAGCCGAGCGCTGCGTCGCCGTGCGAGTATTTCATCAGGCCATTGCCGCGCCAGAAGTTGGTCGGGGTTCCCCAGGCGCCGTCGTCATGAAATACCTCGAAGCCATAGAAGAAATGTCCCCCGGCGAGGGCAACCGAGTTTGCGAAGAGCACGCGCGCATAGTGGTCGGTGCCACCTTCGAGCTTGAGCAGCGCTCGATCCAAACGATCGAGATAACGGATGTTCGCTGTAGCCACCGCGCCAAAGTCACCCACGTCGGCGAAATATGGACCCTTTCGATAGTCGACGCCCTGGATCAACTCGGGGATGAGCCAATTGATGTCGGTGTAGCCTTGGCCATGCGCGTGACTGCCTAGATTGATCGGGACGCCATCGACGCTGGTCGCGAAATCGGTCCCGTGATCCAGATTGAAGCCGCGCAGAAAGTACTGGTTGGCTTTGCCGCCGCCCGCGTGCTGCGTCACGATCACCCCGGGGACGGTCTCGAGCACCTCGCCGGGACGCAAGATCGGGCGGCGCGCGAGCTCAGCGTTGCTCACCGTGCCTTGACTCGCTGAGTCGGCCAGCCCGGCCAAGTTCTCGGCGCGACCGGTCACGACCACCGCGCCCAGCTCCGCAGCGTCATCCGGTCGTGCGGGGGGCTCCGAGGCAAGACTGGCTTCGGTCGTGTTCGATTGAGCGTTGCTCGAGTGTGCAAAGCCCGTGAAGAGCAACGAGATTGGCAGTGCGACGAGGCGAAAGCGGGTCGGTAAGAGACGATTCACGTGATGGCCAAATCCAAAAAAGAGTCACCGGCAATGACCTCCAATCGCGGCGTCCCGCCCGGTATTTCCTTCGTGCAAGCATCGCTACACTTCGAGCGCTGGCTGTGCACGCGTCGACCGGCGACGCTCGGCGATCTCCGTCGCGGCCAGCGCCAGCAGCGCGGATGTGGTGAAGCCAGCAACGATCGGCAACACCGTACCGTCGTAAGAGCGACCGAAGAGGCTTCCCAGCACGAGGCCGACCAGGCTGGCGACCGAGCCATTGACCGCAGCGGCCACGCCGGCAATGTGGCCCATGGGCTCCATGGCCCGCGCGCTGAAGTTGCCGAACAAAAGCCCGTTGCAGAAGAAACACACCAGCATGTAGCAAACGAAGGCGGGCAGCGGGGGATGGCCAGCAAATGCCAGACTGCCGAGCAGCGCGCTAATGCAAAGTCCACAGTTGAAAAGCAGCGCAAAGCGCGACAGCCGCCGCATCCCCAAACGCATGACGAGCTTGCCGTTCACGAACGATGCCAGGCCGATGGCGCTCGCGAGCAAGCCAAAAACCACGGGGAACAGCCGACCCAGGCCATACTGCTCCTGAAACACTTGCTGCGACATCGACAGGTAGCCGATGAACCCCCCAAAGATGAAGCCACTGCCGAGCGTATACCCGAGGGTGATGCGATTCCGAAACGTCTCGGCGCAACCCTGGGCGATATTGCGTAGCGAGAAGCGCACGCGTAGCCTGGCTGGCAAGGTCTCCGGCTGACGCAGCCCGACCCACAGCACATTCAGCGCCGACACCACGACGAGGCCCACGAAAATAGCACGCCAACTGGCGACGGCGAGCACTGCCTGGCCGACCGACGGCGCGAGCACGGGTACCAGGATGAACACCGTGGAGACGAAGGACATCACGCGGGCCATACTCCGTCCCGCGTGTGCATCTCGAACCAGCGCGACGGACACGATGCGTGGGCCAGCTGCGCCGAAGCCAGAGAGCCCTCGACCGATCAGCAGCCAGGTGAAACTCTGGGTGAGCGCGCAGACCAGCCCGCCAAGCATGAACAGCCCGATCCCGAAGTACAGGGCCGGCTTTCGTCCCGTGCTGTCCGAAAGCGGCCCGTAAAGCAACTGACCGAGCGACATCCCCGCGAAAAACACGCTCAAAATTAGCTGCCGGTCGTTTTCGTGCCGAGCCCCCAACTCGCTGGCCATGCTACCGAGGGCGGGCAGCATGGTATCGATCGACATCGCCACCAGCGAGGTGGTGAGCGCAACGAGCGCGATGAATTCCACGCGCGGAGCCGCCTCGCCAGGCAGCTCCGAAGTCTCGAGCGTCGCTTCCACCGTCAATGCTGCTTGGAAGAGTGCGCGGCCGCAGGCGTGTTGGCAGGAGGGGTTACCAGGGGCTTGCTCCAGTCGCTCGCGACCTGCGGCCGCGCCTGCGCCGCCTGCAGGCACTCGTGCAGGATCCCGTAGTAGCGAGACGTTGCCTCGGCCCCAATCAAAAATGGGTTCGGCTCACTCGGCTTGCGCGTGCGCAACGCGTTCAAACGAGCCAGCCCGCCGTCTGCGAACACGTGGGTGTTCAAAATGCCGACGGCTCCGGCCTGTTTGCTAATGTCCGCGAAGCGCTGCACGGACTGATCATACTTACGCAGGCCACCCACGCGCTCCGTCGGCTCGAGCGACGGCGGAAATGCCACGCTGCCGTACAGAGATAGCGTGCGCGGAGTACCGCGATCACGCACCGGCACGATCGCCGAGACCGTCGCCGGCGTGTGGCCCGGGGTGACGTAGAGCTTCACCGTCGTATCGCCAAGAGTCAGCTTTTGCCCGTCAATGACCGCGATTTCGCGCTTGGGAATCGGGTGTTCGCTGGCTTCGAGGCTGTGCGGCGGAGCTTTCTCGATCAGGTCCCAGTCGGCGGCGCCGAGCGCAATTTTGGCGGCGTAGGTCTGCTGAAGGTAAGCCGCGCCGCCAAAGTGGTCCCAATGGCCGTGGGTGACCACGACATACTTGATGTCCTTCGGGTTGAGACCAAGCTTTACTAGCCCAGGGACCAAGCGGTGCTCGGCCTCATCCGCACTGCTACTGGAGTCGAACAAGATCAAGCCAGCGCTAGTCCGTAGCACCAACACACCGACGAATTCATTGCCGACGTAGTAGAGGTTGTCGAAGATCTGGCTTGGTTCCAGCCACTTCTTCGAGCCGCTCTCCAAGTTCTGTCGAACCACATTGCCCGAGTCGGCACGGCACAGGAACAGCGGCGTGGTGAGATCGCCCTTGGCCAGCGCGTTTGCCGCGAGCACGTGCTGGGTTGCCGCCGCTGGCTCCGCCACAGCCGCCGGTTTCGCTGCAGCAGTCGTCGGCTTGACGGGGACCGTCTTGGCGGGCTCGCCCGCCTTGGGCGCGTCCGCGCGCAGAATCTGCGGGCTGAGGACGCCTAATGCGAAGACGACGCCTGCAGCCAACGGACGGAGCAACGAGCTGTGCATGGAGAACCTCAGGGGCTGAAGAAAAACCGCAGTCCGCTCCCCAGTACAGGACATTAATCTCTCGTGCAAGACGCACAATCTTCGCGTTCCCGCCGGCGATTCAACCGCCTGCGGGCTCGCCTGCCAGAAAGTCGTTGGTTCCCGAGTTCGGCCCTGCTACGTGTCCACTTTAGGAGACGCAACAAATGCAACGACGACGCTTGGGCACCACGGGCTTGACTGTTTCGGAAATCTGTCTTGGTACGATGACCTTCGGTTCACAGGCGGACGAAGCCACGAGCCTGAAAATCCTCGACAAGTCATTCGACGCCGGGATCGACTTTTTGGACATTGCAGAGGTCTATCCAGTCCCCCCCAAGCCCGAGTACGCCGGGCAAAGCGAAATCATCGTCGGTAAGTGGCTGAAGGATCGCAAGCGCGACTCGGTGATCGTCGCGACCAAGGTCGCCGGCCCCGGTGGCGGCTGGTTCGTCCCCCCCGTGCGCGGCGGGCGAACCGCGCTCGATGCGCATCACATCGAACGCGCGGTAGAAGGTAGTCTCAAGCGCCTCGGCACGGACTACATCGACCTCTACCAGACGCACTGGCCCGATCCCGAGCTGCCCATCGAGGTGACACTCGAAGCACTCGACCGCGTGATCCGCTCGGGCAAAGTACGCTACATCGGCGCCAGCAACGAGACCGCGTACGGTTTGACCAAGGCGCTCTATACGGCAAAGAGCCAAGGCCTACCGAAGTACCAGACGATTCAAAACAACTTCTCGCTGCTCAATCGCCGCTTCGAAGACGAGCTCGGCAACGTCTGCCGGCGTGAAAAGGTGAGTCTGATCCCGTACAGCCCCATCGGAGGCGGGGTGCTGAGCGGCAAGTACAACGGTGGAAAGTGGCCAGAGCCCGCGCGCTTCAGCACTTATCGCAATGACCCCACCCGCGGCCAAACCATGACCAAGCGCTTCATCAATGACAAGACCCTCGGCACCAGCGAGCGCATTGCCAAGCTTGCCGGTGAGCTCGAGCTGGCGCCGGTCACATTTGCCGTGGCTTGGAGCCTGGCCCATGACTTCGTGGCCTCGACCATCATCGGCGCGACGCGCGTCGAGCAGCTCGACGAAATCCTGCGCGCCAGTGAGGTCAAACTGTCACCCGAGGTGCTGGCCAAGGTCGACGAGATCTCGCGCGAAATCCCGTATCCCATGGGCTAACTGGAGTCGGGGGTCTTTGCCTGCGTGCCCTGGCGCCGGCGGGCCCCCGCTCCACTTGCGCAACGTTTCAAGCGAGTGACTTTCGCCTCCAACGAACAGCAGCGACCGCTGCTCCTAGCGCTCGGGCTTGCCACATTCATGGTCAGCCTGGATGCCCGGGTGGTCGCGCCGCTCTTGCCCGCCATTGCAACGGATTTCGAGACCTCGATCGCGCGCGCGGGTTACGTGGTCTCCGGGTATCTATTGCCCTACGGCTTATTCCAGTTGGCTTACGGCCCGCTCGCCGATCGCTTCGGCAAAGTGCGGGTGTCGGTCTATGCCATGGCGGCGTTCAGTCTGGGGACCGCCCTGTGCGGCGCGTTCGCGGCGTTTTGGGCGCTGCTACTGTTGCGGGCGCTCACGGGCGCCGCGGCCGCCGCGCTAATTCCGCTGACCATCGCCTACATCGGCGACACGGTTCCGTACGCCAAGCGCCAGGCCGCGCTCGCGATGCTCATGGCGAGCTCGGGCGCTGCGCAGGCGCTGAGCGTGAGTGTCGGCGGGGCGATTGCGGCCCTGCTTTCGTGGCGAGCGATCTTCCCCATCCTGGGAGCTCTTTCGTCCCTGGTTACCCTGCACTTGGCGGTTTGTTCGAAGCGCGAGTTGCGCGTCACTTGGCAGCCGGGCACGCGCCGCCCGGGATACCGTGCCGCACTACGAAGCCCACTCTTGCCGATCCTGCTGCTGGTGGCGTTCGAGGGCTGCTTGTTCTTGGGCGGTTTTCCCTACTTGAGTGGGCTACTCGAGCAGCGCTTTCGACTCGGTCCGCTGCCGATCGGCTTACTCCTCGGCGGCGCCGGCGCGGCTCAACTGTTGGCCGCGCGTGTGCTTCCGCGCTTGCTTTCGCACGTGACGGAGCGAGAGCTGCTACTGCTGGGCGGTGGCTTGATGGGCATTGCTTACCTGCTGAGCGCATGGGCCCCGAGCTTCATTTGGGTTGGCCTCGCCTGTGCGCTGATTGGCACCGGGTTTAGTTTGTGCCATTCCACGATTCAGACGCGCGCGACAGAGGCCTTCCCAGGTGGCCGCGGGACCTCACTCGCCTTGTTTGCGTTCTCGCTGTTCCTCGGCAGCGCCCTCGGTAGCGTCGGTTTCGGTGCCCTGCTCGAACGCGTGGGATACCGCTTCACCTTCGGCTGTGCCGGCCTCTTGTTGTTCGTGTTCACCGCCCTTTCGCTGGTGGTGTTGGGGGGGGAACGGTTGCTCGAGGCCGAATGAACGAATCCAAACAGCTCGTAACGGCACCCTAGCTGCTACCTAGTCCGATCGCCCCGCCCCGCGCGGCGCCGTCAGCTCTCGCTGACACCGAGCTCGGCCAACAGCTCCTGGCGGAGCTCGCCGAATTCGGAACCTCGGCGGTGGCGCGAGGCGCCTGCACTCAGGCGGTGCTCCGAGGCGATGCGCCCATCACGCATGACCAGGATGCGATCAGCGAGCACGATGGCTTCGTCCACATCGTGTGTAACGAGCAAGATTGCGGGTCGGTGCCGCTCGAACAGGGCTCGCACGAGTGCCTGCATCTTGAGGCGAGTGAGTGCATCGAGCGCAGCGAACGGCTCGTCGAGCAGTAACAGCGACGGTTCGCGCACCAAGGCTCGGGCGAGCGCCACTCGCTGCGCTTCGCCGCCGGAAAGCGTGGCCGGCCACGCTTCGTAGTGGTCCTTCAGGCCCACCTCGTCGAGTGCCGCGCGCGCGCGCGTTCGTGTTTTGCCAAAGGGCAGGCCGATCACCACGTTCTGCCAGACTCGGAACCAAGGCATCAGTCGGTGTTCCTGGAACACGACGGTGCGGGCCTCTGGCGTTCGAACCACGCCTGCGTCGGCTGCGTCCAGACCGGAAAGAGCGCGCAGCAAGGTGGTTTTGCCGCAGCCGCTCTTGCCGAGGAGCGCCACGAATTCACCCCGCTGGATGCGTAGCTCGACTCCTGCGAGCACGGCGCGTTGGCCGAAGTAGCGGTGGAGATCGCGTACTTCGACGACGACATCCTCCTGGTTACTCATGACCGCTCACACGCGCACCGAGTGTGCGGCGACGCTGAGCTTGCCCGAAAGCACGCGGCGCTCGCTCAACCAATCGACTCCCCGTTGCAAGCTGGCCTCGCCCTCTTCATTCATCACACTGAGCTTGCTGGTAATCACTTGTTGATTGAGGCGGTCGACCACGGCTTTCGGGTATTTCGAGACCCGGTAGCCAATGGCCAAGGCCTCTGCCCGATGCAAGTTCGCCCACTCGACTTCGGCCTGCTGTGCCAAGATCACGGCCCGGATCGTGTCCGGTTCGTGGCGCGCGTAGTCCTCGCGGACCAGGTACGTGCCAAAGTCGACGGCTTGCTCGAGCTCTTTGCCCTCTTCGAAGATGCGTTGCGCGCCATACTGCACCTCGGCCATTTCGAGAGGGCCCGTCCAAATCGCCCAAGCGTCCACCTTGCCCGCGGCAAACGCCGGGGCCGCGTCGGGCGGGTTCATGTACACGACGTTCACCCGATCGCGGGGGACTCGATACTTTTCGAGGGCTGCGACCAGCAAAAACTCGGCCACGCCCGCTCGGTTGACAGCGACGGTCTTGCCCACGAGGTCAGGAACTCCGATGATCCCCGATTTCGGCAGGACGATGATCGAGGTCGTACGTGGCGTCGAAACCGTCCACGAGACGAAGCTCAACTTGGCGCCGGAAAGGATCGCTTGAGCAGCGGGCGTGGAGCTACCACCGAAGCTGAAATCCGCGCTGCCCGTAGCCACCGCTTGCAGCGTGGGCGCGTGGTTCGGAAATGGGCCGATCCACTCGACGTCTATCCCGCGCTCGCGCAGTGTCGCCTCCAGGACGCCGCGTTCCTTGGCGACGGAAACGATGCCGTAGGTCAGTCGAACCTTGCGCCGCGCCGTGCGCGCCGGAGCAGCTTTTTGGCAAGCGGCGACTACCGGGGAGAGGCCCAGCAAACCCGTGGCTGCCAGCATGGAACGTCGAGGGATGAGCATCTGATCTGCCTTTTCGCGTAGGCTCACGAAAGTCGAGCCCTGGCGTAGCTGGGGTGCCAGGCCAACAGCCAGCGCTCCAAGAGTCGCGCCGCGAGATCCGAAGCCACGCCGATCAACGCATAGATGGCAATCACGAGCACCATCACGTCGGTCTGTAAAAATTCTCGCGCATTGGTAGCCAAAAATCCAATGCCCGAGTTGGCGCCCACGGTTTCGGCGATCACGAGCGCCAACCAAGAGGTCGTGAGCGCAAGCCGCACACCGTTGAGCAACGAGGGAAGCGCACCCGGGATCACCGCATAGAGGATCAAGCGTCCGCGGCCGAGCCCCATCAAACGGCCCATTTCCAGCAGCTTGGGGTCGACTTGTCGCACGCCCAACGCGGTATTCAAATACATCGGGAACAGGCTGCCGAGCGCGATCAGAAAGACCTTGCCTGATTCGCCGACTCCGAACCACACGATGACCAGCGGCAGGATGGCCAAGAAGGGAACCGCGCGCAGCACTTGAAGACTGCGGTCGAGCAGCGCGTGAGCGAACGGGAACAAACCTACGAGTAGCCCCAGCCCCAAACCGAACCCTGTACCGACGCCGAAGCCGAGCGCGGCGCGATGCAGGCTCGCGGCCAAATGCGTCTGGAGCTCACCGCTGATCCAAAGCGTCTTGGCGGTGACGAGCACCGAGCTCGGAGCCGGCAACACCAACGACGGGATGAGCTCGAGCCGCGCCAACGCCTCCCACGCCAGCAGCAGGCCCAACGGGGCGAGCCAGGACAGCAGCTCGAGTCGACGTGAGGCAGCGAGCCCCGAGCTGCGCCTGACGCGGTGTTGCCGGGCGGGGGCTTCCCGTTCTCCGGGTACGGATCCGATCACGGGGGTCACGACGATGGGTGAATTCGACATCGAGCTTGCACTGCCACCTCGAGCTTCCGGGTAGCTTGCGCAGCTTGCCACAGCCGAAGGCATCGGTCTATCTTAAGGGACACCCCGCTTCTTTTCCGAACAAGCTCCGATGACACACATCATTAGCCGCGAAATTCGCCTGGTATCCCGCCCGCGGGGCCTGCCCACGCCCGAGAACTTCACGCTCGCGGAGACCCAACTCCCGCCGCTGGGCGAGCAACAGGTGTTGGTTCGCAATCGCTACCTTTCGGTTGACCCGTACATGCGCGGGCGTATGAACGAGGCGAAGTCCTATGCACCCGGCTTCGAGCTGGGCCAGCCGCTCACCGGTCGCGCCATCGGGGAAGTGATCGAATCGCGTTCCAGCGAGTTTCAGCGTGGCGACGCCGTGCTGTCGATGAACGGCTTTCGCGAGCGCTTCGTGGCATCAGCAGCGGATCTGTATCGCTTGAATCCCGAGTTTCAGCCACCTTCGGTGTATCTCGGGGTGTTGGGCGCCACCGGCATGACGGCCTGGGCCGGGCTCAACCTGGTCGACGTGAAAGCCGGGGACACGATTTTCATTTCCGGAGCAGCCGGGGCGGTGGGCAGCGCTGCGGGGCAATTGGCGAAGCTCCGCGGCTGCCGGGTGATCGGTTCGGCCGGCTCGTCCGCGAAGGTCGAGTTTGCGCGGCGAGCTTGCGGTTTCGACGTCGCCTTCGACTACAAGAGCGGTCCGGTAGCCGAGCTGCTCAGCCAAGCAGCGCCGGAGGGCATCGACGTGTACTTCGACAACGTGGGCGGTGAAACCTTGGCAGCAGCATTGTCCTCCTTGCGTCCGCACGGGCGCATCATCGGCTGCGGCTCCATCTCACGCTACAACGATGAGCGACCGAGTCCCGGGCCGAGCAATCTGATGAACATCGTGACCAAGCGACTCACCTGGAAGGGCTTCATCGTCAGCGACTTCCTCGAGCAACGAGCGCAATTCGAACGCGAAGTCGGCAGCTACCTACTCGCCGGCAAGCTTTTGAACCACGAGACCCGGGTCAGCGGCCTCGAGCAGGCGATTTCGGCCTTCATCGGCCTGTTTCAGGGCAACAACACGGGCAAGATGGTCGTCGCGCTCGACTGAGAAGCGGGCCCAGCGCGCTAGCCCCAGCGCACGCTAGCGCTCGGTCCCGCATTCTTCAGCGCTTGCTTGCGCGAGGTGCTCGGCGCACACGAGGCGAAACAAGGGTCTGGTACACGGCGCGACTGGGCGTTTCGGTGGCCAGTAAAATCGACTCGCTGCGCTTGACTCTCAACACACCGGCACCATAGCGTCTCCGATAAGAGACATGAGCACAGCAGCGAGTTCGCAGGTCGTTTGGGTGGCAGGCGTCGGCGCGAGCGCCGGCTTGGGTGGCGCGCTGGCTCGCCGCTTCGCCAAGGCCGGCTTCATCGTCGCGATTACCGGCCGGAATGCCGAGCGGCTCGAAGGCGTCGCGACTGAAATCCGCACTGCCGGCGGACGAGCGTTCGCCCTTGCCGGCGACGTTGGCCGGGAGCCGGACGTGCTGTCGCTCGGGCGCCGCGTTTCGGAGCTGGGGCAGCTCGAAGTCGGGATATTCAATGCCGGCAACGCGGACCGTGCCCCATCCCTGGAGCTGAGCGTGGACGCCTTCGAGCAGGCTTGGCGCAGCAGCACCCTGGCCGGCTTCATCTTCGGTCGCGAGGTCATCAAAGCGCTCGTGCCACGCAAGCAGGGTGCCTTGTTCTTCACGGGCGCGACCGCATCATTGCGCGGCAAGCCGCCCTTCGCGGCCTTTGCAGCGGCAAAGGCCGGGCTGCGCTCACTGAGCCAAAGCTTCGCGCGCGAGTTTGGTCCGCAAGGCGTCCACGTGGCACACGTCGTGATCGACGGTGGCATCGATGGTGAGCGCCTACGATCACGCGCCGCACAGCGGGTGACGCAAGCGGGCCCCGACGGTTTGCTCAACCTCGAAGCGATCGCCGAAGTCTACTTCCAGCTCCACCTCCAGCACCGCAGCGCCTGGACTCAAGAGCTCGACCTGCGCCCCTACAAGGAGCCCTTCTGAGCATGATCGACGTACACTATTGGACCACGCCCAACGGTCATAAGATCACCATCTTTCTGGAGGAGGCCGGGCTCGACTATCGCGTGCTTCCGGTCAACATCGGTAAGGGCGATCAGTTCAGGCCCGAGTTCCTGGAGATCGCGCCGAACAATCGCATTCCCGCGATCGTCGACCACCGACCGCTCGACTCCGCAGATCCCATCTCGGTCTTCGAGTCGGGTGCGATCTTGCTCTACCTGGCGGACAAGACCGGTAAATTCATCCCCAAGGACCTTCGCGGCCGCACGCAGGCGATACAATGGCTATTTTGGCAGATGGCGGGCCTCGGGCCCATGGCAGGACAGAACGGCCACTTCAACCACGCTGCCCCCGAGAAGCTACCGTACGCGATCAATCGCTACGAGCGCGAGACTGCGCGCTTGTTCGCCGTGCTCGACAAGCGCCTCACGGATCGCGACTTCGTGGCTGGGTCGGGCCGTGGTGAATACAGCATCGCCGATATCGCCAGCTATCCGTGGACACGCAACTACGCGCGCCTGAAGCAAGACATCGAGCAGTTCCCGAACCTGAAGCGCTGGCAAAAGGCGATCGCCGCGCGCCCTGCCACCGAGCGAGCCTATGCGCTCGCTGACCAGATCAACCCGCCGAAACCGCCCGTGCCCTTGACCGACGAGGAACGCCGGTTGCTGTACGGGCAGGACGCCAAGACCCTCCGCCGCTGAGCAAGCGGACGAAAGCGCGTGTAGTCCGACGCTTCGCAGCGCCGAGCTCACTCCCTGGCACGACTTGGCGCACCGATCACTCGTGTCGCTGCGCCCGCCAGGTAAGCTTGGATATCTTCCAGCGCCTGCCCGTAAAAGACCCGATACGTCTCGTCCGTCACGTAGCCCAAGTGGGGCGTCAACACGGTGTCTGGTAGTGAAACGAACGGATGGCTGGGCGGCAGGGGCTCGTGCTCGAACACATCCAGGCCCGCACCGGCCAAAGCCCCCGACCGAAGTGCCGTCACGAGCGCCGCTTCGTCCACGATCGGTCCGCGTGACGTGTTGACCAGCAGCGCGCTCGGCTTGAGTAGCGCAAGCTCGCGAGCGCCGATCAGACCACGAGTCCGCTCGGACAGAACCAAGTGAATGCTGAGCACGTCCGCGCGCGCAAATAGCTGATCGCGACTCACGAGCTCGGCACCACCGGTCTCGGCTCGAGCGAGCGTCAAGTTCGGGCTCCACGCGATCACGCGCATGCCGAAGGCGCCGCCGATGCGCGCGACTTGCGAGCCCAACCGCCCTAGCCCGAGCACGGCGAGCGTCTTGCCCTGGAGCCCGACGCCGATGGACGTTTGCCAGCGGCCGGCGCGGAGCGCGCGATCTTCGCTCGGGATTTTACGCGCGAGAGCCAAAATCAGCGCCCAGGTCAACTCGGCCGTCGGGTACGGAAGCCCCTCGGTGCCACACACGGTGACGCCGCTCTCCACCGCTGCCTGCACGTCGATCGCTGCGTTCTGCATGCCCGTGGTCACTAGCAGGCGCAAATTCGGGAGCTGCGCCAGCAGAGCACGCGGAAACGGCGTCC
>Ga0207691_10001531_pt1 | contig 22999 bp, 25 predicted proteins | sample KBSM13metaG_FD_184327 | JGI IMG/M metagenome (GOLD analysis project Ga0207691, IMG submission 184327) | Miscanthus rhizosphere microbial communities from Kellogg Biological Station, Michigan, USA - KBS M1-3 metaG (SPAdes) (version 2) | ecosystem: Host-associated > Plants > Roots > Rhizosphere >... | reverse complement strand
GCACAGGCTGGTGATATGAGTGCTCTCTATTGGCGTCCTGGCCAGCGTTCAGCGGTAAGCATTAGTGGTAATCGGCCGAACGCTAATTATTTCCTGTTGGACGGCGCCACCAACACAGATCCGACGTTTAATACGCTGAACCTTAGTCCCTCACCCGACAGTGTGCAGGAATTCAAAGTGCAAACGGGAAGCTACAGTGCTGACATGGGAGGAGCAGGCGGCGGTCAAATCAATATCGTCACCAGAACGGGCACGAACGAGTTTCACGGAACCGGTTACGAGTTTCTCCGCAACGACGCCCTGGATGCCAAGACGTTTAATGAGATGGATACTGACAACCACCTCGTGAGAAACAATTTCGGTGGATCGCTTGGCGGGCCAATCTTCAGGAACAAGAGCTTTTTCTTCGTTAACTATGAAGGCTTACGACATACTAAGTCCGATACGATGATTGCTACGGTGCCGACCGAAGAAGAGATTAATGGCGACTTTGGAATGAGCGGCACAACGATCTATAACCCATTCAGTTCTCATCCAAATCCGAACTTCGACCCGACGAAACCAATTAGTCCCAGCAACCCTCAGATTATTCGGGACGCTTTCCAGGGGAATGTCATTCCTCAAAATTTGATTGATCCGAAGGCACTACAATTCCTTCGACAGTACACTCCACGTCCGAACATGGATATGGGAATGAACGGTTGCGGCATGACGATGATGGGTGTTCCGACTGTCGTTGGTGCCGGCGTTGATTGCAACAACTATCTTGACGTGCGAAATGAACATCACGTCACAGATCAAGCCACCTTTCGTTTTGACCAGGCACTAAAGGGCGGAGACAGTCTTTTCGGGCGCTATTCATTTAGTAGTGAGAGTGGATTTACGCCGCAGAACCTTCCTGGCTTTGGTGCTATTCACGACAACTTCTCCCAACACGCCGTCGTAGGATGGAATCGGATCATTAGCCCGACGCTAGTGAACATGGCATCGATTAGCTTTTCACGGCTGTCGATGCACCGATCCTCTGAGAACAGTGAGAGCAACGACATAGTGTCGCAACTCGGCATCCAGGGAGTTGGTTTTGGTGGTAAGGGAGCATTCGGCGCTCCCTGGTTTAATGTGCAAGGGTACTCCGGGATGGGTGACACTTTTATCGCGACACCGATGCATGCCTGGGACACTGTTCTCGAAGCGCGAGATTCAGTGAACTGGCAGCTGGGTCGACATAGTCTCAAGTTTGGTGGCAGCTTCAGATATTTCATTTGGCCCATGTGGGGCTTTTTCCAAAACCGCGGGTACTATCAATTCACCAGCGGTTTCACCACACAAACGGCAACCAACGACGGAACGGGTTCAGCTCTCGCCAGTTTCTTACTGGGCTTACCTGCAGTGAAACAACGACAGGCTGGCATTCCTCAGATGCAGCTGCGTCAGTGGTACGCGGATGCTTTTGTGCAAGACAGTTTTCAGATCACGCGCAATACCACGATTCAACTCGGCGTGCGCTATGAATTCATGAGTCCGTTGCGCGACATTCGTTACGCCAACACCAATCTTACTTTCGTAAATGGCGTGCCTTCCGTTTTCATCGGCGGACAGCAAGGTTTTCCCGAAGGTCTGACATACGCGAACAAACTTAACTTCGCACCACGCGCAGGCATCTCCCACAATATGCACAAGCATGGAATTGTGTTACATGCCGCATTTGGCATCTTCTTTACGCCGGTAGACATGAACACCTGGTGCAATCAACGTCACAATGTTCCTTACGTGTTTCCCGAGACACAACAGAGCGATAACTTCATCCCAGCGGCTGGCATTGTGGCAACTCACTTCAACTTCGCACCTGCAGTTTTGGGCGTGACCACGGTGAGCTTTGCTGCTGTTGAAGCCGATCCGCCGCCGCAATACATTCAACAGTGGAGTGCGTCGGTCGAGAAGAGTTTGGGTCAGGAGATGACGTTGGAACTTGGCTACCTGGGATCGCACGGAGTTCATTTGCAGCGCAGTCATCTAATCAACAACGCGCCGGCCGGCCCTGGCGCGATTGGTCCACGTCGACCATTCAAGACGTTAAGCTTTCTGCCAGGCATGGTTTTGCCGGACAACATCACAATTGCAAACACTACGTTTCCGGTTAGCGGGATCAACTTGCTCGAGAACTCCGCGCAAAGTTGGTATGAGGCTGGTTACGTGAATGTGCGTCGGCGTCTTGCGAAGGGTTGGACCTTTCTCGCCAACTACACATATTCAAAGAATCTTAGCGACGCGCCTGACTTTCGCTCACCGATGTTTGAATCCGCGGCACCGCAAGACAATTCGAGGTTGTTTTTAGAGAAAGCGCTTGCTTGCGATGTCCGACATCGATTCTCGCTAAGCACTGTTTATGATCTTCCATCACTGAGTCGATCCGGGTTCGTGGGTGCAGTGTCGAAGAATTGGCGCCTCTCAGCTCTCTATCAAGCACAATCGGGATTTCCGTTTACCATTTCCGTCTTCGGTGACACAGCGAATGCCGGTACGCTTCTCGGTGAGAATCCAATCCGGGCCAACTACACCGGACAACCGGTATTCGGTTCAGGAACCGGCACGGCAGATCGCTGGTTTAATCCGGCGGCGTTTTCAACTCCAGCAGCGTTCACGTTTGGGAATGTTGGACGAAACACCGTGTATGGCCCAGGTTTGCAAACTTTGGATCTCGCGCTACAACGCGAATTTGCAGTGACTGAGACGGTCAAGTTTCAGATTCGTGCGGAGGCCTTCAACGCACTCAACCATACGAATCTCGGGACGCCCAATCGTTTCGTAAACACGCCCCAGTTTGGCACCATCACTGAAGCAGCGACACCAGGACGAGAAATTCAGCTTGGCGTGCGACTTTCTTTCTGAGATTTTGTGCAGTGTTTCGTCATGCCAGGAACGCCCAGTAGAAGGCAGAGCGGAAGGAAGTATTTAAGTGGCAGTCATCCGTCGAGAGCATTGCGCGATTTAGGTCAACGTCGATTGTGAATGCAACTCCGCTGCAAATCTTCAAGGGTTTGTTTATTCCACTAATGCTATATCAGGTGTTTTCCTGCGACGAGCGGTCTTCTTTGCAGCAGTCGTGGTGCGCTTAACATTTTTCCCCGCTGGCTTGAGTTCAAGGACATCTCCAGGTTGGCATTCCAAAGCCGTACATATCTTTTCCAGGGTGTCGAAATTGAGTCCGAGGGCCTTGCCTTTCTTCAAGCGCCAAAGCGTCGTATGGCTGATGCCGGTCTCCTTGGCCAGCCAATAGAACGTTCGCTTGCGCGTCTTTAACAACTCATCCACCCGAATCCCAATCATTGCCTTCTCCTTTACCAGTGAAGTATGTACCACATGCAAAATATATTGTCGATAACAACTATATTCTACAATTGACATATAGGGGTGCAGGGCGTAACTTGATTCTCGAATCGAGTCGCTTACTCCCTTCTCAGATCTTCTGGATCACCCAGACTACCTGACCCAACGGCAATGACTGCAGATCGCCTTCGTAGGGAAGCGACTGGCCAGAAACATTCGAGTCGATCGAAGCTCGCACACAAGTCTCTGCGCCCTGTAAATGGCCCTCCGCAAAGATCGGAAAGGAACGCAAGTGGTAAATCTTTATATCAACCAGCGTCGAGTTGGTGAAGTTACAGTTCTAGACCTAAAAGGTCGCGTGAGAATCGGCGGAGGTACAGTCCAGTTGCATAAGGCGATTCGTTGTCTTGTCGATGAAGGAAAGACCCAAATCCTATTAAACCTCAGTGACGTTACTCATATCGATTCGAGCGGACTTGGGGAGCTCATCTCAGGTCATATAAGCGTCACCAATCACGGTGGAACGATCAAACTTGCCCATCTCACTGAACGACTTCGAGAGCTCATGGTGATCACAAAACTGTTGACTGTGTTCGATGTGTACGACGATGAAGCAAAGGCATTAGCCACCTTTTCTGGTCAGACTCTAAAAGTTGTAGAACCGAGACCGTTCTTTGTCTGAGGTTTTTCAATGAATACCCCTTCCGACAATAAGCCGCGATTAAGCGTCGAAGACGCCTCCCGCTGGAAGTTCGTAAATCAGTGGCAGGTGAATGATCAGAGCAATGATCGAATGCCGGCGGATAGTCGAGTAGACTCCAACGCTCTTTCACCATCGACGCAGCGATCTACTGCGCGACGAATTCATCAACTTGGCTATAAACGCTGGTCCCAGGATAGGCATGACTGAAGTACTTTAAGAGTAAACTAAATGGCCTCGATAAACTCAGAACAGTTTCAAGAATTATGTGCTGGAGTTTGGCGCGACAGAGCCGATGTTCTGGCGGGGCGCGGATTCTTAACTGGTGACGCTGCGCTAGTGCGTGCCGTTTATTGGCGTCTCTGCAAGGCGGGGGTCGTGAAGAAAAATGCATCCGATAACTATTCTTTGCCGCAGTCAACACTGACTTACGAAACCGTTGTGGGGTGTGTGCTCGAGATGAATGCGAAGCCACCCTTTAATGGCGTCCCTTTCCTCAAAGAATTGTGTGGACGTTATCAGAGTGAAGTATTGGCCGCTAACGTGACTTAGGAACGGGGCTCGCTCGCAGCAGATTCCCCAAACGAAAGATCGCTTGACTCCAAACAGACCAGCACCAGTATTTACTTTTCGCTTCATCGAGCTAGACTCGATGCCATACCTTGAGTTGACGAATACAACGGATCACGTGCTGCGCCGAATTGAGATCCTTACCGTCTTCCTTAAGAATGAAGAAATCATTGGGGGCCCCTCGCTGGCTCACATTAGGTTTGAAAGTCTGGAATCGATCAAATCTCAAGAGAACGCCGTGATACGCCACCAAACCTGGGGGGATGGTAAACCGGCTTCACCTGAACAAGATCAAATAAACAGGCTGAAACTCGTGGATGGAAAAGCTCGCCCGTACGTTTTGGATATTTCATGGCAAGATGTGGACGGAAAAAGTAGATTTCAAAGGATTCCTGTAGGACACTAGGCTACTAATTGATTGGATGAGGCTGTTACAAATGATTGTTTGCGATTTGTGTGTGCACGCTTGGCAAGAGGGAAAATGCCGGCTTGATTTGAAGATACCCAAGGGCATGAGTTGCCGAGAATTTTATCCGGGTCTTCAGAAATTCTGTGCCAACCCAAATGACTTTGTAGACTCCAGACAGGTGCTTGAAATGGCAAAATTCTTCGGAATTAAGGGTACAGAGCTCAAGAAAATTAAGGTAATGGCGGCTGCAGCAGAAAGTGCGCGACTTTGATATCTCGTCGCTGCAGTTGGGCCTGACTCTCCGAAATGAACCCAAAGAACGCAGTTGTCAGTCAAACTGTTGACGGCATTCCCCATGGTCGAACGGCTTCCAGACAGAGTTCGAGAGGGATCTCTAGCCCTCAGACCGCAGAAAACCCTGTGGAAATGCGGGTTTCTTGAAGACTTTGCCGCTTGAGTGTGATATATGAGAGTCCGTTTTGCTTTTCAAATCTAGTTCTCGTTGGAGGTGTTACACCAGACTATGGCGACCAAAGCCGCGACAGGCAAGAAGCGTATGACTCAATCGGAAGTGATCAACCACTTTTCCGAATCAACCGGAATGAAGAGAGCTCAAGTCAAGGAGTTCTTTGAAGAAATAGCCAACTTGGCCGCACGTGAAGTGAAATCGAACGGCGAATTTGTGCTCCCCGGATTCGGAAAACTTGTTAAGTCCGAACGTAAGGCCCGTGAGGGTCGCAACCCAGCGACCGGCGAAACCATTCAGATCCCGGCAAAAACTACCCTGAAGTTCAGAGTCGGCAAGGCGATGAAAGATACCGTGCTGCCAAAAAAGTAAGGCACTATTATTTTTCAGCAAACGGCGCCGTTTCCCTGCTCCTAATAGGATCGTGGGCGGCGCCGTTGTCGTTTCCCTAACCTCCCAGTAGACATTCTTTTAGGTTAAATGGCATCCATCAGGCACTTCCTTGTGGTTCACCATCACCCGTCTGCCTAAACTAGCGGAACAACTAAAAAGTTCTAGACGGATTGAAGGTCGTCCGGTATAATCCTGCGTTTCGCTGAACACCCCTGCGGCAGTCTACTGCGTGCCAACTTTGATTTGGGGTTCTTAAACCCCCATTCCAAAGCTTTGCCTTGGGGCGGAGGCTGCATCCAAGCGGGTCGTAATTGCATCTGAAGTTTATACAGTGAACCGGAAATTCTAATTTGGAGGACTTAACGCAATCGTGACTTTTGATACACATCTGCCGCTAAATGAGCGGCTGCTCAGAATCGATCATATTCAGGCGCGACGCTATTCAAAGCTCGGGGGTATCGCCCTGGAGATCGCTACGGAAGGCATTGTCAGACATCTCAAAGCTTGCGACCGAATGGATGTAAATCCTGAGACGTCAGCTGTTCGTGAGATTATTGATGATGCGCTGAATGGTCGCCGTGTGTTTGCCGAAAGTGGCGGCGAACAGCGCGCTGCCTAATACCTTAGGCTATTTATTCGCAAAGAGATCGCCCTATCTTGGGCGATCTCTTTCTTTGTCGAGGCGCTGTTTTATGGTCATATGACGCTGTTTACCAAAATGGTGTAGCCCGTGCTAACATCGCCGCGCCAATGATTAATGCTCCCGTAGCTCAGTGGATAGAGCATCTGCCTTGTCGGAGCCTTAATGGGGAAAGCAGTATTCGACGAACTCATTAAGTGGACGATCCTATATGCGGGAACGCCCTTAGAGCCTCTGGTACTCGATTCGTTGAGTAACAATCCATGAGGATTGGGTAATCCGCAGGAAACCTATCGCAAGGTTTGCGAATTGGACTCCTCAGAGACTATACGGGTCGGGACTGTGATGTCCAAGATATAGTCCAGCCAGCAAACCCGAGATTACAGGTCGGGCGGTCAGGGAAAGCCTGATGCTGGATGCTAAGCAGAGGGCCGCAGGTTCGAGTCCTGCCGGGGGCAATCACCACACGATTATGTATGGCGGCATTAGTTCAGTTGGTTAGAACGCCTGATTGTGGTTCAGGAGGTCGTGGGTTCGAGCCCCACATGCCGCCCCACCAAACTGATATTGCAATAAAACTGATTAAAACAAGCGAAGTTTAGGAGACTGTTTTCATGCCCGATGAACAAAGAGTTGCGAACAACTCTCAGACATACGTCGTCAGTGCGGATGATTTTGCTTTTGAAGCACTAAAGCAGGAGAACGGCCAAGCGACTGTAATTAAGTTTCGTCTAGAGGATCCTAAATATCACGCTGGAGACGTCCTGGTAGTTTTAAGCGGCAGCGAGATTCACTTTCACGGAATGATTGGTCAGATTGGCGAAGGCTGGGCCATTGCGAGTGACTATCGCGGCTCACTTCTGCCAGCGACAGTTCAGTAATCCTTCACCTCACATATCCGGTCGGATACGCAACTCGGACACCCGGGGTTGTGGAATTAATCGATACCTTGTGAAACCCCTTACTGAGGTGCGTTGATAAGAATGTCAACGCAGCCTGACGCTCCAGCGAGTTGTCGAGTTCTTTAAGGTATGGGTCAAAGCTGACCGGCGCACCAATTCCCTGGAAAAATGCATGACCACCCGTCTCGGTTGCTAAGTGGAGCAGCGAACTCTGGGCGTTTGCCGCAAGCAAGCTATTTGCTTGAGCGGCAGCCGTAGGAGTATAGAAACCATAAACTGCTACTCCACGTTTCTGTGATTCAGACACTGCACGCTTTAGGTCAACACTCTGAGTAGGTCCGGACGATTCGACGCCTCGAGAGACATCCAACCCATCTGAGATCAGGAGGATTGCTCTGCGTCCAAGCGGCTGCGAATCAAACTTTTTAAGAGCCTCAACAACCTCAACGTAAGGGTTGTATGGCCCTGCACCTGCGAAACCACTGGGAGGTCTTAATGCCTTCGCAGCTTTCTCAAGATCAATCGTGAACTTCTGCTTGACCAGCAGACTCCCAGTCCTCAGGTATCCGATCATTACTCGAGACCCACGCGGCAGATTACGAACAAACTCCGCTAGCGACTTGATTTCATTACCCACCGACCCGACCAAGTCCTCTTGAATTAATACTGCAAGAGTGATGGGTGAGTTTGTACCCATGCCACGGATTGAAAGAATGCTTTGTGGTTCACCGTCCTCACTGATAACCAAATCAATATTCTGAAGCTCTGGCTCAGCGGCCGCTTCTTTAATTCTAAACGTCACCGGAATTACGACGGACCTGCCGGGACTTCCGGAGTTTCTAGAAGTATTCGCGCTGGTTATTGTTTGGGGCTGACTAAAGCTCGTACTCGCCATCAAGAACAACCCAACGAATAGCGTCGTACCGAAAACCATTCGATTCAGTCTGTGCAGCGTGTTCATCTGATCTTCTTTCTTATTAACGACTGTTAGGCATTATACAGTCATCCAGTTCAAACATGCCTTTCCGGAACCCCTGACTGGCGGGCGATTAGCTCATGAGCTAACATCTTCATACCTTAAGGACGTTGACTCATGGCAAAGCTATCAAGCAAAGACGCAACTATCGACCGCGTTCTGAAGATCGCCCCCTGGGCCTCTATGATCGCGACGAGCCTGCCGGGGCCAATCATTTTTATCTTTCTCTTTTTGACGACGACGGCTACGGATTCCGCTGCGATTTACCTGCTGCTCGCTGGCCTTTCCCTGGCAGTGGGGTTTTCTTTGGGATTACTAATTGCCGCCGTTTTTCTCATTTATCGAAGAAGATGGCTTTCGAAATTAAGGGACCGCTTAGCTTCGGATGGAATCACTGCCAATGAGGTTGCTTGGTTCCGATCGGAGTTGACGTCAGCTGAACGAAAAGCACTCTCAGAAATCGAGAAAAGCCATCCGTTACTTGCCGACGCTTACCTCGAAACGCTGGCCAGCCGACTCACTGCTTCGCGGATTATTTCCCGTTCGAGACGTGAGATACTGAAGGTCGAAAGACGACTAAACAGAGCTCGCATGCTCGCGCCGAGCGAAAGCATAGCACTTCAGGAGGACCTCACGGCCGATCGCGAACGATTGGATCAACTCCGGCAGCATGCAACACAGCACCTGGCCAAAGCACGAACACGTTTACAGGAAATTGAAGCAACAGCCAGTCGTCACCTTAATGACGAGGAGACAGACTTAATGATGCAGCGTCTTGGTGCAACGCAAGATCAACTGCCACTGGTCTTGGAGATCGAAAGGTTCGAACGACAAGCGTTAAAGGAAGTGAAGACCCTTAACGGCCCACTCGAACCAACTCACGAGTGATTGTGTTTCGCCAGGCGATAGACACCCGGCCCAAGTCTCTCGGCTATTCCCTCGTCAACCAACGCCCAATTCCCTAGCCCGGCTTGGGGTGAACCGAGGCCAGTAACTCGAGCCAACTCGCCGCGTAGAGTCATGCCTGCCCCCACAAGATAGGCCTCCGCAACATCTCGCAGCGCTTGCTCTCGTTTCACGGACACTTTCATTTGTTCTGGAAATCGAGCCTCAGGTACGGACCAGATATAGGTAAACGTGGGTTCATACAGGACCTCGCTGGGAATCACTTTCAGCGAACGCTGAAGTTGCGTTAACGCTTTATCAAACCTGGCTCGTTCTGTTATTCCGCTTTCCTGCCTCAGATCTCGGGTTGCCATCTCCCACTCGCGCCTCAGCACTTTGAGAATCGCCTGGGCGTCTTTACTGAGTACCTTGTTTTCCGCGCTTCTGGTACAGCCCAGGAGACTGTTGAAGGCTGATATCAGACGAGGAGAAATAAACGTCGCTTGTCCACGCAGCACCTTGCCGTAAAAGCATCGTCCGCGTCTCATGATTTCGTCTTTCAGCGTCCAAGCTAACCGACTTTCTGGATCCTTCTGAACGTTCCTGGGCGAATGGGCGTCTCGTCTTCCACAAACGGCTACGAACAAAGAAGGACCTGGTCGGCGTGAGTCGGTTAGTGTTGAACAAAATCCGACCTCTTCAATAAAACGCTCAGCTGAATACACATCCTCAACTCGATTTTCAGGATCACGTCGCCACAAACGGTCGCGATAAACCTCAATTTCCTCTGGCAGGCTCACGGTTCACGATTCTATCAAACTGACCTTTCCGGTCGGTCACTTTGGGCCGATCGGTCAGACCCCACTCTGACGCCATAAAACTTGCAACTCCCTTAAGTACTTGAAACGCAACAGACTTGGGGGCCGACTGCGATGTGGCACGAACTCTGCAAAAGAGGGTCACCCGCGCTTTGTAGACGGGAACCCGACAAACGAATTTACGGAGATAACAACAGTGAAATCGAACAAACGAAACCGCCCACTCACGCTGGCACTACTAACGACCCTTTCGTTAGTCCTTACGATGCTAGGTGGATCAATCTTGCCGACCGTGACGAGTGCTGCCTCGAAGGATAAGTCGCTTGAGAACTTTGGACACTCCAAAGTTGCTTCCGATCTTAAGGAGAAAACTCAGCACGGCGGCACGGAGACGGTGAAGGTCATCCTCCAACTTGACGGCAAGATGAGTGGCCCTCTTAATGCTCTCCTCCATAGCAACGGCGTCAAAATCAAAAAGCAGTTTGCAAACTTCAATTCGTTCTCCGTAGAACTCCCGGCCAACGTCGTAAGCTCCCTTGCAAATTTCCCTGAAGTCGGATTCGTTTCAGTCGACAGTGAAGTTCGATCACTAGGTGGACACGTTTCGATTACTACCGGCACAGACAATGTTCGATCACTCGCCGCTGATGGCGCCCTTGATGGTAATGGCATCGGGATCGCTATCGTGGATTCGGGTATCTACGGCGCCCACGTTTCCTTCACCGATCATGTGACCGGTCTGTCACGAATTGTAGTTAATCAGGATTTTACTGGTGAGGGACGCGTCGACGATCCATACGGTCACGGAACTCACGTCGCCTCGGTAGCCGCAGGCAACGGCGCCGTTTCAAACGGTCAGTATATTGGCATCGCCCCCCGCGCGAAGATTGTTAACTTGCGCGTACTGAATTCCCAGGGCGTTGGCAGTGTTTCGACTTTGCTGGGCGCCCTCAATTGGCTGTTCGACAACGCAGCAACTTACAACGTCCGGGTAGTCAACCTTAGTCTGGGCATGCCTGCCATTAACTCTTACAAGCTCGATCCGTTATGTATCGCAGTTCGTAAACTGGTAGACCGCGGAATTTTTGTGGCGGCTGCCGCCGGCAATAATGGGAAAACCATCGCCGGACAAAAGATCTACGGCCAGGTGCATTCGCCAGGTAATGAACCATCTGCTTTTACTGTTGGCGCTGTTGACACAAAAGGTACGAATTCACGTCAGGACGACTCAATTGCTACCTACAGTTCGCGTGGCCCAACGCGCAGTTTTCTGATTGATGAAAATGGCATTAAGCACTTCGATAACATTGTGAAACCTGAAATCGTCGCCCCGGGTAACAAGATAGTTGCCGCAGAATCACCAAACAACCTCTTGCTTAGCGAGAGCCCAACCCTCAATGCAGGTGTAAGTATGGCCCCCACGAGGAGGATGATGAAGCTGAGCGGCACTTCAATGGCAGCTCCGGTTGTAGCCGGTGCGGCGGCATTGATGTTTGAGGCCAATCCAACACTCACGCCCAATTTGATGAAGGCTCTGATGATGTACACCGCCCAACAACTAGCAAACTTTAATTCGCTGGAGCAAGGTGCAGGTGAACTTAACGTCGATGGCGCTGTCCGTCTCGCAAGACTGGTTCGCACTAACCTTAACAGTTCGACACCATTGAATTCGCCATTGTTGACGGCGCCGGCTCCTTATCCGCAGACGACTATTTCATGGAACTTCAGCTCAAGCACTTTCTCGTGGTCGAAAGGCATTATCGTTGGTAAGAGCTATGCGACGGGTTCGAACCTAATCAACAATTATCAAAAGATCTATGCGAATGGTGTCCTAATCGGCGACGGCGTCTTGATTGGTGATGGCGTCTTGATTAGTGATGGCGTTTTGATTGGAGACGGAGTGCTCATCGGTGATGGGGTTCTCATTGGCGATGGCGTGCTCATTGGCGACTCGATATCAACCAGCGACGGTACCACACTGGGTGAGGGTTCTTTCTTCTGCTCCACGGGTGTCTTGATCGGAGACGGAGTGCTCATCGGTGACGGCGTCTTGATTGGCGACGGTGTGTTAATCGGTGACGGAGTTTTGATTGGCGACGGCGTCCTAATCGGTGACGCCATTCTCACGGCCTTCACAGCGATGGTGAATGGCGATGCAGGCGAGTCAATGGAAATCGTTCCCGACGACGGCCTGGACTACCTGGGTTACTAAGGTACAGCAAACCATCACACTACTGTCATCCAGAGAGAACAACCATGTTGCAGACAAAAACAAACCTTACCAAAAAGAACGCTGAGCAGATGTCACAGACTCTTGCCACCTCTGAAGTGGAACTGCTCACCGCTGAGAACGAAGTCGAAGTACTTGCCTTCCTTTCTCAGCGCCCCATTCACACGGTCACGATGAAGAGCTTCATTCACGATAACGGACTCGTGAGTCCACTCAATCGTGGCAGCTTCTATGGCTATCGTGACGTTAACGGTCGACTTGAAGGTGTCGCTCTTGTGGGCCACGCAACCTTGATGGAAACCGTTTCTGATCGGGCCCTGCAGGCGCTCGCAAAAGTTGCTCGTGAATGCGCCTACACTCATATGATTATGGGTGAGCAAGAGCGGGTCGCGGACTTTTGGGTCAGCTACGCTGAAACTGGTCAGGCACCTCGTCTCGCTTGTCGCGAATGGTTACTCGAGTTATCAGCACCCAGCGCAACCGACGAAGTTGTACCTGAATTGAAGTTGGCCACTGAAGAGGATCTCGACGTGGTTATGCCAATCCAGGCTCAACTCGCGTTCCAGGAGAGTGGTATCGACCCATCACGCGTTGACCCGTTGGGCTTCCGCAGACGTTGCCTCCGAAGAATTCAGCAGCGACGAACCTGGGTGCTTTTTGAAGGCGATACTCTTATTTTCAAGGCGGACGTCATCTCCGAAACGAATGACGTTATCTATCTCGAAGGCATTTGGGTTAGAGAAGAAGCTCGCAACGACGGTACTGGCAGGCGTTGTATGGCGGAACTGTCGCGCAGGCTTTTGACTAAAACAAACTCTCTTTGTCTTCTCGCAAATGAACTCAACACTCGCGCTCTCAAATTCTATAAAAAGTGCGGCTTTCTCTTCCGTTCGACATACGAGACGATTTTCCTTTCGAACAAGGAGTCATTCTCGCACTAAGCAAATCTCAGCAGCCCCGACCTGTCTTGGTTAAAGGCACTCCCAGCTCTCACCTTGAGCAAGACTGACGCAATGGCCAACGGTAGTAACATCAGTAGATTCTCAATCCCCTTCCTACGAACGATTACGATCGCGGGTTGTGTTGCTCTTCTCTACTCGCTGTATTCCCTACATCTGGCGCAGCTTGATTTGAGATTTGCTGCGTTACTGGGAATGACAATCGTGTTAAGCCCCAGAATTGTTGTCCCCATCCCTCGTCTGAGTTCACAAATATCCGTTTCCGACACCTTCGTTTTCCTGATCCTATTCCTTTACGGTGGGCCAGCTGCGGTGCTTGTTGCCTCAACGGAGGCATTGTTTTCATCACTCAGATTCAGCCGGCGTCCACAGACCGTACTCTTTAACTGGGGCTGTACGGCTCTCTCGGTATTCATTACCAGCGCGTTTGTGAGTTTTGCGTTTGGCGATGTGGTCGTGCTGCCAACGCAACCATTTTCAGCGGCCTTCCTGATTGCAATCTGCTCAATGGCGCTTGTTCTTTATGCTTCGAACTCAGGAATCGTAGCAGTCGGCACCGCGTTAAAGACGAGTGAACCAATCTGGCAGACCTGGCGCAAACACTATCTCTGGACCTCGGTAACCTATTTCGCAGGCGCTTGCGCCGCTGCCGTCATCGCTGCATTAATGCACCTGATCGGCTTTTCAGCATTGGTTATGACGTTGCCGATAATAGGCATTGTTTTCCTAACTTACCGCACGTATCTAACAAACGTCGAAGCTTCAGCCGCGCAAGCGGATCAGGCGGAGAAACACGTTAAGGAACTCTCACACTACATCGCGGAGCAGGAACGTATTCAAGAGCAGTTCACGCAATTGGAAAAGTTGTCCGCCCTGGGTGAACTGGCGTCTGGAGTCGCTCACGACTTCAACAACACCTTGGCCGGAATTCTTGGCCGCGCGCAACTTTTACAACGAACAAATGATCCGGAAAAAATCAAACGAGGACTCGACATCATTGTGAAAACAGCTGAGGACGGCGCAAAAACTGTTAAGCGAATTCAGGACTTCGCTCGCCAACGACGGGATCACGACTTTGAGCTGATCTCAGTAGATCAGATCCTGACCGACGCAAGCGAAATTACACGGCCCCGTTGGAAGACCTGCTCTGAAGCCGCAAACATTCACATAAGGCTGGACCTGCAGATCAACTCGAACGCAATGATCATGGGTGATGATTCTGAGCTTCGTGAAGTGCTCGTCAACATGGTGTTCAATGCCGTCGACGCAATGCCTGAAGGCGGCACACTAAGACTGGCGACCAGTACGGTGGGCGAAACTGTTGTGATTTCGATTGCAGATACAGGCGTCGGAATGTACCCCGAAGTAAGGTCTCGAGTATTTGATCCATTCTTTACCACAAAAGGTACGGCCGGCCTCGGTCTTGGACTGGCTGTTAGCTTCGGCATCATTCGCCGTCACGGCGGTAACATTGAAGTCGAATCCAGCTATGGAAATGGTTCGGAGTTCCGCATCACGTTGCCTTTGGCTAGCGTCGTTACCACGACAGAACCGGCAATAACTCGCGAAGTCAACCATTCGATTCAAAACGTCACTCGACTTCCAGAACAGCCGCAAACCAAAGTGCTGGTCGTAGACGACGAAGATTTTGTTCGTGAGTTGTTAACTGAGATTTTAGAGCTCGAGGGATGCGAAGTTCAAAACGCGGATTCCGGAGCACGAGCGCTTGAGATCTTTGGCACTACTCATTTCGATTGCGTCTTTACTGACGTCGGAATGCCGGGAATGAGCGGTTGGGAACTCGCGCAGGCAATTCGGGGAATGAATAAGTCCATACCGATTGCCGTCATAACTGGCTGGGGTGAAGCCGTCGGCTCTGATGAACAGAAGGCAGCCGGCGTCGACTGGGTGGTCGCAAAACCTTTTACCGCAGACCGAATTGCTGAACTCGTCAAAGAGATCAATGAGAAACAGCACAACATCGAAGAGCTCGAAGCCCTCGCGGTCGCCGCGGCCTAACTGCCAACGTACTGGCAAGCTGGATACGTTGTCAGTCAGGCCTATCGTAAATCAGCCGCAGCCCGGTATTTTTGCCTGACTCACGTCCTGCTTGAAGTGCCCGTTTGATGCTCTCCTCTACTACCTCCAGCCTAAACGGCTTGATTAGATAATCAAAAGCACCAAGTTTTAACAGCTCTTCGGCGTGCTCTTGATCACTAATTCCTGACACGATAATCACGGGAGTACCAGGGTACAGCATCAGGACACGACTGAGTAATTCACGACCGCTCAAGCCGGGCAAAGAAATGTCCGTGAGTACAACCTCGAACTGCTCCGCCTCCAATTTAGCAAGCGCTTGCTCAGCAGTCTCAGCTGTGTCGCATTCATAGTCAGTTGAAAGAAGTTCGAAGACCGTATCTCGAATAACGTCGTCGTCGTCGACGATCAGGATCTCTGCCATGATGGTTCTCCCACTTACTCACCAAGGGCGTCTCCTGGGCGGAAGACGTACGAGACGGCGCCAGTGACATATTCGGTAAACGGACGAACGCTTTGAGGAAGCGTTACCGCGAACGAATCATAGCACACGCCGCTGGTCCAACTGTGACGATCACTTATCATTACTGTTTTTGACTCCGACTGGTCATTCATGCGTTCTCATCAACCCGAGTTGATCAAGCGTTTATGCTATCCTTGATTCGGGAGCTATTGATGGGAACTAAAAACAACAAAGCTATCGTCAGATTTGTGGACGATGACCTTTTTGTCGGCACGACCCCTTCCGGGCACACCATTGCCCTAGATACAGACAGTCAACGCTCAATTGCACCATCGCCTGTAGAACTTCTGCTTGTAGCACTTGGTTCATGCACAGCGGTCGACGTCGTCGGCATCCTGAAAAAGAAGCGACAGAACGTCAGCCATTACATGGTTGAAGTGTCGGGAAATCGTAGAGATGACTATCCACGCAAATACACGTCAATGAAGGTGCATCATGTTTTGACTGGCTCCAACCTTTCCGCAAAAGCCGTAGCGCAAGCGATCGAGCTCTCTGAAAACAAGTATTGCAGCGTTGCAGCTACACTCCGCCCGACCGTAGAAATCCAATCCAGCTTCGAAATCATCGAAGTTGAGTCGTAAATGTTTTGGAAGTATGCATAGAACTCTCACGACTCTTTTTTTCTTGTTTGCCGCTACTGCATCTGGAATAGCAGCGGAAAAAGCCAACGTTAATAGATTTGACAGTCCCCTCCAGCAGGCGGCTAGCGAAGCCACGTTGGCGTCAGTGCGGCGAAGTGACGCTTCAGCTCGCGACGCCAAAGGCGCAATTTCCAAGCTACCCCCCGCCGAACACATGCGCCGGGCAAATGTCTACAACTCCAATCGCGCTTTTGCTGAGGCGCGTGCGCATTGGCAGGCCCTTATTACCTATTACCCGCAAGACTCAAAGGTGCCTGAAGCGTTGCTTGGCATCGGCAAGTCGTACTTTCTTGCCAAGGATTACGATGATGGTTATCCGATTTTCAATCAGCTCGCCCAGGACTATCCAAATACCAGGGAAGGTCGCGAGGGACTCAACTACAGCGCCGCTTCCCTGCTTCGCATGGAAAGGTTCGCTGAATCAGCCGCCAGATATGCTGAGTACTGTGATCGGTATCCAAATGGCGAGCGCATCGACACAGCGCATTTGAACGTCATCGACACGCTCCGTGAGGCAAACAAACCGAAAGACGCGTTGCAGTGGGTGACGCGAACCAGGCAACGTTTTGCCGGTGGCCCAGTCGAGACGAATGCCATCTTTGCAGCCTTGCGTCTTTATATTGCCGAAGGACATTGGACGGAGGCGATCTCGACTGCAGATGAACTTTCGCGACGCTCTTATTCGAAGGCAGTTATGACTAGCCCGTCTGAGGTTGCTTATCTACGCGCATTTAGCCTTGAGAAAGCGGGAAAGAAAGATGAAGCGTTCAGCGCTTACTTGTCAGTTCCGGATGGAATTGAATCTTATTACGGTTGGTTAGCAACTCAACGGCTCACGAGTTTGGCGTCTGCTTCAAGAACCAGCCTCGTGACGGAACGCGAGCAACGAGTCAACAATTCAATCGCAAGTGTCGACCAGCTTTATCCAGCACCGTATCGGACGGCCATAATTCGCGCGGCAAAGGAACGACAACTAGACCCTCGCTTTATCCTGGCACTCATCCGGCAGGAAAGTGTTTTCAAACCCTTTGCCAAATCACCTGCCGGAGCTCGAGGTCTGCTTCAGCTGACAATGGATGCAGCTCAGAAATACGCGGCGGGAGCGGGCATCTCAGGGTTGCAGGAGAATCAACTCTACCAACCGGAAACTTCAATCATGCTTGGCGCTGAGTACATCGAGTCGCTAACGAAATTATTCCCACAGTTGTTGGAGCCTGTTGCCGCGTCTTACAACGGTGGTGAAGATAACGTCGCGCGCTGGTTGAAGAGGTCAAAACGAACTGACCCAGGTGTATTCACTTCGGAGATTGGTTTTGACGAAACCAAAGCCTATGTCCAAAAAGTGATGTCGAACTATCGCGTGTACCGCCAACTTTACACCGCGGACTTGATTCGTCGCTGAGCGCGGCGCAAAGATAAGTCTCCCCGTCTCCCCCTGTTCCCTCTCCACCTACGGCTCCGGACTGAATCCTCGTGAATCTTCTCGACGTCTAATCGGATATGGTTCGATATTCCGAGGAGGAACGACTCCAAGCTTCAACAGCGCCGAATAGTACTCATATCTAATTGTCAGTTCAGCTGCCGGCTGTGATTCCAGTTCCATGTCAACCCAACGCACGTCGTTGCGAACCGAACGGCCAATTCCGGTTGCCGCGTAATCGTCATTAGTAACCGGAGCTGAACTTCTCGCTGCTGAGTCGACACCCCGAGATTCCGTAGACTTACTTGGAGCCTTCTCCTTCTCCGATCTGTCGCGATCGTCCGGATACATAGGTCGTGGACGGTCAATCGAAATCGCGCGTCGGCGTTCCCTGAAAACCACCGCTGAGATATTTCCCAAATTAGCGGTCTGACCTAACTTGGCCCCGTAAGAGTCCCCTTCATCTGTGAAGTAAAACCGCCGGGCTCGTTCAGTGCTCATCTGCCAGCCACCAATGGTGATGCTTTGATACGGTTCAATGACCCACTTGCTCGAATTCCAGGCCGAAGTGTGGCGCGCATCTATCGTGTTCAGACCGTCGACCGAGAGAGCGACAGCAACACGATCCGACGTCGGGTTTCTGACGCGTAGCTCATATTCAGCACCTTTCAAAGCCTCGATATAGGTCTTGCCACGAGCGTAATACTCAGCCAGCGGTCGCCCATCAACCAGAACCTCGAGGTCAAAATCAGCTCTCGGCTGTGGACGCCAGGTAGTCACCCGCTCGTTAGCGGGGCCTTGAGCGTTGGCCACATTAGAGTTTTGTTCTAATACAAACCATGAAACTCCAACTCCAAAAATCAGCGCCAGCAGAAACCCGGCAGCACCAAGTGTCAGGCGAATTCCAGTCATTGCTGTCCCTCCACCGTTAAGTCCGTCAGGTTAAGAACGGGAAGGTTAGCTCTGACTTGCAACCCAAATGCTCCGATCTGCCTCAAATGCGGGTCGATTTAGGATTTTCGGTTGAGTAAAATCGGCGAGAAAGCTACAATCGCGAACCTATTCTGGAAATGACCACCACCAAGATCGCTTAATAAGTACTAAAGAAGTGAGGGCTTAAAAGACCTGATGGAGTATGCGCTTACTGCAACCAAGACTGAGGCTCGCGCCGGGTCCTACTATGATCGGATCGCTCGCTTTTACGATCTGACGTTTAAGCTGAATGGCTACGGGCGTTCCCTCGATCAGTACTTCGAAAACTATCCGCTACCCGTATCTCGCGGTGCGAAGATTTTGGACGCAGGTTGCGGCACCGGGTTGTTAACTTTTGCGCTGTTGCGAGCTATTCGTTTTCCCGTATCGATTACGTCGCTCGATCTTAGTTCGACCTCGATTACTGCAGCTCGAAAAGCCCTGTACTACAGCCCTGGTCGGAAGCGAGATGTCACTTTTGCACAAGGCAATCTGCTTTCACTTCCCATTGCTGACGACTCGTTGGATCTGGTCGTCACAAGTGGAGCACTTGAATACGTGCCTTTGGCGGATGGTATTTCTGAGATTGCGCGCGTGATCGCTCCCGGTGGCCACCTGCTTCATCTTCCCATCCATCCCTCGGTGGCGGGAACCTTCCTGGAGATTCTTTTCCGATTCAAGAGTCATCCTCCACGCGAGGTGATGGACAAAACCGAAAGACACTTCCGGATCGTTCATCAATACAAGTTCCCGGTCCCGCAAGTTATGGGCTGGAGCAAGACGGCGATTCTCGCTCAGAAGGTTTAGGGTTTGGTTTAGTTGGAGTTGTGACGAGGGGCGGCCACGAAGTGCCGCCCCTACTACTTTACGGGCACGAGTCGAATGATGCGATCGTCGTCACTGGTCGGTGTACCACGACCATCGCGATTGGAAGTTGAGAAGTAAAGAAAGCCGTCGGGTCCTTCCGCAACGTCGCGAATGCGACCATATTTAGTAATCAGTAGTTCCTGCCCAACAACGCTCCGTCCATTCAGTACGACTCGGACCAGGCCCTCTCCGCGCAAGCAACCAAAAAAGAAATTTCCCTTGAACGCGTCGAATGCCGAGCCGCGATAAAACATCCCACTCGCAGGCGCACATGAGGGTGTGTACTCCAGCAAAGGAGACTCAAGACCAGCTCGTGTTTCTTTGTGATGAATTAATGGCCACCCATAGTTCTTCGCCTTCTCTACGATATTAACTTCGTCTCCACCCCGTGGACCGTCGAATCCACTCGGGCCGTGTTCGGTCTGAAACATCAGATTTGTTTCAGGCTGCCAATCCAAACCTTGTGAGTTTCGATGACCATAGGACCAGATCTCGGGCCGCGCGTTGGCTTGTCCTACAAAGGGATTGTCGGAGGGAATCGTCCCATCATCGTTCAACCGCAATGTCTTGCCTGCGAGAGAGTCGAGTTGCTGTGCAAGCTCACGCTTCGTAGCGTCCCCGGTGGTGAGGTAGAGCTTGCCATCCGGACCAAATCGCAGCCGACAACCGGCATGAAACTGTGCTGCAAGAATCCCTTCAATTATTACTTTACGATCGACAAAACCTTCCGGAGATTCTCGATATCGAACCACTCGAACCTGCACTCCATCACCACCATAGGCATACGACAAGTATAGGAAGTGATTGGTGCCAAACTGCGGGTGAAGCACGATACTCATCAATCCGCTTTCACCCGTAGGTTCGACGTCGGGTACTACAAAGAGCGGCTTCTCTTTCAAATTACCGTTTTGAAACACTCTGACTCGTCCAGGGCGCTCAGTGAATATCATCCGCCCGTCTGGAGCCCACACAATCGACCAGGGAACTTCCAGTCCTCCGACAACTTTCTCAACACGAAAACTGACTGCGGCCAACGTTGAAGTTTCAACTTCGCCATTCCCTTTTCCAACAGGAGGATGACTACAGGCAAGTGTGGTGACGATCAGAAATGTGAGTAGGGCGAGGCTCTTGAGTGACATCGGTAAGGACGGCTCTAATGCTGAATGTACTCATGCAGCAACTTGAGTTCATCTCCCTGTTCGCCAATCTCTACCCGAAGCAGATCACGAATCGAGAGCATTCCCACCCAACGCTCGCCGTCTACGACTGGCAGATGTCGAGTTCCAATTAACTCCATGCGTTCTAGTGCCTGATGCGGTGTTTCATCACAACGTATTACTGCACGAAGCTCACTGGTTACTTCTCCGACGCTTACGTCGTGGGGGTCACGTCCGGCAACAACGATGCGCTTGAGCACATCACGCTCAGAAAAGACGCCGAGCAATTTACCCGAATCATCAACAACACACACTGCGCCTATGTTTCGAGCAGCCATAAACTCTGCCGCTTCCTGGACCGTGGCTGTTGCCTTCGTCGAGTAAGGCTCACGGTTGCGAATCACGTCTCGGATCAGCATGTTGGCCTCCCTGAATCTGTGGCTGGTTGGGTGCGGGCATTATAGTGCAGAGATGACTGGTCAGGACAGAGTTGATGTTAGTTCGTGTCATTTCGCGGATCGCTTTTCTTGGAGCGTAACAGGCGATCCACGCGCATCACACGAAATAACACGAACAAGAGACTGACGGCAAACCGAGTATTGACACACTCTATGCCGTTCCAAACAAACTTCCTTGTGCAGTCGGTCTGCGAAAGGTCGTCGTGCCCGATGTCTGGTGAGTTCGCTTTTTATTGAAGCCCAGTCGCGCGCTGTGAATCTTGAACAATCGAGCTGTCGCTTCCCAGTATTGCCCTTTGCCTCGCATACGCTCTCCAAAAACGCTCGAATTCAGCTTGCCCTCGCGAGCCTCACGAATCCGATTTAAGACTCGATCAGCTCGGGTCGGTAACTTGTCGCGAAGCCGTTCTTCAAAGTAAGGTGCGACACTGCCGGGCAAGCGCAGCATATTGATAAATGCCTGCGTCGCTCCAGCGTCTTTGGCGCGTTTCAAAAGCTCCGGAATATCATTCGATAAACCCGGAATCACCGGAGCGATACCAATGCCAACTTCTATTCCGGCGGCTGCAAGTTCCGCCATCGCATGAAATCTTGCTTCCGGCAGGGGTGCATAAGGCTCCACGGCACGCGCCACTTCAATATCCGTAAAAGGAATCGTGAAGAAGACACCGAGACTCGCATTCCTCGTCAGATCTTGCAGCACATCGATATCACGCCGGATCATGGCCGACTTAGTAATAATTCCTATTGGCTGTCGAAACTCCGCACAGACTTTCAAACACTCTCGCGTCAGTTTGTAATGTGCCTCGAGTGGGATGTACGGGTCGGACGTAAACGAAAAGACGATCTCATCGCCTTTCCATGAGGGTTTCATCAACTCCTTTCGGAGGAGTTCAGGTGCATTTACTTTAGCGACGATCTTCCGGTCGAAATCTGAACCGGCGCCATAACCAAGGTATTCGTGTGTCGGTCGACTAAAACAGTAGGTGCAACCGTGAATGCATCCACGATAACAATTAACCGTATAGTCAAAGCCAACGTCCGGACTGTTGTTGTGAGTGATTATCTTTCGAGTTTCCGTTTCCTCGAAGACTTCCAACTTAACTTCTGGAGGTTCTCCAATCCATTCGACTGAGTGGGTCAGCCAGGGATTGGGCGGGTTCTCAACGTAACGCATAAACAACCTGCCTTGAAATAATCACGCGGTGGTGCTCTTCGGAGTCATCGATTCAATCGAACTCATCATCAGATAGACGAGCGCACCTTCTCCACCAACCGTCTCACTAAGACAAATATAATCGTTGGTGATCTCTGTAACGCGTCCCTCGTAAAGTCCGCCAGACACAGTCTTGATTGAGACGGCTTCTCCTTTGAACCTACGAAAGAGATTTTCTGTATGCTGTCCAGCCATGTTTACTCCCTTACTATTCTTGGTTGTCTTTTCACTGTTCCGACCAGGTAACGAAAAAAAAGCGATACTTGTCCGGATCCAGCAAAGTAACAAAGCGGCCGCCCCAACCTTCGTCTGAAGGGGGTTGAACTTCTGGAGCTCTCTCTCGAACTTGGACGTAAAACGAATCGACATCATCGACGCCGATAAAGAAATGCGCACCACGCCCGCGCCGCAACATCGTCTCCAACTGTTGAAC
>Ga0207691_10001529_pt1 | contig 23010 bp, 21 predicted proteins | sample KBSM13metaG_FD_184327 | JGI IMG/M metagenome (GOLD analysis project Ga0207691, IMG submission 184327) | Miscanthus rhizosphere microbial communities from Kellogg Biological Station, Michigan, USA - KBS M1-3 metaG (SPAdes) (version 2) | ecosystem: Host-associated > Plants > Roots > Rhizosphere >... | reverse complement strand
CGCGCGCAAGATCGAGCGCTTCCTCTCCCAGCCGTTCTTCGTCGCCGAAGTGTTCACCGGCTCGCCCGGCAAACTGGTCGACCTCGCCGACACCATCAAGGGCTTCAAGGGCCTGGTCGACGGCAAGTACGATCACCTGCCCGAGGCTGCGTTCTACATGGTCGGCTCGATCGACGAAGCGATCGAGAAGGGCAAGAAGCTCGCGGCCGAGGCGGCATAACAGCGTTCGCCTCACCCTGAGGAGCCGGCCGCAGGCCGGCGTCTCGAAGGGCGAGGCGGCAACAGGCTCCCGCGCTTCCATCCTTCGAGACGCGCCCTTCGGGCGCTCCTCAGGACGAGGGCCGGTGTGTTCGAGGGCAACAGATGGCCACCTTCCATTTCGATCTCGTGTCTCCCGAAAAGCTGCTGTTCTCCGGCGAAGTCGATCAGGTCGACGTGCCGGGCAGCGAAGGTGATTTCGGCGTGCTTGCCGGTCATGCGCCGACGGTGTCGGCGCTGCGGCCCGGCATCATGATCGTTCATGTCGGCGGACAGGCGCAGCGCATGATCGTGCTCGGCGGCTTTGCCGAGGTCTCGGCCGACGGCAAGCTTACCGTGCTCGCGGATCTCGCCGACTCGGTGGAAGACTTCGATCGCGCCGTTCTCTCCGAGCGCATCGCCGCGCAGGAAGAGAAGGTCAAGGAGGCGGAAGGCTCGGCGCTCGACAAGGCGATCGAGCGGCTCGATCACTTCAAGCAGATCGACCAGCATCTGCAAGGGACGGCGATGCATTAGCCTGGACCGTTTGTCCCGCGGAAGCGAGGACCCAGAGCTTAAAAACTGGATTACCGCTTTCGCGGGAATGAGCGGAGTGTGCGGTTAGAGCATGATCCCGAAAAGTGGACACCGGTTTTCGGAAAAGATCATGCTCCATCAATAGACCGCAAAGCGCGCAAATTCTTTCGCCACCGCCTGATAGATCTCGCGCCGGAACGGCACGACCAGCGACGCCACGTTGGCGAGCGGCTCCCAGCGCCATGCGTCGAACTCGACCGGCTGATCGTTGCGCACGTCCGCAACCGTGATCTCGCGCTCTTTACCGATAAACCGGAATGCGAACCATTTCTGCCGCTGGCCGCGAAACACCGCCAAGCGATGCGGCGGGCCGTCATAGGGCGGAAAATCGTAGGTCATCCAGTCCGGCGTCTCGCCCAGATATTCCACACTGGTCACGCCGGTCTCTTCGAAAAGCTCGCGCTGCGCGGCCGGGCGTGCGTCTTCGTTTGGATCGATGCCGCCCTGCGGCATCTGCCATTCGAGCCCCGGATAGATCACCTCCGGTCCGTCGTCCTGGAAACGGCGCGCGATCAGCACGTGGCCGTTCGCGTTGAACAGCGCGATGCCGACATTCGGGCGGTAGGGTTTGGTCATTTCGCCAGATGCGCGAAGGCATCGACCACGCGCTGATATACCGCGCGCTTGAACGGGATCACCAGGTCGGGAAGGTTGCGCATCGGCTCCCAGCGCCACTCGATGAATTCCGGCTTGTGGCCCCCGGCCGGTGTCGCGATGTCGATCTCGCTGTCCTCGCCGCTGAAGCGCAGCGCGTACCACTTCTGCGTCTGCCCGCGATAGCGGCCTTTCCAGGCCTGCTTGGCGACGTCGGGCGGCAGATCGTAATCGAGCCAGTCCGGCACTTCGGCGAGCTTCTTGACCGAGCGGATGTTGGTCTCCTCGTGCAATTCGCGCAGTGCCGCCGGCCACGGATCCTCGCCCTTGTCGATGCCGCCCTGCGGCATCTGCCACACATGCGTGAGGTCGACATGCTCGGGCCCCTCGGTGCGGCGGCCGATGAAGACGAGGCCGTCGCGGTTGAGGACCATCACGCCGACACAGGGGCGATAGGGAAGGGATTCGTGCTTGGGCATTCGCTCACCTGTCATCCCGGCCAAGCGACGCGGATGCGTCGCGCGAGCCGGGATCCATAGTCACTAGCGTCGGAGATTACGGAAAGACAGAGGGGTTATGGGTCCCGGGTCTCCCGCCGCCGAAGCGGCGTCGGTTGCCCGGGATGACAGCGTGAGCTAACTGCTCGTCTTCGCGCGGTTCGCCACCGCGCTGACCGGCACCAGCGTCAGCCCGCGCGCTTCCGCGCTGCGTGCCCAGTTCGCGATACGGTCGATCGTCACTGGGAGTGCACTCGCCGAGGCGATTGCGACGCCGCGGCTGCGCGCGGTCGCCTCGAGCCGCGTCAGCGCGTTGTCGATGTCGTTTGCCGTCGGCACCGCGTCGAGCACCGCATCGGCGCGCGCGAACGTGACGTTCTGGCTGCCCGCCATTTGTCCGGCGACGCTGCGCGGCGAGGAACCGCCGTCGAAATAGATCAACCCGCGCTTGCCGACCTCGCGCAGCACGGGGCTGAGCGCCTGCTCGGTCGCCGTGAAGCGCGCGCCCATCAGGCTGGTGATCCCGACGTATCCCTGAAAGCGGCTCAAGAACCAGTGCAGGCGGTCGATGTTCAACTCGGCCGTGTTGGAGGTGAGCAAGGTCTGCGGTCCTGGATCGTTGTCGGGAAAGTCGAACGGCTCCATGCCGACCTGCAGCAGCACTTCGCGGCCTTCGCCGCGCGCGCGCGCGATCCAACGTTCGAGGTCGGGGCCGTAGGGCGTGAACGCCACGGTGATTTCGGACGGCAGCTTCGCCAGCGCCTCGGTGGTGCTGTTCGCTCCGATGCCGAGCCCCTCGATCACGATCGCGATGCGCGGCGCGTCGGAGCGCGCCGCCTGCGGCTTGGGCGGCTTGGCGTAGACCTCGGAAGGGCGTGCGCCGTCCGGCGCGATCTTCGGAATCTGGCCGTGACGCGAACTCTCGAGAAAGCGCGGATCGATCGACGCGTCCGGCTTTGCTTGGCCTTTCGTACCGGCCTTCTGGCCGTCCTTGGTGCCGGCCGGCCCGACACTGACTTCCTGGCGCTTGCCGGTCGAACCGTCGATGATGGTGACGGTCTGTCCGGGCTTCTCGCCCTCGGCGAGCGCGGATGCGGCGGCATCGGATTTCTTCGTCGACGCAAGCGGCTCGCCGGCTTTGGCGGGTGGCGACGCGCGCGCGTACGCGCTCACCATCGCCATCGGCTCGCCACCATAGGGCTCGTCGACGAACAGGATCCATCCGGCGAGCACGGCGACACAAAGTCCGAGCACGCCCGCGATCGAGCGCGAGACGATCCACATCGGGACGACGAAGCGCTGCTTCTTTTTCTTCTTCTTCTGTCCGAGCGGCTTCGAGAGATCGTCGGTCGACTCTGACGCGTCGGTCGACATGGGCTGGCTCCGGCTGTTGGTGCGCGAAGCCTAACCGCCGAGCGTTAACCGATCGTTTACCGTAATGGGTCGCGCGTCGCGCACGATCCCGAAAGCCTGCCCCGGACTTGATGCGGGCTGGCTACCGGTTTTCGGATCAGGCCATGCGCCAAACAAAGCAGGGCGGCCCAAAGGCCGCCCTGTTGAAGCAGATATCGCGAAAACTTACTGCTGCGTCGGCGCCAGCGCCGCCTTGGCGTTCGGCGGGAACGCCGGGTTGCTCTTGGTGCCGCGCAACAGCGCCAGCGCCTCGTTGAGCGCCTTGTCGTTCTTCGCGTCCGGCGGAATGTAGGACTGCGAGCCGGTCTTCTCCTCGCCTTCCTGGGTCTTCAGGTGACCGCGCAGCGAAGCCTCGCCCTTGGTGTCGGAACGCGCCTTCAGCTCGTCCGGCACATCCTGCAGCACCTCGATCTCCGGAACGATGCCCTTGGCCTGGATCGATTTGCCGGACGGCGTGTAGTAGCGCGCGGTGGTGAGGCGGAGCGCGCCGTTGTTGTTGCCGAGCGGGATGATGGTCTGCACCGAGCCCTTGCCGAACGAGCGCGTGCCGAGGATCGTCGCGCGCTTGTGATCCTGCAGGGCGCCGGCGACGATTTCCGACGCCGACGCGGAGCCGCCGTTGATCAGCACGATGATCGGCTTGTTCTTGGTGAGGTCACCGGCGCGGGCCGAGTAGCGCTGCGTTTCCTCCGCGTTGCGTCCGCGGGTGGAAACGATCTCGCCGCGCTCGAGGAACGCATCCGACACCGAGATCGCCTGATCGAGCAGGCCACCCGGATTGTTGCGCAGGTCGAGCACGTAGCCCTTGAGCTTGTCGTTCTGGATCTGCGCCGTGATGTCGCTGATCGCCTTGCGCAGTCCATCCGAGGTCTGCTCGTTGAACTGGGTGACGCGGATGTAGCCGATGTCGTCGCCTTCGGTGCGCATGCGCACCGAGCGGACGCGGATGACGTCGCGCGTGATCGAGACCTCGATCGGCTTGTCCTGACCCTTGCGCATGATGGTCAGCTTGATCTTGGTGTTCACCGGGCCGCGCATCTTCTCGACCGCCTGGTTCAGGGTCAGACCCTGCACCTGCTCGCCGTCGAGCTGCGTGATCACGTCGTTCGCCATGACGCCGGCTTTCGCGGCGGGCGTCTCGTCGATCGGGGTTACGACCTTGACGAGGCCGTCCTCCATCGTGACTTCGATGCCGAGCCCGCCGAACTCGCCCTTGGTCTGGACCTGCATGTCGCGAAAGTTCTTCGGGTCCATGTAGCTCGAATGCGGATCGAGCCCGTTGAGCATGCCGTTGATCGCCTGCTCGATCAGCTTCGAATCATCCGGCTTCTCGACGTAGTCGGCGCGCACGCGCTCGAACACGTCGCCGAACAAATTGAGCTGGCGGTAGGTGTCCGCGGCAGCGGCTTTCGCGCTCGCCCCCAGCATGACCAGCCGTGGCTGCGTGGCGAGGAGCGTGACCGCCACGCCTGCGGCTGCGCCAAGGAGCACCAGTGAAGTCGCTTTGCGTATCATCCGCGGACCTTTTCGCTATTGGTTAGTGCCCACCAGGGGCTCGGATCGACGGGGGTCCCGTCCTTGCGAAACTCGATATACAAAACCGGCTGGCTCGAACCGGTCGCGATAGCAGCAGCCGACTGTGGCCCGCCCCCCATCACCGCGACAGGCTCACCGGTCAGCACGAACTGGCCTAGATCCACCGAAATCCGTTCCATCCCCGCGAGAAGCACATGGTACCCGCCACCGGCGTTCAGGATCAAGAGTTGTCCGTAGGACCGGAAGGGTCCGGCATACACCACCCATCCGTCGCACGGGGCCGTCACCTGGGCCGAGGCACGGCTTGCAATTGACAGGCCTTTTTCGGTTCCCCCCAAGCCGTCGAGGGCGCCGAATTCGCGAATTCTGATGCCGCCGATCGGCAGCGGCAGCGTGCCCTTGGCCGAGGCGAACGCAACCGCGGGGCTGAGCCGTCCGGGGTCGTTGAGCGCCGCCAGGCTCTGCTTCGGATCGGCCGGCTTCTGGGCTGCGGCTGCCGCCCGGGCCGACGTGGCGATCTCCTGCTCGATCTTGCCGATCAAATCCTTCAAGTTTTCAGCCTGACGGGCCAATTGGATGGCCCTGCCGCGCTCTGATTCGAGCGCCTTCTCGGTGTCGGCCTGTTTACGCTGGCGCTCCTGAACGAGCACGGTCATGCGGGATCTTTCCTGCGAAAGTGCGGCGAGATCACGACCGAGCGTCTCGCGTTCGGACGCTATTTCGCTGCGAACCCTCACAAGTTCGGCAAGATCGGCGACCAGCGTGTCGACCTCGGTTTTCATGTCGGGCAGCACGGCGCCCAGCAAAATGGCGGCGCGCACGGATTGCAGGGCATCTTCCGGGCGTACCAGCAGGGCTGGCGGCGGGTGGCGGCCAAGTCTTTGCAGCGCCGCAAGCACTTCGGCGATGACGGCGCGGCGGCTGCCGAGCGAGCGACGAATCGTGTCCTCGTTGCCGGAGAGCGAATTCAGCCGCTTTTCGGCCGCCCCGATCCGGTCTTCGACGGCGCGGATGCTGGCGGCGGAACTCAAGACCAGCTGATTGAGCTTGCGGCGGTCCTCGCCGATCGCGTCGATCTCGGCCTTGAGTTTGGCGGCCAGGTCGGCCGACCGCTTTTGCTCAGCTTGAACCTTGCCGAGTTCCTCCTCGCGCGCGCCCTTGGCGGCCTCCGGCGCGACAGCGACGCCCGACACTTGGGCGATGGCCGCGAGGTTCGACGCGGCCAACAGCATGGCACCGGCGAGGAGCCGCACGGGGCCTGAGAATCCGCGGAGGGTCATCGCGCCAGCATTCGCCAAGGTCGTTGAGGAATCATTAGCCTTACGGATCGCGGCGCAATTGGGACTTCTACGGGTCCGGACCCGGAGTGGCGTGCCGAGGTCAAATTTCCGTGACAAATCAATCTCGGTGGTAGGGGTGTCCGGAGAGGATCGTGACCGCGCGGTAAATCTGCTCCAGCAGCATGATTCGCACCAGCTGGTGCGGCCAGGTCAGCGCCCCGAACGCGAGGTGCAGATCGGCGTTTTCCGAGAGCGTCGGCGCGAGGCCGTCCGGGCCGCCGATGACGAAGGCTGCATCACGCCCGCCGTCGTTCCAGCCGCGCAGGCGCTTGGCGAAGGAATTGGAGTCGACGGCTTCGCCGCGCGGATCGAGCAGCACGGTCGCGGCGCCCTTGGGGATGATGTTTGCCAGCGCGATCGATTCTTCGAGCATGCGGCGCTGCGCTTCGCGCGCGCGGCTCTCGGCGATCTCGACGATGTCGAGCGAGCGAAGCCCGATGCCGCGCCCGGACTTCGCGGCACGCTCACGATAGCGTTCGCTGAGATCGCTCTCAGCTCCGCGCTTCAGCTTACCGATCGCCGCGACAAGAATGCGCATCCGCGCAATCTAGCACGCAGCGCCAGACCGCGCCGTTCAGCTCGCGCGCTTGCCGCGCAGACTGCCGGGCGCCCACATCTTCTCAAGGTTATAAAACTCACGCACCTCGGGACGGAAGACGTGGACGATCACGTCGCCCGCGTCGATCAGCACCCAGTCGCAATGCGGCATGCCTTCGACGCGAACGTTCTTGCATCCCGCCTTGTTCAGGTTGTCGACGACGCGATCCGCGACCGAACCGACATGACGGTTCGAGCGGCCGGACGTCACCACCATGGTGTCGGCCAGGCTCGATTTGTCGCGGAGATCGATTGTGGTGGTGTCCTCGGCCTTCATGTCATCGAGGCTGGCGAGGACAATGCGAAGGGTTTCCTCAGGGCCAGGACGCGCCTTGGAAACCGGTTCGGGCTTGTAGCGGGCTGCCCGAGAGAGCGCAGTGATGGACAGGGTTTCGGATCCTTTCGGTTCGTCACCCCGGACACCCTGCCCGGGGCCTGACATGAAGGATATGCGTGCTGAGTTAGGAGATTCAACCTGTTTTGCGTTCCGCAACGCTACTTTCCAGGTTTTGCGCGACCTTTATGTGACACTGCTGCCATGACCGACGCCTGGCAGACGCTATCCGGGATCGGTCCGCCGCGCCCGCCATCGCCAGGTCGCGACCCCGGCCCAGATCGCCTCCACGACGCCGAACGGCCATGCGCCCTGCAGAAAGCCATAGACCGAGCCGAGCGCGCAGGCACCGGCGAACGCCAGAATGAACCAGGGGCTGCGGTCTTCCAACGCGTAGAAGATCAGCATGGCGGTGACGGCGAGCAGGCCGAAGGCCGTCAGCGCGTCCATCAAGCCCGTGCCGACTTTCCGCGCAGCGCGCGCAACGCGGTGGAGGACAGCGGCGACTTCAGCCCGTGCAGGAACACCCAGACGGGCGGCCGCCGATAGGCGAGCGAGGTTGCGGCGGTCTCAGGAATGCGGAAGCGCGAAAGCGCCTGTCCGGCGGTTCCGGCGGTGGCGTAAAGGCTCGGGCCGACGCGATCGACCACGGCGATCGGCACGAGGTTCGCGATGCCACGCCATCGCTGCCAGCGATGGAAACTGCGCAAATTGTCGGCGCCCATGATCCAGACGAAGCGCACGCCGGGACAGCGCGCGACCAGCTTCGCCACGGTGTCGTAGGTGTAGCGCGTGCGCATCTGCGCCTCGACGCCGGTGACCTCGATGCGCGGATGGTTGGCGAGTGCCTTTGCGGCGGCGATGCGCTCGGCGAGCGGGCTCAAGCCGCGCGTGTCCTTCAGCGGATTGCCCGGCGTCACCATCCACCAGATGCGGTCGAGATTGAGCCGCCTCATGGCGAGAAGACAGGCGGCGCGGTGCGCGGCGTGCGGCGGATCGAACGTGCCGCCGAACAGGCCGATCTTCAGCCCCGGTGCATGTGGGGGCAGGCGGATCGGACCGGGGTCGGAATTGGCCGCCATCAGGGGCGCGTCTGCCCCGTGCCGCGAATGCGATACTTGAACGTGGTGAGCTGCTCGACGCCGACAGGTCCGCGCGCATGCATGCGACCCGTCGCGATGCCGATCTCGGCGCCGAAGCCGAACTCGCCGCCGTCGGCGAATTGCGTCGAGGCGTTGTGCAGCACGATCGCGCTGTCCACTTCGCTCAAGAACCTGTCAGCCGCTTTCTGATCGGCGGTGACGATCGCGTCGGTGTGGTGCGAGCCGTAGCGCTCGATGTGGGCGATCGCGGCTTCGACGCCGTCGACGACTTTCGCCGCGATGATGCTGTCGAGATATTCGGCCGGCCAGTCTTCTTCCGATGCGGCCTTCGCGCGGCCATCAGCGCGTTGCACGTCGGCATCGCCGCGTACCTCGCAGCCCGCGTCAATCAGCATCGCGACCAGCGGCTGCAAATGCGTCTTCGCCACCGCGCGATCGACCAGCAGCGTCTCGGCGGCGCCACAGACGCCGGTGCGGCGCATCTTGGCGTTCAGCACGATGGTCTTGGCCATCTCCAGATCGGCGGCTCTGTCGACGTAAACATGCACGACGCCTTCGAGATGCGCGAACACTGGCACCCGCGCCTCGGCCTGCACGCGCCCGACCAGGCCCTTGCCGCCGCGCGGCACGATCACGTCGATATTGCCGTCGAGCCCCGCGAGCATCAGGCCGACCGCGGCGCGGTCGCGCGTCGGCACAAGTGAGATTGAATCCTCCGGCAAGTCCGCGGCGCGCGAGCCTTCGACCAGCGCCGCATGGATCGCGCGCGCGGAGCGGAAGCTTTCCGACCCGCCGCGCAGGATCACGGCGTTGCCGGCTTTCAGACACAGCACGGCGGCATCCGCCGTCACGTTCGGGCGGCTTTCATAGATCACGCCGACGACGCCGAGCGGCACGCGCACGCGCTCGATCGTCATGCCGTTCGGGCGCGTCCAGCTTTCCGTGATGGCGCCGACCGGGTCGGCCAACTCGCGCACGATCTCGATACCTGCCGCCATCGCGGCAACGCCGTTGGCGTTGAGCGCGAGGCGATCAAGGAATGCCGCATTGGCGCCGGAGGCCTTCGCCTCGGCGACGTCCTCGGCATTGGCGGCGAGAATTCCGGCCTCGCTGGCACGGATCGATTTCGCCATCGCGCCGAGGGCCGCGTCACGCTGGGCCGCGGGACTGAGCGCGAGCGTGCGCGCCGCCGCCTTCGCGCGGCGGCCGATATCGGCCATCGCGGCATCGATGCCGGTCCCTTCGATTGATTTCAGCGGCGCGGTCATAGCCATCCTCGGGCGGGGTTCCTAGCATGTAGGAACCCGCCCGGCGAGATGCAGGCGGCCGCGCCCGAGGCAGTCTACTCCACGATCACGATGCCGCGCGCGGGCACGAGATCACTCAAAAGCCCGCTCAGATAGGCCTTGATGGTCTCGTCGTTCTGGTCGGAGGTGCGCCAGACCGTGACTTCCGGTTCGAGATGGCCGCTCGGCCCGTGCCAGGCGACGAGATACTCCGAAAGCCAGCCGGCCAGCTTGCCGGCTTCCAGCTTGCCGGCGATCGCCTGATGCATGTCGAGATTCATTGGGGCGTCTCCTGCGGCGCCCCGGCGGGCCGCGCTTGGGTAGTCCGCCGGCTAACGCTCGAAGGCGGTTCCCGTTCCCGCAGTGCAGCACGATCTAATGGCGCGCTAGTAGCAGACGTTTACCAAGCGGATGCGCCAGCCATACGGCGTCCAGACGCGGCGCGGCGCGACACAATCGTCCGCGTAGGCGTAATCGGCGTAGTACGGGTAGGCCGAATAGGCCCCGTAAAGTCCCGCCGCATACGGGCCATACAGGAACGGCGCTCTCAAGCCATAGCCGCGATGGCCCCAGCCGCCGCGGAATCCCGGGCTTACGACCCCGCCGCGAAAGCCTGAGCCCGCGAACCCGCCGCGGAACCCGCCGCCACCGGCGAATCCGCCACCACGGAATCCACCGCCGGGGCGGGCGGACGCTTCGGATACGACGGTCAAAGTCAGAAACGCTGCGGCAGCAACTGCGATGATCGGGCGCAACATGACATACTCCCACGTCGGATGCGTTCTGCATCCCAGTCGCCCTCGCGAGGTATAACACCCGAAAGCGGCGCAGCTTTCCCGAGACCTGCGCAAATTTCTGCGATTGGGAACATGGCTGACATGCGGCGCGCGGGTTGTCATGGCGCGGCGGCGCGCCGATAACGGCGCCGGCCGGTTCCGGCCGCGCCTTCCTCGAAAAATCAGGTCATCGTGTTAGCTCCTCGCCACGAAGCCACCGACACGACCGCGAAGCTGATGCTGGTCGCACTTAGCTTCGCGTGGGGGCTCACCTGGCCGGCGATGCGCATCGCGCTCGATGAAATCCCGCCGTTCAGCATGCGTGTCGTGACGCTCGCGCTCGGCGCGGGTGCGTTGTTCATCGTCGCGAGATTGCAGGGACGCTCCTTCGCGCTCGGCGGGATGAAGAATGCCGCGCATCTCGCCGTCTCCGGCATCCTCAACGTGCTGTCGTTCTCGCTGCTCAGCGTGATCGCGATGATGTTTGCCGCCACCGGGCGCGTCGCGATGCTGTCCTACACGATGCCGATCTGGGCGGCACTGCTCGCGTGGTTCGTGCTCGGCGAACGGTTTACGCGCGCGAGTATCATTGCACTGATCCTGTGTGCCGCCGGGATGGCGATCCTGATCTATCCGCTGATGCACAGCGGTGCGCTCATCGGCTTGCTGATCGCGGTGTTCATCGCGGTGAGCTGGGCGGCCGGCACCGTCTATGTGAAGTGGGCGCGCATCAAGGGCGATCCGATCGCCAACGCGGCGTGGCAGATCTTCGTCGCCTTCGTTGTGGTCGTGTTGTGCCTGCCGTTCGCTGAAGGGACGCTGCAACTCACACAGGCGCATGCGCTCGCGGTGTTCGCCATGATCTTCGCCGGGCTGGTCGGCTCGGGACTCGCATACTTCCTGTGGTTCGGGATCATCGGTCGGATACCGGCGATGACGGCCTCGCTCGGCGTGCTGAGCGCGCCGGTGATCGGTGTGGTCTCCACGGCCGTGTTGCTTGGCGAGATTCCGACCGTTGCCGATATCATCGGCTACGTGCTGATCTTCGCCGCCTCGGTGTGCGTGCTGTTGCCGTCGCGCAGTTAGTTGCCCTTCTTCACCTCGTCCCGAAGCGGCGAGAGGTGAAGAAGGAGAGATTAGAGAAAACTCTGCGGGTCGACGTCGACGTCGAGCTTCAAATCGCCCTTGCGTTTCGGCGCGGCGGACATCCACGCGCGCAGATAGCTCGACAGATCGAAGCCGCGCGCCGATTTCACCATCAGGCGATAGCGATGCCGCCCGCGGATCAGCGCGAGCGGCGCCTCGGCCGGACCGAGCACGCGCACGTCCTCGCTCCGCGGTGCGGCTGCCGCAAGCTTGCGTGCGAAGCCTTCTGTCCCGTGCTTGTCGGCGCCGGTGACGAGCAGGCTGGCGAGCCGCCCGAACGGCGGGTAGGCGGTGCGCTCGCGCAGCGCGATCTCGGAATCGTAGAACGCCGCGCGGTCCTGCGCGATCAGCGCCTTCATCACCGGGTGCTCCGGTTGGTGCGTTTGCAGATAGCCGGTGCCGTAGCCTTCCTCACGGCCGGCGCGGCCGATGACCTGATGCAACAGCTGGAATGTGCGCTCCGAGGCGCGCGGATCGCCCGAGCCGAGGCCCAGATCCGCATCGACCACGCCGACCAGATTGAGCCGCGGGAAGTGATGCCCCTTGGCGACGAGCTGCGTGCCGATGACGATGTCGACGCGGCCTTGTTCGATCTCGCGGAATTCCTCGCGCATGCGCTCGATCGAGGCGATCAGATCGCTCGAGAGCACCAGCACCCGCTGCTCGGGGAACAGCTGCGCGACTTCTTCCTCCAGCCGCTCGACGCCGGGGCCGCAGGCAACGAACGAGTCCGCCGCCTTGCATTTCGGACACGCGGACGGCGGCGGCGTGGTGAAGCCGCAATGGTGACAGACGAGCTGGCGCTTGAAGCGATGATCGACCAGCCATGCGTCGCAGTTCGGACAGTTGAGGCGGAAGCCGCAGGCGCGGCAAAGCGTGAGCGGCGCATAGCCGCGGCGATTGAGAAAAAACAGCGCCTGCTCGCCGCGCTCCAGCGCGGTTTTGACCGCGCCGGCGAGCCGCGGCGCGATGAAGCGCCCGCGCGGCGGGCCTTCGCGCTTCAAATCGATCGCCTCGATGGCGGGCTCGTGCTGGCCGCCGAAGCGCTCGGCGAGCGCGAGCCGGCGGTAGCGCCCGCGCCGCGCGTTGACGACGGTCTCCACCGAGGGCGTCGCCGAGGAGAGCACGATCGGGATGTCGACGATACGCGCGCGCACCACCGCCATGTCGCGCGCGTGATAGTGCACGCCGTCTTCCTGCTTGTAGACCGCGTCGTGCTCTTCATCGACCACGATCAGTCCGAGATCCGCGTAGGGGAGAAACAGCGCCGAGCGCGCGCCGACCACGACGTTCACCTCGCCGGCCGCGACCGCCGCCCAGGTGCGCGCGCGCTTGCGCGGGCCAAGCTCGGAATGCCATTCGGCCGGGCGCACGCCGAAGCGCTGCGCGAAGCGATCGAGGAACTGTCCGGTGAGCGCGATCTCGGGCAGCAGGACCAGCGCCTGGCGGCCCTTGCGGACGGTCTCGGCGATCGCTTCGAAGTAGACTTCGGTTTTACCCGAGCCGGTGACTCCGTCGAGCAGGTCGACCGCGAAGCCGCCCTGGCGCACCGCGCCGCGCAGGATGTCGGCGGCCATGCGCTGCGGCCCCGTGAGCTCGGGCTCGCGATAATCCGGGTCGGGCTGGCGCGCGACCGGCTCGGGCGGCAGCGCGACCGCTTCCAGCGTGCCCTCGTCGACGAGGCCGTCGATGACACCGACCGAGACGCCGGCATCCTTCGCGGCCTCAGGCTTGGTGCGCAGCAAACCGTCTTCCAGCGCGGCGAGCACGCGGCGGCGCGCCGGCGTCAGGCGCTGCGGCGGAGGGCCGGCCAGCCGCACCCCGACGCGTTCGCGCTCCGGGCCGAGCTCGCCCATGCGCAAGGCCATGCGCAACACCATGCCGCGCGGGGAAAGCGTGTAGTTCGCCACCCACTCGACGAAGCGGCGCAGCTCTTCGTTCAGCGGCGGATAGTCGAGCTTCGCGGCGACATCTTTCAGCCGGTTATGCAGCCCAGCCTGCACCGCGACGTTATCCGCCCAGACCACGCCAAGCGCCTCGCGGGGCCCGAGCGGCACCGCCACGATATCGCCGACGGAGAGGCCGAGTTCGTCCGGCGCGCGGTACGAATAGGCGTGATCGAGCGCGACCGGCACAAGAACGTCGACAATGCGTGCCATGTTGCGACTCAAGCGGCTTTAAGGAAGGCTGAAGGAAGCGAGGGGATTATAGCGGGGCTGTCAAGCGCGGCCCTCATCCTGAGGCGACCGGGAGATATGATGTCGTCGGCAGAAGACAACACGCTGCAATTCGCCTCCGCCGACCTGGCGGCGGAAGTCGTGCGCTGGCTGTCGCATCTTTCTGCCGAACGGCGCATGTCGCCGAAGACGGTCGAAGCCTATGAACGCGACGTGCGCCAGTTCCTCGGGTTCCTCACCGAACATGCGGGCGAACTGGTCACGCTCAAGTCGCTCGCCGCCATCGAACCCCGCGACGTGCGCGCCTTCATGGCGTCACGGCGCGCGGGCGGCATCGGCTCGCGGTCGCTGATGCGCTCGCTCGCGGGCGCGCGCTCGTTCGCGCGCTTTCTCGAGCGCAACGGCAAGGGCAAGGTCGGCGCGCTGTCCGCGGTGCGCGCGCCGAAAGTACCGAAGACTTTGCCGAAGCCGATTAGTATCGATGCGGCGAAACAACTGACCGATACCGACCTGCGTGCCGGCGAGGAACGCGAGCCGTGGGTCCTGGCGCGTGACGCCGCCGTGCTCGCGCTGCTCTATGGCTCCGGCCTGCGCATCTCCGAAGCGCTTGGCCTCACCCGCGAAGCGGTGCCGGCGCCCGGCAAGGGTGACGCCATCACCGTCACCGGCAAGGGCAACAAGACGCGCATGGTGCCGGTGCTGCCGCGCGTGCTCGAGCTGATCGCCGAATACGTTTCGCTATGCCCGTACGATCTGCCGGACACCAAGCCGATCTTCCTCGGCGCCAAAGGCGGCCCGTTGTCGCCGCGCATCGTGCAGCTCACCATGGCGCGGCTGCGCGGCGCGCTCGGCCTTGCCGAGACCGCGACGCCGCACGCGCTACGCCATTCGTTCGCCACGCACCTGCTCGCGCGCGGCGGCGACCTTCGCGCGATCCAGGAACTGCTCGGTCACGCCTCGCTTTCCACCACGCAGATTTATACCGCCGTCGACACGGAACAATTGCTGTCGGTGTACCGGAGCGCCCACCCGCGCGCGTAGTGATGCCTATTCGCGCAATCTGCCGACAAATCGGGCTTGCGTGTCCGCACTCGGGTGCTAGCGTTTCGCTGCGGGCGACAGAGCATCTGCCCGGCCCTCACCAGCCGCGCGACCTCCAGGGAAAGCCCGGGCCAACGGTCCGGGCTTTTTCGTGTGACGGCGCCACGACGGTTTGCACAGCCCCCTTGCGGCGCGGGGGGAGTTTGGCTCAACGTCCCGGCATCGACCAACCTGGGGGACGACAATGGCTGGGCCGCACGAAAATCTCGAGCATGCCGAGCACGCGCAGCATGCGGCGCACGAAGGCGGCAGGGACAACAAGAAGATCGCGCTGGTCATCTCGGTGCTGGCGCTCTTCCTTGCGTTCTCCGAGACCTTCGGCAAGGCCTCTCAGACGGAGGCCCTGAACCTTCAAATCGAAGCCTCGAATCTGTGGAACTTCATGCAGGCGAAGACCATTCGCCGCACGTTCACGCTGGTGCAAAGCGAGGCCGCCAAGATCGAAGCCGCAACCACGCCTGACGAGGCGCGCAAGGCCGCGCTAGCCAGGCAGATCGGCGAGTGGGAAAAGACCGCAGCGCGTTATCGCTCGGAGCCGGAGGCCGGCAACGGCAAGGGCGAGGGAACGGTGGAGCTGATGCGGCGCGCGCTGGAGAAAGAGAAGCAACGCGATCTTCAGTTCAACAAGTACCACAATTTCGAATTTGCCTCGGCGGCCTTCCAGATCGGAATCGTGCTGTGTTCGGCCGCCGTGATCACCGGCATCGTCGCGCTCGCATGGGCGGCAATCGGCATCGGGCTGATCGGGGTTCTGTTCACCACGACGGGATTCGTGCTGCCGACCTTCCCGCACGATGTCGCGCATTTCTTCGAGGCCATGTTCTCGAAGGGCGGGCATCACTAGGGTCGTGCTTCCTTTCGTTTGAGCATGGTCTTTTCGGAAAACCGGTATCCACTTTTCCGGACCATGCTCTAACGCGCGCTACTCCGCCGGTTGTGTTTGAACGCGGCGGCGGATCCGCGCGATGCGGCGGAAGAAGCGCCCCGAGCGGCCAGGCTTCATCAGCCAGAACAGTTTGCGCATGCGACGCTTGATCGATGCCTTGAGCGGGTCGACCAGCGCACGCGCCTTCGCGAGCAATACCAGGATGTGCTCGTAGAACCAGCGGAACCAGTTGAGCTGCAGCAGCTTCGGCCGCGTCAGCTCGAAGATGAAGGCCGTCACGCCCATGCTGACGACCTTCGCGAGTGCCAGCACGACAAAAGCGCCGAGCCATGAGCCGTGCGCCAGCATCCACAGGCCGAGCAGCTTCAAGGGAAACAGCAGCACGACCGGGATGAGAAAGACCAGCAGGGTCGGGTAGGGCGGCAGGTGCTCGATCGCGGCGGCGAGCCGCGCCTTCAGCCGGTCCCAGCGGACCAGGCCGACCACCCACGCGACCAGCGGACGCAAATGCTCCCACAGCCACGCCTCGAACAGGAAGACGAGCGCGAGCAGGATCAGCAGCGGTTTGAAAACGCGGCGCATCGGGCAAGTCTAGCACAACTTGTCATCCCGGCCGACGCGAAGCGGAGAGCCGGGACCCATCGATGCGCGTCGCGCGCTGGTGAATGGGGTCCCGGATCAGCCCATAGCGCGTCGCATACGCGCGTAAACGCGCTTATGGGCTGTCCGGGATGACATCTGCGCTACATATGGATCGCGCGCTTGGCGACCGCGAGTGCGGCCTCTTTCACCGCCTCCGACAGGGTCGGATGCGGATGGCAGGTGCGCGCAATGTCCTCGGCCGAGCCGCCAAACTCCATCGCGATGGTCGCCTCGGTGATCATCGTGCCGGCGTCGGCGCCGACGATGTGCACGCCGAGCACGCGATCGGTCTTGGCGTCGGAGAGGATTTTCACGAAGCCGTCGGTGGTGTGGTTCACCTTGGCGCGGCCGTTCGCCGTGAAGGGGAATTTCCCCGCGTTGTAGGTGATGCCAGCCGCTTTCAGCTCTTCCTCGGTCTTGCCGACGGAAGCGACCTCCGGGAACGTGTAGATCACGTTCGGGATGGCGTCGTAGTTCACGTGGCCGGCCTGTCCGGCGAGGATCTCGGCGACCGCGACGCCTTCGTCCTCGGCCTTGTGCGCGAGCATTGGCCCGGCGATCACATCGCCGATCGCATAGACCCCGGCCACGTTGGTGGCGAAGTGAGCGTCGGTGACGATGCGGCCGCGCTCCATCGCGACGCCGAGCTCGGCTAATCCCAAGCCGTCCGTGTACGGCACGCGGCCGATCGCGACCAGCGCGACGTCGGCCTCGATGGTTTCCGCCGTGCCGCCCGCCGCCGGCTCGACGCTGGCTTTCAGCGTTTTGCCCGACGTGTCGATCGCGGTGACCTTGGACGACAGTTTGAAGGTCATGCCCTGTTTCTGCAGGATGCGCTGGAACTGCTTGCCGACCTCGGCATCCATGCCCGGCAGAATGCGGTCGAGGAATTCCACCACCGTCACTTCGCTGCCGAGGCGGCGCCACACCGAGCCGAGCTCGAGCCCGATCACGCCGGCGCCGACCACCAGCAGTTTCGCCGGGACCTTGTCGAGCGTAAGTGCACCGGTGGATGAGACGATGCGCTTCTCGTCGATCTCGATGCCCTTCAGCCGCGCGACGTCCGAGCCGGTGGCGATCACGATGTTTTTCGTTTCGACGGTCTGCGTCTTGCCGTCGGCGCCGGTCACTTCGATCTTGCCGGGCGCCGTGATTTTGCCGTGACCGATGAAGGCATCGATCTTGTTCTTCTTGAACAGGAACGCCACGCCCTTGACGTTGCCGTCGACGCCCTCGTCCTTGAAGGTCTGCATCGCGGCGAGATCGAGCTTCGGCGCCGACACCTTGATGCCCATTTTCTCGAAATCGTGGCCGGCTTCCTCGAACAGATGCGAGGCATGCAGCAGCGCCTTCGAGGGAATGCAACCGACGTTGAGGCAGGTGCCGCCGAAAGTGGTGTCCTTCTCGACCACGGCGACTTTCAGGCCTAGCTGCGCCGCGCGGATCGCGCAGACGTAACCGCCGGGGCCGGTGCCGATGACAGTGAGGTCGTAAGTCATGTGACTACCTTAGACGTCGACGCAAAAAGCGAAGGCTCTCGCTCAGAACGACGTAGGACACGTAGATAAACGCACCAACAAGCCCGACGAGCGATACAAAGCGTCGGAGCCCAATGCCAGTCGAGCAGCTCGTCCGGGGCTGCCTGAGCGGGAGCGCTTGCGAGAACAAGGATAATCGCGGGGTAGAGCTTCATCTTAGAGGTCGAGCACCAGCCGCGCGGAATCTTCCAAAGATTCCTTCACCCGCACCAGGAACGTCACCGCCTCGCGCCCATCGACGATGCGATGGTCGTAGGAGAGCGCGAGATACATCATCGGTCGCACCTCGACCTTGCCGGCGACCACCATCGGCCGCTCCTGGATCTTGTGCATCCCCAGAATTCCGGACTGCGGCGCGTTGAGGATCGGCGTCGACATCAGCGAGCCGTAGACGCCGCCATTCGAGATCGTGAACGTGCCGCCCTGCATCTCCTCGATCTTGAGCTGCCCGTCGCGCGCGCGGCGGCCGGCGGCAGCGATCTCCTTCTCGACCTCGGCGAGCAACTTGTGATCGCAGTCACGGATCACCGGCACCACGAGGCCTTTCTCGGTCCCGACCGCGACGCCGATGTGGTAGTAGTTCTTGTAGATGAGATCGGTGCCGTCGATCTCGGCGTTGACGGCAGGGATTTCCTTCAGCGCCTGCACGCAGGCGCGCACGAAGAAGCCCATGAAGCCCAGCTTCACGCCGTGGCGTTTCTCGAACAGCTCCTTGTAGGAATTGCGCAAGCCCATCACGTGGCTCATGTCGACCTCGTTGAAGGTCGTGAGCATCGCGGCGGTGTTCTGCGCGTCCTTCAGGCGGCGCGCGATGGTCTGGCGCAGCCGCGTCATCTTCACGCGTTCTTCGCGCGCGGCATCGTCCGCGGGGGAGGGCGCGCGCACGTGCACGGCGGCCGCCGGCTGCGCGACCGGCGTCGGCGCGGCTGCGGCGCGCTCGATCGCCGCCATCATGTCGCCTTTGGTAACGCGGCCGTCCTTGCCCGAGCCTTCGACCTTGGCCGGGTCCATGCCGGTCTCTGACGCCATCTTGCGCACCGAAGGCGCGAGCGGTGCGTCACTCGCGGCGACCTTCGGCGGAGCGGCTGCAGGAGCAGGCGCTGGCTTGGCGGCAGGTCTGGTCTCAGCGGCGGGCGCGGCAGCCTTGGGGGCGGCCTTCGCAGGCGCGCCACCTTCCTTGATCTGGCCGAGCAGTGCGCCGACCGCGACGGTGTCGCCATCCTTCGCGGCGATCTCGCTCAGCGTGCCGGCGGCAGGTGCCGGGACCTCGATCGTCACCTTGTCGGTCTCGAGCTCGACCAGCGGCTCGTCCACCGCAACGGCATCGCCCGGCTGCTTGAACCATTTCCCGATCGTCGCCTCGGTGACGGACTCGCCCAAAGTGGGGACGCGGATTTCGGTCATGTGCTGATCCTGCCTGTTCGGTCTCTTTCGCCGTCATCCTGAGGTGGCGACCGAAGGTCGCCCTCGAAGGATGGCACCATCACCCTTCGAGGCCCGCTTCGCGGGCGCCTCAGGGTGACGGCCGGTTCTTAACCCAGCGCCTCTTCCAACAGTGCCTTCAACTGCTGCTGATGCTTCGACATCAGCCCGGTCGCGGTCGCCGCCATCGCGGGACGTCCGGCATAGCGCGGGCGGCGGTTCTTGGCGCCGATCTGGTTGAGCACCCACTCGATGAAGGTGTCGACGAAGAACCACGCGCCCATGTTGCGCGGCTCCTCCTGGCACCAGACGATCTCGGCCTGCTTGAAGCGGGAGAGCTCGGTCATCAGGGCCTTGGTGGGGAACGGATAGAGCTGCTCGACGCGCAGCAGATAGATGTCGTCCAGCCCGCGCTTCTCGCGCTCTTCCAACAGGTCGAAATAGACCTTGCCGGAGCACAGGATCACGCGGCGGATCTTGTCGTCCGCCACCAGCTTGATCTTCTCGTCCTTGCTGGTCTGCGCGTCGTCCCACAGCAGGCGATGGAACGTGGAGTCCGGCCCCAGCTCGTCGAGCCGCGACACCGCGCGCTTGTGGCGCAGCAGGCTTTTCGGCGTCATCAGGATCAGAGGCTTCCTGATCTCGCGCTTCAACTGGCGGCGCAGGATGTGAAAATAGTTCGCCGGCGTCGTGCAGTTGGCAACCTGCATGTTGTCTTCGGCGCACATCTGCAGAAAGCGCTCGAGCCGCGCGGAGGAATGTTCGGGGCCCTGGCCCTCGTAGCCGTGCGGCAGCAGGCACACGAGGCCCGACATGCGCAGCCACTTGCGCTCGCCCGACGAGATGAACTGGTCGAACACGACCTGCGCGCCGTTGGCGAAGTCGCCGAACTGCGCTTCCCACATGGTGAGCGCGTTCGGTTCGGACAACGTGTAGCCGTACTCGTAGCCGAGCACGGCCTCTTCCGAGAGCATCGAGTTGAGGACTTCGTATTTGCCCTGCTTCTCGGCAAGATGATTGAACGAGGTGTAGCGCGCCTCGCTCTCCTGATCGATCAGCACCGAGTGGCGCTGCGAGAATGTGCCGCGCTCGCTGTCCTGCCCCGACAGGCGCACGCGGTGTCCGTCGAGCAGCAGTGCGCAGCAGGCGAGCGCCTCGCCGGTCGACCAGTCGATGCCCTCGCCGGTCTCGATCGCCTTGCGGCGGTTGTCGAGGAAGCGCTGGATGGTGCGGTGGACGTGGAAGCCCTGCGGCACCGTGGTGATCTTCTTGCCGATGTCTTTCAGCGTCTCGATCGCGACGCCGGTATTGCCTCGGCGCGGATCGTCGATGTCGTCGGCATGTTTGAATTTGGCCCAGTGCCCGTCGAGCCAGTCGGCCTTGTTCGGCTTGTAGCCGGTGCCGGCCTCGTATTCGGCCTCGAGGCGCGAGCGCCAGTCCGCCTTCATCTTCTCGACTTCGCCCTCGGTCACGACACCTTCGGCGATCAGTTTCCTAGAGTAGATTTCCGTGATGGATTCATGCGCGCGGATCGCCTTGTACATCAGCGGCTGGGTGAAAGCCGGCTCGTCGCCTTCGTTGTGGCCGTAGCGGCGATAGCAGAACATGTCGATCACGACCGGCTTCTGGAATTTCTGCCGGTACTCGGTCGCGACCTTCGCGGCGTAGACGACCGCTTCCGGGTCGTCGCCGTTCACGTGGAAGATGGGCGCTTCGATCATCTTCGCCACGTCGGACGGATAGGGCGAGGAGCGCGAATAGCGCGGATAGGTCGTGAATCCGATCTGGTTGTTCACGATGACGTGCATCGAGCCGCCGGTGCGGTAGCCTTTCAGCGCCGAGAGGCCGAAGCATTCGGCCACCACGCCCTGTCCGGCGAAGGCCGCATCGCCATGGATCAGCAGCGGCATCACCATGGTGCGGTCTTCCGGCGTCGCACCGTGCTGGTCCTGCTTGGCGCGCACCTTCCCGAGGACCACGGGGTTGACGATTTCGAGGTGCGAGGGGTTCGCGGTGAGCGAGAGATGCACCTTGTTGCCGTCGAACTCGCGGTCCGAGGAGGCGCCGAGGTGATACTTCACGTCGCCCGAACCTTCGACGTCATCGGGCGCGGCCGAGCCGCCCTTGAATTCGTGGAATATTGCGCGATGCGGCTTGCCCATGACCTGGGTGAGCACGTTCAGCCGTCCGCGATGCGGCATGCCGAGCACGATCTCCTTCACGCCCTCGTTGCCGCCGCGCTTGATGATCTGTTCGAGCGCCGGGATCAGCGCCTCGCCGCCGTCGAGACCGAAGCGCTTGGTGCCGGTGAACTTGGTGTCGCAGAATTTCTCGAAACCTTCCGACTCGATCAGCTTGTTGAGGATCGCGCGCTTGCCCTCGCGCGTGAAGGTGATCTCCTTGTCGGCGCCCTCGATGCGTTCCTGGATCCAGCTCTTCTGGTCGGCGTTCGAGATGTGCATGAACTCGACGCCGAGCGTCTGGCAATAGGTGCGCTGACAGATCGAGACGATCTCGCGCATTGTGCCGAATTCGAGCCCGAGCACCTTGTCGAGGAAAATCTTGCGGTCGAGGTCGGCCTCGCCGAATCCGTACGAGCGCGGATCGAGCTCCTCGTCGTCCTTGCGCGGCTCCAATCCGAGCGGATCGAGATTGGCGTGGAAGTGGCCGCGGATGCGATAGGCGCGGATCAGCATCAGCGCGCGCACCGAGTCGCGCGTCGCCTGCTGCACATCGGTCGGGGACAATTCGACGCCGGCGCCTTGCGCCTTGGCGCGCACCTTGTCGCCGATCTTCTTCTCGGCCTCGGCCCATTGCCCGTCGAGCGCCGAGAGTGTGTCGGTGCGATCGATGACCTGCGGCTTTGTCCACGAGGCGCCGCGCGCGCTCTTCGTGACGTCGGCACCGTTGTCTTTCAGGCTGCCGAAGAAGTCGCGCCATTCGGCATCGACCGAGTTCGGGTCGGCCTCGAACCGGGCGTAGAGGTCTTCGATGTAGGCGGCGTTGCCGCCGTAGAGAAAGGAAGAAAGCGCGAAAGCCGCGTTGGCGTCCTGGCGAGACATTTGCCGCATCCCAAGGTTCGGAGGCGTTGCACCCCCGCAAACAGGCCTCGATCGGCCCCGAATCTGCCCGGTCCCCGGCGGGCGGTCGCCTTGTAGCCTATTTAGGCGGCGGATGTGGCAATTGAAAGAATAAGAAGTGAATTACGATTTCAATATTTCATTGTGCCCTCGACCGTAAAGCAAAAGGCCCCGGCGATGCCGGGGCCTTTCGAGGACTGAGGAAAGCGTGGATCAGTAGCGGCCGCCGCCGAAATTGAAGCGATAGACCAGCTCGCTGCGGATCGTCTGAACGTCCTTGCGGGAGTCCTCGAAGCCGACCAGCCCGCCGGGAAGCGCGCCGACGACGCCAATTCCGGTGATCGCCGGCCGCTCCGCACTGTAGCTCGCGTAGCGATATTCGGTCTTCCAGAACAGGCCCGGGAGGAAGTCGAGGCCGTACTCGTAGCCGGAGCTGAGGAACCAGCCCTTATAGGTCTGCGAGGCCATGGCGAAGGCGCTCGGGGCGTTGTTCAGAAGGTGGGAGAAGGCCACGCCATCGAAGCGCGCTTCGGTGTAACCGCCGCCGACGTAGGCAAGCAGCGCCGGGACCACGAGGTAACCAACGCGGCCACCGGCGGCCCACGCACTCTTCATCTTCTCTTCGCCGTAGACGCCGAGGCCGCCCAAGCCGATGAGACCGGTCGGCTGCAGGTTGCCCTTGAGGCCGCTGAAGTCGTAATCGGCGAA
>Ga0207691_10001528_pt1 | contig 23015 bp, 19 predicted proteins | sample KBSM13metaG_FD_184327 | JGI IMG/M metagenome (GOLD analysis project Ga0207691, IMG submission 184327) | Miscanthus rhizosphere microbial communities from Kellogg Biological Station, Michigan, USA - KBS M1-3 metaG (SPAdes) (version 2) | ecosystem: Host-associated > Plants > Roots > Rhizosphere >... | reverse complement strand
CCGCACGATCGATTTGGGACAGTTGGCGGCGATCTCCAGCCGCATCGCGCGCAGGTAGCCGCGGCCGACCAGTTCGTCGCGCAGCGCCAGGGCGAGGTTCTCGACCTCCTCCTCGTCGACGATGAGTTCGGAGTTGCGGGTGACCCGGAACTGGTACGCCCCCTTGACCTGCATGCCGGGGAACAGTTCGTCGACGAACGCCGACAGCACCTCCGACAGGAACACGAAATCGTGCTCGCCGCCGGAAACGTTCCGCGGCAGCTGGATGATGCGCGGCAGCGATCGCGGAGCGCGCACGACGGCGAGGTGGGCGGCGCGGCCGAAGGCGTCGCGGCCATGCAGCACCACGACGATGTTGAGCGATTTGTTGAGGATCTTCGGGAACGGATGCGCCGGATCCAGGCCGAGCGGGGAAAGCACCGGCATGATCTCGTCGCGGAAGTATCCCCGCAGCCAGCGCGCCTGGCGCGCGGTCCACGCTTCGCGTGCCAGGACGCGCACGCCGGCATCGTTGAGCGCCGGACGCAGCACCGTGTTCCAGCAGCGGTACTGTCCGTCGACCAGTTCGGCCGCTCGATCATGGATGCGGTTGAGCACCGTCGACGGCGACATGCCGTCGGCGCCGACCGGGACGCCGAAATCCTGCGCGTGGCGCACGGTGGCGGCGCGGATCTCGAAGAACTCGTCGAGGTTGGTGCAGGAAATGCACAGGTAACGCAGGCGCTCGAGCAGCGGCACGCCGGGATCCTGTGCCTGCGCCAGCACGCGGAAGTTGAAATCCAGCTGCGACAGCTCGCGGTTGAAATACAGGGACGGATCGCGCAACGGATCGGGACCGTCGTTGCGCGCACGCGGTGCGGACCGTCGGGATGCGGGCTTGCGCGGGGCGGTGCTCATCGGCGGCATTGTAGGAGCACGGAAGGCAGGAGCAGGTCGATGATCGGTGCCGCATCAGGGGTCGGCGCCACCCCGATCATCCCGGCAGGTCGTGGCCTGCATCGCGCGCATTCACCCGGTCGGGGCCGAAATGACACGCGAAACAGCTGCCGCGTCCGACTTCGCTCTCGATCTCCAGCACCGCCTGGTGCAGGTTGAGTACGTGCTTGACGATCGACAGCCCCAGGCCCGTACCGCCGCTCTCGCGCGAGCGGCTGGTCGATATCCGGTAGAAGCGTTCGGTGATGCGCGGCAGGTGCGCCGCAGGAATGCCGTAACCGCTGTCCCGTACCGACAGGATCGCGCCCCCGGCAGCATCGCGTTCGAAGCGGATGTCGATGCGTCCTCCGGCCGGTGTATAGCGCACGGCGTTGCTGACCAGGTTGGAAAACGCGCTGTGCAGTTCTTTCTGCGAGCCCCACAGATCCACCTGTGCGACGTCTTCGATTTCGATCGTGTGGCGGTTCTGGCTCAGGGCCAGTGCTTCGTTGCGTAATGCGGCGAGCATCGCGTGCATCCGGACGCTCTCGTCGGCCAGCACGTCTTTCGACTCCAGCCGCGACAGCGTCAGCAGGTCTTCGACGAGTTGTGTCATGCGGCTCGACTGGCGCTGCATTTCCGCGAGCATCGGCGCCCACGCTGGTTGCTCGGCCGGATCCAGCATCTCCAGGTACCCATGCACGACCGTGAGCGGCGTGCGCAGTTCGTGCGAGACGTTGGCGACGAAGTCGCGACGCATCTGTTCAAGGCGCACCAGCTTGGTGACGTCGCGCGCGACCAGCAGCCAAAGTTCGTCGGAGTAGGGGATCAGCCGCAGGCTCAGGCGCACGTCCTGCTCTGCCGGCGATGCAACGTCCGTCAACGGTTCGGCGTGCCGTCCCGAAGACAACCAGTGCGCGATGGGCAACGGTTGCAGTTGTTCGCCCAGGGGCTGGTCGATATCGCGCGGCGCATGCAGGCCGAGCAGACGCGTGGAAGCGGCGTTGAACCAGAGGATGCGCTGGCTGTTGCGATCCACCACCACCACCGCATCGGGCAGCGCCATTGCGGCGGCACGATAGGCACGCAGGATGTCGAGCATGCGCCGGTGGCGAGCGCGCATCTCGCCCTGGTTGCGCCGGAGCAGGCGGTCGAGCTGTTCCCATGCACCTTCTCCGCGCGGCGCGTCGATGCGTTGGCGGGTGTCGAGCCGATGCAGCACGGAACGCAGCTTCCACGCCTGCCAGCCCAGTGCGATCACCGCGGCGGTCGCGAGCGCCTGCCAGGGCATCCCGGCCAGCGCACCAGCGATCGTCGCGGCCGCGAGGAAAGTGGCGGTGCGCAAGGCCTGGCCCAACGATGCCCTGTCGTCATGCGCCGCCATCAGGGCGCCTACAGCGCCGTCGAGAAACGGTAGCCCGTGCCGCGCACGGTCTGCACCATCGCCTCCATGCCGCCGGGTTCGAGCGTCTTGCGCAGGCGGCGGATGTGCACGTCCACCGTGCGCTCTTCGACATATACGCTGCCGCCCCAGACGTGGTCGAGCAGTTGCGCGCGACTGTAGACGCGTTCGGGATGGGTCATGAAGAAATGCAACAGCCGGTACTCGGTCGGCCCGATCGCGATCGGCGTGTCGTGGCCATCGACGTCGGCGAAGACGCGGTGGGCAGTGCCGTCGATCCGAAGCCCGCCGACAGCCACGCTGCCATCGGCGTCGTCCTCCTGCGAGCGGCGCATCACCGCACGGATGCGCGCGAGCAGTTCGCGGGCCGAAAACGGCTTGACGACGTAATCGTCGACGCCGGCGTCCAGTCCGCCGACGCGGTCGTTTTCCTCGCCGCGCGCGGTGAGCATGATGATCGGGATCTCGCGGGTCGGCGCCTCGCGGCGCCAGCGCCGCGCGAGCTCCAGGCCGCTGGTGCCGGGCAGCATCCAGTCGAGCAGGATGAGGTCGGGGATGCGGTCGGCGATCGATGCCTGGGCCTCGCGGGCGTCTCCGGCCTGCGCGGGTTCGAATTCGGCCTTGCGCAGCGCGAACGCCACCATCTCGCGGATCGCGGGCTCGTCGTCGACGATCAGGATGCGTTTCTGCATGGATGTCAGGAACCGGGCTGCGAGGTCATGGCCGAGTTGGGGCCATTAAACGACGGTTTCGTGACTTTCTGATGACATCTGTCGGCCGATTCAAGGCCGGCCCAGGTCCTCGTCGCGAACGCCCTGCCGCTGCAGTTCGAGCACCGTCGGCGTGATCGCCGCGATGCGGGCGTCGATCCGGCTGCGCGCGTAGTAGTCGACGTCGCTGCGCTTCTTGAGCGTATTGAGCTGGACCAGCGCCTGCTCCGGGCGGCCGTTGAGGTACGCGGCCTCGGCGTAGGCCTCGCCCGCGCGCACCGGGTCGCCCGCGATTTCGCTGCTGCGCGCGAACGTCTGCTGGAACACCGGGTCATCCGAGCCGCTGGCCAGCAGGGGTCGCAACACGGCCTGCGCACGCTTGCCGGCGGCCGGGGTGTTGCGCTCGTCGAGGATGCCGGCGTAGGTCAGCGCCACGGCACGGCTGTTCGGCATGCGGTCGATCAGCGCTTCGAACCGCGTATCGGCACTGGCCACCGCTCCCGAGCGGGCTTCCGCCTGGGCCAGGGCGAGCGTGATCCAGGGATCCCCCGGATGTGCGTCGAGCAGCGGCGACAGTTCCTGTACGGCGACGGCCGGTTTGCCGTCGAGCAGCCGGGCAAGCGCCAGGCCGTAGCGCTGCGCGTCGGTCAGCGGCTTGTTGCGGCGCATCTGCTCGTATTCGCGCACGGCGGCCTGTGGCGTGTCGGCGCTGAGCACGCGCAGGCGCTCGCGCGCCCACGGGAACTGGCCGCTGTCGCCATGCATCGCCGCACTGCTGATCCGCAGCGAAGAGGGCAGCAACGGGTTGTCGGTGCCTCCACCCGTGGGAACGAATGCATTGCTGGAGCGCGCGAGCTGCTCGGCGCGCTCCCGCGCTTCGCTGATGCGCATGGTCGTGACCGGATGCGTCTGCAGGTAATCGGGGGTGCGTTCCCGCTCCCCACCCTGGTTCGTGCGCACAACCAGCTGCAGCTTCTCGAAGAAGTCCGCCATCGCCTTCGGGTCATAACCGCTGCGCGCGAGGGTGCGGATGCCGATGCGATCGGCCTCGGCTTCGTTGCCGCGGGTGTAGTCGATCTGGCGCTGCGCCATCAGTCCCTGTGCGGAAATCATCGCCGCCATCGCGCCGTTCTGCGCCGAGCTGCTGTTGGACGCCTGCGACACGGCGATCGCACCGAGCATCGCCAGCAGGATCGGGATGCTGTCCTTCTGCGCACGCTCCACCGCTCGCAATACGTGCGACTGGGTGACGTGTGCGATTTCGTGGGACAGCACCGCAGCGACCTCGTCCTCGCGATCGGCCGCCAGGATCAGGCCGGCGTTGACCGCGACGTAACCACCGAGCGTAGCGAACGCATTGATCTGGCGCTCCCTGAGCAGGAAGAGCGTGAACTGCTGGTCCGGCTTGTCGCTGGCCGCGCCGAGCCGTTCACCAAGCGACTGCAGCCATTCGCCCAGTTGCGGGTCGTCCAGCGTATAGCCGTAGTAGCGCAGCTGGCTCAGGGTCATTTCCCCGTATTCCTTCTGCTGCGCGGGACCGAGTACTTCACCGGCCGAGGAGCCGATGTCGGGAAGCGAATGGTCCTGGGCGAAGGCGCGCGGATCGTCCAGCAGCATTCCTGCGAGGACGAGGCTCGACGCGGCGGCAAGCAGGGCGATACGCATGCGGTTTCCCGAAGGGATGAGACGGCGGACGATGATCTGGCAGCAGGATGACGGCCGCCGCCAGCTTGGGCGTGAACCGGGTGTTAATCCAGCGGAGGGCGTGAGCCAGGCGCCGCCGGATGGCGCGGACTGGAAAAGCGTCGTCTACGACCGCATATTCGACCGTTCCCGCGCCGCCGAGTTTCCCGGAGTTCCGCTTGAGCCAGCCCGCCGCCGAAGCTTCACCGCCGATCACCGTCTACACGTCTGCGATGTGCGGTTACTGCGTGGCTGCCAAGAACTTCCTGAAAAGCAGGGGCCTGCAGTGGAACGAGATCCGGATCGACCTGGATCCCGCCGAGCGCGAGCGGATGATGGCGCGTGCGCGCCGGACCAGCGTGCCGCAGATCTTCATCGGGGAGACGCACGTCGGGGGCTACGACGACATGATGGCGCTGCATCGCGCGGGCAAGTTCGAGGCGCTGCTGTCGGGAGGCGCCGAATGAACGGCGGGCATGAGGGCGACGACGACCGCGTCCGCCAGTTCACCGAATTCCGGCAGCGGATGAACGAGCGCATCCTCGCCGAGCCCAACCAGGTGGTGCGGCGCTTTTTCGCGCTCGATACCCAGACCTACCAGCCCGGCGCGCTGGACGTGAAGACAAAGGAGTTGCTGGGCCTGGTCGCCTCCCTTGTATTGCGCTGCGACGACTGCATCAGCTACCACGTCGCCCAGTGCAAGGAAGCCGGGGCGAGCCGCGACGAGTTGTTCGAGACCTTTTCGGTCGGACTAGTCGTGGGGGGCAGCATCGTGATCCCGCACCTGCGCCGTGCGGTCGACTTCCTCGACCGGCTGGAGCGCGGCGACGCGGCGCCACACTCCGCCCACGATCACGGCTGAGCGCATTCGCGTTGGTCATTGCCGCCCCGGGCGGAATGACGGGCAAAGGAATTTCCCCGGATACGTCATAATGACCGGCTTTCGGCGCTGGCTTCGCGCGCCTCCAGCTGGAAACTTTCCATGACCCAAACGATCACTGTGATCCGTGGCGACGGCATCGGCCCGGAAATCATGGACGCCACGTTGCACGTGCTCGACGCGATGGACCTCGGCCTGCAGTACGAGTTCGCCGACGCCGGCCTGGTGGCGCTCGAAAAGCACGGCGAACTGCTACCGGCCGCTACCATGGACTCGATCCGGCGCACGCGCGTCGCGCTGAAGAGCCCGTTGACGACGCCGGTCGGGGAGGGCTTTTCGTCGATCAACGTGGAACTGCGCAAGCGCTTTGACTTGTACGCCAACGTGCGGCCGGCGAAATCGTTTCCGAATACCAAGTCGCGCTTCCCGAGCGGCGTCGACCTGATCACGGTCCGCGAGAACACTGAAGGCGCGTACATCGGCGAAGGCCAGTCGCTGTCGGAAGACGGCGAGACCGCGCTGCTCACGCAGAAGGTCACACGCCGCGGCTCGGACCGGATCGTGCGCTACGCATTCGAGCTGGCGCGCAAGACCGGCCGCAAGAAGGTCACCGTCGTCCACAAGGCCAACATCCTGAAATCGACGTCGGGCCTGTTCCTGAAGGTGGCGCGCGAAGTCGCCGCGCAGTATCCCGACATCGAATGCAATGAACTGATCGTCGACAACTGCTGCATGCAGCTGGTGATGCGCCCGGAACAGTTCGACATCATCGTGACGACGAACCTGTTCGGCGACATTATTTCCGACCTGTGTGCAGGCCTGGTCGGCGGCCTGGGCTTGGCGCCGGGCGCGAACATTGGCACCGACGCCGCGATCTTCGAGGCGGTGCATGGTACGGCGCCGGACATCGCGGGCCAGGGCAAGGCCAACCCGTGCGCACTGCTGCTGGGAGCCGCGCAGATGCTCGACCACATCGGCCAGCCGGAACGGGCGACGGCGTTGCGCAAAGCGATCGTCGCCACGCTGGAGGCGAAGGATTCGCTCACGCCGGACCTCGGCGGCAGCGGCAACACGATGTCGTTCGCCAAGGCGATCGCCGCGCGGCTGTAGCGGGCCCCGGCCCGGCGTCAGCTCGACATCAAGAGAAGGGCGCCTGTTGGCGCCCTTTTTCTATCCGGTGGTTGCGAAGGTCAGTTGCGCGACTGCAGCTTCGACAACAGGCGCAGGATTTCCAGGTACAGCCACACCGCGCCGCGTGACCGTCGGCCGACGGAAGTATCCGCCGCGCCGCCGCGCGCAACGAACGGTCAGTTGCGTGACTGAAGCTTGGACAGCAGCCTTAGGATTTCGAGATACAGCCACACCAAAGTGACCAGCAGCCCGAACGCCGCATACCACTCCATGTATTTCGGCGCGCCCTGCTGGACGCCCTGTTCGATCATGTCGAAGTCGAGCACGAGGTTGAGCGCGGCAATCACGACCACGAAACCCGAAAACGCGATGCCGACCCAGCCGCTGTCGTGGATGAATGGCATCGAGTGGCCGAAGAATCCCATCACGATGTTGACCAGGTACAGGATGGCGATGCCGCCAGTCGCGGCGACTACGCCGAGCTTGAAGTTCTCGGTGGCGCGGACCAGCCCGCTGCGGTAGGCCAGCAGCAATGCGGCCAGGACGCCGAAGGTCAGTCCCACGGCCTGGATCACCAGCCCCGGAAAGCGTTGTTCGAAGACCGCCGAGATTGCGCCGATGAACAATCCTTCGAGCGCGGCATATAGCGGGGCCGTGACCGGCGCCCAGGTCTTCTTGAAGATCGTCGCCATCGCCACGCCAAAGCCGCCCAGGGCGCCGACCAGCACGTAGGGTTGCAGGTTGGCCGCGCCGCCGGAGGCGAAGAACAGGTTCCAGGTGTACATCGCCCCGACCAGCGTCAGGATCAGCAGGAACGCCGTGCGATTGACGGTGCCGTTGAGGGTCATCGCGCCCGCGCCCGTCGTCGTCACTACGCCGGTGCCGGAGTCCAGGAACGTAGAAGCCTTCAATGCAGGGTTACCGCTACGCATCTTGTCGTCTGCCGGAGTGGTTGTGTTCGGAGCATATCGTGGCGAGCCGCGCCGCGCGCCGCTGCCGGCTTCCTGGATACGCGTATGGTGCGAAAGGGGGGACTCGAACCCCCACGCCTTGCGGCACTGGTACCTAAAACCAGGGCGTCTACCAATTCCGCCACTTTCGCTTGGGGGGCATTGTGCCACCCAGGGCAAACGGCTCGCAGGCCAGCGCCCTTGGCGCGGGCGGGCGACGCAGGCAGCCATTACCAGCCTCGTGAGGCACCCTTGAAAGGAAAACGCCCGGCGGTGAGCCGGGCGTTTCGGGACTGGTGGGCCGTCAAGGATTCGAACCTTGGACCTATTGATTAAGAGTCAACTGCTCTACCAACTGAGCTAACGGCCCGTTCCAAAATGATACCGCAGTGGCGTGTAGCGCGACAATCGCACGCCTGAAGCGCGCCAACGATCGGGATTGAAATCGATCGCTCCCGCGAATAGCCACGAATTCAAGTGGGGTGGAAGACGGGATTTGAACCCGCGACCCCCGGAATCACAATCCGGTGCTCTAACCAGCTGAGCTACATCCACCACAGAACATTGCTTAACCCCTCGGGTTCGGCGCCAACAGCAAACGCCTGCCCTTGAACTTCCCAGCGCGCGACGGCGCGCCTGGATCCACCGGCGTCCGCAGGAGACCGCCTGCGTGGCGCGCCCGGCAGGAATCGAACCTGCAACCACCGGCTTAGAAGGCCGGTGCTCTATCCGGTTGAGCTACGGGCGCCCGACCGGATTGTCGCATCGGCGGCTGCGCCATGCCGCTCGCAGCCGGATGGTCGGGGTAGAGGGATTCGAACCCCCGACATCCTGCTCCCAAAGCAGGCGCGCTACCAGACTGCGCTATACCCCGCCGGCTCATCTTGACCCATTCCGCGCACGCACGAGGTGGCGAAAGGCCGGCTATTGTCGGGAGCCGCTCCGACGGTGTCAAACCAAACTGCCTGCCCGCACGGAGCGTGCGCGCACGCACGGTCGCGCCGCCGGCGCGCCGCCGGACGACGACTTCAACTGGCTTCCGGCCCCGCGATCCGCCAAACTATCGCGTTCCGCCGACTGGTCCGGGCGCGCGCTTGCGCGCCAACCGGATGGCCCGACAATTTCTTCAACAGTGCTGTGGCCGGTGCCGCAGTGGCAGGAGTGGGTATGCCAGCTTCAGATACGCAGGTTTCAGTCGAGTCCGTGGGCAACCTCGAGCGTCGGATGACGTTGACGCTTCCGGCCGAGCGCCTGGAGACCCAGGTCGGCAGTCGCCTGCGTGAAATGGCCCGCACGGCGCGGATCAAGGGGTTCCGCCCCGGCAAGGTGCCGACCAAGGTCGTCGAACAGCGCTATGGCCAGCAGGTGCGGGCCGAAGTCCTGGACGGCATGCTTCGCGAGGGTTTCGACAGCGCGATCCGCGAGAATTCCTTGCGAATTGCCGGCAACCCGCAGATCGAGGCCTCGGACGCCGCCAGCGAAGGCGACCTGGCCTACGTGGCCACGTTCGAGGTGATGCCCGATTTCGGCGACATCGACGTCGAAAAACTGCAGGTCGTCCGCCATACGGCCGAAATCACCGACGCCGACATCGACAGGATGATCGAGAACCTGCGCCTGCAGCGGCGCAGCTGGACCGCGGTGACACGGCCGGCGCAGCAGGGCGACGCCGTCGACGTGGAAACGTGGTCGCAGGTCGGCGACGAGCGCCTGCCGGCCGAAGGCACCGAAAAGGGTGTCGCGGTGATCGGCACGGGCGCGATGCTGGCGGAGATCGAATCGGCGCTGGTCGGCATGACCGCGGGAGAGGAGAAGACCGTGGAGGTCACGTTCCCGGCGGAATGGCGCGTCCCCCAACTGGCCGGCAAGTCCGTGCAGGTGCACCTGAAGGCCGAGCAGGTCTCCGAGCCGGTGCTGCCCGAAGTGGATGCGGCATTCATTCGCAGCTTTGGCGTCAAGGCCGGCGAGCCGGAGCAATTCCGCAGTGAGATCCGCAGCAACCTGGAGCGCGAGCTCAAGGGAGCGCTGATGGGTCGCCTGCGCCGAGAGGTCGGCGAGCAACTGATTGCCGCGTACTCGCACGTGGAAATGCCGCCCCGCCTGGTCGAGAACGAAGCACGGCAGATGGCCGCCCAGGCCTTCGAGCAGGCCCGTCGGCAGGGCGCGCAAGGCGACATTCCGGCCAATGCACACGAACCGTTCATGGACGCCGCCCGCAAGCGCGTGCTCGTCGGGATGCTGGTCGGCGAACTCGCGCGCCGCAACGACATGAAGCTGGATCCCAAGCGCCTCAACGAAACCCTGCGGCTGATCGCGTCCACCTACGAAGAACCCAAGCAGGTCATTGACTTGTACCGCAACGATCCCCAGTTGATGTCCAACCTGCAATCGCGGGTGATGGAAGAGCAGGTGATCGACTGGATCGCCGAGCGCGCCCAGCACACCGAGCAGGCCCTATCCTTCCAGGAGGCGATCGGCCAGCCGGCCTGATCCCTCCAGGTTCGATCGTCGCCATCCAGAGAACGCCATGACCAACGAAATCAAAGCCCTGAACCTCGTGCCGATGGTGGTCGAACAGACCAGCCGTGGCGAGCGCGCGTACGACATCTATTCGCGCCTGTTGAAGGAGCGGGTGATCTTCCTGGTTGGCGGCATCGATGACCATGTCGCCAACGTGATCGTCGCCCAGATGCTGTTCCTCGAGGCCGAAAACCCCGAGAAGGACATCAGCCTGTACATCAATTCGCCCGGCGGCATCGTCACCGCCGGCATGGCGATCTACGACACGATGCAATTCATCAAGCCCGACGTGAGCACGATCTGCGTCGGCCAGGCGGCGAGCATGGGCGCATTGCTGCTGGCGTCCGGCGCCAAGGGCAAGCGTTATGCGTTGCCGAACTCGCGAGTGATGATCCACCAGCCGCTGGGCGGCTTCCAGGGACAGGCGACGGATATCGACATCCATGCGCGTGAGATCTTGTCGATGCGCCAGCGCCTGAACGAAATCCTCTCCAAGCACACCGGCCAGGCGTTGGACACGATCGCGCGCGACACCGAACGCGACAACTTCAAGAGCGCCGAAGCGGCACGCGAATACGGACTCGTCGACTCGGTGCTGGAGCGTCGTCCGGAAGATTCGATCCAGCCGGCCTGAGTGTTCGCCGGGGCGCCATTGGCGCCCTATTTCCGAAGATCCAGATCCGTACAGAGGCCCGGGGACAATCCGGGCCCCTGATGCTATTCTCGGGCCGAGCACCCAGTGGGTGGGCGGCTGCAACAGGTAACGGGGAATGACCGAAGACCGTCAGGGCCGATCCGGCGACAGCAACAAGATTCTCTATTGCTCGTTCTGCGGGAAAAGCCAGCATGAAGTCCGCAAGCTGATCGCGGGCCCCAGCGTATTCATCTGCGATGAATGCGTGGAACTGTGCAACGACATCATCCGCGAGGAGCTCGAGGAAAAGGCGCAGTCCGCGCGCAGCTCGCTGCCCAAGCCGCGCGAGATCCTCGACGTGCTGGACCAGTACGTGATCGGCCAGGCGCGCGCCAAGCGCACGCTCGCGGTCGCCGTGTACAACCATTACAAGCGCATCGAAAGTCGTCAGAAGAACGACGACGTCGAACTGGCGAAATCCAACATCCTGCTGGTCGGGCCGACCGGCTCGGGCAAGACGTTGCTGGCCGAGACTTTGGCGCGGCTGCTCAATGTTCCCTTCACGATGGCCGATGCGACGACGCTGACCGAAGCCGGTTACGTCGGCGAGGACGTCGAGAACATCATCCAGAAGCTGCTCCAGAAGTGCGACTACGATGTGGAGAAGGCGCAGCAGGGCATCGTCTACATCGATGAGATCGACAAGATCTCACGCAAGAGCGAGAACCCCTCGATCACCCGCGACGTTTCGGGCGAAGGCGTGCAGCAGGCATTGCTCAAGCTGATCGAGGGCACCGTCGCCAGCGTGCCGCCTCAGGGTGGCCGCAAGCATCCGCAACAGGAATTCCTGCAGGTCGACACCCGCAACATCCTGTTCATCGTCGGCGGCGCGTTCTCCGGGCTCGACAAGATCATCCAGCAGCGCAGCACCGACGCCAGCGGCATCGGTTTCGGCGCCAAGCTCAAGAGTTCCGAACGCAAGATGGAAGTCGGCAAGGTGCTGGCCGAAGTCGAACCCGAGGACCTGATCAAGTTCGGCCTGATCCCCGAGTTCGTCGGCCGCCTGCCGGTGGTCGCGACCCTGGAGGAGCTCGACGAGGGCGCCCTGGTCAAGATACTGACCGAGCCGAAAAACGCGATCAGCAAGCAGTTCCGCAAGCTCTTTGAAATGGAAGGCGTGGAGCTGGAGTTCCGTCAGGACGCGCTGGCCGCGATCGCCCGCAAGGCGCTCAAGCGCAAGACCGGCGCGCGCGGACTGCGGACGATCGTCGAGTCTGTCCTGCTCGACACGATGTACGACCTGCCGTCGCTTGAAAACGTCAGCAAGGTGGTCGTCGACGAATCGGTGATCGAGCACAAGTCCGATCCGTACCTGATCTACCAGACGCCCGTCGTGCCCAAGGCCGCCAGCGGCGAATGACCCCCGGGCGCCCGCGCGGGCGCCAAGCTGACCCGGGGTCGCGTCACAGATTCGCTCAAGCCGCGCCGCCCCCTTCCGGGGCGGTGCGTCGCTTGTATGCTCTTCACGCCATCCCCATGTTCCTGTCTGGCGCGAACCTGACTCCGCGGCAATGCATCCGTCTTTACTTTCAGGAGGCTATCGTCCGGGGCATCCAATCACGCCAATCGCTCACCGCTGCCGTCGCCGACAACCGGAGATTCCATGACCGACCATCCTGAAACCCTGACCCTGCCTGTGCTCCCACTGCGCGATGTGGTCGTGTTTCCGCACATGGTGATCCCGCTGTTCGTCGGGCGCGACAAGTCGATCCGCGCGCTGGAACTGGCGATGGAATCGGACAAGCGCATCCTGCTGGTGGCCCAGAAGTCGGCCGAGACCGACGACCCCGCGGCGGCCGACCTGTACGAGATCGGCACGCTGGCGCAGGTGCTGCAGTTGCTCAAGCTGCCGGACGGCACGATCAAGGTGCTGGTCGAGGGCACCGAGCGCGTGCGGGTGGACCGCGTCAGCGAGCGTGACGGCACGCTGCGCGGACATGCGGTTGTCGTGCCCTCGACCGAAACGCGGGAGCCGCGCGAGATCGAGGCGACGGCCCGCTCCCTGATGACGCTGTTCGAGCAGTACGTCAAGACCAATCGCAAGCTGCCCCCGGAGTTGCTGCAGACGCTGGCGGGCATCGACGAGCCGAGCCGGCTTGCCGACACCATCTCCGCTCACCTCGGCGTGCGCCTGGCCGACAAGCAGCGCCTGCTGGACACGATCGACACTGGTGAGCGGCTCGAGCTGCTGGTCGGCTTCGTCGACGGCGAGATCGACGTGCAGCAGATGGAAAAGCGCATCCGCGGCCGCGTGAAGTCGCAGATGGAGAAAAGCCAGCGCGAGTACTACCTCAACGAGCAGATGAAGGCGATCCAGAAGGAACTGGGCGACATCGACGAGACGCCGAACGACCTCGATGAAATCGCGCGGAAGATCGCCGAAGCCGGGATGCCGAAGCCCGTCGAGGCCAAGGCCAGGAACGAGCTGAACAAACTCAAGCAGATGTCGCCGATGTCGGCCGAGGCCGCAGTCGTGCGCAATTACCTCGACTGGCTGCTTGGCGTCCCGTGGAAGAAGCGCACCAAGATCCGCAAGGACCTGAAGGCGGCGCAGGATGTCCTCGATGCCGACCACTACGGCCTGGAGCGGGTGAAGGAGCGCATTCTCGAATACCTCGCCGTGCAGTCGCGCGTGCAGAAGATGAAGGGCGCGATCCTGTGCCTGGTCGGGCCTCCGGGCGTGGGCAAGACGTCGCTCGGCCAGTCGATCGCGAAGGCGACCAACCGCAAGTTCGTTCGCCTGTCGCTGGGCGGCGTGCGCGACGAAGCCGAGATCCGTGGGCATCGCCGCACGTACGTCGGTTCGATGCCGGGCCGCATCGTGCAGAACCTCAACAAGGCCGGCACGAAGAATCCGTTGTTCATGCTGGACGAGATCGACAAGATGTCGATGGACTTCCGTGGCGATCCCTCGTCGGCGCTGCTTGAGGTGCTCGATCCGGAGCAGAACAGCACGTTCAACGATCACTACCTGGAAGTCGACCTCGACCTGTCGGAAGTGATGTTCGTGGCGACGTCCAACTCGCTGCACATCCCTGGTCCGCTGCTCGACCGCATGGAGGTCATCCGCATCCCCGGCTACACCGAGGACGAGAAGATCAACATCGCCATGCGCTACCTGCTACCCAAGCAACTCAAGGCGAATGGTCTTCGCGAGGGCGAACTGAAGGTCGCCGAATCGGCAGTGCAGGGCATCGTGCGCTACTACACGCGCGAGTCCGGCGTGCGCAACCTCGAGCGGGAGATCGCACGCATCTGCCGCAAGGTCGTCAAGGAGATCGCCTTGGCCGGCCCGAAAGCCAAGGGCGGCAAGATCGTCAACGTGACGGCGAAGAACCTCGACAAGTACCTGGGCGTGCAGCGCTTCGATTACGGACGCGCGGAAGTCGAGAACGAGGTCGGACTCGTCACGGGACTGGCGTGGACGGAAGTCGGCGGCGACCTATTGCAGATCGAATCCACGCTGGTACCCGGCAAGGGACAGCTGATCCTCACGGGACAACTCGGCGACGTCATGAAGGAATCCGCGTCGGCGGCGCTTTCGGTCGTGCGAGCGCGGACCGAACGGTTGGGCATCGACTTGGATTTCCTGGCGCGCCAGGACGTGCACTTGCACGTACCTGAAGGGGCGACGCCCAAGGATGGCCCAAGCGCAGGCATCGCAATGGCCACTGCACTGGTTTCGACCCTGACCCGCATTCCGGTGCGTGCCGACGTCGCGATGACGGGTGAGATTACGTTGCGAGGCAAGGTACTTGCGATCGGCGGGCTGAAGGAAAAGCTGCTCGCGGCGATGCGTGGCGGGATCCGCACCGTGATCATCCCGGAGGAAAACCGCAAGGATCTCGTCGACATCCCTAAGTCGGTCACCCAGCAGATGAAGATCGTGCCGGTGCGCTGGATCGACGAGGTACTCGATCTTGCGCTGGAACGTCCGATTTCGCCGCGGCCACCTGCGCCCGCGGTCCCGGAAGCGGCGCTTGAGGCAGAGAAGGCATTGTCGCAGCCGGACGTCACGCACTGACCGGCGAGGCTCCTGGAAACCGCTGGAACCCGCGCCGTTGCTCGGTTTCCGTGTTGCGTGGCCAAAATGCGACTGGTATAACGAATCAACTGCGACGCGCCTTCGGGCGTGTCGCAGCAACTCGACCGGGGACAATCTGCGCGATATGCCGCAATGCGGACCCGAACCTCGAACCCATTGGAATCAAGCAGCGAAGCCTCGCTTCGCTCAGGAGTAAGCAATGAACAAAGCCGAATTCGTCGATGCCGTCGCAGACGCCGCCGAACTGTCCAAGGCGGACGCCGCGCGTGCCGTCGATGCCATGGTCGGCGCCATCACCAAGGCGCTGAAGAAGGGCGACAGCGTGACCCTCGTGGGTTTCGGAACGTTCGACGTGCGCAAGCGTGGCGCGCGCACCGGCCGCAACCCGCGCACCGGCGAAGAGATCAAGATCGCGGCGTCGATGAATCCGGCGTTCAAGCCGGGCAAGGCGTTGAAGGACGCGGTCAACTGACCGATCGGCAATGCTCCAGGAAAAGCCCGGCACCGCCGGGCTTTTTTTTTGCGGCATTGCCGCCATGGCAACGCCAATTCGGCTGCGGTGCAGGGCCGCATCCGTGCCCGTTGCGGTATTCTGGAGTTGCTAGCTGTAGCCAGTGCAAGTCAGCGGGCAAATTCCGCGCGCGCCGGCGCGTTGGAGTCTGTCGCATGCGGGTACTGTCGCGGCGGGGTGCTTAGCTCAGTGGTAGAGCGTCTCCTTTACACGGAGAGGGTCGGGGGTTCGAAACCCTCAGCACCCACCAATGCAAGGTGGTTGTTTCGCTTCATGGGAGCGCGGTCCCGCCCGCGGCGGCGGCGCAGTCATGCTCGCTCAGGAGGTTCCTGGCTGCGCGGCTCGAAGCCCTCAGCCCCCACCAATTGCAGACTCAGCCTTTGTATTGCGTCGTCCGCGGCGGCGGCACAGTCATGGTCGCCCATGAGGTTTCTGGCGGCGCGATACGATTTTGCGCGTCGCGGTTGCGACGACAGCCGTCGCTCTGTATCATGCCCGGCTCCGCGGAGTGGTAGTTCAGTCGGTTAGAATGCTGGCCTGTCACGCCGGAGGTCGCGGGTTCGAGTCCCGTCCACTCCGCCAGAGTTACAGAAGGACGCCCACGTGGCGTCCTTCTTTTTTTCAGCCCACCGGCCGCCATTCCACGGCCGCCGCGCCTGCGGCTCGGCGGCGCGCTAAACTGCGCGGCTTCGCCCCATCGCAAGCCACTCATGCTGCAGACCCTACGCGACAAGACCTCCGGCTGGATCGCCGGCACCATTCTTGCGCTGCTGACGATTCCGTTCGCCTTCTTCGGCATGGAGCAGTACCTGTTCCAGCGCAACGACACGTTCGCGGCCAAGATCGAGGCCCCGCCCAAGTGGTGGTCCGATGCGCCCGCCGTGTGGCCGGTGACGATGTTGTGGCAGCGCGACGAGATCAAGGCCGATGAGTTCCGAACCGCCTTCGAGCGCGCACGCCAGCAGCAGCGGCAGCAACAGGGCGAGCAGTTCGACCCGCGCGCGTTCGAGTCCGTCGACAACAAGCGTAAGGTGCTCGATGCCCTGGTTGACCAGCGCATCCTGCAACTGACCGCCGATCGTGATGGCATCGCCGTCGGCGACGCGCTGGTGCGTGAGACGATCCAAGGCATTCCGGCGTTCCAGGTCGATGGAAAATTCGATCCGCAGCGTTACCAGTTGGCGCTGGCTTCGCAGGTCCCCGCCAGGACGCCGCGCCAGTTCGAGGACGACGTCCGCAAGGCACTCAAGCAGGGCCTGATCCCGACCGAAGTCTCCGAGTCGGCATTCGCCACACCGCACGAACTCGATCGCATGCTCAAGCTCCTGGGCGAGAAGCGCGACGTCAGCTACGCGATCCTGCCGCCGCCCGCGCCGGACACCGCCCCGATCACCGCGACGGAAATCCAGCGCTGGTACGACAGCCATCCCACCGACTACCGCGCGCCGGAAACGGTCACCTTGGAATACGTCGACATCGACGGCAAGGCGCTGCCGTCGCCGGCGCAGGCCGACGAGGCGACGTTGCGCCAGCGCTACGACCAGGAGAAGAACCGGTTCGTCGAGCCTGAGCAGCGCCTGGCCTCGCACATCCTCATCAAGGTCGATGCAAACGCGAGTCCGGGGGCGCAGAAGGCCGCCCAGGACAAGGCGGCAAAGCTCGCGGAGCAGGCGAAGCAGCCCGGCGCCGACTTCGCCGCACTGGCGCGCGCCAATTCCGACGACACCGGTTCAAAGGCGGGGGGCGGGGATCTCGGCTGGGTCGCCAAGGGCGTGATGGTCAAGCCCTTCGAGGACGCGCTTTTCGACATGCAGGCGGGGCAGGTCAGCGGACCGGTGAAATCGGAGTTCGGCTGGCACGTCATCCAGCTGCGCGAGGTCAAGGCCGGCCAGCAGGTGCCGTTCGAAGAAGCCCGGGAGCAACTGGCACGCGAGCAGGCCGATTCCGATCGCGACCACGCCTTCAACGACATCACCGGCAAGCTCGTCGACCAGGTCAACAAGAATCCGACCTCGCTCGCGCCGGCCGCGCGCCTGGTCAACCTGCCGGTGCAGCATTCCGCACCGTTCGCGCGCGGACAGGGGTCGGGGGTGCTCGCCAATCCGGCGGTGCAACGCGTCGCGTTCTCCGAGTCGATGGTCGAGGATGGCACCGTCAGCGATCCGATCGACGTTGGTGACGCGCACAGCGTGCTGATCCGGGTCGCCGAACATACGCAGGCGCACCAGATGCCGCTGACGGACGTCAGCCAGCGCGTGGTTGCCGCCATCCGCGGCGATCGCGCCGCCAAGGCCGCCGGCGCTGCAGCGGACAGGATCGTCGCAGCCGTCAATCGTGGCGGCACCCTCAAGGACGTCGCCGGCGCGCAGCAGGTGCCGGTGATCGACATGGCGGCGATCCCGCGCGGCACCTCGATGCCTGACGCAGCGGTGGCCGAGGCCATGTTCCGCACGCCATCGCCTGCTGCTGGCAAGGCGTCAGCCGGAAAGGCCGCGCTGGCCGACGGCCGCGTCGTGGTCTTTGCCGTGAGCAAGGTCATCCCGGGAAATCCGGCCGAGGCGACCGCCGAGCAGAAACTGGGCCTGCAGCAACAGCTGGCTCAGATGGCCGGTGGGGTCGATGTCGACGGCCTGGTCTCGGCGCTGCGCAAGCGGATCCGCATCACCGTCGCCGAAGACCGGTTGTAGGTCGGGGCGCTGCAAAAATAAAGCCCGGCGATTGCCGGGCTTTTTTGTTCCGCAACGCCCGTCGTCACTCGTTGTGGATACCGGTCATGCCGAGGATGTTGTAGCCGGCATCGACATAGGTGATTTCGCCGGTGACGCCGGCAGCGAGGTCCGAGCACAGGAACGCGGCGACGTTGCCGACGTCTTCGATGGTCACCGTGCGGCGAAGCGGCGCGTTCTCCTCGACGTGGCCGAGGATCTTGCGGAACCCGGCGATGCCGGCGGCGGCGAGCGTCTTGATCGGCCCGGCCGAGACCGCGTTGACGCGGGTGCCTTCCGGCCCGAGGTTGTCGGCCAGGTAGCGTACCGTCGCCTCCAGGCTGGCCTTGGCCACGCCCATGACGTTGTAACCAGCCAGCGCGCGTTCGGAACCCAGGTAGGTAAGCGTCACGATGCTGCCGTTGCGGCCGCGCATCAGCGGACGCGCCGCCTGTGCCAGTGCCGCCAGCGAATACGACGAGATGTCGTGGGCGATCGCGAAGTTCTCGCGCGTCAGGCCATCCAGGAACTGGCCTGCGATCGCCTCGCGCGGTGCGTACGCGATCGCATGCACCAGGATGTCGAAGCCGTCTCCCCAACGCTGGCCGAGCTGCTCGAAGCAGCTTGCGATCTGCGCATCCTCGGCGACGTCCAGTGGCAGCACGATGTCGCTGCCGTAGTCCGCCGCCGCCTTCTCGACGCGGGTCTTGAGCTTTTCGGTCTGGTACGTGAAGGCGAGTTCGGCGCCTTCGCGGTGCATCGCCTCGGCGATGCCGCTGGCGATCGAACGCTCGCTGGCGATGCCGGTGATAAGGGCGCGCTTGCCTTGGAGGAAACCCATGTCATGTCCGCCGTGCAGGAAACAGTCCGCTAGTGTGCCCGCGACGCGGCGCGCGGGCTACTCGCCGTATCCCTCATCGGTCGCCGCGTCGAGCCTGAGCACCATGCCCGGGCGCAGCACGCTTCGGGATTTGAGCGCGTTGCGCGAAAGCAGGTCGGCGACCTGGAGTTTGTAGTGGCGTGCGATCGTCCACAGCGATTCGCCGCGGCCGACAACATGGGTGCGAACGGATGGGTTCGGCTGGCTGGCGTCCGCGGTTGCTTCCGGTTGCGCCGGCGCGCTCGCCATTGGCGCAGCGTTCGACCCGGACGCAATCGCGTCGCCGACGCCCGGCGCGAGGACTTGCAGCGGCTGGTTCGATTGCGCAATGCGGCCATTGGAAAAGGCCGGATTCAGCCGGCGGACGACGGCAGGGTCTTCACCGGTGGCGGCCGACCAGGCGTCCAGGTGGGTTGCGCCCGCGGGCAGCGTCATCGCCTGCAGCACCGGCACCGGGCGATCGAGCGCCTGCAGCCACGTGTCGCGGTCGTCAGCCTGGTCGAGCACGCATGAGAGCGCATGCAACTTGCGCACGTAGGCCTGGCTGATGCCGGACATGCTGGTGAGTTTTTCCGGATCGGCGTTGCGCGCGAGCTGGCCGCTGCGCTTGAGCGCATCGAATACCCGGTACTCCCCCGCGTTGTAAGCCATCACCGCCAGGCGCCAGTCGCCGGCGAACATGCCGTGCAGCGTCTTGAGATAGCGCACGGCCGCTTGCGTGGAGTCCACGGGCGACAGGCGTCCGTCGTAGCCCGGGCGGATCAGGACATGGTGGTCGCGGGCCGTCACCGCGATCATCTGCCACAAGCCTGCCGGTCCGCTGGCACTGCGTGCGCCCGGCTTGTAGCCACTTTCCACGAATGGGATCAGCGCGAATTCGGTCGGCAGGTTCGCCGCGCGCAGGGCATCGACCACGTAGCCGAAGAGTGGCAGCACGTCGCTGCCCGGCGATGCCATCTTCGACGGGGCAGCAGCGAAGTGGTCGCGCCAGCGCGGACTGCTCGCGGTATCGCAGGCGGGATCGGCCAGCCCCGCCCTGAATTCGGCATAGATCTCACGGCCGTTGCGGGTCGCGGCCTGCCCGGGCCGGGAGACGGGCTCCGCCACTACGGTTGCGCTGGCCAAGACCAACCAGCAGGCAAGGGCGCACGCGCGCAGTCGCGTGCGTCTCATGCGCGAAACCCATCCTTCCACGCCCGCAGGCCGGCGAAACATTCCGCCCGGTCGCGCGGCGCATGGCCAAGGTGCCCGGCGACGGCATGGCGCACGGGGTCGCTGTCTACCCGCAGGAACGGATTGGCGGCCAGTTCGTCGCCCAGCCTCGAGGGTAGCGTCGCCCGGCCTGCGCTGCGCATGCCGGCCGCGGCTAGCGACCGCTCGCGCAGGGCGGCGTTTTGCGGATCTACCACTTCGGCGAAGGCTGCATTGGCCACCGTGTACTCGTGGCCGCAGCAGACCAGGGTGTCCATCGGCAGGGTTGCGAGGGCGTCCAGCGAGGCCAGCATCTGCGCGGGCGTGCCCTCGAACAGGCGCCCGCAGCCCAGGCTGAACAACGTGTCCCCGCAAAACAGGTGCCCATGCCCAACGAAGGCGATGTGGCTGCGCGTATGGCCCGGGATTTCCATGACGTCGAATCCCCAGTCGCGCACTTGGACCCGCGAGCCCTGGCCCACGCGCTGGCAGGGAAGGTCGATGCGGTCGTCGTTCGGCGCGAAGATCGGAATGCCCGGCCAGCGACGAAGCAGTTCGGCAGTGCCGCCGATGTGGTCGGCGTGGTGGTGGGTGAGCAGGATCGCGACCGGTTGCAGGCCTTGGTCGTCGGCGGCGCGAAGCACGGGTGCGGCCTCGCCCGGATCGACGATCACACCGCGACCCGCGTCATCGGTCAGCACCCAGATGTAGTTGTCGGCAAAGGCGGCCAGCGGCTGCAGGGGCATGCGGCGGTCGCTCCCGGCCCGGGGTGGGCCGCTAGAATGCGGACCATGCCTTCCCGTTTGCCCCCCGGTCAACCTGCCGGACCGACCGATCCCGGCGCGGTCTGGTTCGATTCACTTGCCGGCAAGGCCCTCCTCGACAGCGAAACCGAGAGCATCCGGTCAGCGCTGCACGAGCGTGCAGGCCAGTCCTGGCTGTGGCTGGCGCCGACGGCGGGTGACGATGGCAACCACGCGGGCCGCGGCCTGCGGCTGCAGGTGATGGGCACCGGCTGGGCAGGGCCGGTCCGTTGCGGCGCACCGCTGCCGCTGGCCAATGAAACCGTGGCGACGGTCGTGATCCAGCACGCGGCCAAGGGCGGCAGCCGCGGCGCCGCGCTGATGGGCGAATGTGCTCGGGTCCTGGTCCCCGGTGGCCGGCTCTGGCTTTACGCCCTGAATCCGCTGTCCCCGTACCGCCTGCGCTGGAGGGGGACGGGACTGTCCGCAACCGAGCCGATGCCCTGGCGCCGCAGGTTGCGGGACGCAGGCCTGCAACCCGATGCCGTATCCCTGGGCCTGGGGCCGCGCTGGCGGGTCGAGACCAGCGCATTCCTTCAGCAGGGCGCCGGGCTGCGCGCGGCCTGGGTCCTTCGCGCCGAAAAGCGTTCCATCCCCATGACGCCCGTGCGCCAGAGGATTCCGCTGCGCCTCGGAGACGGGGTGCCCGCGGCATGACGGCATCGATGAAGGCCGTCGAAGTGCACACAGACGGCGCGTGTCTTGGGAATCCTGGCCCCGGCGGTTGGGCGGCGCTGCTGCGTTATCGCGGCAAGGAGCGCGAGCTCGCCGGGGGCGAATTGCTGACCACCAACAACCGCATGGAACTGATGGCGGCGATCGTCGCGCTGGAAACGTTGAGCGAGGCTTGCGCCATCGTCCTCCACACCGATTCGCAGTACGTCCGCCAGGGGATCACCCAGTGGCTGCCCGGTTGGGTGCGGCGCGGCTGGAAGACATCCGGGGGCGACCTGGTGAAGAATCGCGACCTGTGGGAACGTCTGCATGCTGCCTGCGCCCGCCATCGCATCGACTGGCGCTGGGTGAAGGGACACAGTGGTGATCCCGACAACGAGCGCGTCGACCAGCTCGCGCGGGCGCAGGCCCTGCATTACAAGAACGCGGAACGGGGAATCAACGCCTGATGCGGCAGATCGTGCTCGACACCGAAACCACTGGCCTGTCGTGGGAACGCGGCAATCGCGTGGTCGAAATCGGTTGCGTGGAACTGGTCGAGCGACGCCCGACCGGGCGCACTTTCCAGCGCTACCTCAACCCCGAACGCGATTTCGAGCCCGGCGCGCAGGAAGTGACCGGACTGACCTGGGAATTCCTCGCCGACAAGCCCAGGTTCGCCGACGTGGTCGATGAATTCCTGTCGTTCGTGGAAGGCGCGGAACTGGTGATCCACAACGCCGCTTTCGACGTCGGTTTCCTGGACTACGAACTGTCGCGGCTGGGCGAAAATTACGGACGCCTCCATCTGCGCTGTCGGGTTGAGGATTCGCTGGCGCTGGCGCGGCAGCGTTACCCGGGCCAGCGCAATTCGCTGGATGCGCTCTGTCGCCGGCTGGGAGTCGATTGCTCGCACCGCCAGTTGCATGGTGCGCTGCTGGACGCGCAGTTGCTCGCCGAGGCCTACCTTGCGCTGACATCGGGCCAGAGCGAGATCGGGTTCGCGACCACGGCCGAAGCCGTGCAGGTCGCCGTGGCGACGATCGGCGACGGCGCCGCCGCCGGCGCGCGCCCGCGCGTCATGGTCCAGCCGGACGAAGTGCAGGCGCACGAATCGCGCCTGGCGGCGCTCAGGAAGAAAGCGGCGATCTGCGTCTGGGACTTGATTGACGTGTAATTGGCAGCGACGCAAGTCGCGCTGGGGGCCCGCCGCATGAAGGCGTCCGTCGAGGTCGTGATCGCGCCTTGCGTCGCTCCGCGCCCGCAGCGATTGTCCCGGCCTGCTAGTGACTGCGCACCAGCAGGACCGTCACGTTGTCCGAACCGCCCCCATCCAGCGCC
>Ga0207691_10001527_pt1 | contig 23026 bp, 15 predicted proteins | sample KBSM13metaG_FD_184327 | JGI IMG/M metagenome (GOLD analysis project Ga0207691, IMG submission 184327) | Miscanthus rhizosphere microbial communities from Kellogg Biological Station, Michigan, USA - KBS M1-3 metaG (SPAdes) (version 2) | ecosystem: Host-associated > Plants > Roots > Rhizosphere >... | reverse complement strand
TTCACGCGGACCAGCTTGAGCACCGTCACGTCCAGGGCCTCAATCATGCGGCGGACCTGGCGGTTTCTTCCTTCGGTCAGCGTGATCTCCAGGTGCGTGTACTTCTCGGAATCTCGGACGCGACGTACGCGCGCGGGCCGTGTCGGTCCGTCGGCCAGCTCCACGCCGTCACGGAGCCGCTGCAGCTGTTCGTCCGTCAGCCGTTGCGACGCTTTCACAAGATACGTTTTCGGCACGTGCGATTCTGGGTTGGTCACGCGTTCCGCCAGCTGGTTGTCGTTCGTCATCAGCAGCAGCCCGGACGTGTCGAGATCGAGACGCCCGACAGGTGAGACGAACGTCCCAAGGTCGGCAATCAGGTCATAGACCGTCGGGCGCCCTTTGGGATCGCGGTAGGTGGTGAGATAGCCCGTTGGCTTGTAAAGCAGCACGTATACGCGCTCGCGGGCCTGCAGCGGCTTGCCGTCCAGGCGCACGCGATCCCGTTTCAGATCGATCCACTGATCGGGATCACGCACGACCTGACCGTTGACCTGAACCCGGCCAGCGGTAATCCAGCCGCGCGCGTCGACGCGCGAGCCGAGGCCGGCTTTCGACAGCACGCGATCGAGTGTCTTCAGCGGCCGCGTCTTCACTTCACCATCCTTCGATCTAACCTGTTAACAATCGCAGGGGCTCGTTGTTTCTATACCGAGGAGCATATGTCGTCAGTCGCAGTATCCGGACGACCGCACGAACCCCTGGCCGAGGACCTCGAGAACGCCTTCCGCGAGCATTCACGGCTCGTCTATCGCACCGCGTCCAGCGTCACCGGCACTACACAGGACGCTGAGGACGTCGTCCAAGCCTCTTTCTGCAACTGCTGCGGCGCGGGTTTCCGTCCGACTTCACAACGAATCTGAAGGGCTACCTGTACCTCGCCGCGGTGAACCGATCGCACCTCAAAAGCCGTCCCCATTCGCTTCAGCGTCCCCATCAACCGTGTGCCGCCAGGCCGCGATGACTGCCAGATCACGGTTGTCGATCCGACCGGCCAGAAAGCCGCTTTCTGGCAGGCGGCAATCGCGATCGTTCCGTAAACGGCCGGGCGCGGCGGGCCGGCCGGTTACGCATTACAATCCCGCGCATGAAAAAACTTGTTCTGCTCGTCATATGCCTCGCGTTTCCGTCCGGAATCGCGATGGCGCAGGATGCCAAGACCGTCATCGCCGGCGCCCAGAAGGCGTTGGGTGATGTGAAATCCATCACGTACTCTGGCTCGGCCAAGGACGTGTCGTTCCAGCAGTGCGGCGCCAACAAGGCCGACATAGTCTGCCGCGGCACGCACGATCCAATGCGCCCGATCGACAACTATGTCCGCGTCATCGACCTGAGCGGTCCGACGTCGCGCGCCGCCGGGGCAACGAACAACATCGGCGCTGGCGGCTCGACGACTGTGGCGCCGGGAAACTTCAACCAGGTGGTCACGCCGCAGCAGGCTGACGTGTCGTCACCCTGGGCCCAGTCGCTCGAGCTCTACATCACGCCGTGGGGCTTCCTGAAGGGCGCTGCCGAGAACAACGCGACCGCGCGCAAGAGCGGCAAGTTCACGGTCGTGACGTGGAGCCCGAAGGTCACCGCGGCCTCCGGCAAGAACTACGTCGTCAACGGCTACATCGACGACAAGAACATGGTCGATCACGTCGAGACGTGGCTGGGCGAGAACATCATGGGCGACATGCAAATCGTCTCGACCTACACCGGATGGAAGGATTTCGGCGGCGGGGCGATCGTGCCGGCGAAGATCGTCCAGACGCGTGGAGGCTGGCCGTTCTTTGAAGTAAACGTGACCGCGGCGAAAGCGAATCCGTCCGACGTCGCAACGATCGCTCCCGCGCCGCAGCGCGGTGGCGGCCCCGGCGGCGGCGGACCTCCGGGAGGCGGCGGACGTCCCGGTGGTCCCGGTGGAGCACCCGCTGCCCCGCCAGCGCTGACAGTCGCCCCTGAAAAACTTGGCGAGGGCCTCTACCGGTTCACCGCCGGCAACGGCAGCTACGACTCGGTGATCGTCGAGTTCAAGGACTACATCATGATGCTCGAGGCGGGACAGTCCGAGGCCCGCGCGCTCGCGTATGTCGCCGAGATCAAAAAGATGTATCCGAACAAGCCGATCCGCTACGTGATGAACACGCATCCGCACTCGGATCACACCGGGGGCCTGCCGGTACTGGTCGCGGAGGGCGCGACGATCATCACCCACAAGAACAACGAGGAGTTCTTCGAGCGGGCGCTGAACACGCCGCGTACGCTGCTCACCGACACCCTCGCGAAGAACCCGAAGAAGGCAAAGGTCGAAGCGGTGGGTGATAAGAAGGTCTACTCGGACGGCACGAGATCGGTCGAGTTCTACCACGTGCCCGGCGCGCCTCACTCGAACGGCCTGATGATCGCCTACATCCCGAAGGAGAAGGTGCTGTTCCAGGGGGACTTCTCGCTGCCTGGGAAGCCCGGTGAACCTGCCAATGATCACGTGAAGGCGCTGGCGCCGGTGCTGAAGAAACTGAACCTGCCGTTCGATCGCTACATCAACGTGCACGCCTCGGCAGAAAAACAGACGAGCAAGGATTTCTGGGATGCGATCGCGACGCCGAGCGCTCCGGGACCTGTGAAGTAGCCCTCTTCCGTAGGGCACCCTTTAAAGGGTGCCCTACGATCAGCGGCCGGCGGCCTCGTCGGCGCGCGCCCCTGCCAGCATTCCGCGAATGCTGTAGTTCCCCTCGTGACAGCCGTACTCGAGCACCTCGCCTCTTGACGGCTTCCAGTTGATCACCGCCGTCCACGGCCTCGTCCACATCGTCGAATCGTCCACGGTGAACGTGTATTCGATGTTGTCCGCCGCCGTTCGTCTGAAGCGCTCCGTCAGCTTCAGGTTCTGATCAGAGAGCGTGTTGTACCCGCCCATCGGGTTGCCGTTCGGGTGGAAGTTCGTCGTCTCGACGACGAGCGTGTCGCCTTCCCAGCGGCCGCGTGAATCGCCCAGGTACTGATGCATCGCTGGTGGAATGTGTGGCCGGCCATCGAGCGGAATGATCCGCGTGTCGTGAATCTTCTCCATTTGAATCGCCACGTAATCGGCGGTCTGCACGATTCGGTAGACGCTCATGTACGCGGCGAAGAGATCGGGGAATCCGTAGGCGATGCACCTGTCGGGCATCGTCATGTCCTGTGCAGAAGCCGGCGGACGCCCGAACCGCGATCCGATTCCCCCGGCGCGCAGTCGCGCGCCCTGCGGCGTTGGGGGCGGCAGGCGGCCGTCCGGGGGATCAATGATCAGCGACGTGCGGTGCTCGAAGTATCTGTCGGGCAGCCAGTTCTGACTGTACGAACCGGTGGCGCCGAGTCCGTTCGGTTTTCGATTCGCGAGCAGCGTCAGATACAGGGTGTCGCCGAATGTCGCCTCCGCGTCGGGCGCAAACATCGTCTTCGCACGGCGCTCGAAGTCCGCCAGTTCCTCGTCGGTCAGCCGCGGCTTGTTCGCCAGTTGAGCAGGGCGTTCGAGGGGCGTCGCGCTGTTGTTCTCCCACACCCCTTCGAGGCTCGGCTTGCCATCGGCGGTGCGCGGCGGCGTCCACGACGATGACGCGGCTGCGCGATCGGTTCGTGCCGACTGCTGGTCCGCGGCCAAAGTGAGCGGAACGAGCAGCGCCAGTCCCAGCGAGAGTCGCGTGTTGAAAGTCATCCGCCGGATCTTACCGCCGGGACTCGAATCCCGCGCGCCGTATGATCAGGCGGTGTCAGGAGGTCGGCCGTTGGGTGTTGGGATCACGAGCGGCGTCGCGGCAGTCGCGGAATTCGTCGTCCGCGGTACGCCACCCGCTGCCGGCCGTCAGCGCGCCGCAGCGGCGATCGGCGACACGGTCGGCGTCATGCTCGCAGGCGTGATCGAGCCGGCCGCCCGGATGGTGCAACAGATGACCGCGGAGGACAGTCGCGGTGACTGTCGGATTCTTGGTTCGCGTCAAACAGCGGGGCCTGTTGAAGCGGCTCTCGCCAACGGCGTCGCCGCACACGCGCTCGACTATGACGACATGTGTTTCGTCTCGCTCGCACATCCGAGCTGCGCCCTGGTACCAGCGATCGTCGCCGCTGGTGAAATGACACACGCATCGGGCGGCACGCTTCTGGACGCGTATGTCATCGGGTTCGAGCTCGAATGCCGCCTCGGCAGCGTGATGAACCCACGGCACTACCACGAGCGCGGATGGCACTGCACGTCCACGATTGGAACGCTCGGCGCCGCCGCTGCCGCTGCCCGCGTGCTGGGACTCACCGTCTCTGAGACGCGCGACGCACTCGGGATTGCGGCGTCTGCTGCCTGCGGCGTCAAAGAGAACATGGGCAGCATGGTCAAGCCGCTGCACGCCGGCATGGCTGCCCGCAACGGGCTGATGGCCGCGCGGCTGGCATCGCGAGGGTTTGCGGCCAGCGCGGACGCGCTCGACGGTCCACAGGGCTTTCTCGCAGCCATGGACAGCCAGGAGCCAACCCTCGACGGGGCGGTCGCCGACCTGGGGGTGAGATGGGAGATCCTCGAAACAGGAATCACGGTCAAGCTGTATCCGTCCTGTGCAGCCACTCACCCGCCGCTCGATGCGCTCCTCGACCTGGTGCGAGAGAACGGATTCACTCACGAGCAGGTCGACTCGATCGACATCGAAGTCGATTCGATGACCCCGCGGCTGCTGCTCTACGATCGGCCAACGACAGCGCTGGAGGCCAAGTTCAGCATGCCGTTCTGCGCCGCGGCTGCAGTTGTTGTCGGTCACCCACAGGTCGATACATTCGACGAACAAGTCATCGCCGACCGCGCTGTGCAGGATCTGATGCGGCGCGTGGACATGCGTACGAACCCCTCATTCGATGGATCTACTCCCCTCTCCCGGACAACGGTCACGGTGACGCTGCACGACGGCCGCCGTCTCGAGCGATCCGCCGACGGGGCTCGCGGCTATCCAGGGCGCCTCTCGACCGATGACCTCGCGGCCAAGTTCGTGGCATGCGCGGCTCGCGCGCTGACACCCTCCGGCGCATCCGAAGCATGGAACCTCCTGCAGACGATCGAAGACGTGACGGACGTGCGCCAGCTCACCGCGGTTCTTGTTCCCTGATGTCCACTCGCTCCGCTCTTCCCCTTCACGGAATGACTGTCGTCTCGATCGAGCAGGCCGTGGCCGCCCCGTTCGCCACTCGCCAGCTCGCTGACCTCGGCGCACGCGTCATCAAGATCGAACGGCCGGGCGAGGGTGATTTCGCCCGTCGCTACGACACGTCGGTCAGGGGAATGGCCAGCCACTTCGTCTGGTTGAATCGCACAAAAGAGTCCGTCACGCTCGACCTGAAACGTCCTGAAGCTGTATCCGTGCTCGAGCGTCTACTCGCGCGGGCCGATGTGTTTGTGCAGAATCTGGCGCCGGGTGCTGCCGATCGACTCGGACTTGCCGCACCGACACTGCGGACGCAGTATCCGCGCCTCGTCGTTTGCAATGTCTCTGGATTCGGCTCGTCCGGTCCGTACGCGAGCAAGAAGGCCTACGACCTGATCGTGCAGAGCGAAGTTGGAATCCTGTCGGTGACGGGCACCGAGAGCACGCCGTCCAAGGTCGGCGTCTCGATCGCAGACATCTCCGCTGGAATGTACGCGTATGCGGGAATCCTCACGGCCTTGCTCGCCCGCAAAGACACGGGACAGGGAACGATCGTCGACGTCTCGCTTTTTGATTCGCTGGGCGAGTGGATGGGCTATCCGATGTATTACACGGCCTACGGCGGCTCACCGCCGGAGCGGACCGGGGCGCGTCACGCGACCATCGCTCCATATGGTCCCTTCCGCACCAGAGACGGAGCCGTCGTCGTCGCTGTCCACAACGATCAGGAGTGGATTCGGTTCTCCACCGACGTCCTGGGTCAACCGAATCTCGCTGCTGATCCGAGATTTCGAACGACGCCGCTGCGCTTCGAGCATCGTGTGGCCTTGACCGATGCGATCGAAACGGCCTTCGGCACACTCACGTCGGCGGACGCGCTTGAACGACTCGAAGCGGCCGGCATTGCCAACGCCAGGGTCAACAGCGTGGAGGAGTATCTCCGCCACCCACAGCTCGCAGCGAGCGACAGCTGGCGTGAGATCGAATCGCCGGTCGGACGCCTGAGAGCGCTTCGTCCGCCAGTCCGCCTCGATGGGGTGGAACCCGCCATGGGCCCGATCCCGACGGTCGGCCAACACAGCGAAGCTGTTCTGGCTGAACTTGGCTTCGACCGCGCGCTGATCGCGCAGTGGAAGCAAACCGGCGTGATCTAGAGAGCCCGGCAGCGCTACTGACCGGGCGGACGGGGACCGCGCGGGCCGGGACCTTCTTTCCCTCCCGCTTTCTTGATCAACGCGACGGTGCTCTCGTGGGGTACAGGGAGCTGGCCGACGATGGTTTTGCCGAGCGCAACGTCAAGCGGCGTGTAGCCCTGCTTGCTGGTCGCGTTCACGTCCATCCCTTGAGCGAGCAGGAACTGCACAATGGTGTCGGCGCCGCGCAGCGCCGCGCCGTGCAGGATGTTCTCGCCAGCGGTGTTGGTCTGGTTGATGTCGAGCCCGGCGGCGATCAGCACCTTGACTGACTCGAGGGCGTCGCTTTCGGAGCCGCGCGTGTTCTTGTCCCGATAGCCGATCCCGCCCGCGAACATCAGCGCAGTGGTTCCCTGCCTGGTCGTCGCCGTCACGTTGGCGCCCTTCTCGAGGAGCAGACGGATGACCGCATGGTCACCAGCGCGGGCGGCGCGCATCAGCGGTGTCGCGCCGGCGCCGAGCGTGGTATCACCGAAATCCATCCCGCTGCGGACGGTCAACGGGCGAGTGAGCGGCACGTCGAGCTTCGCACCATGGTCGACGAGCCCCTTCACGACGTCGAACGCCGGGAGTGGATCGTCCGTCGTGCGATTCGGCATCGCGGTCCAGTCTTCGTTGCGGATGTCGATCGCGGCATAAAGCGCCGTGCGTCCCCCGGCATCGACGACGTTGACGTCGGCGCCCCGGTCGATGAGGAACTTCGCCAGGGTGTACTGCTTGTTCATGATGGCCGCCACGAGCGGCGTCACGTTGTCCACGTCGCCGAAATTGATGTCCACGCCGGCGTCGAGCATGCTGCGCGCGGACTCGAGGTCGCCCTCACGGGCGGCGAACATCAGGGCCGTGAATCCGCCGCGCGGGATCGGTGAGATGGACGAGGCCGCGCTCAACTTGGGCGGCCGCGTTTCGCGGTCGAACGAACGGACCTTCCAATCGGCGCCCCGCTCGAGCAGCAGTTTGACGATCGGGGCGTGCCGCTCCGCTGCAGCCCACATCAACGCGGTCTGACCCTTGTAGCGCTCACGGGCATTCACGTCAGCACCCCGATCGAGGAGCAGACGCACCGCCTCCAGGTTGCCAGACCTCGCCGCGCTCATGAGCACCGTTTCGCCATCGAGTGTCGACGCGGTCTTTGCGTCGGCGCCTGCGTCGAGCAGCACCTTGACCAGCTCGGTATTCCCGGAGATCGCAGCTTCCGAGAGTGGTGAGGCGCCAAAGCGGTTCGTCACCGCCGCACTCGCGCCGGCCTTGAGCAGCAGCTTCACCGTCTCCGTGTCGTTGTAGTGGGCGGCCCAGTGCAGTGCGGTGGTGCCGTCGGCCTGCGGTGTGTTGACGTTGATCTTCTTGCTCACCAGCGCGCGTAGCGCCGGCGTGTCCTTGCGCTGCGCCGCGTCGGCAGCGTCCGATCCCGCCGCGCGGGCCAGGGTCGGCATGGCACCGATGAGAACGACGGCCCAGATCAGCAGTGTGTTTTTCATGGCTACACGTCCGACAGGAGACCGGTACTGTCGCCGACACTCTCCTGCTGCACACCGGTCTTATTCAGAATCGTCAGCAACAGGTTCGACATCGGCGTCCCCTCCGGATACATCAGGTGGCGTCCACCCTTGAGTTTCCCTGCGGAGCCGCCGGCAATCAGCACCGGCAACGGCGAGTGGTTGTGAACATTGCTGTTGCTCATCGCGCTGCCATACAGCACCAGCGAGTGATCGAGCAGCGTGCCGTCGCCGTCCGGCGTGTTCTTCAGGCGATCGAGGAAATACGACACCAGTGACACATGGAAGGCGTTGATCTTCGCCAGCTGCTCGAGCCGCTGCTGGCTGTTCTGGTGGTGCGACGCCGGGTGGAATGCCTCGGAGATACCCAGCTTCGGGAACGTCCGGTAGCTCACCTCACGCGCCATCATGAACGTCGAGACGCGTGTGATGTCCGCCTGGAAGGCGATCGCCATCAGGTCGAACATCAGCTTCGTGTGTTCCTCGAAATCGTCCGGGATCCCGGTTGGCGACGATGGCACGGCAAGATTCGGGTTCTCGGCCTGACGTTCAGAGATCTGAATCCGACGCTCGATCTCACGGACCGCGTCGAGATACTCGGCCACGCGGTTCCGATCTCTCGTTCCGAGGTCGCCCTGCAGCCGGCGCACCTGACCGGTGACGGCGTCGAGGATGCTGCGCTGCGTCTCGATGCGCTGCAGGCGCTCCTGCGCCGTGGCGCCGTCGCCGAACATCCGGTCGAACACGACACGCGGGTTGATCTCCATCGGCAGCGGCGACGTGGGCGTTCGCCACGAGATGGTGTTCATGTAGGTGCAGCTGAAGCCGACGTCGCAGGAGCCGACCAGGCCGCTGTAATCCTCGACCGCCAGCTCGAGCGAAGGCAGCAGAGTCTCCTGCCCGATCTTCTGGGCGGCCATCTGATCGATCGTGATTCCCGCCTGAATGTCTGCGCCATCCGTCCGCTTCGGGTGCACGCCATTCAGGAACACCGCCGGGCAGCGGGTGTGATCGCCGCCGTTGTCGCCGGGTCCCTGTGGGCCGGCCATCGCGTGCGCCAGATTGCTCAGCACCACCACGCGATCCTTGTGTGCCGCGAGTGGCTGCAGGATCGGAGAGAGCTCCAGCGCCCCGGTCGTCGCCGGCGTCCATTGATTCATCACCGCGCCGTGCGGGATGAAGCAGAGACCGAGACGGACGTTCGGCTTCGCCGCCGTCTGCGCCAGGGCCGTACTGGCAGGCACCATGGCATCCAGCAGCGGCAGCGACATCGTGACGCCGACGCCACGCAGGAACGTGCGCCGCGAGAGATGTTTCTTGAAGATGGCACTCATCGGGTTTCCCTTACCTTCAACGAGGTCTCTTTCATCTGGAACGGCACGCTGCGCGTGACGCCCAGGACGATTGCAGAAAAGCGATAGTTGGTCGCCCGGGCATCGTGAACGATCTTCCGGACAGCTGGCATGTCGTAGGACTCCAGTCCGCGGCCGAGCGCGTAGGTCAGCATTCGCTCGGTCAGGACGCCGACAAATACCTCCGGGTGTGCCGCGATCTCGCGACGCAGTCCGCTGATGCCATCGATCTTGGCGCCAGTGAACAACGTTCCGGTGGCGTCGATTGGCTGCTGATCCTCTTTGACACGCCAGCGGCCGATGCCGTCGAAGTTCTCCATCGCGAACCCGATCGGATCCATCGACCGGTGGCAGCCGGCACACACCGGGTTGGCGCGATGCTTCTCCATCCGCTCGCGCAGGGAGAGCACTTTTCCATCCGCGCCCGCTTCCGGCAGCGTCGGCACATTGGGCGGCGGCGGCTGCGGCGGCACACCGAGCAGGTTCGTGAGAATCCATTTGCCACGTTCGACCGGCGACGTGCGATTCGGATACGAGGTCACGGTCAGGATGCTTGCCTGCCCGAGCAGACCGCGGCGTGTCTCGTTTGGAACCTGCACCCGGCGAAAACGGCTGCCGTAGATGTTCGGCATCCCGTAATGACGCGCCAGCCGCTCGTTGACGAATGTGTAGTCCGCGTTCAACAGATCCATCACGCTGCGGTCCTCGCGCATGATGCTGTTGAAGAACAGCTCGGTCTCCTCCTTCATCGCCTGCCGGAGGTTGTCGTCGAAGTCGGGGAACGCGCCGAGATCAGGGTTCGAATTCTTCAGATTCCGCAAGTGCAGCCACTGCTCGGCGAAGTTGTCGACGAGCGTCTTCGAGCGCGGATCCGCGAGCATGCGACGAACCTGCTGCTCGAACACGGCTGGCTGCCGCAGCTTGCCCTGCGCGGCGAGCGTGATCAGCGTCTCGTCCGGGAGGCTGCTCCACAAGAAGAACGAGAGCCGTGACGCCAGCGCAACGTCGCCGAGCTGGTAGATCCCTTTTGGTGTGGTCGCCGGGTCCGGCTCGATGCGGAACAGGAACTCCGGACTGGCGAGAACGAACTGGAGCGCCGACTCAATCCCGCGTTCGAAGGTGCCGCCCGTCTTGCGACCGCGCGCGTAGAAGTCCATCAAGACGTCAGTCGTCGCGCGATCAACCGGCTTGCGATATGCCTGTCGCGCCAGCGACGTCAAAATCTGACGCGCACATGCCTGCTCCTGCGCTGCAGCAGCCGGCTTGCACGAGAGGATCTTCCGGCGCGATGCGGTGTCGCCGGGACTCGTCGCGGCAAATGGACCCTCCACCGTGATGCGATCCACGGACGGATCGCCCATGATGTCGAGACCGTCAACCGTCGTCCGGATGAATGGCTTGATCAGATCGTCACGCGGCGCCTGGCTCTTCAGCACGGTCGTCGCCCAGAGCGTGTGCGTGCCGGCCTTTACCGGCAGGCGGACGGTCAGCTTGCGATCGAGCTCGGCGCCGAACGTCCCCGGGTTCTCCGCCATCGTCCCGAAGTCTTCGCGGCCACCGACCGTGACCACGGTGAGCCTCTTGCCGTCCATGGCGATCTCGATGTCGTGCGGGTCTTCCATGCCGCGCATCAGATCGAAGGTGTTGCGCCACATGCGCAGCTTGATCACGTACTCGGCATCGACGGGGAACGTGTGCTCGACCAGCATTCCGCCACGTGTGCCCGGCGGAAGCCCCTCGATGTGCTGATCCTGCGAGAGGTCCGGTCGGACCCGATGCGTCACCATGCTCGGCTGAATCTTGAGATTGCCAAGCGCCATGCGGCTGATGTTCCAGGACGCCGAGAGATAGCGCTCCATCAGCGAGGGCGACACGGTGAGCACGTCGGCGATGTTGTCGAAGCCACTGCTCTCATCGTCTGGCGGGAGGAGCGCGGTCGAATCGATCTCGAGCGCGAGCAGGTCGCGAATGGCGTTTGCGTACTCAGCGCGGTTGAGGCGATGGAGCGCCGTCCGGCCCGGACGGGGACTGGCGTCCGCGGCACGATCGATTGACGTCTCGAGATAACTGACGAAGCCTTCAAGAGCAGCGGCGTCGGGCCGCGGCATACCGGCTGGGGGCATCTGACCGGCACGGATTTTCCGAATCGCTTTCTCCCACAGCTCGGCGGACTTCGGAACGTCCGCGAGGTCTGCATGCTCGAGCGTCAACTCCCCGGTCTTCGTCCGATCGTTGTGACAGGTGATGCAGTACCTGGTGACAACACTCTGGCTCGAGGACGCGTCAGCGGCAGCGCGCGGCGCTGGAGCCGCCGCCTTGACGGCGGCCGCTGGCGCGCTGCCCTGTGCGGATCCGGTAGGCGACGTCAGGACGGCGACGACAAAGGCGCCAAGGGCGGAGGTAAGAACCCCGCGAACAGTGATCCGTCGTGAAATGCTCAAATCGACCCCAACTCCATGGGGTCGTACAGTTTAGCCGAGATTCGAGCAGCCTAGAGAAAGCGTCCGACTATGTCGCCGGCGGTGCTCTTGATGCGGAAGGCGATCTCCCGGCCGTCGGCGAGAGTCAGCGTCAACGAGTCCGGACCGGACAGGACCGCGGCTTCGCCAATTCCCGAAATGTCGATGTGGCCGTCAACGGTCGCTGCGGCGCCGTCGCTGCTTTGCGGAGGAACGTCGTCGTTGACCCAGAACGAGAGCCGATATCGCGTCGCGCGAAGAGTCAGGCCCCCCGCCTGCACTGAACCGATGCCGGTCACCGAATCGACAAGACGTCTTGCCATCCCGTCCTCCGGCCGGGATCTTACCCGGACTTGCCGTAGAAGCGGCGCTCACCCAGGCTTATTAACTTTGTAATACAAAGTAATTTGCATATACTCATTGCGTGCGCCGCGCCAAGTTCATCCTGCCTGCCCTGACTGAAGCCACCGGCCCGTACTGGAGGCCGATCAAGTACTCCCTGTTCCCGCCGCTCGGCCTCGCCACGCTGGCGGCGTATCTCGACCCCGACGTCGAGGCGACGATCCAGGACGAGCACGTCCAGCCGATCGATCTCGATGACCATCCCGACCTCGTCGTCATTCAGGTCTACATCACGAACGCATATCGCGCCTACCGCCTCGCGGACCACTACCGCGCGCGCGGCGCGTACGTTGTGCTCGGAGGGCTTCACGTTACGTCGCTGCCGGACGAAGCGGCGCCGCACGCCGACACGATCGTGCTCGGCCCGGGTGAAGACACGTTTCCACGTTTCCTGCGCGACCTGGCCGCGGGACGACCAGCAACACGTTATGTCTCGACCGTCCGAACGCTGGAGGGCATACCACCGATTCGGCGTGACCTGATCCAGCGGCACCGCTACCTGGTGCCGAACTCGATCGTGGTGTCGCGCGGCTGTCCGCATCACTGCTCGTTCTGCTACAAGGACGCATTCTTCGAGGGAGGACGAGGCTTCTACACGCAGCGCGTGGACGACGCGCTTGCAGAAATCGCGCGCCTGCCCGGGCGCCACCTGTACTTCCTCGACGACCATCTGCTCGGCCACGTGCGTTTCGCGCGCGAGTTGTTTCGCGGCATGCGTGGAATGGGACGGGTCTTTCAAGCCGCCGCCACCGTCGACTCGATCCTGCGGGACAACGTGATCGAAGAAGCCGCTGCCGCCGGACTGCGCAGCCTCTTCGTCGGATTCGAGAGCCTCTCGCCGCGCAGTCTGCAGGACGCCAATAAGCGCCAGAATCTGGGCCGCGACTATCTACGAGTCACTCGCCGGCTCGACGACCTCGGGATCATGATCAACGGCAGCTTCGTCTTCGGTCTTGACGGAGACGATCGCGATGTCTTCGCGCGTACTGTCGACTGGGCAGTGCAGAGCGGCATTACGACGGCGACGTTCCACATCCTGACGCCCTATCCCGGCACCGCCGCACATGCGCGAATGGCTGCGGAGAATCGGCTGGTCACCAGCGACTGGGATCTGTACGACACACGCCATGTCGTCTACCGGCCGCTCGGTCTGTCACCGGAAGAACTGAAGGCGGGCTATGACTGGTCGTACGACGCGTTCTACCGCTGGGGAAACATCCTCAAGGCTGCGTCCGCGCATCGCAGCCTCAGCCACGGAATCAGGCACGCCGCCTACAGTGCGGGCTGGAAGAAGTTCGAGCCGGCATGGGACCTCGTGATCCGCATCAAACAGCTGTCTCAGATGCGACCGCTGCTCGAAACGATCCTCTCACCGGCACCACCGCAACTCGCCCCGGTCCCCGAGCCAGTCAGCCAGGCTCGAACATGGCCGGTCACGCTCACCCTTGAATAGGTCAGGCGGGGTCGCCTACCTTCTGGGTGCAACCATCTTGGTGACGCGGGCAACACTGGTGTCGCCGGCGTAGAGATTGTCCTGCTTGTCCATCACCCAGTAGCTGGCCTCGATGAACTGACCGGGCCCGATCCCCATTCCATTCCCGATCGCGCCAAGCACCCTGCCGTCGCGATCCAGCTTCAGGAACTGGCCGTCCTGCCCGCTCGCCATCCACGGCTCTCCGTGCGAGTCGAAATAGAGCGCGCAGACGAGATTCCTCATCTGCATCGTCTTCAGGAATCGGCCGTCCGAGGTGTAGACGACGATGCGGTATTCCTCGCGGTCGCCGATCCAGACATCGCCGTTTCTGGGATCGATCGCAAGCCCGTGGACGGCGCTGAACTTTCCTTGTCCAACCTGGTTCCCGTACCACTGATTGACGAACGCGCCACTCTTATCGAGATGAATGACTCGTGCGGCTCCAATGTTGTTCGACGTGTCGCTTGAATCAGTGTCGTTGGGGCTCTCGTTGGCATGCCCCTCGCCGATGTAGACGTCGCCGTTCGGCGCAAAGGCCACCATCAACGGCTGCCAGAGCAACCGCTGTCCGCGCGCTTCGTTCCAGTCGCCACGGCGACCCTTCTCTCCGATCGTCATCAGGAGCCTGCCGTCGGGACTGACCTTCGTCACGGTGGCGCCGTTGGCGGCGGTGATCCAGACGTTGTCGTCTGCATCGACGGCCATGCCGTGCGGCTTGTCCTGATAGCCAATGACCTTTTCTCCGACTTCGAGCACCAGCTTGTGGTTGGCGTCGAACTTGAAGAGTTGTGGTTTCCCGATCGCCGCGCGCTGGAACACCCAGAGGTTGCTTTTCGAATCGAGCGCCACAGCGGGGACACCGCCAAACCCTGGAGGCAGGTTGTATGGGTAGGTGAACGTGTAGCCCAGCGTCTGCTGCCACTGGACACGCTGCAGCGTCTGACGACCCGGGCCGAATCGACTGCCGCACAAAGGCGAGTTCGCACACGCAGGCGTCGGTGGTGGAGCAGCGACCCTGGGAGCGCCGGGCGCTGCCGGCGAGGCGGCGTCACGCGCCGGGATCGTGACCTTCCCTCCGGGCTCGACGATCGTTCGCCCACCGGGATCCGGAAACGACCCTTGCAGAAACCAGGCGGGCGAGCCATCGACAGCGGGCCCCTGCGTTGGTGGCCGCGACTGAGACAATCCGAGGGTCCCGCTCAGAACGACTGCGAGCGCCGAAACGACGACTCGATCGTGGGCGCGTCCTGTCATGTCCACCTCTCAACGTGGTAGCGACGACCTCGGGTCGGCTCTTCAGCCCGGCGCTGAACCCTGCGTGTTCACGTACACCGCATACAACGACTGCCCCGCCGCCATGAACAGCCGATTGCGTTTCGGTCCACCGAAGGCAATGTTCGCGCAGACCTCGGGCAGACGGATGCGTCCGATCAATTTGCCTTCCGGCGAATGCACGGTGACGCCGCTGTAGCCCACGCTGTTGCCGGCGTTGCTGCTGCACCACAGGTTGCCGAAGACATCGGTGCGGATCCCATCGGGGCCGCAGCGGATACCGTCAACCGCGAAGTTGCCGAACGCCGAGACGTTGGTGAGCGTGTTGTTCGTCGCGATGTCGGCGGACACCACGCCGCCGCGGGCGACGATGTACAGCTTCTTGTAATCCGGGGAGAACGTGATGCCGTTCGGCGCCGACCCGAGCGCATCCTGGTCGATCACGAGCGCCACGCGTCCACCTGCGTCGACGCGATAGACGTTCGACGGCAGGTCGCGCTTGATGTCGCCGGCGCCGGCGCGCTGTCCAGCGCGCGCATTCAGGCGCCCCTGCTGGTTGCTCGGACCACCAGGGGCATCGACCACGCCTTCGTAGAGCGACCCGCCGAACGGCGGATCGGTAAACCAGATGCTGCCGTCACGATGCACGACGACATCATTCGGTGAGTTGAGTCGCTTGCCGTTGTAGGAGTCGGCAATGACGGTGACGGAGCCGTCGTGTTCGTATCGCACGACACGGCGTTCGCCGTGCTCGCAGGAAATCTGCCGGCCCTCGAAATCGAAGGTGTTGCCATTGCTGTTGCCCGATGGACTTCTAAACACCGTGACGCGGCCATCGTCATCGAGATACCGCAGTTGGCGATTGTTGGGGATGTCGCTCCACACCAGGTACCGGCCCTGGCTGCACCAGGCCGGGCCTTCCATCCAGAGTCCCCCGGTCCAGAGCCGTTGAATTGGTGTGTTGCCGAGACGCAGCGAGTTGAATGCCGGATCGACGGTGATGAGATCCGGATCCGGATAGGTGACCGGCGGTGCGCCGGGCGAAAAGTCGCGCGGCGGATTCGAAATGACTGAAGGCGGGTTGCTGCGCGCGGGCGCCGCGGGAGATTGAGGCGCCTGGGCCAGAGCGAAGCGTGGCGAGACGGCAGCCAATCCTGCAGCGGCGCCCATTTTCAAGGTCAGTTCACGGCGGGTCATTCGCATGGCGCGCGTATGTTACCGATTTTGCCGGGCGGCGGGGCTGGCATTCCATTTGCCGAATCACTCGACGCCAACGCCTGTCGTCAGGACGGGTCCATGTCGTTTCGACGAACCGCTCTCTCCTTCCTTCTTGCGCTGTCTTTCGCTCCTGTCTCGGCGATCGCACAAGACCGAACCGCGTCGGCGGTCGCGTTCGGCGGTGCGTCACTGAACACCTTCTCAGCCTCGGCATCGAAGATCGACTTCGGCGTCAACGTCAGCAAGGAGCTGACGCCAAACATCCAGGCGATTGGCGAGTTCGGCCGCATCGGCGACATGCTGCCGACGATGACCACGGGGCTGTTGTCGTTGACGCCGTACGACGTGCGCGTATCGGCGTTCTACGGTGAAGGCGGGGTCCGACTGGTCGGGGCACCGGGAAGCGGCATCAGTCCGTACGCCGAGGCCACCGCCGGGATTGCGCGGCTATCGCCGCAGGTGTCCGGATTTGGCTCCATCGCCGATGCCACGGTGGCCGGGCTCGGGCTGTTCCGCAGCTCGGAACCACTGCTGGGGTTCGGCGGCGGGTTCCTGCTGCGCGGCGGCCCTGTGGTTGCGGATATCGGCTACCGCTACAAGCAGATCGCCGGAGGCGATTCGTTCACGAGTCTGCTCGCAGTGGGCCAGAAACTGCGCGCGAATCAGGTGCGATTCGGAATAGGGTTTCGGTTCTAGACAGAGCTAGAATGCGCCGATGCCCGGGCGCATTTTCGCCGTCGCCGCTCTCGTGACAGCGCTGCTGCCAGCTTCGCTGCTGGCGGCGGGCGCGCCGACGCTCGTGGATGTCACCGAGCGCGGCAATCTTGCGGAAGTCCGCGCGCTCATCAAGCAGGGCACCGATATCAACACGGCGCGCGTCGATGGTCTGACCGCGCTGCATGCGGCGGTGTATGCCGACCGCCTGGACCTCACCGAGATCCTGCTGGCCGCCGGCGCCAAAGCGACGGCCACCGATCGCTACGGCGTGACACCTCTCTATCTGGCAGCGGTCAACGGCAACGCAGACATCATCCGGCGCCTGCTCGATGCCGGCGCGGACTCGAACGGCATCGATGGCGGCGGTGAGACGGTGCTCATGACCGCCGCGCGCACTGGCAGTCCGGCGGCGCTGCGGGCGCTGCTCGAACGCGGTGCCAAGGTGGACGCACGTGAGCCGGAGTTTCAGCAGACAGCGCTCATGATCGCGGTCCGCGAGGATCACGATGAGGCAGTCGGCGTACTCCTGGCGTCGGGCGCTTCGCCGAACGCCCAGACGCGCAAGGGCCCGATTCCGGCGTTCGTTCTGCCGTGCAAAGGCACGGGCTGTGGCTCAGAGGGCGTCGGGATCAATCGCGGCGGTCTACCCGATCGCGGACGACGGGCAGAAGCGAAGGGCGGCATGACGCCGCTGCTCTATGCCGCGCGCGACGGACGAGTGGCCGCGGCACGACGGCTGATCGAGGCCGGAGCGGATCTCGAGCTCTCCGAAGTCAATGGCATCCGCCCCCTGTTGATGGCCGCTCTCAACAACAAAATGGACGTCGCTCGTCTTCTGATCTCAAAGCACGCGGACGTCAACGCCGACGACTTCTGGGGCCGTACACCTCTCTGGGCGGCGGTCGAGTACCGCAATCTCGACATGAACAATGTCGAGCAGGACGATCCGAAGGACAACGGCGTCGATCGCGCGCCGATTCTGACCTTCATCACGGAACTGATCGACGCGGGCGCCAACGTGAACGCCCGCACGCGCGAACTCCCGCCCGCCCGGCGCTGGCTCTACTCGCTGAACGACGTGTCGTGGGTGGACTTCACCGGTCAGACGCCATTCCTTCGCGCGGCTCTCTCCGGCGACACGGCAGCGATGAAGCTGCTCGTGCAGCGTGGAGCGGACCCGAACCTGCCAACGCTGGCCGGCACGTCGCCGCTGATGGCAGCCGCCGGCGTGAACTGGGTCGTCGCGCAGACCTACACCGAGTCGCTGCAGGCGCGCATCGATGCCGTCAGCCTGTGCCTCGAGCTGGGCGCGGACGTGAACGCGACCAATTCAATGGGATTGACCGCGCTGCTCGGTGCCGTCAACCGCGGCTCGAACGACATCGTCGAACTGCTGGTCAAGCGCGGCGCGCGGCTCGACATCAAGGATAGAGAGGGCCGGACACCGCTGCGCTGGGCGGAAGGCGTGTTCCTGGCGTCCGTCGGGGCCGAACGAAAGCCGGCAACCATCGCCCTCCTTGAACGGCTCATGGCGGAGAAGGGCCTCTCCACACCGGCCGCCCAACCCGCGAAATGAAAGCCACAGCTCTTGCGGCGGTGTTGCTGCTGATCGGTGTCGGTTTCACGCGCGTCGACACCCAGACGGCGCAGCCGCCGGCAGCACGACCTGCGTCCGCCGAGCAGGCAGTCATCGACCGCTACTGCGCGACGTGCCACAACCAGCGCACGCGCGCCGGCAATCTGGCGCTCGACATGCTCGATGTGACCGCGGCCGGCCGCGAGCCGCAGACCTGGGAAAAGGTCGTCCGCAAGGTGCGCACCGGGATGATGCCGCCGAGCGGAATGCCGCGCCCGGATCGCGCGACGCTCGACTCCTTTGCCGCATCGATCGAGACCGCGATCGACCGCGTTGCCGCCAACGCCCCCAATCCCGGCGCACCGTCACTCCATCGTCTGAACCGCGCCGAGTACGGCAACGCCGTGCGCGACGTGCTCGACTTGCCGATCGACCCGGCCAAGCTGCTCCCCGGCGACGACTCGAGCGGAGAGGGCTTCGACAACATGGCGAGCACGCTGAGCGTGTCGCCGGCGTTGATGCAGGCCTACGTCACCGCCGCCGCCAGGATCAGCCGGCTGGCAATCGGTGATCCGACGATCAACGCCGAACTCGTGACCTACTCTCCGCCGCGCGGGATGTCGCAGAGCGGGCACCGCGAAGGAATGCCGCTCGGCACCCGGGGCGGCCTGGTCGTGACACATGTCTTTCCGCTCGACGCGGAATACGAATTTCGAATCGGCCGCGCGGGAGGCGGACTCTTTGGTCTGCAACCGGTTGGGGGCGCCGACCCGGTCGAAGTCACCGTGAACGGCGAGCGCGTCCGCATTCTGGACAGCAACGCGCGTGGTCCGCTTCGTCTCAAAGTTCCAGCCGGGCCGCAGACGATTGGCGTCGCGGTCGTCCGTCGTTCGAACGCCCGCGGAGTCGACGACCTGTATTCCGAGCTTGCCGGAACGGCTGGCGTCACCAGCCTCGGCATCAACGGGCCGCTGAATCCGACCGGGCCCGGTGACACGCCGAGCCGCCGCAGGATCTTCATCTGTAAATCGGAGGCAGCGGCGCAGGAGACTGTCTGTGCCCGGAAGATCCTTGCCGCACTGGCCACCCGCGCGTTTCGCCGCCCGGTTGCCGAGAAGGATGCTGCCGTCGACTCGCTGATGGGATTCTTCGACTCTGGGCGCAAGCTCCGCGGTTTCGAGACAGGCATTCAGTACGCGCTTGCGCGTGTCCTCGTCGATCCGCAATTCATCTTCCGCTTTGAGCACGTGCCATCAGCGTCAGCGAAGGCGGGCGCCTTTCGAATCAGCGACGTCGAGCTCGCGTCTCGACTGTCCTTCTTTCTGTGGAGCAGCATCCCCGACGACGAGCTCCTCCGTGTCGCCGCCTCAGGAAAGCTCGACGACCCGGCCGTGCTCGAGCAGCAGACGCGACGGATGCTGGCCGACAGGCGGGCCGACGCTCTGATCGACAACCTGGCCGGCCAGTGGCTGATGCTGCGCCAGTTGGATGATGTCGCGCCTTCCACGAAGGAATTTGACGGCGGCCTTCGCTATGCCATGCATCGCGAGACGGAGCTGCTCTTCGAAACGATCGTGCGCGAAGACCGCAGCATTCTCGATCTGATTGACGCCGACTACACGTTCGTTGACGAGCGGCTCGCTCGTCATTACGGCATCCCCAACGTCCGCGGCAGCCGCTTCCGTCGCGTGACGCTCGACGACAGCGCGCGGCGCGGGTTACTCGGCCAGGGCAGCTTCCTGACGACCACCTCCGCCGGTAACCGGACGTCGCCGGTCAAGCGCGGCAAATGGGTGCTCGAGAACCTGCTCGGCGCTCCGGTGCCGCAGCCGCCTCCCGGTGTCGAGACGAATCTGACCGACACAACGGGCGGCTCGACGCCCACCTCGGTGCGCCAGCGGCTGGAGCGGCATCGTGCCAGCCCGAACTGCGCCGCGTGCCACGCCCTCATGGATCCGGTCGGGTTCTCGCTCGAACAGTTCGACTTGATTGGCAAATGGCGCGACACGGATAGCGGATCACCGGTCAACGCCACGGGCCGCCTCGCCGATGGAACGGCGCTCGACGGCCCTGCCAGCTTGCGAAAAGCGCTGCTCAGCCGCCGCGATGCCGTGGCCGCGACAGCCACGGAAAAGCTGCTAACCTACGCGCTGGGCCGGCGGGTCGAGTACTACGACATGCCCGCCGTGCGAGCCGTCGTTCGCGATGCGGCACGCACGGATTACCGCTTCTCGTCGCTCATCGTCGGCATCGTCAAGAGCGTGCCGTTCGGGATGAGGCGTTACGAGGGAGAGCCGTGATGTTCATTACGAAGAAGCATCTCTCGCGACGGACATTTCTCCACGGAGCAGGTGTCACGCTCGCGCTCCCGCTTCTCGAATCGATGGTGCCGGCGGCCACGGCGCTCGCGCAGACAGCCGCAAACCCGAAAACCCGCCTGTGCGGCATCTATATTCCGCACGGCGCCACGATGGACAAGTGGACGCCGACCACAGAAGGGACGGGGTTCCAGTTTTCCGAGATCCTGCAGCCGCTCGAGCCGTTCCGGAACTACGTCAACGTCGTCAGCGATCTCGCGCATCAGCCGGTCGCGCCGTGGACGGGTGAGGATACTGGCGGCGCCGAGAATCACGTACGCGCGGCAGCCGTCTTCCTGAGCGGCGCGCACCCGGTCAAGAAGAACGAGGCGCACGTCGGCGCCACCATCGACCAGATCGCTGCGAAGTACGTCGGTCAGGACACGCCGCTGCCGTCGATTGAGCTGGCGATGGAGCCGCTCAACCTGACGTGCGGCGATGCCGGGTTCACCTGCGCGTATCGCAATACCCTGGCGTGGAAATCGGAGACGCTGCCGCTGCCGATGGAGAACAACCCGCAGCTTGTCTTCGAGCGCCTGTTCGGGGACGGCAGCACGGATGCGCAGCGCCAGGAGCGGCGCAGTCAGGCGCGGAGTCTGCTGGATTCACTCCGGGATCAGATCCCGTCGCTCGAGAAGGATCTCCCTGCGGGCGATCGCCGGCGGCTGCGTGAGTACCTCGACGAAGTGCGGGAGATCGAGCGCCGGGTCAGGCAGTTCGACGCGACGCTGTCGAAGAGTGTGGATCTTCCCGACGCACCAACGGGCATTCCCGCCGAATTCGAATCGCACCTCAAGCTGATGTTCGATCTGCAGGTGCTCGCCTACAAGACGCAGATCACGCGCATCTCGACACTGATGCTGGCGCGTGAGAACAGCGGTGCTGTCTATCCGGCGACGGGCATCCGCGAGGGCTTCCACAACGCGTCGCATCACTCGAACGAACGCAAGAACATGGATCAGTTCGCGGTGATCAACCGCTATCACATCAAGATGCTCGCCTACTTTGCCGAGCGGCTGCAGGCGACACCGGATGGCGACGGCAGTCTGCTCGATCACTCGATGGTGCTGTACGGCAGCAGCCTGAGCGACGGCAACGAGCACAATTTCGATCCGTTGCCGGTGGTGCTGGTCGGCGGCGGGTCTGGACGGCTGAAGGGTAACCGTCACATCCGTCACGCGCCGCACACGCCGATGTCGAACCTGCTGCTGGCGATGTTGCAGAAGATGGGCGCGCCAGTGGACAAGATCGGCGACAGCACGGAACCGCTCGCGATCTAGAGCTGCACGCCGTACCCTTCGCCCCGCTATAATCCCGGCGCCGTGACTCCCGTTCGCGACGTCACCGTCGGCACCCTCGTCTCATATCTGGCGCGGACGCTGCCGGACCACGAAGCGCTCGTTTACCACCACTCCGGCCAACGCTGGACGTTCAGCGAGCTGAACGACGAAGCGCGCCTCATTGCCCGCGGCCTGGTCGCTCTCGGAGTCAAGCCACACGATCGCGTATCCGTCTGGGCGACGAACGTCCCCGAGTGGATCATCCTGCAGTTCGCCCTGGCCAAGATCGGCGCGATCCTGGTCACCGTCAACACGGCCTTACGCGCGCACGAGATCGAATACCTCCTGCGTCAGAGCGAAACGTCGACGATGGTCACGATTCGGGGCTTTCGAACCGTTGACTACCTTGCCGAGCTCCGATCGATCGGTGCAATCGGGGTGGGCGTTGCCAGCCGCAAGGACCGACTGCCCCACCTCCAGCGAGTGCTGTTCATTGGCGACGATTGTCCGGGCGACCTGACTCCGTACGCAGCGCTTCGCGCAGCAGCTTACGAGGTGTCCCCGGAAGATCTGGACGCACTCGAAGTGGCCGTCGGCCTCGACGATGTCATCAACATCCAATACACGTCGGGCACGACGGGGTTTCCCAAGGGCGTCATGCTGTCGAGCCGCAACATCGTCAACAACGGCTACTGGCTGGCGCGGGGGCTCGGATTTACGTCGCGCGATCGCCTCTGCCTCTGCGTCCCGCTGTTTCACTGCTTCGGCTGCGTCATTGGCGTGCTCGGGGCGTTCACGCACGGCGTCTGTCTCTGCGCGATGGAGTCGTTCGATGCCCGGCGCGTGCTGGAAACGGTCGAGCGGGAACGGTGCACGGCGCTGTACGGCGTGCCGACGATGTTCGTGGCGGAGCTCGAGGATCCGGAATTCGAGCGATTCGATCTCAGCACACTTCGCACCGGCATCATGGCAGGCGCGCTCTGCCCGGAAACGCTGATGCGCAAAGTCATCGACCGGATGCACCTGCCGGAAATGACGATCGCGTAC
>Ga0207691_10001524_pt1 | contig 23051 bp, 20 predicted proteins | sample KBSM13metaG_FD_184327 | JGI IMG/M metagenome (GOLD analysis project Ga0207691, IMG submission 184327) | Miscanthus rhizosphere microbial communities from Kellogg Biological Station, Michigan, USA - KBS M1-3 metaG (SPAdes) (version 2) | ecosystem: Host-associated > Plants > Roots > Rhizosphere >... | reverse complement strand
CCGCCGCTGTGACGTCCGCTCATCGGTCCCGCCTAACTGGTGCCATCCGTCGATCCGCTCGCGCGGGCTTGCCGGGTCTGGACAGCTTCGCACAGACCCCGGTGTCAAAACTATCATTTAGGCTCTTGGGAGGCCTTTTCGGGCAAGGTGTGGCGCGCCCGCCCAGCCACCGGCCGGCCACCCCGGCGGGCCCTAGGATGGACCTCTGTGAGCACACCCCACAATCCCGGTGATTCCCTGAGCCGCCGTCGTAAATTCCTCTACATCCTGACGCTCGGCGCTTTGACCGCCCTAGGGCCGTTCACGGTCGACCTCTACTTGCCCGCATTCCCGGCCCTGGAAGACAGCCTTGGCGTCTCCGCGGCCGCGGTGCAGCTGACGCTCACGGGGACGACCATCGGTTTCGCGCTGGGACAGCTGGTGGTGGGCCCGCTGAGCGACAAGTTCGGCCGGCGCCTGCCCCTGATCGTGGCGACGGCGGTCCACATCGCGGCATCCCTGGGCGCCGCGCAGTCCACGGACATCGCCACGCTGGGTTTCTTCCGTGTCCTCATGGGTGTCGGGGCTGCCGGGGGCGGTGTGGTGGCCATGGCCATGGTCCGTGACCTGTTCAGCGGCTACGCGATGGTGCGGATGTTCGCGAGGATGGCCCTGGTCAACGGGCTGGCCCCGATCCTCGCCCCGGTCATCGGCTCCCAGCTGCTGTTGCTGATGCCCTGGCCCGGCATCTTCTTGTTCCTGGCCGCCTACGGGACCTGCGTCATCATCGCGGCCCTCTTCGTGATCCGGGAGACCCTGCCGCCGGAACTGCGCGGCAAAACCGGGATGACCATGGGCCAGCGTTACAAGGTGCTGTTCTCCGACCGGATCTTCGTAGGCCTGCTGCTGGTGGGCGGGATGAACTTCGCGGGCCTCTTCACCTACCTCTCCGCCTCGCCGTTCCTGTTCCAGAATGTTTACGGGTTCACGCCACAGCAGTACGGCCTGCTCTTTGGCGTCAACTCGCTGGGCATCGTGGCAGGCGTGCAGACCAGCGCGCGGCTCATCAAGCGCGTCCCGCCGCAGTGGATCCTGGCTTGTTCCACGGCCTGGATGTTCGTCATGGCCGTCCTGATTGTCGTCTTCGACCAGCTGGGGTTCGGGCTGTGGGGCGTCCTGGTGCCGCTGTGGTTCTACATCCTGGGCGCCGGTTTCACCTTCCCCACCGTGCAGGTCCTGGCCCTGGCCAAACACGGGGCCCAGGCCGGAACCGCGGCTTCACTGCTCGGCGCGGCGACCTTCTTGATGGCTGGCCTGGTCTCGCCGGTGGTCGGCTGGCTCGGCGTCAGCTCCGCAACCCCGATGGGCGCCGTCCAGGCCGTCTGCATCCTTCTGGCGGCCGCTGCACTGTGGCTGGTTGTTCGGCCCAGCACGGTGCCACCGATCCAGTAGCCGCGCCCTCCCCCACGGGACATGCCCATCCTTCACGGCCTCCCCCGCGGGACATGCCCATCCTTCACGGCCTCCACCGCGGGACATGCCCATTCTTGGCTCCCGGGGCTGGACATATTGCCACTATGTCCATCCGCCAGGACCACCACTGGACATGTCCCCAGGGGCATCCCGCCAGCACTGAGCATGTCCCCCGGGCAGCCCCAGTGCAGCGAACACCGTGGCCGCGCCCTCTGCCCTATGGCCCCGCCCGTCCGCCCACGCAGCCCTGTCCGTTGCCTGCAGCCCAGCGCCCCCGTTGTGCCCTGTTCGACGTCCGCGGCGGGCGATAAAGTTATTTCATGCCCGACAGGCAGGATCACCAGCCCCTTCCGGCCACTTGGCAGCGGTCCGACGCCGGAATCCTGCCCCTGTGGTGGGATCGCTTGTGCGCTCAGACCAGTCCTCAGTCGGCAGCCCTGTTCGCCGCCGGCCTGTTCACCGAAGACCGCCGCCGCCCAATTGCCCAGTGGTACAACCCCGCATATGACTCCGCCCTTCTCGTGGCACCGGAATCTTCCCCGGAGTGGCCGGTGCAACGGTTCGGCATCTTCTATGCGCCCCCGGGCGGCGGTTTCACCCAGGTGCACTCGGCGCCGCATGAATGGCACCCGCGGGAGCCTCGGAAGTCCCCCACGGAGCTGGAGGCCTTCCAGGCAGCGGTCGCCGAGGCCCAGCGCTTCCTCCAGGTGGAAATGTACTTCGTCTGAACCTCCACCTGAACCGCCCGCCACTGCGTTGCCCGGCAGAAAGCCCTGGCCATAGACGGAGCAACAAAGACGAGGAAATAAAAGAGGAAACAAAAAAGGTCCCGCAGCTGGTTTTCACCGGCCGCGGGACCTGTCCGCTCCTCCTGCTGGACTTGAACCAGCAACCCTTCGATTAACAGTCGAATGCTCTGCCAATTGAGCTAAGGAGGAATGAAGCAGGTACGACATTAGCAAAGGTTTTGCCGGTAGGGAAATCGGCCACGGGGCCAGCGCCTGCCAGTCGCGAAATACCCCCTCCGGGTATAAAAAAGTCCCCGTTCCGGAACCCGGAACGGGGACTGCGCGCTCCTCCTGCTGGACTTGAACCAGCAACCCTTCGATTAACAGTCGAATGCTCTGCCAATTGAGCTAAGGAGGAATGAAGCGGGTATAAGCCTAGCAAACACCAGCCCGGGAAACGAAATCGGCGGCTCAGGCGTCCGAGCGCAGGGACCGCCGCTGCATCTCAAGTTGCATGAGTTCGCGATTCAGCCGCTGGAATTCTTCGGGGTCGGCCGAGGCGTCCAGACGCTGCAGCTGGCCCATCTTCTCGGCCTTGACCCGGGTGATCTGGAGCTCGAACAAGCGGGCGAGGATGTCCTTGCAGTAGCGCAGGACGCCTTCGGGGGTGTTGGCCGGCAGGGGCACCACGGAGAGCTCGGACACGAGCGGGCGCAGGGGCTCGGGGACCTCCTGCAGCAACTGCTCGACCCAGCGCACCGGATCCCCCGAAAACTCGAGTCCGGTGGCCCGGATGGCCTCGTGGATGGCGAGGTAGGCGGGTGTGGAGAACCGCGCCTCCGAGAAGCGCTGCCACGTCTCGCCCTCGAGCATGCCGGGTTCCTGCAGCGCGACCTCGAGCGCCTGGCGCTCCATCGCGGCCACGGGGTCCCGGGGATCAGGGCGGTTGAAGGACGGGAGTACGGCCGACGGCGGCAAGGGGGCAACGCCGGGCGCGGTCCCGGCAAAGCCGCGGCCGGACCCCGCATAGCCCTGCCCGCCGCCCTGCCCGTGGCTCTGGGCCTGGCCGCCGCCCGGCGGAGCCGATGCAGCCTGCGCGGCGCGCTTGGTCGCCGCGCCGACGGCCCTGCTGACCTCCTCGACCGGCATCCCCAGCCAGCCGGCGAGCTCCCGGGCATAGGCCGGCCGGATTCCGGCGTCGCGGATCTGCGCCACCACGGGCGCGGATTCCCGCAGGGCCGCGATCCGGCCCTCGACCGTGTCCAGATTGTGCCGCTTCAGCGTGGCCCGGATGGCGAACTCAAACAGCGGGCGGCGGCTACCGATCAAATCCCGGACGGCGGAGTCGCCCTTGGACTGGCGCAGTTCGCAGGGGTCCGCGCCGTTGGGTTCGACCGCCACGAAGGTTTGTGCGACAAACCGCTGGTCCTCTTCGAAGGCGCGCAGGGCCGCCTTCTGCCCGGCGGCGTCGCCGTCGAACGTAAAGATGACCTCTCCCCCGCTGCCGTCGTCGGAGAGCAGCCGGCGGGCGATCTTGATGTGCTCGGTGCCGAAGGCGGTCCCGCACGTGGCTACCGCCGTCGGAATGCCGGCCAGGTGGCAGGCCATGACGTCGGTGTAGCCTTCCACCACCACGAGCTGGCGGTCCTTGGCGATGTTGCGCTTGGCGAGGTCGATCCCGTAGAGGACCTGGGACTTCTTGTAGAGCGCGGTTTCGGGGGTGTTCAGGTACTTCGGGCCCTGGTCGTCCTCGTAGAGCTTGCGGGCACCGAAGCCGATGGTGTCGCCGGCGATGTCCCGGATGGGCCAGATCAGCCGGCCGCGGAAACGGTCATAGATCCCCCGGCCGCCTTCAGAGAACATGCCCGTCAGCTTGAGTTCCGGGTCCGTGTAGCCGCGGCCGCGGAGGTGTTTGAGGAGCGAGTCCCAGCCCTGCGGCGCGTAGCCCACACCGAACTGTTCGGCCGCCGCGCGGTCGAAGCCGCGCCCGTAGAGGAAGTTGCGGCCCTCCGCGGCGCCGGGGGTGAGCAGCTGGGCACGGAAGAACTCGTCGGCCACCTTGTGAGCGTCCAGCAGCCGCTGGCGCCGGCCGATGTCCTCCCGGTTGGGCCCGGAGCCGCCGTCCTCGTAATGGAGCTCGAAGCCGATCCGGTGGGCCAGCTTCTCCACGGCCTCGTGGAAGGAGATGTGGTCCAGCTTTTGGACGAAGGAGATGACGTCGCCGTCCTCGCCGCAGCCAAAGCAGTGGTACCGGCCAACCTGGGGCCGAACGGTGAAGGAGGGTGAACGCTCGTCGTGGAAGGGGCACAGACCCTTGTAGGACCCGAGCCCGGCGCCCTTGAGCGTCACGTAGCCATCGATGACTTCCTTGATGTCGGTGCGTTGGCGTACTTCATCGATGTCTTCGCGTTTGATCAGGCCGGCCACAGTGCCATCCTAGTCCCCGGGTATGACGCCGACGGGCCGGCCATGGTGGCCCTCACCACAGCGACGGCAGGCTGCCCACGAGACGCTCGTACATGGCCAGCGCCGAGCCGTCCGTCAGCGACGCGACCTGGTCGATGACGACACGCAGCCGCGCGGCGTCGTCCGCGGCGTCGAGCCAGTCGGCGGCGAACATCGGTTCCAGGTGGCGGGCCCCCGTGGCGCTGAGTGCGGTGACGAGGGCGTGCAGGACCTCACGCTGGCGCTCGTAGATGGGCTGCCGGTGTTCGGTGGTCATCACGAAGGTGGTGGCCAGGCCCTTCATGACCGCGATTTCCATCACGGTCTCATCCGGGACGATCAGCTCCGCGTTGTAGCGGGTCAGGTTTTCCGGGCCGTAGACCGTGCGGGTGGCCTCCAGTGCGCTCTGGCAGAAGCGGCCGATGAGCTGGCTGGTCATGTCCTTGAGCGCCGCCATGGCCTTGCGGCTGCCGTCGGCCTCGCGCACCCAGACGTCCGTGGCCTCCAGCCGGGCCAGGGCGGCGTCGATCGCGGCGGGATCGTTGTGCGGCAGGTACCACTGCTTGGCGTAGCCGACGACGCGGGCGCGGTGGTCCGGGTTGTCCATCCAGCGCAGCTGGAAATGCCCCGCCACGATCGCGTCCTCGACGTCGTGCACCGAGTAGGAGATATCGTCCGCCAGGTCCATGACCTGCGCTTCGAGGCAGGACCGGCGTTCCGGGGCGCCGTCGCGGATCCAGTCGAAGATGGGGAGGTCGTCCTCGTAGGCACCGAACTTGCTGGTCCGCTCCCCGTGGATGACCGGGGCGTTTACCGCGGACCACGGGTATTTGGCGGCGGCATCGAGACTGGCCCGGGTCAGGTTCAGGCCGGCCGGCCGGCCGTCGGCGGCGAGGACCTTTGGCTCCAGCCGCGTCAGCAGCCGCAGCGTCTGGGCGTTGCCCTCGAAGCCGCCGATCCCGTGCGCCACCTCGTTGAGGGCCGCTTCGCCATTGTGGCCGAAAGGCGGGTGGCCGAGGTCGTGGCTGAGGCATGCGGTGTCCACGACGTCGGGGTCACAGCCCAGCGCACGGCCCAATTCGCGGCCCACCTGGGCAACTTCGAGGCTGTGCGTGAGCCGGGTCCGGACGAAGTCGTCGGTATCCGGGGCCACCACCTGGGTCTTCGCGCCGAGCCGGCGCAGCGCCGAGGAGTGCAGGACCCTTGCACGGTCCCGCTCGAAGTCCGAGCGGTAGGTGCTCTTGGGCGGCTCCTCGACCCAGCGGGCCCAGTCGCGGGAGGTATACCCGTCGAGGACGGGCGCGGTGGTCCGGGTCTCAGCCACCGGAGACATCCAGTTCGGCGAAGGAAATATCGCGGGTCTGGGCATCATCCAGCGTCCGGTTCAGCAGCCAGTCCTTGGGCAGTGCCGGTTTTTTGGGCGAACCGGCGCGGCCGCGCGGACCCTCGGCGTCGCCTCCGGGATACGGCGAGTCGAGGTCCAGCTGGTCCAGGGTGCCGCGCAGCACCTCCAGGCTGGTGACGAGCGCCAGCTTGGTCCGCAGTTCGCTGCCGACCACGTAGCCCTTGAAGTACCAGGCAATGTGCTTGCGGATTTCGCGCAGGGCTTTGCCCTCGTCCCCGAACGTCTCGACCATGAGCTCAGCGTGCCGGTACACGCTCTCGGCAACCTGGCGCAGGTCCGGCCGGTGCCGCTGGTCGCTGCCTTCGAACGCGGCCATGAGGTCGCCGAACAACCAGGGCCTGCCCTGGCAGCCACGGCCGACGACGACGCCGTCCACACCCGTTTCGCGGACCATCCGGACCGCGTCCTCCGCGGACCAGATATCTCCGTTGCCGAGAACGGGAATGTCCGGCAGGGCCTCGCGCAGCCGGGCGATGGCGGACCAGTCGGCCTGGCCGGAATAGAACTGGGCGGCCGTGCGGCCATGAAGGGCGACGGCTGCGACGCCGGAATCGCGGGCAATCCGGCCGGCGTCGAGGTAGGTCAGGTGGTCCTCGTCGATGCCCTTGCGCATCTTGATGGTCAACGGGACATTGCCCTTGGAGGCTTCCTTCACCGCGGTCTGGACGATGGAGGTGAAGAGGTCGATCTTCCACGGCAAGGCCGATCCGCCGCCGCGCCGGGTGACCTTGGGCACGGGGCAGCCGAAGTTGAGGTCGATGTGGTCCGCCCGGTCCTCCTCCACCAGCATCCGGACGGCCTGGCCGACGGTGACGGGGTCCACGCCGTACAGCTGGACGGAGCGGACTTTTTCGTCGTCGTCGTGCGAAATGATGCGCAGCGACTCCGGCGTGCGCTCGACGAGGGCACGCGAGGTGACCATCTCCGCCACGTACAGGCCGCCGCCGTATTCACGGCACAGTCTGCGGAAGGCGGAGTTGGTGATGCCCGCCATGGGAGCCAGGATCACGGGGGTGTCCACCGTGATCGGGCCCAGCTTCAGGGGCGGGAGTTCCAGCTTGGGGGCGGGAGGGGTTGCTACAACAGTCACCCGACCATTGTCTCAAAGACGGGCAAATCGGCCCGGTCCCGCTCCGGCTATGTGGAAATCTTCCCGATCTGGCGGCGTTCGGGTGGCGGCAGATTCCTCGTCAGCCCCGCAGTGCGGCCCGCCGCCCGCGGCGCGTCGCAGCACCGGCGCCGTCGGACCCGCCCGGGTCGGTCCCGCCCCAGTCAGGCGCGGACTCTTCCGGCGCGATCCGTTCCGGCCGGCCCCGTTCCGGCGCGGGCCCTTCCGGCCGGCCCCGTTCGAATGCGGGCCGTTCCGGCCGGCCCCGATCCGACGCAGTCCGTTCCGACGCGGTCCCTGCCACCGCACCGCCCCTGATGCCGGTGGCCTTGACCACCAGCACGGCGATGAGGGTGGTGACCGGCACGGCCAGGACGAGTCCCACGGAGCCGACGAGGGTGCGGATGACTTCCTCGGAGAGTTCGGCACTGGTCAGGGCGTCCCCGAGCGGCCGCTCGTAGAGCATGACCAGGATCAGCACCGGCAGGGCCGCGCCGGCATAGGCAAACGCGATGGTGTAGACGGTGGAGGCGATATGGTCCCGGCCGATCCGCATGGCGGACGTGAAGAGCTGCCGGGCGCTGGTCTCGGGGGCCAGTTCCCACAGCTCCCAGACGGCCGAGGACTGTGTGATGGTGACGTCGTTGAGCACGCCCAGCCCGGAAATGATCAGTCCGCACAGGATGATGCCGGAGATTGAGATGTTGTCCGAGATGTTGGTCAGGGTGGCAGCGTCGTGGCTGCCCACACCGGCGAGGTTGGCGGCGTCGGTGGCCCAGGCCGCCAGCAGCGCCGTAATGGCGAGGCCGAACATCGTCCCGAGCAGCGCCGTCGACGTGCGGGCGGAGAAGCCGTGGGCGAAATAGAGCACCCCGATCATGATCACCGTGGATCCCACGAGAGCCAGCAGCAGCGGCGGCTTGCCCTCGACCAGCCCGGGCAGCATGAACGAGACAAGCACCACGTATGCGCCGACAAGCCCGATCAGCGCCCGCAGTCCGCGCCAGCGCGCCACGGCGATCACCACGACGGCGTAGAGCACGGCCAGGAAGATGATGGGCAGGGTCCGGACAAAGTCGACGAAGACATAGGCCGGCGCGCCCTGGCCCGCGGCGCCCTGCACCTTGGAGAGGTTCAGGTAGCGGATGCCGTCCCCGGGCTTCACGCCGTGGGACTTCGCGACGTCAGGGTTGATGACCACTTTCACCGGGTTGCCGCCCTTGTCCGGCTCGGTGTAGGCGAACGTGCATTGAGAGCCCTCGTTCGGCGGCTGCGGCGCGGCCCCGGAACCGGAGGTGCCCTGCTGGGCGGCGTCACCGCCGGCCTGGACATCCGAACAGCTGCCGACGACGACCCGCTGGATCTTGCCGGTGTCAAACGTCACCCCCGGTGCCGCCGCGTACGGGCTGGCCAGCGTGATGCCTTCCTTGCTTCCCGACGGCCACATGAAAGCCATGGCCGCCAGGGTCAGCAGCGTCAGCGGGATCAGGATGGCAGCCAGGATCCAGTTGGCCTTCTTCCGCGCAGCCAGCATTTGAGGCGTCGGCTCCGGATGTTCGTTGTGGGAGTGCGAGTGTCCGGCGCCCATCAGCAGTTCAACCTCATGCCGAAAACTTTACGGCGTGGGCGGTTCCGCTCAGGACCGATGACGCCGCGCTTACGCCGGCGCGATGTTCTGGTTGACGTGGAAGAGGTTCTGCGGATCGTATTTGGCTTTGACCTCCCTCAGCCGCTTGTAGTTCTCCCCGTAGTTCTCCGCAACCCTGGGCAGATCATCGCCGTCCATGAAGTTGATGTAGCCGCCGGGGGCCGAATAGGGCCGCAGGGCGGCCGCGTAGTCCCGCACCCACGCGATGTTTGCCTCGTTTTCCGCGGGGTCCATCCACTGCGCCGCGATCACGGGCGAAAACTTCACGTTCCGGTTGGCGAACGCCGTGTCCGTCACGCCCACCCGCTGGACCGCACCATCGATGGGGTAGAGGTGTACCGCGGTCTGCACGCTGGGGACCTTGCTGCCGTGTTCGATGTGCGCCGCGATGGCACCGTCGTTCAGTTCCGCCAGAAAATCCGCTTTCCAGTAGGCCTGCATGCCAGGGGGCTGCAGCGGGTCGAAAGCCGAGTTCAAGGCGGGGTACGGCATTGGTCCCACCATGGATCCCGCAGCCGGCGCGGCGTCCAGGAACGGCTGCCAGCGTGCCGGACCTTCCGCCGGATCACCGGTCCACATGCCGACGATGACGCACACCGGTTTGCCATGCCATTCCTCGGGCAGGAACGGAACAGGAGGACCCTGGTGGAAGCCCAGGAACGCGCCAAACTCTTCAGGGGCGGTGGCCATGTAGTCCCGGTAAAACCTCGCCACCGTCTCGGCATGCTCGATGGGATAAATGATGATGCCGGCGTGGACCATGTCCACGGGGTGCATCCGGTACTCGAACGACGTCACGACGCCGAAGTTCCCGCCGCCGCCGCGCAACGCCCAGAACAGGTCCTCGTTCTCGCTTTCGCTGGCGGTAAGGAATTTTCCCTCGGCCGTGACGACGTCGGCAGAGAGCAGGTTGTCGCAGCTGAGTCCATACTTGCGGCTCAGGTATCCAATGCCGCCGCCGAGGGTCAGCCCGGCGATGCCGGTCGAGCCGACAATGCCGCCGGGAGTTGCCAGCCCGAAGGCATGGGTCGCGTGGTTGAAGTCGGCCCACGTCGCACCCGGCTCCGCGCGCGCCGTCGCGGCTGCCGGATTAACCCGGACGCCGGTCATGTTGGAGAAATCGATGACCAGGGCGTCATCCCACGTGCCAAAGCCCGGGGCACTGTGTCCTCCACCGCGGACCGCCAGGTCCAGGGAATTGTCCCGGGCGAAGTTGACGCAGGAGATGACATCGGCCACCTGGGATACCTGGGCCACCGCTGCCGGCCTCTTATCGATCATGCCGTTGAAGACTGCCCGTGCCGCGTCGTAGCCGGCGTCGCCGGGCGTGATGATCTGCCCGCGGACTTGCCCGCGCAGGCTGTCGAACTGTGTTCCGTTCATTATGTATACCGTCGATTTCGTCGTGAGATTCGACCGGACGGTTCTCTGCGCTCCCAGCCGGCGTGGCGCCCGGAGGTTTACCTGCTCATGCCTACTCTTCCCGCATTTCCCCGTCAAGGGCGCCAGCAAATGCACGCGTGCCGGCCGCACCCATCACCGGGGGCGCCGGCTCCGAATCCACACTAGGGACCACCGGCCTTGACGGGAGGGGGCCGCAACCTATGGTTGGTAATTGACGGACGAAGGACCGGAAGGACACATACGTGGCAATGCGCAAACTCGACGACCGCGAGCCGGAGGCGGGCCGTTCCGGGCCCGTCGCCAAAGCCGTGCTGACCATCGCCGAAGCCGCCGGGGAGGCCCGCGGAGTCGTGTTGATCCTGCACGGCGGGCGGGCCGACAGTTTTGACGCAGTCCGCGGCCGGCACCTGAGTCCGGCCCGGATGGTGCCCTTCGCCCGGGCGCTGCACAGGCAGGGCGGCCCGCACGGGCTGGCCGTGTGGACCCTGCGCAACCGCTACCGCGGCTGGAACGGGGAGGACATGTCCCCCGTTCACGATGCCCGCTGGGCGCTCGCCCGGATCAGCCAGGAACATCCCGGCGTGCCGGTGTACCTGCTGGGCCACTCCATGGGCGGTCTCACGGCGCTGTGCGTGGCCGACGACGCGCAGGTCGAGGCCGTCGTCGCGCTCGCCCCGTGGCTGAACCACAAGACCTCGGTCCAGCCTGTCGCGGGCCGCCGCGTCCTGATCGTCCACGGGACCGACGACCGCTGGACCAGCCCGGCGAACTCACTGGACTATGCCCGGCGCGCCGAGGGCGTCGCCGCGTCCGTTGACTACGTCTCGCTCAAGGAGGCCGGCCATTTCATGATCCGCCGGCTGCCACTGTGGAATGTGCTGGCGAACGGCTTCGTCCTGGACGCCTTCAGCGAGGCAACGGGGGCCGATGTTTCCGGCGCCAGGGACGCATTGCGCAGCGCCCTCGGCGGCGCCCCGCCGGCGGCCGGAACGCGTATGCCGGTGGTGTTGTGATGCCGCCGTTCCCGCTCGATGCCTTCCTTGCCAGCCTGCCCTGGGTCATCGCGGGACTCGTGGTGCTGCTCGCAGTGACTTTCGCGGTTGCCGTGCGGCAGAACCGGCACTCCGTCATCGACACCGTCTGGGGTCTGGGCTTCGTGGTGGTGGCCGGCATCTCGTGGGTGCTTTCCGCCGGATACGGCGACGCCGGCAGGCGGCTGCTCCTGCTTGCCCTGGTCGCGGTGTGGGGCATCCGCCTCGCCGTCCACATCGGGGCACGCGCACGCGGCGGCCACGAGGACCCGCGCTACGTGGACATGCTCGCCGGAGCGCCCGGATCACGCAATGTCTATGCCCTGCGGCGGGTCTACCTGCCCCAGGGGCTGGTGATGTTCTTCGTCTCGCTCACCATCCAGGTCGGCATGTTCGCCACGGGAAGCCTGGGCTGGCTGGCGTTCACCGGCGTCCTGCTCTGGATCCTTGGCTTCGTGTTCGAGACGGTCGGCGACTGGCAGCTGACGCAGTTCAAGGCCGATCCCGCCAGGCGCGGCACCGTCCTCAACACCGGCCTGTGGCGCTACACCCGCCACCCCAACTATTTCGGCGACGCCGCCGTCTGGGCAGGGCTGTTCTTGGTGGCGGCCGATTCCTGGCCGGGTGTCCTGACCGTCCTCTCCCCCGCCCTGATGATCTGGACGCTGGCCGGCAAGACCGGGAAGCCGCTGACGGAAAAGGCAATGTCCGCGCGTCCCGGGTACAAGGAATACATCGACTCCACCTCCGGCTTCCTGCCCTGGCCGCCCCGGCGGCGGGTGGGCGGACACTGACGTGCGCGGCCCGGCAGGTGCCCGGCACGGGCTGGGCTGGCGGCCCGTGAAGTGGCGGCCGGAGCCCAGCGACCGGTTCTACCGTTTCATTGTCCGCACCGGGCTGGCGCTGCGCTGGCTGTTCCGCATCCGGGTCCTCGTCACGGGACGGGAGCACCTGCCCCAGCCCGGGCCGCCCAATGCCTCAACCCGCGGCGCATCAACCCGCCTCCCGTCCCGCCCGGTGGTGCCCGGCCAGGGCGCCGTGGTCGCGATCACGCACTTCGGCTACCTCGACTTTGCCTTTGCCGAGATGCTGCTGTGGTGGCACAACCGGGCCCAGCTGCGTTTCCTCATCACGCAGGGCGCCGCCGACCACTGGTTTGCTGGCCCCGCGGTCAGCGCCGCCGGGCATGTGGTGGTCGGGTACGGATCGGGAGCACACGCCTACGACGCCGCCGTCGCCCGCCTGAGGGAGGGCGAATACGTCGCCGTCCTGCCAGAGGCCGGCGTCAGCCGCAGCTTCACGGTGCGCGAATGCAAGACCGGTGCGGTGCGGATGGCCGCCGAGGCCGGCGTGCCGATCATCCCGGTCTCCATCTGGGGCGCCCACCGGCTGATGACCCGCCACCATGCCTTCTCGCCGCGGCGCGCCTGGCGCGCCCCGGTCCGCATCCACGTCGGCGAGCCGATCCTTCCGGGCTCGCTCCCTGACCCGGCCGACGACGCCCGGGCCGCGACGGCGCGCCTGGCCAAGACCCTGCAGGACGGGATCGACGCCGGCATTGCCGATTTCCCCCTGCGACCGGCCCCCGGGGCCTGGTGGATGCCGGCCGGTCTTGGCGGCGGCGCCCCGACCGAGGAGGAAAGACGCCGGCTCGACGAGGCCGACGGCCCCCGGCGCGCAGGTGCCAAGCGCCGATAAGCCCTACTTCCGCCATCGTCTTGACTAAACTCCATGGGGTACAAAAAGCACTCAATGGAGAGGGACACCTGTGGCAAGCACAGTCGTGACCAAGAGCGGAACCGAAGAACGCGGTCTCGCACGGATAGCCCAACGAATGGCGGCGTGGACGGAGCGGTGGTTCCCGGACGCCTACATCTTCGCCCTCGCCGGCGTCGTCATCATCGCGGTGGCCGCACTCGCCATCGGCGCCACGCCGCAGGCAATCGCCGACTCGTTCGGCAACGGCTTCTGGGACCTGACGGCCTTTACCCTGCAGATGGCCATGGTGGTCCTCACCGGCTACGTCGTGGCCACCTCCCCGCCCGTGGCGAGACTGATCAACAGGCTGGCGCTCGTGCCGTCAACGGCACGGACCGCGGTGAGCTTCGTGGCCGTGCTCGCCATGTCCGTGTCCTTCCTCAACTGGGGGCTCAGCCTGATCTTCGGCGGGCTGCTGGCCCGCGCGATTGCCCGCCGGAAGGACCTGACGGTGGATTACCGTGCCCTGGGCGCGGCGGCGTTCATGGGCCTCGGCGCCGTCTGGGCCCTGGGGCTGTCCTCCTCTGCCGCGCAGCTGCAGGCCACGGCCGCGTCGCTGCCGCCGGCGCTGCTGAAGATCACGGGCATCCTGGACTTCGGCACCACGATCTTTACCTGGCAGTCACTGCTGACGCTGGCCATCCTGATGGCCCTGACCACCGTGATTGCGCACTTCTCCGCGCCCCAGGGCGGCTCGATCCGCACCGCAGAGGACCTGGGCGTGGACCTGGACGACGAGCCGGCCGAGTCCGCGCCGCGTTCCCGGCCGGGCGAATGGCTCGAATACAGCCGGGTCCTGCCGATCCTGGCGGGCGTCCTCACGCTCGGCTGGCTCGTCTCGCAGTTCCTCACCAAGCCGTTCCTCAGCGTGGTCAGCAGCCTCAACGGCTACCTGCTCGTGTTCCTCATCCTGGGCCTGGTCCTGCACGGGACGCCGCGGAACTTCCTGCAGGCCGTGACGAAGGCCGTCCCGGCCACCGCGGGCATCCTCGTGCAGTTCCCGCTGTACGCGGCGATGGCGGCCATCCTGACCAAGGCCACGGGAACCGGCGGCATGAGCCTCTCCACCCACCTCGCGGCGTTCTTCTCGGACATCGGCAGCGGCGGCGGCTTCGCCGTCGTCATTGCCCTCTACACGGCTGTACTGGGCATCCTGGTCCCCTCCGGGGGCGGAAAATGGCTGGTAGAGGCGCCCTACGTGATGCAGTCGGCCACCGACGTGCAGATGAACCTCGGCTGGACCGTGCAGATCTACAACATCGCCGAGGCGCTGCCGAACCTGGTCAACCCGTTCTTCATGCTGCCGCTGCTCGCGGTGCTGAGGCTGCGCGCCCGGGACCTGGTGGGCTTCACCTTCCTGCAGTTCGTCTTCCACCTGCCGGTGGTCCTGCTGCTCGTCTGGCTGCTGGGCATGACCTTCGACTTCGTGCCGCCGGTGATGCCCAAATAACTGCGCCGCACAATAACTGTGTTTAACGCAGACTGACCCGCAGCCGGGGCCGTTATCAAGCTTCATACGGCTACAGCAGCGGGTCAGTCTGGTTAAGACCTAGGCCGGGTCGGAGACGACGAGCGTTTCCGAGCCCTGGACATGGGCCTTGCCGCTCTCGAGCAGCGGTTCGACGACATTGCGCAGGGCGGTCATGGCGTCGTCCAGTTCGAGCATCACCGGGTGCTGGTAAGCGATCAGGGCCAAAAGGTCCCGGACGGCGGCCTTGGCCTCGTCCGCGCCAAGCTTGGGCTCGTGCCCGAGGAACACCTCAGTAGGCTCAGTGGTCGAGGCCGCACCGCCGGCACCGGCACCGGCGCCGCCGTCGGCCCCCGGAATTCCCTGGGCGTAGCTGATGGCGAACCCCTCCAGCCGGCCCTTGCGGCTGGCCGCGATGCCGTGCCCGAAGGCGCTGGCCTTGGGCGCCCGCAGCACGATCGCTCCGTGGGCGCCGCTGAGGTCATCGAGGAACAGGCGCTGCACCGCGGCGACGCTCAGCTCCCCCGGGCTGTCCCAGCCGTGCACGGCCGTGTAGTAGCGTCCCACGACGTCGCTGAGCTCCACCGAGCCCGTGGCCAGGTCCTCGACCTGGTCGGTGGCCGCGGACTCCGAACCGTCGCCGAACACCGGCAGCTTGAGCGGCGCAGGGTCAACGACGACGAGGCGGGAACGCTGGATCGGGGCCAGGCCCGCGGCCTCGGCAAACGCCGCACCGGGGGTGCCCGGCTCCACTTTGCAGCGCAGTCTGGACACGCCCGACGGCGCCTGGGCGGCCTCGTGCCGCAGCATGGTCAGCAGCGTGGACCCCAGGCCGGCGCGGCGGTGGTCCCGGGCGACCTCGACATACGCCCAGAGCCGGTCCGGGTGCAGCGAGGCCTCGTGGACCACGGCGGCCGCCACCGGAATGGCGACACCGTCCACGACGTCCTCGGCCACGATGCAGCGGCGCCACGGGGAATTGCCCGAGGGCGACAGCGTCCCGCGGAACTGTCCGGCCTGGACGGTCTCAGGGCCGCCCCAGATTTCCAGCAGCGCGAGGTCGTCGCCTTCCCGCCATTCCCGGTATGCGATCGCCATGATCAGGCGCCGATCAGCCGAGCGGCCAGGTAACCCTCCACCTTGTCCAGGGAGACGCGTTCCTGGCTCATGGTGTCGCGTTCGCGGATGGTGACGGCCTGGTCCTCGAGCGTGTCGAAGTCCACGGTGATGCAGAACGGGGTGCCGATCTCGTCCTGGCGGCGGTAGCGGCGGCCGATGGCGCCGGCGTCGTCGAACTCGATGTTCCAGCTCTTGCGCAGCTGCGCTGCGAGGTCCTTGGCCTTCGGGGACAGGTCCTCGTTGCGGCTCAGCGGCAGCACGGCCGCCTTCACCGGCGCCAGGCGCGGATCGAGCTTGAGCACGGTGCGGATGTCCACCCCGCCCTTGGCGTTGGGGGCCTCGTCCTCGGTGTAGGCATCGATCATGAAGGCCATGAACGAACGGGTCAGGCCGGCCGCGGGCTCGATCACATACGGGGTGTAGCGTTCGTTGGTGGCCTGGTTGAAGTAGCTCAGGTCCGCGCCGGAGGCCTTGGCGTGGGTGGAGAGGTCAAAGTCGGTGCGGTTGGCGATGCCCTCGAGCTCGCCCCACTCCGAGCCCTGGAATCCGAAACGGTATTCGATGTCCGTGGTGCCCTTGGAGTAGTGGCTGAGCTTGTCCAGCGGGTGCTCGAAGAAGCGCAGGTTCTCTTCGCGGATGCCCAGGCCCGTGTACCAGGACATGCGTTCCTTCATCCAGTACTCGTGCCACTGCTCGTCGGTGCCGGGCTCGACGAAGAATTCCATCTCCATCTGCTCGAACTCGCGGGTGCGGAAGATGAAGTTGCCGGGCGTGATCTCGTTGCGGAAGGACTTGCCGATCTGGCCGATGCCGAAGGGCGGCTTCTTCCGCGAGGTGGTCAGGACGTTGGAAAAGTTCACGAAGATGCCCTGGGCCGTTTCGGGCCGCAGGTAGTGCAGGCCTTCTTCGCTGGCGACGGGGCCAAGGTAGGTCTTGAGCAGCCCGGAGAATTCATGGGGCTCGGTCCACTGGCCGCGGGTGCCGCAGTTGGCGCAGGCGATGTCCTTGAGGCCGTTCTCGGCGGGACGGCCCTTCTTCTCCTCGTATTCTTCCTCGAGGTGGTCCGCGCGGTAGCGCTTGTGGCAGGACAGGCACTCCACCAGCGGGTCGGAGAACACATCGACGTGGCCGGAGGCCTCCCACACCTGACGGGGCAGGATAACGGAGGAATCCAGGCCCACGACGTCGTCGCGGCCGCGGACCACGGACTGCCACCACTGGCGCTTGATGTTTTCCTTGAGCTCGGCGCCGAGCGGGCCGTAGTCCCAGGCAGAACGGGAGCCACCATAGATTTCACCGGCCTGGAAAACGAATCCCCGGCGCTTGGCGAGGGAAATGATCTGGTCGAGGACGGATTTTGCTGCCATGGGAACTCCAATTTTCTACAGGGCCGCTGGGTGCGGTCCGTGGTGTTGGCCCCGGGACGCCGGCTGGTTGCCGGCCGGGACGATACGAACAAAGCGATATTGCGATACGAACAGTGCGATGCAAACTCCAAGCCTACCGGCCCGCTACCGCTTCAGCGCGCCCTTGGGCCAGGGCAGGGTGGCCAGGACGATGGCGCCGAGCGTCAGGATGGTGCCGAGGACCGTGGGGAGGGCGATCACCGTTCCGGGCACCGGCAATATGAGGTCCAGTCCGAGGGACCCCAGCAGCTGGCCGGCGATCATCCCGAGGCCGGTGACCAGCACGCCCAGGCTACGGACCAGGAGGGCGCCGATGCCGATGAAGATACAGCCGAGCGGGCCGCCAAGGTAGTACCACCACTGCGCCGGGAGGGGGTTGCCGGCCCCGGCCACGGCGAGTTTAATCAGCCACGCCACCCACAGCAGGGCCGCTCCGGCGATGAAGTTCACGAGTGTCGCGGCGATGGGGGTGCCGTAGTGCACGGTGGCTGTGCCGTTCATGGCCTGCTGGAAACTCATCAGGAACCCGGCCAGGAGCGGAAGCATCACGGGAACCAGCAACTGCAGCCCGGATTCCCCGGCGCTGAATCTGGGCGACACCGCCCAGGCGACGGCGGCGACGGTGAGCACACTGCCGAGCACCCGGATGCCGGTAATGGGCCTCTTCCCCGCCGGTCCGATCCCCATCCGGTCCACCAGCAGGCCGCTGAGGGTCTGCCCCGTCACGGCGGCCACCGTGAAGAGGGCGACGCCGAGCAGTCCCACGGTGAAGGACTGGGCGAAGACGAAGAGGGCGCCGATGCAGCCGGCCAGGACGTAGTACGGCGGAAACTGCCGTTCGCGCACGGCGGGCAGGATCCGCGCCAGCCCTGCCCGGCCCCGGGGCAAGGCCAGGGAAATGACCGTCATGACCAGCAGTCCGGTGCTGAAGCTGACGACGGCGGCACCGATTCCGTCCTCCAGCGCCACCCCGAGGGCGCCGTTGATCCGCCCCTGGATCGGGATAAACAATCCCGTCGCGACGGCCATGGGCAGGCCGACGATCAGCGGAAGACGGCGGTGATGGGTCATAGGTGCCACCTTAGGTCAGGCATTATTGCTTGTATGAGCAATCCGGAATTCGAAGACATCACTATCCGCGACAGCATGATCCGGCTGGGCCAGCTGCTGAAGCTTGCGAATCTGGTCGAGGACGGTGTGGAGGCCGCGGAACTGATCAAGAACGGGCTGGTGAAGGTCAACGGCGAAATCGACGAGCGCCGCGGCCGCCAGCTGCACGACGGCGACACCGTCACCGTGAACGGCCGGACCGTGCGGATCAGCGCGCCCCCGGCCGCCTAGCCGCCCGCCCGGCGCCGCTCCCGGCGCCCGCGTCCCCGGCGCGCCTACTTCTTGGCGTTGAGCACCACGTGCGTGAGGAACTCCGAGACGTGGCCGATCTCCTGCTGGTTGATGCCGTGCCACATGCCCGTGTAGAGGACCTTGGTGAGCTTCACGTGCTTGCGCACCCAGCCGACGGTGTAGTCGATCTTGTCCTCGGTGATCACGGGGTCCTGCTGGTCCCGCCCCCAGAACAGCGGCACAGTGCCGTCCAGTTCGCCGTCGCGGAAGCTGGGGTCGTCGCCGGCGTCAACGACAAACCCTGACAGCCCGACGACGGCGGCAAAGTCCGCCGGCCGCTGCCGCAGCAACGTGGTGGCCATGGCCATGCCCATCGAGAACCCCAACAGCGTCACCGACGGGTGGTTGGCTTTGACGCCGTCGAGCCAGTCCTGAACGTAGCCTGCGGCGACCTTGACGGCGTCGAGCGAGTAGTCAATGGACCCTGTCAGCGGGAACCAGGTGAAGCCCGGTCCCATGGCGATCGGGGCGCGCAACGAGGCCACCGCAAATTCCTGCGGCAGCATCCCGGCCAGGCTGAGCAGATCCTGTTCGTTGGCGCCGTAGCCGTGCAACAGGACCAGAAGCGGCTTGCCGGCCCGTTCCTGCTCCGGCTGGGACCATTGGACGACAGGGGCGGGGAAGGCGTCAGCGTGAGTCATGGAACTATTCTTACAGTTACCCGGCGGTAACAAATTACGGTGGCGCAGCTAATACGGTGGCGCAGCTAAACGGGAACAGTGCAGGATAAGGGGGTGAGCAATACCTATCCCATGGAAAATTCACCGGACACCCCAGCTGAGACCACCGTTGACACCGTCACCCACCCGTGGACCCGCTATGTGGCGATGGGCGACTCATTCACGGAGGGCATCGGCGATCCGGAACCGGCCAGTCCGGGCGGCCATCGGGGCTGGGCGGACCGCGTGGCCGAGGAACTCAGCCGTGGGCACAACGACTTCGCCTACGCGAACCTGGCCGTCCGCGGCCGGCTCCTGCAGCAGATCGTGGACCAGCAAATGGCTCACTGCCTGTCCCTCAAACCGGACCTCATCACGCTCTCCGCAGGCGGAAACGACCTCATCCGCCCGGGCGGCGATCCGGACGTGCTGGCCGAAAAGCTGGATTCGGTGGTGCAGATCCTGAGCCTGGGGGGCGCCACCGTGGTCCTGTTCAACGGCCCGGATACCGGCTCCACGGTGCTGGGCCGGATCCGCAGCAAGGTGGCCATTTACAACGAGAACCTGCGCACGATCGCCGCGCGCCACGACGCCGTGATCGCGGACATGTGGTCGCTGCGCCAGCTCAATGACCCGCAGATGTGGAATGTCGACCGGCTGCATTTCTCACCGCTGGGCCACCACACGATCGCGGCCATGGTGCTGGACTCGCTGAACGTCGAGCACACGCTCCAGCCCCTCTCCCCCAAACCGCTGCCACAGCGCAGTTGGCGCGAGGCGCGCAGCGGGGACCTGGTGTGGGCCAGGGAGTACTTCGTCCCCTGGGTGGTCCGCCGGCTGCGGCACCGCTCCTCCGGCGACGGCATGACGGCCAAGCGGCCGCTGGCCGGCCCGGTGTTCGGTCCCGGCGTTCCGCTTGGTTCCGGCGAAGGCCCGCCCGGCGCCGAGGACGCGGTGCGGTCCTGAGGCTTCGGGCCTGAGCCTGCGGGGCATAAGCTGGAGGAACACTTCTCCGGCCCTACAGATGAGCCCGCAGATGAGAAGGCCCAGCAGCTGAAAGGCCCAGTACCGTGAGCAGTATGTTCTTCTGGATCATCGTGTTGTCCTTCCTGGTTCCCGTGGCGATGCGCCTCTACCGCAGGTCTGCCCGCGGCCGGAACCAGGGCACGCCGGGACAGTTCGGCCGGTTCCCGGGCAGCCAGAACAACCCCGGCCAGGGTAACCAGCCACGTGATGGCTACACCCAGCAGGACTACTTCGGCGGCTTTGGCCAGCTGGGCGCCCCGAAGCAGTCGGGTCCGGCCAACGAGCCGTATCCCAACCCGCAATACCCCAACCCGCAATACCCCAGCGCGGAGTACCCGAACGCGCAGAACCCCAGTCCCCGGTTTCCGGACCAGCCGTTCCCGAACCAGCCGTACCCCGGCCAGCAGTACCCGAACCCGGTCGGCTACCAGTCCCCCGTCCCCTACGAGGACAGCCCCGAGTACCTGAACAACCCGCCGCAACCGCAGCGGCCGCAGGCATCGCAAACTCCCCCGGCGCCGGGCGCGGGACAGGCGCAGGCGCCGCAGTCTCCGCCGCCGTCGGCCGGGCAGGGCTACCGGGCCCGCAAGCTGGCCGAGCTCGACCAGCAGTACACCGACGGCAAGCTGTCCATGGAGGACTACATGGCCCAGCGCGCGGAAATCATGAAGGGCTAGGACCCTGCCGGGCCGGCGAACTCGACGTCGGCCGCGTTGACCGTTCCCGCCGTCCGCCCCGGCGCCTTGTGGTACTGCCAGTACAGATTGGTGTGCGCGACCACAAGAGCCGGCGGCGGGGCGCCGTACTCGGTCAGGTCCTCGGTGGTGTGGGCGTCGGCGACCAGCGTGACGTCGTAGCCGCGGGTGATCGCGCCGTGCAGGGTCGAGCGGATGCACTCGTCGGTCTGCGCACCGGCCAGGAAGAAGCGCCCGATGCCGCGCCCGGCCAGCACGGATTCCAGGTCGGTGGCCTCGAAGGCGTCGCTGTACTCCTTGGCCACGAGCGGCTCCGAACTGCGGCGCGCGAGCTCCGGCACGTACTGCCAGCCGTCGCTGCCGCGCGGGAGTTCCTCACCGCTGTGCTGCACCCAGACGACGTCCGCCCCGGCGTCGCGGGCCTTGTCCACGAGCGCGGCGATGGTTGCGACGACGTCGTCGCGGCGGTAGGCCTCCGCGACGACGCCGATCTGCATATCGACGACGAGCAATGCCGTGTTGGGACGGTTGACGAGCGTGGTCATGGTGCCTCCCGGATCCTGGCTGTCCCTGCGTGCCTACTCTAATCCCGGCCCCCGAAAGCAACGAGGGGTCACTTGCGGCCCCTGATCCGGTGCCGGATGGGCGCTGAGTGACCCCGCGTTGCCTTCACGGGCAGAAGCGTCAGTCGACCTGGGGGAAGCCGAGGTCGATCACCGAGGTGGACGGGTCCGGCCAGCGGGTGGTGACCACCTTGCCGCGGGTGTAGAAACGGATGCTTTCAGGGCCGTACATGTGGGTGTCGCCGAACAGCGAATTCTTCCAGCCGCCGAAGGAGAAGGTGCCCACCGGCACCGGGATGGGCACGTTGACGCCCACCATGCCGGCCTCGACGTCGAACTCGAACTGGCGGGCGGCGCCGCCGTCGCGGGTAAAGATGGCCACGCCGTTGCCGAACTCGTTGTCGTTGACCAGCTTCACGGCGTCGGCGTAGGTCTCGACGCGGACCACGGAGAGGACGGGCCCGAAGATCTCGTCGTCGTAGACCTTCATTCCGGGCTTGACGTGGTCGATCAGGCTGACGCCGATGAAGAAGCCGTTGGAGTCGAAATCGTGTTCGCGGCCGTCCACCACCACGGTGGCGCCCTCGTTGGCCGCTCCGGCAACGTAGGAGGCCACTTTGTCGCGGTGCTCGGCCGTGATGAGCGGACCCATCTGGGAGGCCGGGTCCGTGCCCGGGCCGATCGTGAGGGCTGCCATGCGGGTGGTGATCGCCTCCACGAGGTCGTCGGCGATGCTGCCGACCGCGACGAGGACGCTGACTGCCATGCAGCGCTCCCCGGCGGAGCCGTAGGCGGCCGAGACGGCGGCGTCCGCGGCCATGTTGAGGTCCGCGTCCGGCAGGACCACCATGTGGTTCTTCGCGCCGCCCAGGGCCTGGACGCGCTTGCCGTGATCAGCGGCGCGCTTGTAGATGGACTGCGCGATCGGCGTCGAGCCGACGAAGCTGATGGCCTTGACCGTCGGGTGTTCCAGCAGGACGTCCACGGCTTCCTTGTCCCCGTGGACGACGTTGAGCACCCCTGCCGGCAGCCCGGCCTCGGCGAAGACCTGGGCGATGAAGATGGCGGAGGACGGGTCCTTTTCACTCGGCTTGAGCAGCACGGTGTTTCCGCAGGCCAGGGCGCTGCCGATCATCCACAGCGGCACCATGGCGGGGAAGTTGAACGGCGTGATGCAGGCGACGACGCCGACCGGCTGGCGGACCGAGTGGACATCGACGCCGCCGGAGACCTGCTCCGAGCGTTCGCCCTTGAGCATGTGGGAGAGCCCGGTGGCGAATTCGATGTTCTCCAGGCCGCGGGTGATTTCACCTTCCGCGTCCGAGAGGACCTTGCCGTGCTCGCTGGTGAGCAGGGCCGCGAGTTCGGGCCGGCGCTGCATGAGCAGTTCACGGACCTTGAAGAAGATGGCGGTGCGCCTGGCCAGGCTCGTGGCGCGCCAGCCGGGCAGGGCGGCGCGGGCGGCCTCGATGGCCTCCTCGACGCGGGCGGCGGAGGCCAGGGCGACCTCTTTCTCCTGCTCGCCGGTGGCCGGGTTGAACACGGGGCCGAAGCGCTCGGCGTCGGAAATCAGGGCGCCGTTGATGAAGTGCGGGATGCGTTCCATGGGTGGGTCTCTTTCGTGAGGGGCAGGGCCGTGAGGGGCAGGGCCGTGAAGGTCTGGGCCGTGAAGGGCTAGTTGGCGGACTCGAGGGTGCCGTCGACGAGCTTGACGATCATCGAGCAGTCCTGGCCG
>Ga0207691_10001523_pt1 | contig 23057 bp, 21 predicted proteins | sample KBSM13metaG_FD_184327 | JGI IMG/M metagenome (GOLD analysis project Ga0207691, IMG submission 184327) | Miscanthus rhizosphere microbial communities from Kellogg Biological Station, Michigan, USA - KBS M1-3 metaG (SPAdes) (version 2) | ecosystem: Host-associated > Plants > Roots > Rhizosphere >... | reverse complement strand
GATAGCGGCCCTTCAGGCCGTTGTTGAACGCATTCGCGGCATTGGTGGACACCTCGCTGCCGAACAAATCGAGCGAGAGCGTGTAGTGCAAATTCAGCTTCTTCTGGATGGTCGGCAGGTCGATCACGCCGAGCGCGCGCACCTTGGGCGTGTCGGTCGGATCGGTGATGCCGGCTTCTTTCATCGCGTCGCAGGTGCGCTGCACCACGCGGCTGATGCCGGTCTCGCCGACGAACATGTGGTGCGCCTCTTCGGTGAGCATGAAGCGGCAGGTGCGCGAGAGCGGATCGAAGCCGGATTGCGCCAGCGAATGCAGCTGCATCTTGCCGTCGCGGTCGGTGAAGTAGGTGAACATGAAGAACGACAGCCAGTCGGGCGTCGCCTCGTTGAACGCGCCGAGCATGCGCGGCGCATCGTCCGAGCCGGAGCGGCGGCGCAGCAGGTCGTCCGCCTCGTCGCGGCCGTCGCGGCCGAAATATTTCTGCAGCAGGTAGACCATCGCCCAGAGGTGACGGCCTTCCTCGACGTTGACCTGGAACAGGTTGCGCATGTCGTAGAGCGAGGGCGCGGTCTTGCCGAGATGGCGCTGCTGCTCCACCGACGCGGGCTCGGTGTCGCCCTGGATCACCACGAGGCGGCGCAGCGCCGCGCGATATTCGCCCGGCACGTCCTGCCACGCCGGCTCGCCGAAATGTTCGCCGAACGGGATCTTGCGGTTCTCCTCCTGCGGCGCCAGCAGCACGCCCCAGCGATAGTCCGGCATCTTGACGTAATCGAACTTGGCCCAGCCGCGCGGATCGACCGAATACGCGGTGCGCAGATAGACCAGCGACTCCTGGAAGCCCTCCGGCCCCATGTCGTTCCACCAGTTGATGTAGCCCGGGTGCCAGCTCTCCAGTGCCTTGAGCACGCGGCGGTCTTCGGTGAGCCCGACATTGTTCGGGATCTTGGTGGAGTAATCGACGTTGATCGATGCGGTGGTCATGTTCTTGCTCCTACATCTTTTCCTCGTCCTGAGGAGGCGGCGCAGCCGCCGTCTCGAAGGACGGCCTCACGCTCCGCGTCTCGGGCCATGGTTCGAGACGCGCAGCTTCGCTGCGCTCCTCACCATGAGGGTCACACTCGCTTCAAATCGAAATTCGGTTTCTGCCCGGAGCCGTAGCGCGTCAGCGCGCCGTCCGGACCCACGGCATTCGGCCGCTGGAAGATCCAGTTCTGCCACGCGGTCAGCCGCGCGAAGATCTTCGTCTCCATCGTTTCGGGTCCGGCAAAACGAAGATTCGCCTCCATGCCGGTCAAACCGTCGGGCGAGAAGCTCGCGCGCTCCTCGAGGAAGAGGCGCACTTCGTCCTCCCAGTCGATATCGTCGAGCGCGGCGGTGATCAGGCCCAGTGCATCGGCTTCCTCCGCGTCGAGCGGCTTGCCGAGCGCGTCGCGCGCGGCGTCGAGCGCCTCGGGCTCGCCCAGAAAGCGCGTGGCGAGGCGCGAGAGGCCGTTGCTCATCGGATAGCGGTCGAGGTTGGCGTCGGAGAGGATGATCGACGCCGGCGCGCGGTTGTCGCCTTTGATCTCTCCGATCAGCATGTAGGAGCGGTCGGCCGCGAAGATCAGTTCGGCCAGCAGGCCGGCGAAGCACGAGCCGGGCTCGATCAGGGTGGCGAGCGAGCGCGACGTCATGTCGATGCGCTTGAGCACCCGTCTCCATTTGAGGCGGATTTCGCGCGCCAGCCAGTGATCGAACGAGTCGAGGGCCATCGTGTGCTCGAGCACGGCCTGCGGATCGCCGGTCGACTTGAACACCAGCGTGGCGACTTCGAGTTCGTTAAGGCGGATGTCGAGGATGGCGTCGTCGAGCTCGCGCGCGATCTGCAACAGCCAGCTCGCGGCGCCTTGCCTGGTGAGTTCGCTCGCGTCGGCCGGGGCAGGGGAGTCGGGGCCGCGCAAGGTGATGGTGGCGAGGCGGTTGTCGCGCTCGAATTCCACGGAGAGATATTTGTATTCGTTCGAGTCGGGCGTCCGCTTGCGCTCGATCGGCGTCAGCGCGATGCCTCGGTCCGCGATACCTTGGCCGTTGCGTGCGCTCGCCTTCGCCGCGATGGCCTGCGTGCGCGCTGCCACCGCCTCGTCGAGTTTCGAACGCGGCATCACCTCGTCGACCAGCCGCCACTCGACCGCGCGCTTGCCCTTCACGCCTTCTTCCGTCGTGCAGAACACGTCGGCACGGTCGCGCCGCACCTTGCGCTTGTCGGTCACACGGGTGAGCCCGCCGGTGCCGGGCAGCACGGCGAGCAGCGGCAGCTCGGGCAGCGAGACTGCGGCCGCGCCGTCGTCCACCAGCATGATGTGGTCGCAGGCGAGCGCGAGCTCGTAGCCGCCGCCGGCGGCGGTGCCGTTCACGACGCAGAGGTATTTCTGGTCGGAGAGTTCGCTCGCCTCCTCGATCGAATTGCGGGTCTCGTTGGTGAACTTGCAGAAGTTTACCTTGTGCGCGTGCGTCGCGCTCGCCAGCATGCGGATGTTGGCGCCGGCGCAGAACACGCGGTCCTTGGCCGAGCGCATGATCACGACCTTGACCTGCGGATGCTCGAAGCGCAGCCGCTCGATCGCGTCGGCGAGCTCGATGTCGACGCCGAGATCGTAGGAGTTGAGCTTCAGCTCATAGCCGCCGAGCAGGCCGGCCCTCTCGTCGACGTCCATGGTGAGGGTGGCGGTGTCGCCGTCTGCGGCCAGTTTCCAGTGGCGATAGCGCGCCGGTTCGGTGCGGAAGTCGATAGCGGGATTCGTACCGTCGGCGCGCTTGTCCGCTGCCTCTCCCATGATGTCCTCCGAAAAACTGTATGAATTATAGTTCTTGAATAACAGGAATTATAATTCATGCGACTCTGTCGCGCAAGGGCGCCGGCGGTAAAAATCATGCAGCGTTTTCAACGCCTTCGATGAAAATCCGGCCGATGAAGTCCGCGATCGTCGACAGAGTCCCTGCAGAGTCCTCGCGATGCGGCGCGTGGCCCACGCCGTCGAGCACCACCGCCTCCACCGGGCAGTAGCACTCCTCTTCCAGCACGCGCACCTGCGCCAGCGTGCCGTACGGATCGGCCGCGCCCTGCAGCACCAGAATCGGCACGCGGATGTAGGCGAGCGCGCCGGTGGTATCGAATTTTGCAAAGCCCGGATCGAGCCACGCGCCGCTCCAGCCACGGAACGCCGCGTCGACATCCGCATGGTGGCGCGCGAGTTTCGCCCGCAGGTCGGTGGTCTCGTAGGTCTCGACAATCCTGCGGATCGCCGCGATGTTGCTGTCTTCCATGAAGAAGTGCGGCGCGATCAGAATGAGCCCGCGCACGCGATGATCCTGCACGCTGCCGGCGTACCACGCCGCGATGGTCGCCCCGTCGCTGTGGCCGAGCAGGATGCCGCGGCGGAAGCCGATCGCGTCGAGCAGTTGCGGCAGCACCTCGGTCGCCTCGCGCTGCATGTAGTCGAGTTGGCGCGGCAGCTTGATGGTGGACGACTTGCCGTAGCCGGCGCGCGAATAGACGAACACGCCGGCGCCGGTTTTCTCCGCGAGCCGCGCGGGGAAATCGCCCCACGTCGTCACCGCCCCGAGTCCCTCGTGCAGCATCACGATGGTCGGCGCCGCATCCGGGCGCGGCCCGATCATGCGATACTCGAGCGATGCGCCGCCGATCGAAAGATGCCCCTGGTCCGCGAGCGCGCTCATTCATCCCTCAGCTTGAAGCGCTGGATCTTCCCCGTCGCGGTTTTCGGCAAGCTCTCGACGAACTCGATCCAGCGCGGATATTTCCACGGGCCCACTTGCGCCTTGACGTGCTCCTGCAATTCCGCCTCGCCGGGCTTTGCGCCTTCGCCCTTGAGCACGATGAACGCCTTGGGCTTCAACAGCCCGTCGGAATCCTGCTTCGGCACGATCGCGCATTCGAGCACGCGCGGATGCGTGATCAGCGCGGACTCCACCTCGAACGGCGAGACCCATTGGCCGCTCACCTTGAACATGTCGTCGGTGCGCCCGCAGATGCGATAGAAGCCGTCCGCCTCGCGCACGTATTTGTCGCCGGTGCGCGTCCACTCGCCCTCGAAGGTGCGGCGCGATTTCTCGCGCTGGTTCCAGTAGCCGTCGGCCGCAGTGGTGCCGCGCACCGACAATTCGCCGATCTCGCCTTCAGGCACTTCACGGCCGTGGTCGTCGATCAGCCGCGCCTCGTAGCCGGGGATCGGCACGCCCGAGGTGCCGTAGCGGATCTTGCCGGGATAATTGCCGAGGAAGATGTGCAGCATCTCGGTCGAGCCGACGCCGTCATAGATGTCGACGCCGAAGCGCTTCTTCCATTCGAGCCCGATATGCTCGGGCAACCCTTCGCCGGCCGAGACGCACATGCGCAGCCGCGCCGACGAGTTCTCCTTCGTGCACGCAGGATCGGCGAGCATCGCGGCATAGAGCGTCGGTACGCCGTAGAAGATCGTCGGCTGCTCGCGCTTGAGCACGGCGAACACCGCCTGCGGCGTCGGCCGGTCGGGCAGCAGCACCGCGGTCGCGCCGACCGACATGGGAAAGCTCATGCCGTTGCCAAGGCCGTAGGCGAAGAACAGTTTCGCCGCCGAATAGACGACGTCGTCCTCGCGGATGCCCATCACGGCCTGTGCGTAGAGTTTCGCGGTCTCCATCGCGCTCGCATGCACGTGGCGCACGCCTTTCGGCATGCCGGTCGAGCCCGACGAGTAGAGCCAGAACGCGACTTCGTCCGGCGAGGTTTTCACCGGCTGCGCGGGCGCTTTCTCCGCCGCGAGCAGCGTGTCGAAGCGGGGCAGCGCGCCCGACGGCTCGCCGATCACGACGATCTTCAGATCGAGCCCGCTCGTCGCCTGCTGCGCCACCGCGAGCAGCGGCGCCGAGACGAACAGCACTTTCGCGCGCGCGTCTTCCAGGATGTAGCGGTACTGCTCGGCGGTGAGCAGCGTGTTGAGCGGCACCGGAATGATACCGGCGCGGATCGCGCCCCAGAACAGCACCGGGAAATCGACCGTGTCGAGCGCCATCATCGCGACGCGATCCTCGCGCTGCAGGCCAAGCCTCGCCAGCATCGGCGCGACCTGCGCGCACTGCTCCGCCAGGTCGCCGTAAGTCAGCCGCCGTACGGAATCGATGAACGCGACCTTGCCGCTGCGCCCCTGCGCGACGTTGCGGTCGACCATGTCAACGGCGGCGTTGTAGCTCTCGCCCATGGATGTTTCCCGGTGGCGCTGGCGGGCAATATAGCGGGCGATGCGGGGCGGACAACCGGCGAAGGGCAAGCCGCTTCGCGCCCCCTTTAGCGCCGCCTCATCATCGCCAGGGCGGAGTCCACCAACGTCCTGAAGGCGCGAGAGCGCCCAGCCACTCATCCGCGTTCTTCACCGATCAACCGATCTGCGCCAGCGCTTGCGTCAGGTCGGCGATGATGTCGTCCACGTGCTCGACCCCTATGGAAATACGGATGGTTGCATCGGAAATTCCCAACCGCTCCCTTGTCTCTGCGGGCACGCCGGAGTGGACGGTGCTGGCCGGGTGGCAAGCCAAGGACTCCGTGCCCCCGAGGCTGACGGCGAGCTTGATGACCTGAAGCTTGTTCAACGCGGCAAACGCCTCGGCGCGGCCTCCCTTGACGTCGAACGAGAACGTGCTGCCGGCTCCGGTACATTGCCTGACGAAGACGGCGTGCGAGGGGTCATCGTCAGCAAGCAAGGCCGGGTAGTACACGCGATCGACGCTGGGATGCTGGCTGAGGAATTGAGCGACGCTCTCTGCGTTGCGGCAAGCCTGTGTCATGCGCAGCGTAAGCGTCTCGAGCGAACGGGCGAGCATCCAGCACGAATGCGGATCAAGTTGCGTACCGATTGCGCCGCGAAGCTGCCGGATCGGTCGCAGCACAGCCTGGTTCCCCAACGCCGCACCGGCGACGAGATCCGAATGGCCGCCCACATACTTCGTCAGGGAGTAGATGACGATGTCCGTGCCGTGCCGGAGCGGCTTCTGAAAAATCGGTCCAAGCAGCGTGTTGTCGCACACGATCAGCGGCCGCAGTCCGTTCTGCCTTGGCGCGATTTCCTCGGACACGGCACGAACGAGTGCAAGGTCCACCATGGTGTTCAGCGGGTTCGACGGCGACTCGACCAGAATGATCGGCACGCGCCCTTTGCTGCACGCTTCCCCGGCGGCGCGCCGGACAGCGTCCCCGTTGACGCCGTCGACGAACCCTTGCGACGTCACGCCAAGCGACTGCAGGGTTTGCGCCAGCAAGGATTCGGTTCCGCCGTAGAGCGGCTGGCTGTGCAGGATCACGTCGCCCGGACGGATGTATGCGAGCAATGTCGTCGCGATGGCCGACATGCCGCTGGAAAAGACGACGCCGGTCTCCGCTTCCTCGAAGATAGCGAGGCGATCCTCGACGATCTCGCTGTTGGGATGATTGAAGCGCGAATAGACAAGGCCGGCTTCGTCGCCGGCCGGCGGCTTGCGGCGACCGGACACGTAGTCGAAAAAATCCTGGCCTTCCTCGGCGCTGCGGAACACGAACGTCGACGTCAGGAAGACCGGCGCCTTCACGGCGCCTTCCGACAAAGCGGGCTCGTAGCCGTAGCCCAGCATCAGCGTTTCCGGATGCAGCCGGTGATTTCCAATGCGATCTTTGTGGTAGCGCCAGGTCGCCATGTCCTGTCTCCGGTCTGATCGACGTGCCAGGATGAGATGAGGGTTCGCGCTACTCGATCCGCGCGAGGTCGCCGTCGAATCCCATCGGCGTATACATGCCGCCATGAAATTGCCGCGAGATCGCGTCTTCGGTGTCGGGTGCGCGCATGATGTCGGCCGCATAGTCTTCCGCCTTGTCCTGCGGCCGGTAGCCGAGGAACTCGACCCCCACATTGCGGTAGCGGCTCCGCGCGTTGTCGGAAATGCCGTAGACGGTGATGAAATGATAGTCAGGCGCATCGATGCAGCATCCGACCAGCTGCACCGCGTCGCGCGGGCTGAGCCAGACATAAAGCAGCCGCCGATCCTCCGGCCTGTCGCGAAAGGCGCCGATGCGCAGGCAGGCGACCGACAGGCCATGCTTGTCGGCGAACAGGCGTCCCACCGCCTCGCCGAACACCTTGCTCACCCCGTAGACGCCGTCCGGTCGCGGAACGACCGTCTGGTCGATCTCGCGGTCGCGCCGATAGAACCCGACCGCGTGATGCGAGCTCGCGTAGATGACGCGACGCACGCCTTGTCGCCGCGCCGCCTCGAACACATTCCAAGTTCCGACCACGTTGCTTGGCAGGATCTTGTCCCACGTGTCCTCGCCCGGGATCGCGCCGAGGTGGACAACGCAATCGACGTCCCGCATGGCGGCTTCCACCTCGGCGAGATCCGCGAGGTCGGCGCGCACGATCTCTTCGCCGTCGCGTGCGGATCCGAGCGGCGCGATGTCGGAGAGGCGCAGCACCGGGTAGCGTCCGCGCAAGCCTTCGCGCAGGGTGCTGCCGATTTTCCCGGCCGCGCCGGTGATGAGAATGCGATTCATGCCGACCTCTTCCTGAAATGCGATGCAACGGGCAGATCGATCAGTACCCCAGTGCGAGGTCGACTTCTTCCAGAAGCGGTCCCCCGTTCTCGAGACTTCGGATGTTCGCGGCCATTTCGGTGACCAGCTGGGCGACGGTCGGCCGCCGCGCCACGTGCGGCATCACCGTGACTTGTGGGTGCGACCAAAGCGGACTCTGCGGCGGCAGCGGCTCGGGCCACAGTGCGTCCAATGCGGCGTAGGACAACTGTCCGGAATCGAGCGCAGCGATCAAGTCCTTGTCCACCACATGCTTGCCGCGTCCGACGTTCACCAGCATGGCCCCTCTCGGCATCATGGCAAACGTGCGCGCGCAGAAGATGCCCTCGGTTTCCTCCGTCAGCGGCAACAGGCAGACGGCGATATCGGTTTGATTGAGGAACGGCTCGAGCTGATCGCGGCCGTGGAAAATGGGGACCTCTGCGGCCTGCCGTGGTGAGCGAACCCACGCAGAGACCTTGAAGCCGAGCGACTTCAGGATCAACGCCGGCGCCTTGGCCATCATTCCGAAGCCGAGAAATCCGACGCGCCTTTGCTCCGGCCGGGCGATCGGTTGCCTGAGCCATTCGCGATTGGCTTGGGCTGCCTGATAGGCAGGCATGTCGCGATGCAGGCGCAGGACGTGCATGACGACATATTCCGTCATCATCGGATCGCCGCCCGGCGGCTCCACTTTGCCAAGCGGGACCTTCGGCAGTTTCGGATGTTTGACGATGTCATCCACTCCGGCCGCCCGGCTGAACATGGCTTTCAGGTTCGGGAAGGCGGGGAGCACGTCGAAATCCGGATGCATGAATGCGAGGTACTCGATCTCGCTCACCTCGCCAGCATCAGGCCAGATTCGAATCGGCAGATCGGGAAGCTGCTCCTTGAACGTGTCGCGCCATGCTTGCGCACTCCCGATCTTGTCCAGATTGATGATCAGTAGCGCCATACGTCCTCCAAAGTGATGACAGCAAGCGAGTTCATCCAATGTTGCCCTACCGCGCCACCAGATTGGTGACCGCGCCACCCGTCGAGGTCCGCCCACCGTCGACGACGAATTGTCCGCCGGTCGTGTTGGAGGCGAGGTCGGAGCACAGGAACAGCACCATGTTGGCGATCTCTTCCGCGGTCGTGTAGCGCCCGCTCGGTATCGCGGCCTGGTAACGTTCGGCGACCGAGGCCGCGTTGCCTGGCGCGAGTTGCTCCTCGAGCGCATGGATCATGCGCGTGTCGACCGGCCCCGGACACACGGCATTCACCCGGATCCCCTGGCGCGCGACTTCACCCGCCGCCGTCTTGGTGAGCCCGATCACGGCGTGCTTCGACGCCACATAGGCCGGCATGCCCGGCGTCCCGACGAGACCGGCAACGGACGCGGTGTTGACCACGGAGCCGCTGCCTTGACGGATCATCTCCGGCAGCACGTGGCGCAGGCCGAGGAAGACGCCCTTCACGTTCACGCCGATCACGGCGTCGAACACCGCTTCGTCGTACTCCGCGGTCGCGCCAACCTTGCCTTCGATGCCGGCATTGTTGAAGAAGCAGTCGATCCGACCGTATGTCTCGATCGCCGTCCTCACATAAGCCTTCACGTCTTCGGACCTGGTGACATCGGCCGTGACCGCAATGGCGTCCCCGCCGTTCTGGCGGATGATGCCGGCGGTCGCTTCAGCCCCCGCGCCGTCGCGGTCCACCACCACCACCTTCGCACCGTGGCGCGCGAACGCCGCGGATGTCGCGCGGCCGATACCGTTCCCGCCGCCGGTGACCAGCGCGACCTTGCCGGTGAAATCCATCTGACTGCCCTCCACCCGATGACCCCGCAGCGTAGCACCGACACGCGCGGGTGTGGCCATGCCTACGCGATGCGGATCGACGTCGGATCGAGCGGGCGAAGGCGACCGGGGTCGAACGGCGTCAGGTCGGTCGTTTCCACGCTGCCTTCGGCAATCAGTTCTGCCATTGCCTCTCCGGTGGCGGGTGCGTTGAGGATGCCCCAGACGTTATGCCCGGTCGCAATATAGGCGCCCTCGCTGCCGGGCACCTTTCCGATCAGCGGGAGCCCGTCCTGCGTGACCGGACGAAAGCAGGCTTGCCGGGCGATGATCCTGCCGGCACGGAACGCCGGCGACAGGCGCTCGCAGATCGTCTGGAGTCTGTCGATTGCACCGGGGTCCGGTTTGACGTCGGCAGGGTACATCGGCAGCGGAGCTTGCGCGGAGAAGGCGGTGACATGGGTGCTGCCGTCGGCGCGCGGGAAGACTTCGACTGCAACGACGTTTCCGTTCTCCTCCGGATAGTCGAGAAAGAGAGCTTCGGCAGGCACGTCTGTCCCGGTGTCGTAGACCAGGCTGGGACTCTGCTGCCGAAGACCGCCGGCAGCTGCAGCCATTCCGCAGCACGCAACGACCAAGGCCCCATTGCGATGACGAATGCGTCTGCCCTCATCGTCTCGCCGTCGACGTCGACCCCATCGATCGCGTCCCCGCGGCGGACTACGCCGGTGACCTGACCATGACGCAACCGCGCGCCGCGCAGCTCGGCCGCGCGCATCATGGCCAAGGTGAACGATCGCGGGTGAACGATCGCGGTCGTGTCCGTCGTGCTCAGCTGCGCCCCGATGATCACGCCGTCGGACAGCCAATCGAGTTCGGCGGCCACGTGTCGCCGCTCGTCACGGTCGGGAACGACGAGACCGCTGTACGCGGTCATGCGCTGATAGCCCCAGTCGCCGTCGACTTCCCCGGACAAACTTGCGTGCAGCGCAAAGCTTCGCCGTGCGAGCGCATCGAGCGGACTGCCCGCACACCAGTCGAGCGCCAGAAAGCCGCCGGCCTTGCCTGAGGCGGAAGACGCCACCTCGGACCGTTCCACCACGGTCACGTCGATCCCGCGGCGCGCCAGGAAATAGCCGGTGCATGCGCCAATGACGCCACCGCCGCAGATCACGACATGCATGGGCTTCCCAACGTTCGGAGAAACTCGCTCTAAGCAGCACGGGCATTCGCGCGATTCAAGAATTGCCTCGGCGACATTCCTCGCGCTGCCTTGAACATCGCAATGAACGCGCTCGGATTCTCGTAACCAAGGTCAAACGCAATCGTCGTCACGCTGCTGCCTTCGGCAAGCATCTCGGTGGCGCGCTGGACCGCCGCCAGACGCTTCCACTGCGAAAACGTGCAGCCGGTCTGGCTTTGGAAGTGCCGGGTAAATGCGCGTCTCGACATGCCGACCTCGGAGGCGACATCATCAATGGATGTCCCGATGCTGGGCGCCTCGAGAAAGGACATCGCCCAGGCCAGCAGCCGGGTAGCCGACGGCAGGCGAAGCTTCAAAGGTTCGGTCCTGGTGTGGCGAAGCTCGAACTGGATCAGTTCGAGCAGAAGATCAGCGATGCCGTGCTGACGGCGCGTCAAGGTACCCAATCGCTCAAGCGACGCCACGAGAAGCGGCGATGCATGCAGCACGCAAACGTGTTGGGGCAGCGTATGTGCATATTCGGGAGGAATCAGGACAAGCCATCCGTCGACCGGCCCCTGCGAGCGGGATGCGTGAGTAACGCCGGGTGGAATCCAGAACAACCTCTTGGTTTCGTTGATCCAGACCTCCGTTTCGGTCTGCAGGCCGATCAACCCATGCCGGACATAGGTGAATTGACCATGCGCGTGGGAATGCGCAGGCCGCGCATGCTCGGTCTCACTGGAGAAGGTCCTGAACGTCAGGCGGCCGCCCGGCATCGTGCCCACATTCGTTATCTTTTGGCATTGTATCGATAACGCGATGACGCGGAAATACTTATTTTCCCGTCGCGAGATGGACGGACGCGAGCGGGGTCGCGGTCACATGATGACGATATCGCGCAGACAACTGTTCAGGCTCAGTGGTGCCGGCGCTGCGGCATCATTGTGTCTGCCTTCGATCGGCGCCGCCGAGTCCAGCTCGCGCTCGCCTTCGCCAAATAATCTTCTGCATCCGGTTCAGGCGTTGGACACCTCAGGCGCCCGCGCCGTTGCTCCCTTTGAACTGGACGGCAAGATATATCTGGCGATCCCGCAGCTTGCGCAGGAGATAGACGGGCAGAGGGCCCATATGAACGGCGGCGATAGCGATGTTTCGCTCATCGTCTACCGCCATCAATCGGGCGGATTTGTCGAATATCAGCGGCTGCCGGTGAGCGGTGGTGAGGATGCCGAGTTCTTCCGGATCGGAAACCGCGCCTTTCTGGCGACGGCAAGCATACGCTCCGGGCGCGGCCCGTATTCATTCAATGTCGATTCAACGATCTTCGAATGGCGTGGCGGGCGGTTCGAGCGATTTCAAACCATTCCCACGTTTGCCGCGAAGCAGTGGCGGCACTTCAAGATCGGCGAGCGGACTTTCCTCGCGCTGGCGCAGGGCATTTCGCTCGACAATGTGACCGCAACGAACCCTTCCAGCTCCATGATCTTCGAGTGGGATGGCAGCGCGTTCAGGCATTTCCAATCGATTCCGTCAGCGTGGGGATACAACTGGCGGCATTTCTCCATCTCCGGAGGCCACTTCTTGGCCTACGCGGATCACATGCTGCCATCCACGATTTTTCGCTGGACCGGTGCGGTCTTCGAACCGTTCCAGACGCTTGAGGGTAAGGGCGGCCGCGCATTCCTTTTCTTCGAGGACGAGAGCGAAGCGTACCTCGCCTTCGCCAAAATTCTCGGAGACACGCTAGTCTACCGCTGGAATGGAACAGCCTTCGTCGAACATCAGATCCTGAGCGGTCCGGGCGGCAGGGAGTTCGCTCATCTGGAGCACAAGGGTGAGCGATATGTGATCCAGGTGAATTTCATCACCGGCACACCCGCCAGTCCGAATACCGCGCTTCAGTCGGTCATCTATCGGGTCGAGGCCGGGCGGCTGAACACCGTCGGCACTTTCCCGACGTCCGGCGGGACCGACGCTGCGGTGTTCTCCATCGCGAACCAATCCTTCGTCGCGATCGCCGAAAGCCTGACCAAAGACGTTCGCTTCCGCACGCCGAGCCGCATCTACCGGTTCGGCTCGGAATGATGCGAGTGAATGAGATGGGAACACGCAGAGACTTTCTGAAAGCTGCGGCCGCCGGCGCGGCCGCCGGTTCAGCCCTCCCGCTTGATCTCGCGGCGGCTGAGACGGCACGCAAGGCGGCGCCGTTTCAGAGCCCCGAACTGGTCTCGCTCTACGAGACCTACACGGCGGGCCCCACGAGCATCGGCGCGGATCTGACACGGATGACCGTCAAGGCCGGCGCGAACGACCCGCTCATCGTTGCGACCGGCACCGATATGGCGATCTTCCCTGGTGGCGGGCGGCCTCCGAAGGTCGAAAGCTTCCGTCTCTCGACACGCGGCTTCAAGGAGCTTGCGGGCATCGCCCATCTCGGGCCCGCGCTCGCTTCTCTCGTCAACATGCGCGCGCTCGAGCCGGCAAACGATATCTGGCGCCGGGATGCCGAACGACTGGCCGTGGCCACGCAAGCCGCCCGCAGCGCCAATTCACCGGGCCTGTGGCGCGATCGGATTGCCGTCGAAGCCTTTCGCGGGCGGGAAGACGCGATCGCCAGCATGGTGGACTACGCCTGCGCGATCACGCTTCGCTACCTCAAGGCGATCCTCACCGACGAGGCGAAGCTCACGCCCGCGTTCCTGCGCCGGGAATACCTCGAGGCGAAGGGCGACGCGCTTGGCGCCACCGTGCCGCTCAACGCGGTGATGATCGCAGCGTTTTTTCTCGTCGCGCTCGATACCGCCTATCGGGTGTTGGCCTGGTTCAGGGAGCAACCGATCGACTGGGAGCGGGCGATGGTTCTTATCGCCGGGCAGCAGGGACGGCCGACCGCCGGTGTGACCTGGACCACCAATTCGGTGTGCCAGCTCATTCTCGGTGCCTCGAACCGGAAACTGTCGCTCGAACGCATGTACATCGCGCCCCATGCCAAGAGCTTCACCGTCAAGGATCCCGATGATCTCGACGCGGTGCGCGCCTTCGAGGAGCCGCTTCGTTCAATCTGGCTCTATACCCGCGCGATCAGCAATCTCGCTCCCACCATGTTCGAGGGCTATCCGCGCTACGCACCCGGTTCCTATGAGCCGCCGGTGATCGGAACGGATACGCGCGAGCTCTCCGAAATGCCGCGCATCCTCGGCCCAGACGACATGCTCACGATGACGACGCGCCTGCGCCTTGTCATCGAGGATCCGCGCCAACTGCTATCCGGCTGTGTCACCGACTATGCGGTCGAACAATTGCGCCTGAACGGCAACGACCCCGCCACCGTCGCGGTGCCGGGTCTCGATCGCCATGTTTATCCCGCCGGTCTCTGAACGGAATTCCGGTGAAAGCGTTGGCATCACAGGAACACGAGGCGATGATGATCGGCGACAGACTTGAAGCCCTATGGGCGCCGCGCGTGCTCAGCGTCGTGCGCGTCGTTTCGGCGCTCATCTTCATGGAGCACGGCACGCAAAAGCTGCTGAACTTCCCGCCGAACCCGCCCGGAAGGCCGGCCGTAGAGCTGTTCTCGCTCTACGGCTTTGCCGGCGCGCTTGAAATCGTCGGCGGCATCCTGCTCGTGTTGGGGCTGTTTACCCGGCCGGTCGCTTTCATTCTCTCCGGCGAGATGGCATTCGCCTACTGGATGAGCCATGCGCCGCGCAACATCTTCCCGATCCTCAATGGCGGCGATGCCCCGATCCTTTACTGCTTCCTGTTCCTCTATCTGGCGTTCGCGGGCGGCGGTGTGTGGAGCCTGGATCAGAAGCTCTGGAAGCGCTGATCGCCAGTGCTCCGGGAAGCTGAGCGGTTGGGTCTGGCCTCGAAATCTGACGCGGTGAAGGGCCTGTCGCTCGCCTCGCTTTTCAAGTTAAGACCGAGCGTCCCGAACACGTACACTGAAGATCCGCAAACATGGGCTTCTTCGAGCGTCTGAAGCGCGCGGCATCTGCCGAGTGGCGGGCCTATACCGAGCACCCGTTCACGAACGGGTTGGCGGACGGTTCGCTCGCGGAAGCGGCCTTTCGCCACTACCTGATTCAGGACTACCTGTTCCTTATCGAGTTCGCGCGCGCCTACGCACTGTCGGTGTACAAATCGCCCAGGCTCGCCGACATGCGCGAGGCTGCGGCCGGCCTTTCGGCCATTCTCGACGTCGAGATGAACCTGCACGTGAAGCTGTCCGCCGTCTGGGGCCTCGCTCCCGACGATCTCGAGCAGGCATCTCCGGCGGTCGAGATGCTGGCCTATACGCGCTATGTGCTCGACACCGGAATGCGCGGCGACTTGCTCGCGCTGCAAGTGGCCCTTGCTCCCTGCGTGATCGGCTACGCAGAAATCGGGACGCGCCTTGCGGCTCGCCCCGGCGCTCTCACTGTTGCGAACCCGTATCGCGTCTGGATCGAGGAATATTCCGGCGCGCCGTATCAGCAGGTCGCTGCCAAGGCGCAGGCGCAGCTCGACCGTCTCGCCGATCTTTACGCCACGCCCGCCCGCGAGGCCGAGCTGGCGGCGATCTTCAAGGAAGCCACCCTGCTCGAGGCCGACTTCTGGGAAATGGGCTGGTGCGCGGGGCAGCGCGCCGAGTAATCGGTAAACCGCGTCCCGAATCGTTCCGGCCGCCTTCAGCGGCAGACCGGACGTCGAGCAAGTTGCTTTATCGCCACGCGGCCGCGGCTTCCTTGTCGTTCCTCTCTTCACCCGGCATTATCGTCGCGAACCATCCGGAACAACCGGGACCAGAAGAGGAAAACCCATGCGCAGCGCGCTTCTCCGCACGCTCATCGTCGTTGCGGGACTGCTGGCAAGCCTCGGCGCGCGCGCCGAGGTCGCGGAAGTCCGCCTCTCCAAGCAGTACGGCCTGCCGTATCTGCCCTTCATGGTGATGGAGCAGTTTTCGTTCCTGGAGAGCAGGCCGAGAAGCAGGGTCTGGCGCTGAAGGTGCAGTGGACCACGCTGTCGAACGCGACCGCCATGATGGAGGCGATCCTCTCGGGCCAGATGGACTTCATCGCGCCCGGCGTGCCGACGCTGGCGACGATGTGGGACAAGACCGTCGGCACGCCCAACGAAATTCGCGCGGTGTCGGCGGTGCAGTCGATGCCCTATGTGCTGGTGACGCGCTCGGCGCACATCAAGTCGATCCGCGACTTCACCGACAAGGATCGCATCGCGCTTCCCGCCGTGAAGCTCACCGGCCACGCGATCGCGCTGCAGATGGCGGCGGCGAAGGAATGGGGGCGCGAGCAATACGACAAACTCGATCCGATCACGGTGTCGCTCTCGCATCCGGACGCGACCGCAGCCCTGCTTGCCGGCAAGTCGGAGATCAACGCGCATTTCGCGAGCTCGCCGTTCTACTACATCGAGCTCGCGGCGCCCGGCATCCACAAGGTGCTGCACTCCTACGACGTCGCGGGCGGGCGCCACACCAACGGCGTCCTGATGACGACGAAGAAATTCTACGAGGCCAATCCGAAAGTGTCCGCCGCCGTGGTCGCGGCGCTGGAGGAGTCGAATGCGTGGATCAAGGCCAATTCGCGCAAGGCCGCCGAGATCTACATTGCGATGACCAAGGAGAAGCGCTCCACCCTGGACGAGATCGAGAAGATGGTCACCGATCCAGATGTCGATTACACCACGACGCCGATCGGCGTGATGAAGTTCATCGAATTCATGAACCTCGCCGGCACGGTGAAGAAGAAGCCGGCATCGTGGAAGGATTTGTTCTTCCCGATCGCGTACGGGATGGCGGGGAGTTAGAGTTTGATCCGGCCATCCGCTCGTCCCCGCGGAAGCGGGGACCCAGTTCTTGATCCAGTCCTTGGCCCTGGATTCCCGCTTGCGCGGGAATGAGCGGAGCGTGTTTCAACGTCGGTGGCTCACACCACCCGCTCGGCCTGACCACCGAAATAGGCCTGCTCCAGCCGGTGCGGCAGGTCGGCCTCGGAGGTCGCCGCCTCCAGCACGATCGATCCGCGCGCGAGCGCATAGACGCGATCGGCCAGCGCAAGCGCCTTCTCGACCAGTTGCTCGACCAGCAGCACCGCGGTTCCGCTCTCGCGCAGGCGGCGCACAACGACGAACACGCGGTCGACCAATACGGGCGAGAGGCCGGCGGACGGCTCGTCGAGCATCAGCAGCCGCGGGCGGCGCACCAGGCCCTGCGCAACCGCCAGCATCTGCTGCTGGCCGCCGGAGAGGGCGACCGCGCGCTGGTGGCGTTTCTCGGCGATCTCGGGGAAGAAGCCGAGCGCCTCCTCGACGCGGGCTGCGCGCTCGCCGCGCGGCAGGTCGTAGGCCGCGAGCAGCAAATTGTCGAACACCGTCAGCTGCGTGAACACGCGATGCCCCTCGATCACGTGCACCAGGCCGGCTTTGGTGCACTCGCGCGGACCGGCTCCGCTCAGATCGCGGCCGTCGAAGTGCAGGCCGCCCGACCACGGCAAGAGTCCCGAGATGGCGCGCAGCAGCGTGGTTTTGCCGGCGCCGTTCGGGCCCAGCAGCGCCACCACCTCGTTCGCGCCGACCGTGAGGTCGACGCCGCGCAGCACGCCGATCTTGCCGTAGCCGGTGGACAGCGAAGAGACGCGCAGCAGCGGCTCACCCGCCGAGATAGGCATTGACCACCTCCCGGTGCGAACGGATGTCGGCCGGGGTCCCCTCGGCGAGCTTCTTGCCGAGATTGAGCACGGTCACATGGTGGCAGATGTCGAAGATGAGATCGGCGTGGTGTTCGACCAGCAGCACGCCGGTTCCGGTTTGCGCGACCGCGGAAAGCAGTGCGCCGAGCCGCCTGATCTCTTCGGCCGAGAGGCCGGCCGCCGGCTCGTCGAGCAACAGGAAAGCGGGGCGCAGCATCAAGGCACGCGCGATCTCGACGAAGCGCAGTTCGCTGTGCTGCAGCCGGTCGGCACGCACGGCGGCGAGGGATTCGAGGCCGACGACGCCAAGCGCGAGCATCGCGGTCTCGCGCAGCATCGCCTCGTCGCGGCGGTGGCGCGGCAACGACAGGAGCGACTCGGCAAACGAGCCCCGCCCATCGATGGTGCCGCCGATCATGACGTTGTCGAGCACGGAGGCCTCGCCGACCAGGCGCGGGGTCTGGAACGTGCGCGCGATGCGATGGCGCGCGCGGGTGTGCCGCACCAGCGCGGGCAGCGTGACGCCGTTCAGCTGCGCGGCGCCGCGCTGCGGCGCGTAGTAGCCGGAGAGCACGTTCAGCGCCGTGGTTTTGCCGCTGCCGTTCGGGCCGATCAGCCCGTGCACCTGCCCGGGCCGGATCTCGAGATCGAGGCCGTCGATCGCGCGCACGCCGCCGAAGCTCAGCGCCACCCGCTCGAGCCTGAGCGTGCCGCGATCGGCGTTCTGCCCGAGCAGGCGCGCGAGCAGGTCGGGACGCGGGATGATCGCGCGGTTGCTCTGCAGCGGGCGGCGGTTCTTGAAATCCAGCAGATCGGCAATGCCGCCGGGGATCGCCAGCACGATCACGAGCAGCAGCACCGCGTAGAGGAAGGTCGACCATGCGACCAGCGGCGCGGCGAATTCCGGGAGCACGGTGAGCAGGATGGTGCCGAGCAGCGGTCCGAGGATGGAGCCGCGGCCGCCGATCAGGATCGCGATGAAGAACAGCACCGACAGCTCGATCGTGAATGCGTCCGGCGTGATGTACGACTGCAGCGAGGCGAAAAGGCCGCCCGCGATGCCGGCGACCGCACCGCTGAAGATGAACACGGTCACCAGCAGCCGGGGCTTGAAGATGCCGCTCGCTTCCGCCGCGACCTCGGCGTCGCGGATCGCGGTGAGCGCGCGGCCGAAGCGGCTCGCCGCGATGTTGGCCGTCATCCAGGTGCAAATCGCCGCGAGCGCGAAGCAGAAGTAATAGAAGCCCCATTGCGAGTCGAACGGCGGCGGAAACACCGGGCCGGGCACGCCGACGCCGCCCCCGGTCACGCTCTGCCAGGCGAGCGCGATCTGCGTCACGATGGTGGCGAAACCGAGCGTCGTGATGGCGAAATAGAAGGTGCGCAGCCGCAGCGCCGGCAATCCGACGATCACGCCGAATATCGCGCCGAACACACCTGCGATCGCGAGCGCCAGATAGGGATGGAGCGCGGGCGTGGCGTTGCCGGCGGCCAGCACGCTGGTGGTGTAGGCGCCGAGGGTGAGCAGCGCGACCCAGCCGATCGCGAGCTGACCCGCGAAACCCACCAGCAGATTGAGCCCTGATACCAGCACCCAGTAAACGCAGGCGCGCTGCGCGATGACCCCCCAGTACCCGCCCGCGAACAGCGGCAGTGCGAGGCCGATCGCCAGCAGGATGAGAAACGGCAGCGCGTGGCTGAGCGCGGCCGAGCCGAAGAGGCCGGCGCGCCTTGACGTCGATTGTGCGCTGGATGCGTCCGTCATACGCGGCGCTGCGCCGAGGCGCCGGCAAGCCCGTCAGGGAACGCCAGCAGGACGAAGATGAAGGCGGTGAATACCGCGACGGAGGCGAAGATGCCGCCGACGAGGAAATTCGCCGCCTGCTGGAACAGGCCGAGGATCAGCCCCGCCGCAACCGCGCCGCGGTTGTTGCCCATGCCGCCGAGCGCGACCGGCACGAAGCCGTAGAAGGTCAGCAGTGGCGCGTTGGCGAAGAAGGCAAGCAGCAACTGCCCGCCGGCGAAGCCCGCGAGCGCCCCGATGACGCCAGCGAGCGCAAAGCTCGCGATACGCAGGTTGCGCTCCGGCAGCCCGAGTGCGCGCGCCGCATAGTTGTCCTCTGCGATCGCCAGGAAGGCGTGGCCGACGAGCGTGTGACGATAGAGCAGTTCCAGTCCGACGATGGTGATCACACATGCCGCCATCGGCAGCCAGAACGTCTGGTCGAAGCCGCCGCGCGCGATATCGAAGATGCGCGGGAACGGCTGCGGCTCCGTGCTCCATTCGATCGCGGCGAACTGCTGCACCATCAAGGCGAGCGCGAGGGTGGAGAGCACGTAGAGGTGCTGGTCGAGGCTTTTCAGCACCGGCCGCACCGCCACGATCTCGGTGATCACGCCGAGCAAAGCGCCGCCCGCCAGTGCCAGCAGGAAACCGAGCCACACCGGCAGGCCCATCCGCAGGATGAACAGCGAGCCGAGAATGCCGCCGACCATCCCGAGGGTGCCAGCGGTGAAGCTGAACACCCTCGAGGCCGAGTACATCACGTTATAGGTGACGCCGATCAGTGCGTAGATGCTACCGATCGCCAGTCCGGACAAGACGATCGATGCGAGCATCCGTTCAGGCGCCGTAGCCGGGAGCCAGATTGAACGCGCCGTCCTTGAGTGAATTGGCTTCGACCATCACGACCTGCTGGTCGGGATAGCCGTCATGGCGATCCGCCGTGAACGAGATGTCGCCGTACACGCCGGGGAAGTTCTTCAGCTGGTTGAGATAGCCGACGAGCTTCTCCGGCTCGGGGCCGACCGCCTTGATTGCCTCGGCGATCATGTTCGGGCTGTCCCAGCCGAGCGCGATCCACCACAGCAGCGTGTCGCCCATGTCGATCTTGGCGCTCTTCAGGCGGTCGAGGAACGCGTTGGTGCGGTCCGGCAGCTTGCCGCCCTCGCCGTAGCAAACGGGCCGGAAGTTGTTCGGATAGACCTTCGCCCAGTACTCGGGCTTGTCGAGCAACGCCTTGGTCTGGCCCGAGCCGAGCGTGGTCTGGCCGCAGATCGGCACGTCCCAGTTCAACTGGCTGCGCGTGTTGATGATGCGCGAGAGGAAGCCGGCATTGACGCTCCACGGCATGATCGCTTCCGCGCCGGCGCCCTGCATGCGCAGGATCTCGGGCTTGAGGTCCGGGTTGGCCGCGTCGACATTGCCCTGATAGACGACCTCCGCGCCCATCTGCTTGAGCATCGGCACATAGGCGTTGACCGAGGCGGTGCCGTAGCCGGTGGTATCGCTGATCACCGCGACCTTCTTGCGCTTGAGCACCTCGAAGACATAGCGGTTCGCGGCGCCGCCGATCTGCTGGTTGGTCGGCGCGTTGCGGAAGCACATCGGATATTTCTTCGCGTCGGTCAGGCTGTCGACCCAGCAGGGATGCACCTGCGGCGTATTGGTGCGCGCCAGCAGCGGCGTGACGGCGAGCGACTCGCCGGAGTTGACCGGGCCGAACACCACGCTCACCTTCGCGCCGCGCGTGAGCTCGGCGGCGCCGTTCACCGCCTTGGTCGGATCGCTCTGGGTGTCGCGCGTGATCAGCTCGATCTGCCGCCCGTCGATGCCGCCGGACTTGTTGATCTCCTCGATGGCGAGCTGCGTGCCGCGGTTGATACCGACGCCGGTCGACGACGAGGGGCCGGTCAGCGCCGGCAGGTAGCCGACCTGGATCGGAGATTTCTGGGCGATTGCCGGCTTGGCAAAGCTGCTTGCGACCGTGGCAGCGGCGGCGGACTTGAGCGCTTGACGACGCGTGATCGACATCCGAGTCCTCCCAAATGTGGCTGGTGAGGCTTCTGCCGGCCTTTGACGCGGATTATAGCGATGGACCGACCCGCGGCAATGTGTCGACACAAAGAATCCACGGGATGGCTGGGGAGCCGCGCGCGGCCGTTGCGGTGGGCAGGCGCCGCCTGAACCGGAGTCGCCCGCCGCGCATCCAACCGCGCGTCTAGCCGACGCGTCCGGACGGAAGGCTGCCAGGGTCCGCGCGATGATGCCGGCCATCGTGGTGCCGGCGCGCGGAATGGCCAGCGACATCGTGCACACCAGCGCACTTGTCAGCCAATACCTGCCACACGATCGTCATGGCGCGAAGGAATTGGGCGTCATGCGCATCGAGCGCCCGCGCCGCCAAGTCGCGGCACCCATAGGCACGCGCCATGTATTCGGTGCGGCGCTCTCGCGCCTTCGCCCTTTCGCGCCGGACCGATAGCGATAATGGCTGCGCTACGGTGCTCGGCCTGCCGGACATTTCAATAATAGCGCGCATGACATTGTCGGGCGCAGTAGCGGGTCCAGTACTGATTGCAGGGCGGGTCCTTCCGAATTCTCGCCGTGCAGGCAAGATAGCGCTCCTGCCGCGCTTGCATGCCCTTGGTCCACGCCGCGGCAGGCGTCGAGTCGAATCCTGCGATCCCGAGCAGCGCCAGCGCGATCAGGCAAGTGGCGCCGACGCGTCTACGGGGGAGAAGGGTTTGAATGCACATGAGAGCGCTCCGATCAGCGACAGATCGGGACTGGCTAGGCCACGTCGGGCCGGAAGTCCTGACAGAAGACTGACGAAACGCCGATTTTTCGGCTAAATTTCCCTGCGGTAGCGGTTCATGTGAGGGATCTGCCATGGATCAGATTATTCCGAGGATCTTGAGCTTCGACCGATTCGAGCTGGACCTGACGCGCGGCTGCGTGCGCGTTGCGGGACGCGACCTCGATCTGCGGCCGAAGGCGTTCCATCTCCTATGCCATCTCGCCGAGAATGCCGGGCGTCTCGTCTCCAAGCAGGAGCTTCACGATGCCGTTTGGGGCCACGTGGCAGTTTCCGACGATGCGCTGGTGCAGTGCATTCGCGAGCTGCGCCAGAAGCTCGGCGACGTTGACCGCATGGTGATCCGGACGGTTCCCCGTCGCGGCTATCTGCTCGATGTCGGCAAGGACTTGGCCGGCAAGAACTTGGCCGGCAAGGACGTGCCTGACGTCGCGTTGGCCGCAACAGCGCCGCCCGAAGCGCCCGCGGCGCGTGCGTTGCCTCGGCCCTGGTATCTCGCCGTGCCCGCCAGATGGGTGGCCGCGGTCGTCGTCGTTGCGCTGGTGCTTGTGTCATTTCCGGTTGCCACGTGGGTAGCCCCGCTGCCGCGCGACCTCGTCTCGGTGGCGGATGCGCGCAACCTGGCCCGGCTGGCGGCCGAAAAGGAATTGCCGCTTCCGGCGTTTCACATCACCTCACTCGCCGAGGACGTTCCCGATGCGATCCGCCGCTTTGTCGGCGTTTGGGTGAGCGACACCGGTTGGGCGTATTCGGATCGGCAGTTCATGGTGATCGTCACGAGCGTCACCAGGCGCGGGGACGTGTCGGGATACTTCGTGAATGGGCCATCCAAGCCGTACAGCCGCATGAAAGGACCGGCTTTCGCGATGGCCTTCAAGGGCTACATCAACGCCGGCACGCTGCGCTACGACGGCTATGTCGGGATGCACCTCGCCGACCTCGATCGCGAGGGAAGTATGGAGTTCAAGCTGATCTTCCAGGACGGCGTGATCACCAGGGCCAGGCTCAAGCCGATCTGGACCCTGCCCAAAGGCGGCCGGATCGAAGCCGCCGAACGGGCGGGCGGCGGCCTCGAGCACTCAGCGGTGACGCAGTTCCTGGCTCTCGCCGGACATGACAGACGGGGGCTGGTGCAAGACGGCAAAAAATGAGAACCGGTTTTCGGACAACATCATGCGCAAAGGAGCAGGCCCATGAACGCACCGACTGCGCAGCCCACCATCACC
>Ga0207691_10001519_pt1 | contig 23086 bp, 16 predicted proteins | sample KBSM13metaG_FD_184327 | JGI IMG/M metagenome (GOLD analysis project Ga0207691, IMG submission 184327) | Miscanthus rhizosphere microbial communities from Kellogg Biological Station, Michigan, USA - KBS M1-3 metaG (SPAdes) (version 2) | ecosystem: Host-associated > Plants > Roots > Rhizosphere >... | reverse complement strand
GGAAACTCGAGAGCTGTAAATCCTGAAACTGCTGGAGAGCTGCTTCGATCAGGAAAGTACTTTCACGTCAGACGAAATGCTTTGTTACTAATTGAGAAGCTCAACAAGTGGGACAGTATTTACTATCTGTTCAACGCCATTACTGGCGAGGACAAACTTATCGCTTTCCAGAGCCGACTCGCTATTCGAGCTTGGATATCGAGGTTCAACCGCAGTTTTGTTTCACCAACCAGCGAGCAAAGTGCCAGAATCAAAGTTGCGATTGCGAAGTGCGATGGCTTGCTCGATGACAAGATGGAAACGCAGCTGCTTTTCGTCATGAAAGGATTCATTTAGTCGATGGACGAGATCAGCCGCATCATTATTCCTGTCAAGAACAAGGTTCGGTCCCTTTGCTGGCAAGGTGACGACTTAGTCGACCCGGTAGGTGGCTGGGTTCGCTACAAACTTGACGGCACAATCGACGCGTCAAAAGTGTTTTACGCTTTCCGATTCGATCGTGCGGTCATTTCAAACAACGGCAACTACTCTGTCATTTATGAAGAGCTCGGAACTAAAGGCCTCATCCTTAAGAACGACAACCTCATCAGAGAGATTAATCGCAGCTACTATTGCGCAGGCGCTTATGAGTACCCTGTCGTCTTATTCAATTTGCCAGACGGTACTGATGTAGTCGCACACTGCCCCGACAATTATAATGTGATTGAAATTGAGGAAGTGGCGACTGGGAAACGATTGACCTCCAGAAAAGGCCCCTCGATGGACTTCTTCCACTCACGACTTCAAGTGAGTCCGGATGGCAAATACCTGATGAGCGCAGGATGGATCTGGCATCCATTCGATACGATCCAACTATTTGATCTCGAGCGCGTTCTCGACGATCCACAAACTCTCGATAAAACTTGGGAGTGCGACCTGATGGCAGAAGGAGTCGAAGAAATTCATTCTGCGACATTCAACGGATCAGACCTGATCGTCTTTGGCGGCGACAGTGAAGAAACTAACCCGCGCCTCGTTGTCTTCAGCATTCACGACAGGAAAGCACTATCGTCATCGCCACTCGAATCACCGGCTGGTACGTTGATGGCGCTTGGTGATCTTGCAATCAGTTTCTACGAACATCCCAAGCTTCTCGATCTAGCCACTGGTAAAGTGCTGCGCCGCTGGCCAGAGTTACAAAGTGGGCTACAAAACAGCAGCATAATTCATCATCACGATCCACCTCCCCCAATTGCCCTCGACCCATTGAATCGAAGATTTGCCATCGCGAATTCAGAGGCTATTACAGTGATTCAATTGGGTTAGTAATTCATTATCGTGTCCTCATCGAGCACCGTGCAGTATCATCCGCAGCTTACGTGGAAACGAATCCCTTTAGTAGGGAACCGATGAGGATAAAAATTATGAAGCACCTAATCTACGCGCTGTTACTATTCTGCTTTATGACTATCAACATCAATGCGCAGCGACCGTTGAAGATCTACATCTCCGCAGACATGGAAGGTGTAGTCGGTGTGGTTACGAATGAACAGTTGGGACCAACAGGTTTTGAGTATCAACGGTTCCGCGAATTCATGACCCAGGAAGTTAACGCCGCGATTGAAGGCGCACTTGCTGGTGGCGCCACTCAAATTGTCGTGAGCGACTCACACGGCAACGGTCAGAACCTATTGATCGAGAAGTTGCCGCGAGATGTTCTTTTGGTTCGCTCATGGCCGCGACCGTTGATGATGATGCAGGGCATCGACGCAAGCTTCGCCGGAGCTGTTTTCATCGGCTATCACGCCGGCACGACAAACATGGAAGGGGTGCGTGCCCATACGATCTCAAGCGCGAGACTCGCGGATGTTCGATTAAACGATCGGTCGATGTCTGAAGCCGGTATCAATGCGGCAATAGCCGGACACTTTAACGTGCCAATCATCGCGATCTCGGGTGACGATGTCGTGGTAAAGGAAACAACCGCTTTGTTGGGCGACGTAGAAGGTGCGGTTGTGAAATGGGCCAATGGTTTTCACTCTGCAACCACGATGATGCCTGAAGCTTCGTATCAGTTGATTCGGGAAAAGGTTCAAAAGGCAGTCGGGCGAATCAAAGACTTCAAACCTTACAAGGTTGCGGCGCCAGTGAAGCTGGACGTGCGCTTCAAGAATTATCGACCGTCCGAAGTCTTGAGTTACCTGAGTATTGTCGAACGCATCGACGCACACAGCGTCAGGTTCGTTGGTAAAGACATGATTGAAGTATCGAAGTTCCTGGAGTTCGTAAACACTTACGAGGCAGGGCTGGAGCCTTGAGAACGAGCTAGAACAGACAGGACGAGGGGAGACGGCGTGAGCAGCGTCTCGGACCCCAAGCCTCCTGATAGTCACCAATTCTTGTTTCAAGCCCGCGAAGCGGGCAGTAGCGTAAAGCCTGGGGCGTAAGCCCCAGGGAAATCGCCGATGATTGTTTCTAGCCCGCGAAGCGGGCGGCAGCACTTGAGCCGGGAATATTCGTCGTTCATATGTTCAAAGATCCGCTGCCCAATCAAACGTCTTTTGCCCGCTCCGCGGGCTAAATCTATTTTGCTGCCTGATCCTGGGGTTCCGCTCGCAAAGCCTCGCTCCACCCCAGGCTTTACGCTTACGCCCGCTTCGCCGGCTAAGACTCTGTCGTTGAAAAGTGCGATCCTCAATACCCGCTAACGTCAAAGGTCGAGGACTTCTGATCCTTCTGCTGACCATTTTCAGTCAACATACTCACTTCAACTTTGTAACGACCATTGTTGAAACCTCTACCTGGTAAGGTGATCCAGAAGATTGCCGGGCGGCTACCATCGATATCGAGTGTCTTCTCTGCACCTTCAACAACTTCACCTGATTGTTGTCCCTTTACGTCGTCGTAAAGAATTCGAAACTTTGCCTGCACCTTGCCCGGGTTATTTGAGATTTGAGCGACCGCGTAAACCTTATCGCCGGGCTTGAAGCTTTTCGCTTCGTTCTTGCCTTCTTCGTCCGTCGCGACTTTCAAGCTACCGATGTGCGCCGTTGTAGCGTTACAAGCGAGAAGTGCTCCAAGAAATAAACCGACCGCGAGTGCAAAGTTCCACCTGTTTGTCTTCATGATTAAATCTCCGCCTTGAGTTGGTTGAGCGGAAGCAATGTATCCGAGTGGTCATTTGGTGGCAATAGATTTTGACCGCGTGACGATTGATCTGAATCTGTTATTCTCTTTGCCCTGCAAAACAAGATCGTTTCTATCTATCAACCTTGGAGCCTCAGATGAAAAAAGTAGCCACCTTTGTATTTGCTTTGATCCTTGGAGCAGTCGCGGCAACCAGCGTTACGCGGCTAACGGGCGCGCAGGTAAGTTCGACTCAAACGCCCGCTCCGCAGCAGCCCAAGACCACACCCACGCCGCCAATGCCACCAGGACCAAACGGCAACTCTCAATACAGACTTGGGCCCGACTCGTTGCCGCAAGAAGGAGTTCCCAAAGGGGAGATCCGGGGACCGTTTACTCTGCCAAGTAATGCCTATCCCGGAACTCAACATACCTATTGGGTCTACGTGCCCGCTCAATATGATCCTTCGGTCCCGGCAGCGCTCATGGTGTTTCAGGATGGCCAGGCTTTCAAGAACGAAGAAGGCGATATCCGCGCTCAAAACGTGATGGACAACTTGATCTATCGGCGCGAGATTCCGGTGATGATTGGCGTATTCATCAACCCTGGCCGCACCCCGGAACAGCCCGAACCAAATCCGCAGGAGTGGGGTGATCGGACAACGAACCGTCCAACTGAATACAACACGCTCGACGACAAGTACGCTCGAGTGATCACTGAAGAACTGTTGCCTGTGCTGGCCAAGGATTACAACATTTCAAAAGATCCTGAGATGCGAGGAATTGGTGGTTCGAGCTCGGGCGCGATCGCCGCCTTTACCGTGGCGTGGCAACGACCCAATCAATTTCGAAAGGTTTTGAGCAACGTGGGAAGTTTTACAAATATCCGTGGTGGACATGCCTATACCGACATCGTGTTGGCTAATGAGAAGAAACCGATTCGCATTTTTCTGTGCGATGGTCGCAACGACAATCGCGGTTTTCGCAATGGAGTTTATGACGAGAAGTGGGATTGGTTCTTACAGAACGTGCGCTTGATGAAAGCGCTCACGCAGAAAGGCTACGACGTAAACTACACCTGGGGAATGAATCTACACGGCCAGAAGTTTGGTGGCGCAATCATGCCGGAGATGATGCGTTGGCTATGGCGCGATGGGCCAGTGTCGACCGATCCAAATGACATGGTTGAGAGGGCATTCCGGCAACCCGCGGTGAAGAAGTAGGCTTTTCATCATGGCCTCGAACCGGCGTGCCAAATGGTACCCGTTGCCCTTTACTAGCTACTCAAAACTAACGGACGCGCTCTTCTGAGACCGCAGGCGTCCTCGCCTGCAAGCGTCGCCACTAAAAATCGCTTGGGTAACGTGTGCAGGCGAGGACGCCTGCGGTCCCAGAAGAGCGCGTCCGTTAGTTCGACTGGCGTCACTAAAGTGCATCGCATTATTTCCCACGCAGCCTACGTGACGGTTTCTGAGAACGCCGGCTTCGACACCAACGCCGCGAGCACGTAACAAACACACCCCATCAACATCGCAGTCTGGAATCCGGCCATCAGCGCGACAAACACCGTCGCTATCGATCCAATCACTGACATTATTCCGTTGAGTCCCCAATAGAACGGCGGTAGAGGAAGTGATGCACCACCTGTCCGGCGCAGGCCACCCGGAAAAGGAATTCCCATTACGAACCCGAGTGGCGCAATCATCACCATCGCGCAAATGATCCGCGCCCATAGCGGAAGCCAAAGCAACGACGGCACCAACAGCGGCAACACAATCGCTTCGACACCACCAATCACTGCAACACCAACACACGCGATCCACATTGGTACGCGCCTACTAATGGCGCTGCCAATTCCACCCATCGCCAGCAACGTAAACAACAGAACTGAAAGCGTAAAGATCGGATGGCCGACAAGTAGAATCAGGTTCTGCAACAGCGCAAGTTCGATGGCAATAAAACCAAAGCCCAGGGCAGCAAAGTAAATTACGGAACCTGAATAAGGGCCAACGGACGCACCACGCGGCCGACCGAACACCGCAAAGACAAAAAGCAGCAATAGACTCGGCAGTAGTAACCATCTCAACAATGTATCGGCAATCGCGCTCGGCATACCAAAGGGTCGTTCGATCGCGAAATAAAATGGACTGTCGTCTTTGACTGGCCCGACAAGTCGCGGAGAGTTTTGCTCGTACTGCGCTAGAGTTGATTTCCCGGTGAGCACGTCGCCAAGCATTTCAGGCGCGGGCCCACCCGGCATGATGAGCGGCTTAGCGAGAGTCCACTTCTCTTTGATCTCGCTTATCTCCTCGGGAGTAAACGGTCGCTTACGCAGCATGAACAACATCTGCGCGGGATTGTCACCAACAGTGTCTTTCTCCAACAGCGTGACGATCCGCTGGGCAGCAGCTTGCGCGCCAAGGTTAGCTACAGAATTTGTTACGAGCCTCGGTACATCGGAATCCCAACGCAGAATAACGAGAAGACCGTTGTCGGTCAGATGATCGTAATAAGCACGGAAGGCTTCCGCCGTGTACAAGTAGTTTTCTGAAAGTGATAGACCGCCAGAAGCGACCGAAGCCCACGAGTCAACAAAGCCCAAAAGAATAACGTCAAACTTTTTGTCAGTGCGGCTGATGAAATTGCGACCTTCGCTCAGGATCGCCTCGACATCAGGACGGTCGTAAAGGTTCGCTGCGCGAGGGCCGTAGTGCCTGACAAACTTCAGCATCAACGGGTTCATCTCGACAGCAGTAACCTTGTGCGCGCCGGACGCGAGAGCAGCAACCACATCCGGTCCACCGCCAGGACCGATGATGAGCGTCTCGGCATTCGGCACCAGCCGGAATGGAAGCGCGCGATAGGAGTCTTTCAGATCCTTTGCGTGATCAATTTGTCCGTCCCACTCGCGAATGCCGGTCCACGCGTCAGAGTCGATAAAGAGTCGTGCAAGTTCTGAACGGTCGATTCCCTCTACGGCATCGATGCGCGAATAAGCATTCCATCCTGTTTGAGTAATCTTTGCGGCAGGCGAAGCGTCCATCTGTCGACGCATAGCCTTAGTCGTTCCCGGAACAACCCGCAGGACGCCAAACTTTAATGCTGCCAGGGTTGAGCCGACAGTGATTAGCACAGCGATGATTGCGGTCGCACGAATCGCCTGCGGACTCTTGTTTGACAGTAAAGCCGCAGCAATCGCGGGAGCGATCGCACCTGTTAGTAATGCGGGTTCACCACCCAGGAAGTGAAGTAAGAACGTAACCAGCACGGCCCCAATTGCGGCGCCAAGTAGATCAGCGAAATACAACGAACCGGCCTCTTCACGATGAAGCGCAAACACGATCGACAGCGCCATGCCAGCCAGGAAAAACGGGACGAGTGGTGCAAGGAAATAGAGCGGGAGTCGGTCGACCTCAAACGGAAATCGACCGAGCAACCACAAACAGAGAGGAACTGTCAGCGCGTATAGAGCAATCACGAGCGCTGCCACATTCATCGTAAGCGTCACAACTCGTTTCAATAAATGGACTGTGAAACCACCGAGTCCCCAGCCAAGCAACGCCACAGAGATCGCGACGAAGGCGAAGTGATACCAGACGCTGGCTGAGTAGATGCGAGTTAATCCGACTTCAAGTACGAGTCCGGAAAGTGTGATGAGAAAAACGCTGAGTCGTGTGCGCATGGCGCGCTAGTTAAGGGGAATGACGGTGTTAACGTCAAGAGATTTTATTAGAGTGGTGGAGTCTTAATCGGCATCGGGTCAGAACCACTTCGCGGTAACGGGTGGGGTCGACGGTCAAGGTAAATCCTCGAATCGTTGTTGAGAAACGAGTGACCCACCCGCTACCGCGCGGTGGTACTGACCCGAAACCACTGCGATCTACTCATTTATGAAGTACGATACTCCTTCGCACTCCTTCGTAAATCGACACTTAATTCGTTAGCTCGTTTTCGTTGTCAGGAGAATCATGTCAAGCACGATGAAACGTCTTCTCGTTAACGCCTGCCTGCTTTTGCTGTTTGCTTTGCCGGCCCATGCGCAAATACAAGACCGAGCACTCCCCAAGCTTCTCTCCGTGCGCGAACAAAAAGTCACGCGCGAAGGTTGGCTCAAGAAGCGTCTCGATACACTGCTTCTTCCAATGATGCGACAACAGAAGATCGACATGTGGATAGTCACGAACGAAGAATTCCATGCTGATCCCGTAACCGAATACATTGCACCTCCAATTCCCTACGTTGGCCGGCGAGATTTCTTTATCTTTGCCGATCGCGGCGGAGATAAGCTGGACCGAATCGCGTTGGTGCGGTATCCGGAAGAAGCCTTGAAGAGTTTCTTTGAAGTCTTGAATCCGCCCGGACGGGAGATCGCCGCAACCTTGCGCAAAGTTGTCGACGAACGAAAACCAAAAACCATTGCTCTCAACATGGGCGGAACACGTGGCGCCACGGTCGGTCTTACACACGATGCGTACAACTTCCTTGCAGAAACTCTCGGTCCCGACAATGCGTCTCATTTCGTCTCAGCCGCACCACTCATCGTCGAGTATATGGACACACGGTTGCCCGAGGAACTCGAACATTATCGAACAGCTGTAGCGCTCACTGACATCCTCACTCAGCGCGCCTTTTCAAACGAGGTAATCACGCCTGGCAAGACTACGGTTGGTGATGTGCGCTGGTGGTGGCTCCAACAAGTTAGCAATCTCGGTTTGGATGTTTGGTTTCAACCAGACTTACGCATTCAACGACAAAACCAGGAGACCGGAAAGACCCAGCAGTTCCTGAGTGTTGCCGAAGAGTCGGTTGTTATCCAACGTGGCGATGTGATTCACATCGACTGCGGACTCAACTACATGGGTCTTAGTACTGACTGGCAGAAGATGGGTTATGTGTTGCGCGCTGGTGAGAAGGACGCTCCGGAAGGTCTGAAACGCGCGCTGGCAAATACAAACAAGCTACAGGACGCGGTCTTCGCTCACGCCAAACCCGGTGCGAAAGGTTTTGAAGTGTACGACGCAACGATGAACGACATGAAGAACCTTGGCATCGAGGCGATGATCTATTCACATTCAATCGGTAACCAGGGACACGCACTCGGCGCGAGTATCGACTTTCGCCGCCCGGCTTCCGGCGCGCCAGCTGAACCGCCCTTCCGCGAAGGCTCCTACACTTCGATTGAATTGAACACGAGCACTCCCGTTCCGGAATGGGGCGGGCAAAAAGTCACAATCATGATGGAGGACGACTCGTATCTGACTAAGGACGGAATGAAGTGGTTCAGACCGCGACAAACCGCGTTTTATTTGATCAAGTGACTTGAGATTTTCTCTGCAAGATGGTCTTGTGGCTTTGCCGCGTCCCGTGCGGAAAGCCTCAGGCTTTCCGCCAAGCCCGCGACCCTTGTGGCGGCTAGGCCGCCCGAGGCGAAGCCTCTCCTTTCTAAAGATGCGAACGGAAAGCCGGAGGCTTTCCGCACGGGGAGCGGCAAAGCCGCAAATCAATCTCAAACTTTGTTTCGGCTGCCGCTTGTACTCACTAATAGCAGTCGAACACTGATATATGCGAGCGCCAGCGTTACACCAAAGATGAAAGTGACTGACAGTGGACGTGCGTCTGAGAACGGGTGAGTCAACGCCTTGCCCAGTTGAAGCAACAACATTGGCGAGGTCAAGACGTCCCAACTGTTCCAACGTAGGAATCGTCCCAGGTAGATTCCGAAGCCACTAAGCACCAGCGTCATTACCGCAAACGCCCAGCCAACAATCGGATTGAAGTTTCTTTCAACGATCCCCTGGACGTCGATCAGCGACAGGTAGCCCATCAACAAACCTGTCCCGGCACACGAAAGCAACAGCGCCAGGTCGTACCAGGCCGGAGCTTGATTCGCACGGGTCAAGTGCAGGATGTCTGTCAAAATGTAAGGAGCATTTGGAAGAAACAATAACCACAGACTGAAGATGACAGTCTTAATGATCCTGTTCAGTTTCAGCTCGTCTGCAATCCGAAGCCCGGTGCTGAGAAAGAGTGGGACAAACGCAAGGAAGAGATTGCCGAGTAGAAATCGATAGTAGCCCGACCCGGTTCGTTCCATGCGCACCACGATCATTGATGCACACCACGTCAGCAATACAGTCACGATCACGACTCTCTTAACGCTCTCAGATTTCAGATAGTAAAAAAGTTTCGTCATAACGAATCACCATTCATGTTGTTAGTAGGAATGCCACCAACACAGTAGGCACAATCTGCATGGGCGCATTGTCCCAACCTCGTGGCGAAACCGCCTCAACCAAAGTACAGACGGCGGCAATTACCGGAAGCGCGATCAACGAGCGAAGATCAAAATGAAGTTCTGGTCTCAGCGCTACGCTGATAAAGAGAGCGGCAAGTGAGGTAAGGAGAACGGCAACTGAGCCTTCAATCGTCTTGGCATTCATCGCTGGACCGAAGGCGTAGTGACGCTTTCCCCACCTGGTGCCAACCGGTTCTCCAGCGGCGTCGCCTAAGCCACCCACCAGATAACCAACGACGGCAAGTGGGCCGAAAAGAATGTTGCTGGCGAGGCCCCCGATTAAGGTGGCGAAGTACGGAATTACGATGAAGTAGCTACGATAGGCGCCATCCTTCTCGCGACCGATCGCTTCAAAGAGCGAATTACCTGGCCCACGAAGAATCGCGTAGCCAACCACCAGCGTGACCATCGTTCCGAACAAACAGACACCGGCAAATCCACTAAACGCCTGAACTGTTGCGGCCGAAAGAAAGATCAACACGTGGAAGACCTTGCGTGTGTAGCCAGTCTTGAAGCCCGCTCGAGTTTTCAAGTAACCGGCAAAGCTAAGACAGGCATATGACCAAACCAGTCCCAGCGGTGCCCATAAAAGAAGAGCCCGCCAGGTAACAATTCCAGCTAGAGATCCAGAACCCATTCAAGTACTTTGCCTCGCCAAGCACTTTAGCGTAAGAGGTTCGGGGTGGTCAATGGGATAATGTATTGTCCCCGCGTAGCAGTGGTTCAATTCGTCGGATTTTCGATCACACAGGACCCAGATGATCGGCCGCGAAATACTAAATTATCGAATCCTTGACAAGCTCGGGCAGGGCGGACAAGGCACGGTCTATCGGGCGATTGATGTATCGCTGGATCGGCCGGTCGTCATCAAAGTTCTGCCGCCTGAGCTCACCGAAAAGACTGCTAACCTGGCCCGCTTTGAGCGCGAAGCAAAACTCGCTTCGTCCCTGGACCACCCAAACATCTGCACCATCTATGGTCTCCACCGCGTTGGGGACGTCAACTTTATCGCTATGCAGCAAGTCGACGGCCTTAATGTGCGACAGCTCGTGAACGGTCGTCCGCTGGAACTACGCAGCGCGCTCTCAATTGCCATTCAGACTGCCGATGCCTTGGCTGCGGCTCACGCGCGCGGAATCATTCACCGCGATATTAAGGCGGGCAACGTAATGGTTACCGATGCCGGTGTTGTAAAGGTTCTCGACTTTGGACTAGCCAAACTGATGGAAGGAGGAACTGAGGTATCGAACGATCCGCAACTTACAGAGATAGGAGTGCCGTACGGAACCGCCACCTACGCAGCGCCGGAACAGGCCCAGGGGGCGAATGTGGATCAGCGTGCGGACATTTTTTCAACCGGGGTATTGCTCTACGAAATGCTCGCGGGAACCTGGCCCTTCCGCGGCAAGACGTCCGTGGATGTGCGTTACGCGGTGTTGCATCACAACCCGCAGCCAATTGCCGAAGCGCGATCTGACGACTCTCCATTTCTTCCGGCCTTACAGACAATCCTGGACCGGGCGCTCGCCAAAGAGCCGGACGAGCGGTATCAAAAGATCGAAGAACTGCGCCAAGATCTTCAACGCGTGTTGCGCGAAATTGATGGTGATATCAACTTGTCATCTTCATCAACCAGCACGATCGCTCCTGTGCCGCCGCGCCGTCTCCCGGCCCAGGGAGCGAGCTTAAAGAAACTGTTGCGTCATAGAAAAATCGCCGCTGGAATCGCGGCAGTGCTGATCCTGGGTCTCTTGCTCGCCGCTTATGGCCTGTTCTTTCGCAGTCGTAACACCACTGCCGTTGATTCGTTGGCAGTCCTGCCTTTTACGAATGCTGCCGGCGACCCTGACAGTGAATACTTGTCCGACGGTCTAACTGAAAGTCTGATCAACAGCCTCTCGCAGTTGCCCTACCTGAAAGTGCGGTCGCGAAATACTGTGTTTCATTACAAAGGACAAGCAGGCGATGCGCAAAGGATCGGGCGAGAGTTGGGAGTGCGCGCATTGCTGTCGGGCCGAGTCACCCATCATGGTAATGAGCTATCAGTGAGCGTCGAGTTGATCGATGCACAGGACGACAGCACGATCTGGGGCGAAAGGTATAGCCGCAAACTCTCGGACATTATCGCGCTACCCGAAGAGATCGCGCGTGATACTGCTCAGAAGCTGCGACTGCGCTTGAGCGGCAGCGAACAGAAACAGTTGACAAAGAACTACGCCACGAACTCTGAAGCCTACCGACTCTATCTGCAAGGACGTTATTACTGGAACCAACGAACTGCCGAAGGCTTGCAACAGGGTATTGAGTATTTCAACCAGGGCATCAGCAAGGATCCAAACTACGCGCCCGCATATACTGGATTAGCGGATTGCTACGCGCTGCTGAACGTATACAACGTGCTGCCAGCGACCGAGGTGAATCAAAAAGCCCTGGCAGCGGCGACCAGAGCGTTGGAACTGGATGAGTCGTTGGCGGAAGCACACACTTCACTCGCGTTTGTCAGGTATCGCTACTTCTGGGATTGGGAACAGGCTGAGCAACACTTCAAACGAGCGATTGAGTTAAAGTCAGACTATGCCACAGCGCATCAATGGTACTCCGCTTTTCTGGCAGCTTCTGGTCGACATGAAGAAGCCATTGCTGAAGTCCGGCGCGCACATGAACTGGAACCCTTCTCGTTAACGATCTACGCGGACCTGGTGCGACATCTCTATTACGCGCGTCGCTACGACGAAGCGATCGCCGAATGTCAAAAGCTAATCGCAACTGATCCGAAGTTCGCCCGCGGACACGTCGAGTTGGGTCAGGTACTCGAGCAGAAAGGCATGAACTCGGAAGCGGTCGCCGAATTTCAAAAGGCGCTTGCGCTATCTGAAAACGCGGTAGCAGCTATGACTGGACTGGGTCACGCCTTCGCGCTTTCGGGAAAGCGAGCCGAGGCATTGGATGTGATCAAAAAGCTGGAAGAGATGTCAAAGAAGAACTATGTCTCACCCTATCAGTCAGCAGTGATCTACGCGGGTCTCGGTGATAAGACTCAAGCACTCGCCTGGTTGCAACGAGCGCGTGATGAACGATTCAACTGGATTCCTTTCATCAAGGTCGATCCTTTGTTCGATAACTTGAGATCGGATCCGCAATTCGACTCGCTAGTGCAAAACATAAAGCCTTGATGGGAAGTCGAAATCCCACCCGCGGCAGTGGGTGGATGTTTTCAAGTCCAACCGATGATTGGCAAAACAATTTCGCACTATCGTATCGTTAAAGAGCTTGGCTCAGGCGGAATGGGCATTGTCTACCTCGCGGAGGATACGCTGCTGGGCCGTCACGTCGCAGTCAAAACACTCACAACCTCGCGCGAGAACCAACAGTTCAAAATGCGTTTTCTGCGCGAGGCGCGCGCAGTATCAGCACTTTCTCACCAGCACATCGCTCACATTTACGATTACGGTGAAACGGATGATGGACCTTACATCGTCATGGAATTGATTAAAGGGTCAACGCTCGGTGATCTTATCAATTCCGGATCTTTAACGATTCCGCGCTCCATAGAAATCGTCAAACAAGTCGCATCAGCTCTAAGCGAAGCTCATCGCAAAGGAATTATCCATCGCGATATCAAGCCATCAAACATTGCGATCAATGAGAGTGGCGAAGTTAAGGTGCTCGACTTTGGCTTGGCGAAGCAGCTCGAGAGCGACACACCGGAACCGGACGCCAACACGTTATTTCATACTCAAACTCGCGAAGGCGTAATCGTCGGGACACCGATGTATCTTTCTCCCGAACAGGCTCTTGGAGTCAACGTCGACGCCCGTAGCGATCTGTTTTCATTAGGGTCCGTGCTTTACGAGTGCATCACGGGCAGGGCCGCATTTTTAGGCGCGAGCGCGGTAGAGATCTGTGCCAAAGTAATACGTGAGGACCCGCCACGACCGTCGCGATTGAACGCTAACGTTTGGCGTGAGCTCGACGCGGTAGTTTTGAAAGCCTTGGCGAAGTTGCCTGAGGAAAGATATCAAACAGCGAACGAATTGATTGCTGCGCTGAGTTCGGTACAGAAGAAGCCGGGTGACGACGGCTCGGATCGGACGGTCACACGGCAATTGGACCAAAGGCCAGGAACACCTTCTCACGTCGCAATGGCGACATTGTCGGATATTTTCAGACGACCACGTGTGCCGCTGGGCCTTTTTATCGCCGCCGTAATTAGTGTCACTGCCCTGACTCTGCTGGTCCGCTATTGGACGCGCGCCAGACTTCCCCAGCCGAAGCCAGAGGCAAAACAACTCTACGAACGGGGCCTTGCAGCGCTTCACGACGGTGCTTACTTCAAGGCTAGCCGATTTCTTCAACGCGCGCTGACAGTTGATGACACCTTTGCGCTGGCACATGCACGCCTAGCGGAAGCCTATAGTGAGCTGGACTATACCGACAAAGCCCAGCGAGAGATTTTGAGCGCATCGCGACTGGTTGGCGACCGGTCCTTGCTGGACTCGGAGAGCGCCTTTTATTTGGATGCAATTTCGGCAACAGTCCTGAGGGACATACCAACGGCAATCACGGCGTATGAGTCGATAACAAAACTTAAGTCGAATGATGCTGCCGCTTATACTGATCTGGGTCGCGCATTTGAGAATCACGACGAAATCGATCAAGCAATCGCCCAGTATAAAAAGGGGGCTGAGCTTGATCGCAACAACCCCGCGCCACTACTCCGCCTGGCGGTGCTTCAAGGCCGTCGCCAGGATCTGCAAAGCGCATCTGCGGCGTTTGCTCAGGCCGAAAGTCTTTACCGCGACGATCAAAACTCGGAAGGTATCTCAGAAGTCTTCTATCAAAGGGGCTACCTCTTTGCCCAAATGGGCAAGATCCCCGAAGCACAAACCGCGGCTGAACAGGCGCTCAACCTTGCAAACACAGTTGCGGAGAATAAGTACCAGCAGGTTCGTACGCTGCTCCTTTTGGGTTCAATCTCTTATTCATCCGGCGATACTGAGAAGGCGCAATCCTTGACGACGCAAGCACTCGAAATGGCGCGCGCGAATGGTATGGAAAACCTGGCGACGCGGGGACTGCTGGATGTTGGTAATACGCTGTCGCTGAAGCGTGATTTTGCCAATGCGGAGCGGTATGCGAGACAGGCTCTTGAACTCGCCCGCAACTATGGCGAAAAAAGCAACGAGGCAGGTGCAAATCTATTGTTGGGATCAATCTTCGTGCAACAAGGAGAGGCGGAGACAGGAGCAACATTCATCGATCAGGCACTGTCATTCTATCGTCCGCGTGGTTATCGCCGTGAAACGTCCAGGTGCATGGTTATGATTGGACGCAAGCAACTTTTGCAAGGCGACTTCAGCAGTGCCGTAAAAACTTTTGACGAACAACTCCAACTTGCGAAACAGGTTGAGGATCCTGGAGAACTGGCACGGTCGCAGTCAGAAGTCGCTGCCGCTCTCTCGAAGCAAGATCTCTATCCCCAGGCTCTGATTCGCTACACCGAAAGTGGCGACCTAAGCCGCAAGTTAGGGAATCCGTTGCGTGTCTCCTTTGCTCTCGTCAATCAGGGTGATATGTCGTGGCGATTAGGCAAGTACGATGAGGCGAAAGCGACGTTGGCGGAATTGGATGGTTACCTCAGCGCGCTAAGCAACGACAACCGGTACAAACAGATCTGGAAAGCGTGGTCTCATTTATACCTGGCGCAGATGTACCTGAGTCAGCGCAAGTTGAACGAAGCGAGATCCCAATCGTCCCTCGCTTTGTCAGCAGCCTCACCTGATGATCTGGAAACAAAAGTTGAGATCAACGCCGTACAGTGTTTGATCGAGGTTGCTGCGGGCGCTGCAAGCAAAGGTCGACTCTTGTGTGAACAAGCTGCAAATGTGGATCTTGAACCAGCCTCGGTATCACACAAAGCACACGTCCAGCTCGCTCTCGCTGAAGCAAAGTTAGAAACGGGTGATGCAGCAGGGTGCGTTGACGCCAGCCTTCGAGCGCAACAGATTTTCGCAAAACTGCATGAGAGTGAGAGGGAATGGCGAGCCTGGCTTTTAGCTGCGCGCGCAAGCCAACGGCTGGGGAATCTGGATGGAATGCGCCAGCAACTATCTAGCGCTCAGGCCTTATTAAATGGCTTGAAAGAGAAATGGGGCAACGAAGCGTTTAATAGTTACTTGTCCAGACCCGACATTCAATTTGCTCACCAGCAATTGAGCGCGTTGGCAGCATCGTGAGGGCGATAAGATTCACTCACCTTCTCTGTTCGTTAGCTAGATTGTCGAACCAAAGCATCACTTGTACTCCGTTTATGGCGGTGCCCAAATCGGCCCGGTTAAATCGTGTGATTACTTTGTGAGCGCCGGCGGGACCAATGCCAACTGCGACCCCTTCGATTTTCCAGTTCTCAGCGCCACCGGTATCGAAATACCTAAACCGTATTCGGCCCGTGGAACCAGGTTCAAATGGTCCATTCGGTGTTAGACGTTTTTTCTTCAGGACTCTGTCCATCGGAACCTTAAAGGTCACATACTTTCCTTCGGTAGAGAGAATCAACTCCTTCCGACTGCCGGCAGTTCCTTCCATATGGACTAGTATGTGGAGTGGCAATTTTTCTGCCTGATCGACGTTATCGCGATTAAGGAAGAACAAGATCTTTCCAGCCCCGGAAACGATCTGCACGCCAACAATATAGATCTCTGTCGCGGTGGTCGGGAATTCCCAGCGGTAGTAGTCGCCCGAAGGATGTTTGGGAAGCTCGTCGCCTGCGCCCAGATTGACGTCCTTCACATCCAGTTTTAGTGACCCCTCCTCCAGGAGTATGTCAGGTGGAGTATCTTGATGCTGCTGCGCTTCCGTGGAGATACTGCTTAGCGAAGCAACAGGTAAAGCTGCAGCAGCTCCTGCGATTAGCTTTCCAAAGTTGCGACGTGAAGTTTTTTTCATTGTGTCTCCTTTGGAGATAGTCAGTTCTCCCTCGACAAAAACGCACTAACCAACTGCCTTAGTCTCGCCAACGGAACGGGATTTCGGTCCAGTCCACTAGCGCACTATTAGCCCTGGCAAACTACAACGCCTCAACGCCAGATCAGTATGCGGAATTCGTCGGGGATAAAGTTATCTCCGGTGTCGGTTGGAGTTGCCGTAAAAGTGGTTTTCCGACCGCGTGCATTTGTTATGGCAATGCTTTCAATGCGGATTCTCTTGCCACCACCTTGGCCCGGATGTTCATACTTAAACTTTCTGCGCTTCTTTTGGGGATTCTTACCGAGCTTCTTATCGCTATCAATTTGAAAGACCGTGCCACCGGTGATTTTCACGTTGCCGCTGACATTTTTGTCCTCATTTATCCAAACGATTTCGATGCTGCTTGAAATGCCGTCTTCAGTTGCGTAAAGATCTTCATACAGCTTCTCTCCAGAGTCCGCAATGACTCGAATATGCTCGATACTGGTATCGGTTGTTGATTTATAGAGGAAACGAGTTCCCGCAGTTTCAGCAAACTCCTCCGTTGACTCGACTATTAGCGAACCGTCAAGGATCTCGAGTCCCGGTGGAGTGTCTTGGTGTTGGAATATGTCTTGCCCTGATGGTCCAACCCGAGTTTGTTTGCTGGGCGTTTGAGCGCTCGCCGCAGTCTTTGTTAATAAAGCAACAGGGGCTGCCGCAAGCGCCGCCGTGATCGTTTTGGCAAAACTGCGACGTGAAGTCTTTTTCATTGTGCTCTCCTTTGTAGAGTCTTGAAGGAACGCAATGTCCTAACCAACCGCTTCTTTAGTTCGAGTAGGGAGCGACGCTTCCCGGGGCAATCCACGGCGCTTGTTAAGGTAAGACCGATTATCGACGCACGAAACGGCGGTAGACTAGTCAACTTTACTCATGGTGTAAAGGATTAGCTCGTTCGAAGACTCAAGTCTGAACCTTGGTGCGGATGACAAGATGAGTAACTCAGTTTTGGAGGTGATTGTTTGCTCGATCGAAGACGCGGTCGAGGCTGCAGCGGGTGGAGCGGATCGACTCGAGGTTGTCAGTCATCGTGATATTGGTGGTCTCACGCCTTCGCCCGATCTGGTGCGACGCATAAAGACGGATGTTGAATTGCCCTTGCGGGTGATGGTTCGTGAGAGCGCCGGGTTCGAAACGTCGGGTTACGCGGAAATAGAACGGCTCTGTGCTTCAGTCCGAACGTTCAATGAGATTGGTGTGGATGGAATCGTGTTTGGTTTCTTGAAAGGTGATGAACCAGACTTTGAATTGATTAAGACCATTCTGGCTCAGGCACCGGAGATCAAGGCTACTTTCCACCACGCTTTCGAAGATGCGCGAGACAAACTTTCCTTGATCAGAGAGCTGCAAACGTTTCCCCAGGTTGATCGGCTTCTGGCCCACGGCGGAGAGGGAACCTGGACCGAGAAAATGGGGCGACTGGTGCAATATCAAGACGTCGCTTTTCCGGAAATCACAGTCATCGCCGGCGGTGGTCTTGATCTATCGGTAGTAAGGCTGATCAAGACAAACACATCAATCAGTGAGTTTCACGTGGGCAGCGCCGCTCGTGTGGATGGGAGAGTAAGCCGAGCTTGCGTGGCGGAGTTAGCGCGACTGATCCAGTAAGTTTCACTCTTTGTTCTGACCGCTGAAGCCGAGGCGCTTCATTAAGCTTTGAAACCGAACGTCTGATCGAAGCGAGTCGAACATTGGCTCTACCAACAGACCGCACATTGCACTACACCGGTCGTCATACGCTTGCTCCAGCCAGCTAACTGCCTGATCTTTTTCGCCCAGGCCTATATAGACGTTCGCAATCATGTTTGGGAAGATGTAACGCTGCTTCCTGATTGCATGCAACTCATCCAATGTCTTCCGCGCCGCATCGTTCTTCCCTTCGGTCGCCAACACGTAACCAAGCGCACTCAAGAACACTGGATTGTGTTCTGACAGTTCAAGCGCGTTTCGCACTTCAGTCTCTGCCTCTCGCTTTTGTCCATTCTGTGCGTACGCCAACCCGAGCCTCCAATGTGCCACTGCGAAATCGGGTTCTCGCTCGAGAGTCTTCTTTAGTTGAGTGATCGCTTGATCATATTGGTCGGCGTAGTAGTAGCTTAGGCCCAGGTCGGTGTTTATTATCGGTGAGAGGGGATCAACCTTGAGAGCTCGTTGTAGTTCCGAGATCCCTTCGTTAGCTCGACCCTGGGTGCTCAGGAACAACCCATACCAATGATGTGCTGTGGCGTAATTAGGATTGAGCTCGATAGCGCGTCGGAAATGAAACTCTGCATTGTTCCACTCCCAGTCGAAGACGTAATTCAGGAAACCCAGCGACGTATGTGCTTCGGCCAGACTCTCGTCGAGTTCGAGCGCTCGGTTGACAGATATTTTCGCTTTGTCTGCTGCGTCACGAGGAGCTAATAGACCGTAGTCGCCAACGCTCAATAACAAATAGGAATCTGCGAGGCCGGCGTACGCCAGGGCATATTGCGGATCTTTAGCGACAGCCTCGTTGAACGACTTAATGGCCTGGGTAAATCCGTCTGCGCTCCTCTTTCTCAACTCATATCGACCCTTCATGTAGAGCTGATACGCTTCAACATTTTCGGTGTAGTGTTTCGTCAGCAACTTCCGTTCAGCGCCGGTAAGCGCAGGTTCAATCGACGCTGCCATGCGCTCCGAAATTTGATCTTCCAGCGTAAAAATTCCAGATGACTGGCCCACCCAGTTGTCCGACCAGATCAAAGAGTGATCGCTGACGCGCCACAAGCGTGCCGTTACTCTGACTCTCTTTTCCTGGTCCCACTGAATACTACCTTCCAGCACAGCGTCTACACCCAGTTCCGCACCGGTAACAACCGGATCCTGCTCCGAAGTCTTGTATTTTCGAACGGAGCTAATGGGCCTAATCGTGAGTTTCTTTAAGCCGCTAAGTCTGGTTATCAAACTGTCGGCAATTCCCAACTCCAGGGATTCATCCGAGGTCTCAACGACGAGCGGTTTGAAGGGGAGTACAGCGATTGAACTGACCGGAGGCAGTGGCTGGGTGTTTGTTGACTTCCGCAGCCACAAAGACAGCATGATTCCTATCGCCAGGACGAGGATTGCTGCTGGCAAGAGATACTTGAAACGTCGGCTGACAAACAGACGTGCTGAGCGAAGAAAGTCTTCATTGCTTATTTGAGAACCATCGGCCGACCTTACACCTTGTAAATCCGCAATGAACTCCGACGCACTCTGATAACGCTGCGCGGTGTCTTTGCGCAGTGCTTTCGTAACGATTGGCTGCAGCTCTTTTGGCACGTTGGCTTCGAGTGGCTCACGCTCAAGTATGGAAACAATGACGTCACTCTGCGTGTCACCGGCAAACGGCAATCGAGCTGCGATCATTTCGTAGAGCACCACTCCAAGACTCCATAGATCGGTGCGCTGATCTACCGAGAGACCGCGTGCTTGTTCAGGTGACATGTAATACGACGTGCCGAGAATCACACCTTGACTAGTGTTGAGCATTGAGTTGTCTGTCACGTGCTCAACTAATTTTGCGAGACCGAAGTCGACCACTTTGACCAGGCCATCGCGTCTGAGCATGATGTTTTCTGGCTTGATGTCGCGATGAACGATTCCGGATTCATGCGCGGCGGACAACGCGCTCGCGACTTGTATCGCAATATCGATCGCGTCGCTTGTTAGTACTGGCCCGGTCGCAATCCGATGGCGGAGAGTCTCACCTTCAACGAATTCAGTAGCGATGAAGTGGTGTGAATCGACCTCACCGATCTCGTAGATCGTCAGGATGTTGGGATGATTCAACGCGGACGCGGCACGCGCTTCGTTTTGAAACCGCCGAACGCGTTCGACGTCGCGAGTGAACAACGGTGGCAACAGTTTGAGTGCCACCTTGCGACCCAACCGTGAATCCTCGGCGAGATAAACTTCGCTCATGCCGCCAGATCCGATGTGGCCCAGCACTTTGTAATGGGCGATGTTTTCTCCTGCGACAAGTGCCTGGGTGCTACTTGCGAGTGTGTCGGCCAGCGCAATGAAAGCAGAATCTTCGATAAAACTACCCGCGTTTTCGTGGGCTGAGATCAACGAAAGTATCTCGGCCTCTAAAGCCTGATCGCCCTTGCAGGCAACAGAGAGAAAGAACGAACGTTGAGCCGGTTCGTGCTCAAGCGATGATTGGAGAATGGACTTGATCTGACGCCAACGTTCAGGAGTCATCTTTGCCGAGCTCGCGAAAAAGCCATGCTCTCGCTGTATTCCACTCGCGCTTGATGGTTGCTGGTGAAATGCCAAGAACTACGGCTGTTTCTTCGATGGTCAGGCCACCGAAGAACTTCAACTCCACTATTCGACTCTGTTGTAAGTCAAAATCAGCGAGTCGCGTGAGGGCCTCATCGAGTTCTATAACCTCTCCCGTTCGATCAGGAGAAACCACCAGAGTTTCATCAAGCGGAATTTGCCGAGCGCCCCCACCACGCTTTGCATAGCCATGACTACGCGCGTGATCCACGAGGATGGTGCGCATGAGTTGCGCCGCAATAGCGAAAAAGTGCGCACGATTCTGCCAGTGAACATCCTTGCGATTTACAAGGCGCAGGTACGCCTCGTTGACCAGGGCACTCGTTTGAAGAGTATGGCCCACTCGTTCGCGACTCATGTAGTGGTGGGCGAGCCGACGCAGTTCTTCGTAAACGAGGGGCATGAGTTCATCGAGCGCAGTCTTATCCCCGTTACTCCAATCAATAAGTAGTTTTGTTACCTGGTGTGCCGTCGCCTGAGTCATTCGACAGTCCTGTTGGGGAAAGGAAGTTGAGGGCCCTAATTCTAACACCGTTTTGGTGTCCGATAAGCTTTAGCTTGTCGTTGTGATCAGGAAAATCGGGCCACAGATAGACGCAGATGATCACAGATCAACCAAACGAATGAACAAGGTTTGATCTCTGATCGGTGTTCATCTGCGTCCATCTGTGGCTGATTTTTTGTCTAAGGCAACGACAAGCTGAAGCATATCGGCCATCCGGACATCCGCTTGAGCCAATCTTTCCTGATTTCTCGCTATTGATGTCGAGACTCATCCACGTGGGCAGCGCTTCTCCCCTCAGTTAAAGACGCGCGGCCAGTCCAAGGTGTCTCCGGAAAAATCTGTGAAAGGATCATAACGACAATGTTCCATCTCAACCTGAGGTTAGCGCGAGTTGTTATAGGTTCGCTCGTGACCATATTGGCGGGCGCCGTTGCGGTGGCTCCGTCCCTGTCGAAAGGGACTGCGAAGACAGAAGCACTCTGCAAGGCGCCAATTAGCAATGATGATGCCGAGGAGAAGTATCTGTTTGTTTGGGCCGGCGATCAGGCTCGCCTTAATCCTGATTTTCTAGCCGTGGTGAATTTCGATGAAGACTCACCGAATTACGGAAGAGTCATCACCACCGTGCCACTACCTGCACCCGGCGGGACGGGAAATGAGCCACATCACGTTGGACTCTCGCGCGACGGAAAGACGCTGGCCTGTGGCGGGCTCTTGAGTGTACTGCGAGCGCAGAACGAAATTTTCTTCTTCGACGTTTCTAATCCTACTTCGCCGCGATTCATTTCCTCAGCCAATCCACCTCAATCAGCGATAACCGATGAATTCTATCCGCTTCCCGGCGGTGGCTTCCTCGTGACGATGATGGGAGGCGCTGAAGGACATCACCCGGGCCGGGTGGTTGAGTTCGACAAGAATTTGCAACTCGTCGCGGAGAATCCAGAACAACCTCCGATGGAAGGCTTCAATCCTCACGGCATCTCGGTTCGTCCTGAACTCAACCTTATGGTCACCAGCGACTTCATTTGTCCGAGCACAACGTTGGACGTCGTGCCTGGTGGGTTAGACCTGCGTGGCAGTGTTCGTGTCTGGAATTTCAAACAACGAAAGATCCTGCGCACGGTCAATATTCAAAACGCTGTGGGAACAATTGATGTGAAGCTGATCCCCGGTGACGAAAGAGCACGCGCTTACACCGCTGGGATGATCGACGATCACCTCTACTTGATTGATACGGTCCGTGGAACAGCCCAAGCAGTTTTTGATTTTTCAACTATTGCCCCGGGAGGGTGGCCACAGTTGATGCGCATGACAAGCGACGGAAAACGGTTGTTTGTTTCGATGAACACTGCTGGCAAGGTTGTAATGTTCGACACTTCCCGTCCATCCCGACCAAGAGTGCTCAAGGTGCTCGATCTCGGTGCTAACTCTGGACCTCATTACATCGCCCTCACCGACGATGAGCGTCGACTGGTTATCTCTGACTACTTTCTGAATGAAGACTCTTTCGGAAAAGTTCACGCCGAGGGTGACCATCAGGTTCACGTCGCACGAGTAACAGGTAGGGATTTAATCCTTGACCCGCGGTTTAACCTCGACTTCAACACCGCATTCACAACTGGCCCGGCCCGGCCACACGGCCTCGCTTTCAAGTAAGTCTTTTGGAGTGCGCTGACCTGTCAGCGCTTTCTAACGGCGCCTGTTTCTTCGGTTGCCTTGGAAGCCAAAGCGGTGACGGGTCACCGCACTCCAAAGATGCTGAAGAGCTTCACGAGAGCGCCTTGTATGACTCCCACTGTTGTTTCAACTTCGTCAACAACGTAATGAAACGTTCGTCTTGTCGTAAGTTGCTCAGATTAAGATCCCGTTCGAACAATGGATAACAC
>Ga0207691_10001517_pt1 | contig 23102 bp, 18 predicted proteins | sample KBSM13metaG_FD_184327 | JGI IMG/M metagenome (GOLD analysis project Ga0207691, IMG submission 184327) | Miscanthus rhizosphere microbial communities from Kellogg Biological Station, Michigan, USA - KBS M1-3 metaG (SPAdes) (version 2) | ecosystem: Host-associated > Plants > Roots > Rhizosphere >... | reverse complement strand
GACCGCGCAGGCCGGGCGCGACTGGGGGCGCGAGCTCACCCGTACTGAATTCGACATCGAGACCTACCGCATCATCACGCGGGTGCTGCGTGAGCGGCGCCTGCTTCCGCTTCCCGCGCCATCGCGCTCGCGCGTCGACGACTCGTGGAATTGACTCCCCTGCGTTTCGTGGCGTCGAGCCCGCGCGGCTTCGGCGATTTATTAGCCGCGGAATTGCGCGCGTTGGGCGCCGGCGACGTGCGCGAGCGCGCGCTCGGCGTAGAGTTCTCGGGGAACCTGGAGGTGGCATATCGCGCCTGCCTGCAATCCCGCGTCGGCAGCCGCGTGTTCCTCGTGGTGGCGCAGTTCAACGCGCCGACCGACGCGAGCTTCTACGAGGCCGTGCGCGCCATCGACTGGCGGGCACATATCGACCCGGCTCGCACGCTGGCCTGCGACTTCTCGGGCAAACATCCCGAGATCACGCACACGCGATTCGGCGCGTTGCGTCTCAAGGACGGGATCTGCGATCAACTACGCGACGCCACGGGCACCCGGCCCGACATCGCGCCCGACCGGCCGGCGGTGCGCGTGCATGCGCATGCCAACGGTCCCAACGTCACGGTGTCCATCGATCTGTCGGGCGAGGGTTTGCATCGGCGCGGTTACCGCGCGCAAGCCGGCGAGGCGCCGCTGCGCGAGAACCTGGCGGCCGGCATGCTCGTGCGTGCGGGCTGGCCGGAAAAAGCGAAAGCGGCCGCGGAATTCCTCGACCCCATGTGCGGCTCAGGAACGCTGGTCATCGAAGCGGCGATGATCGCCGCGAACGTTGCGCCCGGTGCGCGCCGCCACTACTTCGGGTTCTTCGGTTGGGTGGGCCACGACCGGATCACCTGGGAGCGCGTCAAGCACGAGGCGTTGACGCGCGAACAGAGGCCGGCGTTGCGAATACGCGGCCTCGATTCGGATAGCCGAGTGCTCGCGGCCGCGCGCGAAAACGCGGCGCGCGCCGGCCTCACCGACTTGATCACCTTCGACACCGGCCGGCTCGAGGATGCAAAGCCTGCGGGCGATGGGCTCGGCTTCCTCGCCACCAATCCACCCTACGGCGTGCGGCTCGAAGACCGCGAGACCGCACGCGCATTGATGAGCCAATTGGGCAGCGTGCTGCGTGAGAATTTCAACGGCTGGGATGCGGCGATCCTGGCCGGCTCGCCGGACGCGGGCCTCGAGCTCGGCATTCGCGCCGAGCGCGTGCACACCCTGTGGAACGGCGCGCTCGAATGTCGCCTGCTGCGGCTGCACGTGTCTCCCAAGTCCGAAAAGCAGATGCTGCACACCGGCGCGAGTGCGCGCATCGACGCCTCGCTTGCGCAGTCGCCGGGCTCGCAGATGTTCGGCAACCGCATCACCAAGAACATCAAACAACTCAAGAGTTGGGTCCAGCGTGAAGGCGTGAGTTGCTACCGGCTGTACGACGCCGACATGCCGGAGTATTCCTTCGCGATCGATCGCTACGCCGAATCCGGCGGAGAGCAGGTGTGGCTGTACGTGCAGGAGTACGCCGCGCCGAAGACCATCGAGGCCGAAGCTGTGCAGCGCCGGCGCAACGAGGCGCTGGCGGCATTGCCGTCGGCCACGGGTGTGCCGGTGGAGAGAATTCACCTGCGGCAGCGCCGGCGCACCACCCGCGGTGACCAGTACGAGAAGTTAGGCGAGAGCTCCGATTTCAAGCTCGTGGAGGAGAACGGACTCAAGTTCTGGGTCAACTTCAGCGACTATCTCGATACCGGCTTGTTCCTCGACCATCGCATTACGCGCCAGCGATTGCGCGCCGATGCCAGGGGCCGGCGTTTCCTGAATCTGTTCGCTTATACCGGCAGCGCGACGGTGTACGCCGTGGCAGGAGGCGCGCGCACTTCAACGACAGTCGACATGTCAGCGACTTACCTCGATTGGGCTCAGCGCAATCTGGCGGTGAACGACTTTGCGCGGCGCGATCACGAATACATCCGCGCCGATTGCATCGCCTGGCTCAAGGATGCCGTGGCCGAGCGTCGCTCCTATGACCTGATTTTTCTCGATCCGCCCACGTTTTCCAACAGCAAACGCATGGAAGACATCCTCGATGTGCAGCGCGATCACGCCGAGCTGATCCACCAATGCATGGCGCTGCTGGCCGCCGGCGGCAAGCTGGTGTTCTCGACCAATGCGCAGAAGTTCAAGCTGGACGAGGCCACGGTCGCGCGTTACAAAGTCACCGACATCTCGCGCGCGACCTTGCCGGAAGACTTCAAACGCAATCCGCGCATTCATCAGTGTTACGAACTGGAGTGAAGGAAAATGATCAAGAAAGGTTCCGCAGCGTGGAAGGGTGGTTTCAAGGAAGGCGGCGGCACCGTCTCGACCGAAACCGGCGTACTCAAGAACGCACCCTATGGTTTCAAGTCGCGCTTCGAGGACGGTCCGGGCACGAACCCTGAAGAACTGATCGCCGCGGCGCACGCCGCGTGTTTCACGATGGCGCTCTCCGTGGGCCTCGGCAAGGATGGTTTTACCGCCGACTCCATCGAGACGAGTGCGGCAGTCCGGCTCGAGAAGGTCGGTGACGGTTTCGCGATCACGCACAGTGATCTCATCTGCATCGCCAAGGTGCCCAACATCAGCGAGGCGAAGTTCGCCGAGATCGCCGAAGTCACCAAGTCGGGCTGCCCCGTGTCGAAAGTGCTCAACGCCAAGATCTCGCTGGTGGCGAAACTCAGCTAGCTACTTTGCGGGCTCGGAGTCGGCGTCTTTGGGCCGTTCGAAGCGATAGATCAGAGTCTTGCTGCCGTTCGCCGGGACACGCAGCCGCCAGACGAAGTCGCCGTACTTGCGGCGTACGCGTTGACTCGATTTCGAGATCCTGGCATTGGGCCTATAGCCGCCGTACTGCAGAACCTCGAGAGTGACCGGCACACTCTTGGCATTGAATGCGCGCAGCTCGATGTCGGTACGCTCATCGAGGCCGGTATTGCGCAATTCATCGCGCGTGGCTTCCGAGGCGTCGATCTCGAGCCCGAGACCAAGCGCCATTGCCACGCTGAGCTCCACCGGCAGGTTCACTGGTTGGTCTTCCATGCGCGCCTCGCCCATGAACAAATCGCCGGTGCCCGTGGATTCGAACACCCGCATCATGCCTTCCGGAAGCGGCTCACCGAGCCCGGATGATTTTTGATTCTCGAACGCAATCGTCGATTCGGGTGTGAGGGATTCCAGGTCCTCGGACCCGCGGCCATCGAAGGCGAAGCTGTAGTAGTGGTCGACTTTCACCCGTTGTTTGGCGAGGAATACGGCCTGCTTGGTCTGTCGCGCATGGAGGTCTGTGGCGACCGGCAGGCGGTAGAGCTGGTAATCGCCGAGTTCTTCGCGGGCCGCCATCATGGCGTCACGCTTCATCTGCAGGCTCGCCCTGAGGCTTCCGCGGAAGCCCGTGACGATCACTTCTTCCAGGCTTTCGGCACCGTCGAGTGGGCGCCCTTCGAGCGTGGCGGGAACGGGAACAGCATGGCAGCCGCTGAACAGCTGCAAACCAGGGTCTTCTGGCTCGAGCTTCTGCCGCAGGTCTTCAAGCGCTGCTTCACGGGTCTCGTTCAGATTCCAGTCCGAGAGGTCATCGCTGTCGCCCAACAGGCTCGAGCCACCCTGTTCCGTGGAGACCAGATGGAGCTTACCCGCCACGACCTGCACCTGTGCGCCGCGAAATCCCGCCTGCGTGTAGTTGTGCAACGTGATCCAGCCGGTGAGATCCATGCGGTTACCGGCCGGTGCGAGCCTCGCAACGTAGTCCGATTTCCATGCGAAACCATGGGCGAGATAGCTCAGGCGAACCGTGCGCTTGCCGGCCTTGCCCGCGGGCAGATGGATCGAAAGTCTCGGGGTCGCGCGCAGGTCGTGCGGAATGTCGTCGAACATGAGTCGCTCGGGGATGCCTGAACAGTGCAGCGCTTCATTGCCTGTTTCAGTGCGCAACGTGATGCCCTGGTCATTCGCCGCGAGGATCACGGCGCGCGTCTGCACCACGCGCCCCGACCCGGGCAGGGTGCGCGTGATCGTCACGCTCTTGCCGATGGACTTCGTCAGCAGGTTGTTGGGAGACAACACGTCATGATCGAAGTTGCGCTCCTCGGGCGTGCGCCCGAGGTCGGTGACCACGGCCGATGCGGGCAACAACGTTTCAACCACACCGTCGAATGACAGCGTCACCGGTCCCTCGGGTAGATCCACCGTGCGGGTTTCCGTGATCAGCGCGAACAGATCACGGTAGATAGTGATCGACACGGCGTCGGCCTGTGGAGAGATGACCTCCATCGGCCCGGCACGCGCGATCTGCGCGCCCAGCAGCGCTGCCATGGCGAAGAGCGTAGCTCGCATCGCCTACCAGCTGGTGGCCAGCGTGAAGGTCAGCGTCGACTCACCGTTGGCCGGGACGGGCACGTCCCAGGCAAAGCTGTTGAAATCGGTGCGCCGTCCCGCGATCGATTCCTTGAGCACGCTGTTCTCGCGCCACAGGCCGTCCTGACGCAGCGTCACGACCACGGGCGTGGCGCGCGCGTTGCGCACCAGATAACTCATGTCGTATTCGCTCTTTCGTTTGGAGATGCTGCGCGTCTGCGTCAGCGTCGGCTGCACGGTCACGTCGAAGGCGTCGCCGATCTTGAGCGCGAGCTCGGAGCCGGCGCTGGTGTGCCCGATGTGGTCCTCGCCGACGAACTGCGGTTGCCCGTGCGCATCGCGCATGTAGATTCGCACCACGCCGCTCGGTAGCTGCTCTCCCATACCGCCGGACTTCGAGTTCGAGAATCGCATGCGCACTTCGGCGGACTGCGGGTCGGAGTACGACTGAAAACCGTAGAAGCGGAGCTCATATCCCTTGCTTGCTTTCACGGAACCGGCGTCGAGGAAACTCACCTGCTTGGTCTGGTTGTTGGCGACGGTGGTGAGCTCCCTGATCGGGTAGACGTAGTAGTCACCGAGCTGCGGACGGCCCGTGTTTTCGGTGCCGATCGAGCGCTGATTGGTGTTGCGACTCTGTTGCCATCGGGTCCACCACTGCTCCTCGGAGTCGACGAGGTTCACATCACCGGCGACGAGTTGCGTGCGTGCATTGACGAAGGAAGTGCCCGAGGTGTTACGCAGCGTGATCCACCCCTGCACCGAGGTGATGCCGTGCGGCTCGTCGAAAACCGCGACATAGTCTGCAGCCCAGGTGAAACCGCGCGAGAGGTAGGTGAGGCGCGCGACCTCGTTCACGGGCTTGGCCGCGTTGACCAGAACCGACAATGTCGGTTGCGCGCGCAGGTTTTCCGGCACCTTGTCGAAGATCACGCGGGTCGGGAGACTGTCTTCGCGCAGCACTTCGATGCGCGGTCCGATGCGCAGCACGGTGCCCCCCACGGTGGAGAGCACTTCGGCCTTTTCGGTGGTTTCGGCGCCCGTGGCGGGATTGACGCGGACCAGCTGCACCGAGCTGCCAACCGCCTTCTCCATGAGCTTCGCGGGAGTCAGCAGGTCGTAGTCGAAGTTCTGCTCGATCAGCGTCATGTTGGGCGCGATGAAGCTCACCGTCTCCGGCACGATCTGCGCGGAAACACCCGCAAACTCGATGCGCTGCCGGCCGGCGGGCGCGCTGATGGGCCGCACATGCTCTATCAGGGCGATGTTCTTGTTGTAGATGGTGAGTGAGATTTCGCGGTCGGTTTCGCTGCCGGCGGCCAACGCAGTCGCCGACCCAACGGCCACTCCGGCCGAGATCAAAACGGTCCAACAGATCGTACGCATGATTCCTCCCAGAATCCGACAGGCTGCCCGAGGTTACGCGGTGCGCTCACTCGGTTAAAGTACGTTCACTTCCCGACGCAGGATTCCCCATGAAACTCCGCTCATTCGCCGTGTCTGGCGCGGCCTTGTTGTTTGGCGTGTGCGTTTTCGCCGCCGACCTGCCGCCGGCGCAGCGCCTGCACTCCATCGATGTATTCCAGCTCGAATATGCCGACGATGTGCAGGTCTCCCCCGACGGCAGCCGGATCGTCTACGTGCGCATCAGCCACGACATCATGACTGACCGCGCGCGCCGCAACCTGTGGATCGTGAATGCCGACGGCACTAACAACCGGCCACTGCGCTCGGAGGCGAAGAATTTCAGCTCGCCGCGCTGGTCGCCGGACGGTACTCGCCTTGCGTACGTGTCGGCCGCGGAGGGCAGCCCGCAGTTGTACGTGCGCTGGATGGACAGCGGACAGACTGCGCTGCTCACCAACCTGGTCGAGGCGCCGGGCGCGATCGCCTGGTCGGCTGATGGCAGGTCGATCGCCTTCACGCAGCTCGTGCCGACGAAGAAGCCGCCGCTCGCGACTCCTCCCGACAAGCCCGAGGGCGCGCAATGGGCGCCGCCGGTCAAGGTCATCGATTCGGTGGTGTACCGCGCGGATGGCGAGGGATATCTGGAAGCGGGATATCAGCACGTGTTCGTGGTGTCCGCGGAGGGTGGCACGCCGCGCCAGCTCACCGATGGCGAGTTCAACGACGATGGGCCGCTGTCCTTCACTCCGGACAACAAGCGCATCGTGTTCTCGGCCAATCGCGGCGCGGATTGGGAGCGCGACCCGCAGGAAAGCGAAGTGTTCACGGTGGATATCGCCACTCAGCAGCTCACGCAGCTCACGACGCGCGATGGTCCGGACAATTCGCCGGTGATTTCTCCGGACGGCCGGAAGATCGCCTATCTGGGCTTCGACGACCGCCTGCAGGGGTACCAGGTCACTCATTTATATGTGATGGACAACGATGGGAAGAATTCCCGTGTGGTCACGGGCAGTTTCGACCTGGACACGACGCAACCGCTCTGGTCGGCCGACAGCCGCAGCGTGTACTTCTCATATGACGAACGCGGCGTGCGAAAGCTTGGCGTCGTGAGCCTGGATGGCAAGGTGCGCAAACTCGCCGATGGGCTCGGTGGCACCGATCTCGGCCGCCCGTATACCTCGGGCAGCTTCAGCGTCTCGCGCAACGGCCGGGCCGCCTTCGCGCACAACAGCTCCGCGCGTCCCGCGGACGTCGCCACGGTGGCTGGATCCGGTCCGGTACGTGTGCTGACGACACTCAATGACGATCTGCTCGGCAACAAGGTCCTGGGCGCGGTGAAGGAAATCACCTGGAAGTCGTCCAGGGACCAACGCGCCATCCAGGGCTGGGTGATCACGCCGCCGGACTTCGACGCGGCGAAGAAGTACCCGCTGATCCTCGAAATCCACGGTGGCCCGTTCGCGGCCTATGGCCCTAACTACACCACCGAGCTGCAGCTGTACGCGGCCGCCGGGTACATCGTGCTGTATTGCAATCCGCGCGGCAGCACCAGCTACGGCGAAGAGTTCGGCAATCTGATTCATCACGCCTATCCGGGCGACGACTATGACGACCTCATGTCGGGCGTCGATGCCGTGATCGCGCAGGGCCACGTCGATACCGACAACTTGTTCGTCACCGGCGGTTCTGGCGGTGGAGTACTCACGGCGTGGATCGTCGGCAAGACCGACCGCTTCCGCGCCGCCGTGGTCGCCAAGCCCGTGATCAACTGGTCGAGCTTCGTTCTGACCTCCGATGCCAACAACTTCTTCTACAAGTATTGGTTCGGTGCGCAGCCATGGGAAAAGCCCGAGGAATACTGGAAGCGTTCGCCGCTGTCGCTGGTGGGCAATGTGAAGACGCCCACCATGCTGATCACCGGCGAGGCGGACTACCGCACGCCGATCGAGGAGTCGGAGCAGTACTACCAGGCGTTGAAACTACGCAAGATCGACACGGTCATGGTGCGCATCCCGGAGGCTTCGCATGGCGGGATGGTGGCGCGGCCATCGAATCTCATCGCCAAGGTGGATAACATCCTCGCCTGGTTTGAGAAGTACCGGAAGAAATAGGAAGCACGGAAGCTCATGAAGTTCGCGATTCTCGGCGCCGGCGCGCTCGGCACCATACTCGGCGCGCATCTCTCGCGCGCCGGCCACGAAGTCGTGATGATCGCGCGCGGCGAACGCGCGCGTGTGCTCCAGCGCCAGGGGCTGGTGCTCAACGGTCTGTCGGACATCAAGGCGCGGCCGGTCGTCATCGACGATCCGCGCAAGCTCATCGACACGGGCACGCTCATCATCGCCACCAAGGCCATCGACTCGGCGAAGAGCCTCGACACGCTCAAGCACGTCAAGCTCGAAAATGCCTTCTCGGTGCAGAACGGCGTGCTCAAGAACGAATTGCTGGCGACGGTGTTCGGCTATTCCCGGGTGCTCGGCGCCATGGCGGATTTCAGTGGCGAACTGCTGGCCAATGGTGAAGTGAAGTTCACGCGCAACGTGAACCTGCACATCGGCGAGGAAAAAGGCGGCATGAGCCCGCGCGCACAGGCGCTCGCGTCGCTCATCGACGCCGCGGGCGTGCGTTGCGTGGCCGCGTCGAACATCAGGACTCGCGAGTGGTCGAAGTTTGCCGGCTGGATCGCGCAGTTCCCGCTGGCGGTGCTCACGCGCCAGATCACATGGAAGTTCCTCATGGACGAGCAAAGCGCCATGGTCATCGTGCGCATCGTGCGTGAGGCGGCGGCGCTCGCCGCGGCCATGCACATCGAAATCACCGACATGCCGCCGCTGCCGGTTCCGAGCATCGTGCACGGCAGCGACGCGCAGGCGGTAGAGATCGTGCGCGGCATCGGCCAGAAATTCCTCGACACTTCGCCCGAACATCGCATGTCGGCACAGCAGGATGTGTTGCGCGGCAGTCGGCTCGAGCACCAGGAAACGCTGGGCTACGCCTTGCAGAAGGCGGGCGAATTGAACGTTCCGATGCCAACGCTCGACGTGTGCTATCGGATCATTTCGGTGGCACACCCGTGAAGGCCGCAACCTTGTTCTTGTGGTTTTCCGGCGCTGCGTTTGCCGACGCGCCCCATCTGCTCTTCAACGACAATTTCGAAGCCCACAGCGCGGGCATGTTGCCTGGCGCGCCTTGGAGCGAGGCGACCTTCCAGTCCGGCGCGCAGATCCAGGTCGACGCCCGCCATGCCTTCAGCGGGCAGCAGGCGCTGCACATCCTGACGCCGCGCGGCGCGCATTATCGTCGTGGCTACGTCGCCCTGCACTTGAAGGGGCCGGTGCCCGACGCGATGGGCGGGATGTTTGGCCGCGCGATGGTGTTCCTCGACGCCGCGCCGGTGGCGTTGGCCGGGGCACCGCCGGTTCACTGGACCCTGATGCAGGGCGAAGGGCGCTCGGCCGACGACCGCTACAACTCTATCTACCGTCTGGGGGTCGAGGGCACGGATGGTCTCGGGCTCATGGCAAATTTCGAAACCACGCCACCCGTGACCACGGATTGCAAGCAGCCTTCGCAGCTGTTGCTGCCGGTGCGGCGTTGGACCTGTGTCGAATGGCGTCTGGAAGTGGCATCGAATGAAATGGAGTTCTGGCTCGATGGACGCAAGGTCGTCCACGTGGCCGGGCGGGCGAAGACGGCCAACGCCTGCCGTGGTAATGATCTGCAGGGCGAGTGGCGCGCGCCGCCGAAGTTCGACAGCTTCTACATTGGCTTCGAGCGATACGCAGACTCCGCCAACGACCAGGATCTGTGGATCGACGATGTGGCGATAGCGAAGCGGCGGGTCGGGTGCGCAGTTCCGAAATGAGGAGGGGATCGATGAAGTTCTCGAATTTCGCGGCCGCAGTATTGATGCTCGCGGGTCTCGCGCAGGCGGCAACGAAGCCCGCACCTGCGCCAACGGCGGCGGCCGTGCCCGCACCAACTCCCGCGCCACCGCTGGTCATTCCGTCCGTCATCGACAGCGCGCTCAAGAGCCTCGTCGACAGCAAGCAGATCGTCGGCGTCTCCGCCCTGATCTATGAACGCGGACAAGAAGCTTACTTCGGAGCGTTCGGTCTGGCCGATCGCGAGAACAACAAGCCGTTTGCACGCGACACCGTCGTGCAGATCTTTTCCATGACGAAGCCGGTGACGGGCGTTGCGCTCATGCAGCTCTACGAACGCGGCAAGTTCGAGCTCGACGCGCCGCTCGCCGTGTATGCGCCCGAGTTCGCGGAGATGCAGGTGTACGCCGGCGTCGATGCCAGCGGCCAGCCGAAGTACGAAGCGCCGAAGAGGCCGATCACCGTGCGCGACATTCTGCGCCACACCGCCGGATTCAACGGCGACGGCGCACCCGAAGCCGTCACCGCGCTCTACCGGCAGGCCGATCCGCGCAATCGCAACAACGCGCTCCCCGAGGTCATCGCCAGGATGGCCAGGGTGCCGCTTGCCTATCAACCTGGCACGAAGTGGTCGTACAGCGATGCCGTCGACGTGCAGGCATACCTCGTGCAGAAAATCTCCGGCGTTCCGTTCGATGAATACCTGAAGCTGCACATCTTCCGGCCGCTCGGCATGAGCAGCACGCGGCACACGATCCTGCCCACCGACCCCGATCACCCGCAGCTCGCGGCGCTGTACACGCGCAACGACGACGGCACGTTCACGCGCCAGTCGGACGAGGAAGCCTACGGCTACAACGGCGCCGCCTGGCCCTACAAATCCGGCAGCGCCGGCCTCGTCTCCACGCTCGACGACTACATGAAGTTCGCGCGCATGTTGTTAGGCGGCGGCAAGCTCGGGCGCGCCCGCATCCTCAAGCCTGAAACCGTGCGGCTCATGGCGACCGACGCCATGCCGAAGGAAATCACCGATAAATCCTGGCTGCCCAGCAAGGGCACCGTGGGCTTCGGCATCGACTTCGCCGTGCGCGTCGCGCCGCCCAAAGATGCGCAAGAGTCTTCGGGCGCCGTGGGCGAGTTCTTCTGGGACGGCGCGGCCAGCACTCTGTTCTGGGTCGATCCCAAGAACGACATCGCCGCGGTGCTCTTCACGCAGATGAGGCCGTTCGACCGGGTGCACCTGCACAAGGCGTTTCGCGACGCGGTCTACCGCAATGACCCGATCGCTCTCGCTCATTGAGCATGAACAAGTGCGCATGGATCGTCGCGCTGATTGCGGCCTTTGCACCGGTCGATAGCGCGTTTGCGCAGACTGTCGTCGAGAAGCATGGTCAATTGCACGTGCAGGGCAACCGCGTCGTCGATGAGCACGGCGCGCCCGTGCAATTGCGTGGCATGTCGCTGTACTGGAGCCAGTGGATCCCGAAGTACTACAACGCCGCCACCGTGCAATGGCTGCGCGACGACTGGAAGATCAGCGTCATCCGCGCGGCGATGGCCGTAAAGGCCGGTGGCTACGAAAAGAATCCCGCCGCAGAGCGCGACAAGGTCATCGCCGTCGTCGACGCCGCGATCAAGCTAGGCATCTATGTGATCGTCGACTACCACGCGCACACCGCCCACGAGAATCGCGCCCAGGCGCAGGCCTTTTTCGCCGACATGGCACGCCGATACGGCAACACGCCCAATATCCTCTACGAGACTTACAACGAGCCGCTGGACGTTTCGTGGGCGAAGGTTCTCAAGCCTTATCACGAAGCGGTCATCGATGCGATCCGCGAGCACGATCCCGACAACATCGTCATCGTCGGGACGCGCAACTGGTCGCAGCAGGTGGCCGAAGCGGCTGCGAATCCGGTCAAGCGAAGCAACGTGGCCTACGCGCTGCATTTTTATGCGAACACGCATGGCCAATGGCTGCGTGACCAGGCCCAGGCGGCCATGAACGCCGGTGCGGCGCTGTTCGTGACGGAGTATGGAACGACCGATGCCACCGGCAACGGTGCCGTGAATGCAGCCGCGACGCGCGAGTGGTGGGCGTTCCTCGACAAGAATTTCATCAGCCACCTGAACTGGTCGGTTGCCGACATTCCGGAATCTTCCGCGGCACTCATGAAAGGCGCGAGCCCCGAAGGTGGCTGGGCCGTGACGCAGATCAAACCTTCGGGTCTGTTGGTGCGTGACGAATTGCGCTCCAGAGCTGCGGACGAGGAGCGCTGAGTGGCAGAATCACTGGGCTTCGGGTTCATCGGTGCGGGCGCCATCGCGCATTTCCACGCGCGCGCGGTCGCGGCTTCGACGGGTGGCCGGCTCGTGGGTGTCGTCAGCCGCACACGCGCCACGGCGGAGAAGTTCGCCGCTGAGCACGGCATCGCCTTCGCATCCGACGATGTCGACCTGCTGCTGGCGCAACCGGGCGTCGATGCGGTGTGCATCACCACGCCGTCGGCGATGCATCTCGCGCCGGCGCTCGCGGCGATCCGTGCAGGCAAACACCTCATGATCGAAAAGCCGCTCGACGCAACGGTCGAGGGCACGGATCGTATCCTGCATGAAGCGCGGAAGGCCGGCGTGCGCGTGGGTTCGATTTTCCAGGCGCGCTTCGGCGATGCCGCGCGGGCGCTGAAGTCGGCGCTCGACGCAGGCCGCTTCGGACGACTGGTGCTCGCGAGTTGCTACGTGAAATGGAACCGCAGGGCCGACTACTACACCGGCTGGAAGGGAAAGATCTCCGAGGATGGCGGCGGCGCTGTCATCAACCAGGCCATCCACGGCGTCGATCTGCTGCAGTGGTTTGCCGGCATGCCCGTGGAAGTCTTTGCGTGGACCACGCAGCGCGTGCACCAGATCGAATCCGAAGACACCGCGGTAGCCGCGCTGAAATTCGGCAGCGGCGCGTTCGGCACGATCGAGGCCAGCACCGCGCTGTGGCCGGGTTTTGCCCGGCGCATCGAAATCTGCGGCGAGAATGGTTCCGTCGTGATGGAAGACGACGACATCGCGCGCTGGGAGTTTCGCGTCGTGGCGAGCGAGGACGAGAAGATCCGCGCTGCCCGCGAAACCAGTGCGAAGGGCTCGGGTTCGGCAGATCCCATGGCGATCAATTTCGAAGGCCACCGGCGGCAGATCCAGGATTTCATCGATGGCATCCGCGAGCAGCGGCCGTTCTTCATCGAAGGCAGCGAGGCGCGCAGGGCTGTGGCGCTGGTACGAGCGATCTACGATTCCGCCGCCTCCGGCAAGCCTGTGAGGCCTGACGGCTCCTGAGCCGGCTCTAGTTGCAGATGGTAGTGAGGCGCTCGCGCGGCAGTTGCGGCCCATTGGCGCGCCACGGGATCTTCTTCGCCTGCATGCTGAGTTCCACGAGCGTGCCACCACGCGCGTCTGCGAAATCCGGGTCGAAGTCGTAGGCCGCATCCTTCTGTGCTTCCTCGAGCGTGACGATCTCGAAGCCTTCCTCGGCGAGGATCCTGAACAGGTCCGGCAGGATTTGCGCACTGAAAGCGCCGAGGTGCAGCAGCATCACATGGTGGATGTCGCGGCCGAACATCTCGCGCGAGTTCCGGATCTGAAAGCGCGTGAAATCGCGCGCAGCGCTGCGGTAACTTTCCTTCAGCCACTCGATGGAAGTTTCATCCTGGCGCATCCAGCAACGCGCGTAGGCGCTGTTCCAGAGGTAGTCCTCGAAGTCGAGCGTGGTCTGCGCAATGCGGTAGCCGTTGCTCGACAGGAAGGCGCGCACCGCGCGGCGCTTTTCGAGAGTGTCGCCTTCGTGAAGGTACGGGTAACGGAACCAGCGCCAGTCGTGTGTGCCGCCCACGGTCTTCGGAATTGGCGCCATCAGCAGTTCGAGCACGGGTTCATTGCGAAGGACTTCACGCTGAAAATCCTCGACGCTGTTCTTCGTGAGGTCGATGTGGGTATAGGTGTGATTGCCGAGCGGATTTCCGCCCTTCACCCAGACCTGCAACGCCGTGGCGCCGTCGGGGTCGCGTTCGAGCGCCCGCGCGTTGATGAATCCATACGAGGGCGGGATGCGGTGCTTCTTCAGCACAGCGATCGTGGCGCGCGCGTATTCCGATTTATGCGCGCCGGTCGGCAACAGCCCGTTGAGCGGCAGATCGTCGAAGGTGAGCGCGACCTTGAGTTTGGCCGGTGTCGCGGCGCCGCCCGTTGTGCAAAGGAGCAGGGCGGCCAAGAAAATGGGGACATTCCTCATTTCGTTGTCGTCGAATGGTGCCGGGCCGGGAAACCGGGAAAACTCACAGAGGCAACGCCGCCACCGAACCCGCTCCGTCGCACTGTCGGACTCCGAACCGGCCCGGCACCGCTACTGGGAAGTGTCCCCATTTCATTTCAGCAGGCTGCGCAGCATCCATGCCGTCTTTTCGTGAATCTGCAGGCGCTGGGTGAGCAGGTCGCAACTCGATTCGTCGCCGGCCTTCTCGGCGGCGGGGAACGCGGCGCGCGCGGTTCGCGTCACCGCCTCGTGTCCTGAGACCAGCAACCGCACCATGTCCATGGCATCGGGAACGCCTTCGGTTTCTTCGATGGAGGTGAGCCGCACGAATTCCTTGCCGGTGCCGGGAGCCGGATAGCCGAGCGAACGGATGCGTTCCGCGATCGCGTCGAGCGCGTTCCACAGCTCGGTGTACTGATCCATGAACATGAGGTGCAGCGTGTTGAACATCGGGCCTTCCACGTTCCAGTGGAAGTTGTGAGTCTTGAGATAGAGCGTGTAGGTGTCGGCGAGCACCCGTGACAGGCCTTGCACGATCTTCTCGCGGTCTCTGCCCTTGATGCCGATGTCGATCACGGGTGCCGCGATCGATGGGGCGGCGACGTTCTTCTTGCTCATGGTCTGGTCCTCACGCGATGTGTGCCGAGTCTAGACCCTGCACGACGCGCGCGGCTATTCGGTAGCGCCTATCGGTCCGATAGATCGATGCGATAGCCGGTAGTGAGCGCGCAGCGCATCGCCGCCAAAATCGCGTTCGAGATCGCGATACACCGTGTGGATGTGATTGGCTTCGTTCTGCGTATCGTCGTATTCGATCAGCAGCGTGGGGCCGTGGATGCGGTAGTAGTGCGGCTGGCCTGACTCGATGCCACCTGCCCAGGCAAAGCGCACCTTGTCGAAGCCTGCGCGATCGAGACGGGCCAGCGCCTCCTTTGCAGAGGCGGCATTCATGCGGCCCGTGTAGAGCTCTATCAACCGGCGCAGTTGTGCGCGCTCATCGGCTGACATGTCCGCGGCGGCCAGGCCCGCATGCTCGAGTTTCTGCACTTTCGGATCGTTGCCCGTGACGATGTCGGGGAACGCGGTGTCGCGAATGGTGGCCGCCGCGCGACGTGAGTCGGGCAGCATCCTCATCAACTCGCGGCCCAGGTCTTCTTCCGCGGCCAGCAATCGAAAGCCGGCATTGGGCCCGGACAATACGCGCGCGGGATTCGCACCCATGAACAACGGCGCGATCACGGGCGGCTCACCGGGCAACTCGGTGACGTTGATCGACAGATGGTGGCCTTCGAACCGCCAGGACCAGGGCGCGCTGTCGGATGGTTTGCCGAAGACGGCGGTGTAGTAGAGGCCCGGATCGCGTCGCGACGCATTGGCCACTCCGGCCTCGGTTTCCACGCGCCGCAGGATGTTTTCGTGCTTCATGACTCCGCGCGTGGCGAGCAGTCCTTCGGGCGACATGGCCGCGGCCAGCAGCGGCCCGAGCAGTTCGCTCTGTGTATCGTCGAGCTTGAGCAAGGACACGCCGACGCGCTCCTTCGGGATGAAGTGCCACGCCAGGCGTTCCGGAGAGTCGATCGGAAAGCTGGCCGCCGCGCGCAGATCCTGCGGCAGTGATTTGAGGAAGGCGTTGGCGGCAGCCGCGGCGCTGACCTTGTCGGCTTCGCGCGCTGCGTCGGCGGATGTAGCCAGCAGCGCACCCGCTGCACCGGCCGCCAATGAGAATCCAACCGCGGCAACTTTCGCTAGTTTCATCGATGCCTCCATGTGGGAGGCCGATGCTATTCGTCTCAGGTGGTCTTGGCGAGCAGCTTTTCCGCTTCCCCACGGCTCTTCTTGAAGGCTTCCTCGAGTCCCGCATCGCGCAGGAAGCTCACGTCGATACGCCCCGAGCTGTCGATGCTGGATCCGCTGGCGCGCTGTGAAGCATCGGTTTCGGTCATCTCTTCGATGAGGCCACTCGCGATATGGATGGCCGTGACCAGGGGCCGAGATTCAGGCGCCACTTCGTTCGGCCGGTGATGGAACGCCACCGCCTCGACGATCGGGAATGGAATGCCCCAGAGGCCGAGTAGATAGGCGCCGACCTCGGCGTGCGTGACGCCGAAGATCTCGCGTTCGGCCGTGGCGCTGTCGCCGTTCAATTCCTTCTTGCGGTCGAGCGCGCGCACGTAATCGGGCGGCGCCGCGTGCAGCAGTACCAGCGCGCCGATGTCGTGCAGCAGACCCGCCGTGAACGCGGCGTCGGCGAGCTGCGGATTGGAGACTATCTTCTTGGCGAGCACCGCGGTCAGCATCGAATGGTGCTGCAGCCGTTCGGGCGAGAATCCCTTGACCTCGCTGATGGCCTTGTCCGAGAACGAGGTCGAGCCGAGCACCAGCGACTTGATGATTTCCACGCCGAGATAGGTGACCGCGGGACGGATGCTGACGATCTTCTGGCCGAGGCCGAAGTACGCCGAATTCACGAGCTGCAGGACCTTGGCGCACACCGCGGCATCCATCTCGATGACCTTGGCAAACGACGCTGCGTCGGCTTTCGGATCGGCCGCAAGGCGCGCGAGCTCCGTGTACGTTGAGGGCACCGCCGGAATGCGCTCGAGCTTGCCGACCAGCGCGGTCAACGCCGGATTCTGCATGAGCTTGTGCAGCGCATGGGTCTGCTCGATGACCGCGCGCAACGTGTCGCCGTCACAGGGCTTGTGCAGGAACTGGTGGGTGACCGGCAGCGCACGCATGATGGATTCGCGTTCTGCCTGACCGGACAAGACGATGCGTGCGGCTGCCGGAAAGTCGCGCTGGATGTGCCGCAACAGTTCCGCTCCGTCCATGCCCGGCATGCGCATGTCGGTGATGACGACGTCCGCCGGGGTCTGCTTCATGTGCTCGAGCGCCTGCTGGCCGCCGAGAGCGAAGGTCATCTCCCAACGCTTGCGTTCCTTTCGCAAGGAATTGCGCAAGCCGTCGAGAATGGCTTGTTCGTCATCGACAAATAACACGTGTAGCGAAGTCATGCTGCGGCCTGCTTGTTGGTGGTTTGGGCCACGAATTCCTCAGCCGACTTCGGCAGCCGGATGAAGAACGTCGTCCCCTTTCCTGTTTCAGTTTCGAAGTGAAGTGAACCTTTGAGTTTTTCGACCACGATGCCCCGCGACAACGCGAGGCCTTGCCCCGTGCCGCGGCCGACTTCCTTGGTCGTGACGAACGGTTCGAAGATGCGCCCGCGGACGTCTTCGGGAATGCCGTCGCCCGTGTCGCCGATCGATATCTCGACGAAGTCGCCGATGGCCCGTGTGCGCACAGTAATGCGGCCCTTGGTGCTGGTGCCGTCGACCACGTCGCTGATGGCGTGCGCGGCGTTGAGCAGCAGGTTGAGCACTACCTGGTTGATGTCACCAGCGTGGCAGTGCACCGTCGGAATGTCGCCGAACTCCGTCACGAGCTCGGCGACCGTCTTGTACTCGTTGCGCGCCATGTTCAGCGTGGTCTTGATGGCGCGGTTCAAATCGACGTCGGCCATGGTGCGCGTGTCAGGGTGTGCAAACTCGGTCATCGAACGCACGATGGAACCGACGCGGCCAATGCCTTCGATGGCACGATCGAGCGCGTCGGGCGCGTTCTTGAGGAAATAGTCGACGTCCGCGGCTTCATCGGTGTCTGCGGCTTTTTTTGCCGCGTCGACCACGTCACTTCCCGACAGCACGCCGGCGGCGAGTGCGCGATAGTCGGCGAGCGCATGCGGTACATCGCGCAGCGCATGGCGTACGAAGCTCACGCTGTCGGAGATGAATTGCACCGACGTGTTGATCTCGTGGGCGACGCCGGCCGCGATGCGGCCAACCGATTCGAGCTTCTGCCCCTGGGCCATCTCGCGCACCAGTCGACGCGCCTCGGTGACGTCGATCATGAGTCCGCGCAGCAGGCGCGTGCCGTTGACGATTTCGCACGAAACCGTCCAGCGCAGCTCCACGACGCGGTCGTCAGCCGTGACCACCGCGCACAAGCTCTCGAAACTGCCGGAGCTGCAATCGTCCAGCTGCCGGCGTATCCCCGACTCGCGGCTGCGCGGCAGCAATGCGTCGAGGAATCCGGGTTCTTTCCAGCGTGCATCCGGAATGCCGAGAACACCTTCGGCCTGCGGTCCGATGTAAGTGAATCGGTTTTCGGCGAGGTTCAGTTCGAACGGGATGGCGCGCGTAGTTTCGGCGATGAGCCGGTACTGTTCGCGGCTGCGCTCGAGCTCGCGGGTGCGCTCTTCGAAATGCTGGCCGAACGCTTCGTTGGTGAGCTTGAGCGCGGCAGCATGGCCGGAGAATTTCTGAATCGTCTTCAGGCTCTCGCGAACCGCGATCAGCAGGATGAAGAATTCGCACACCACCCAGATGCCCTGATCGAAAACACGCCACCAGGCCGATGGGCCAATGAGGAACGAATCGGGCAGCATGGCGATGCGCACGACGGGATAGGTGATCGCCGAGAGCGTCGCTGTCACGAGTACCGGCCAGTCGCGGTAGAACGCCAGGAACACCAGCGACACGAACATGTGGAACTGCGCTTCGGAATGACCTTCGAGCAGCCACATGTACATCATCGACCAGCCGATCTGGCACAACGCCACGAAGTGGCGCACCCACCAGGCGTGAGGTGCCGCGCTCGCGAACAACATCGCCGGCAGGCACAAGGTGCCCCCCAGGATCAGCGTGAACGGGATGCGGCCGTCGCCCGGCACCGCGGAATTCCAGGCGAGCGCCAGCGCGATGGGCCATTGCACTGCAAAAAGGATCCGGAAAATGCGATGCGTGCCCACGGTGATCTGCGCCACGAGTTCGTGACGCATTTCACGGGCACGGGCCTCGCGCTGCGCTGGATCCACTTCGATCACGGGTTTGCCTGCTGTTTCCTGGTGCCGACTCCGGTTCTCTCCCGGGCGTTATCGGCCCATAACAGGGCACTCTTTAGGCTGATTCGTTGTAGGACCCGGGAAAAAACCGTTCGTTTTCAGGACGTAGTCGGCATATTGCGGCGCGCATTTGCCGCTGACTCAGGGGGCAGGCCGGCGCGTAAGACGCGGGTTGGCCATGAGCATCAGCAGCGCCGGACCGACCGCCGACCACCAGGCACCCGCCGAAGCGGCGATACACCAGAAACCGCACCAGACGCACAAGGTGCCGTAGTAGTTAGGGTAGGGTGTGAAGCGCCAGGCGCCCGCTTCGAACACGAAGCCCGCCAGCCACAACAGGATCCCGAGGCAGTCGAGGAGGCCGACCGGCGCGTTGCTGGCAAAAGCGCCGAGCAGCGGCAACGAGACGATCCAGGCGGCCACCGCCTGTAGCCAGAAGACCCGGTACAGGCTCGTCCAGCGCAGCGACTGGTAACGCGGGTCCTCGCCCTTGCCGAAGCCGCGCGCGGTCAGGGAGATCGACTGGCGCGCGGCCCACAGCGCCAGCAGCCACAACACGAACGCAAGCCGCGGTGCGCGAGGATCCGCGTCCAGGCCATAAAGGACCCCGGCCGCGAACAGCATCAGGCTCTTGAGCGGATCGACGAGCGATACCGTGCGCAACGGCAGGGAGAGAAGCCAGGTGAGTGAGGCGGCGATCAGCAGCACTGGCAGTGCCCGCAGCCACAGCTCGAAATTGAAGGCTGCAGTAGTCAGAGCAGGTCCTTGAGCCTGAACCACAGCATCGCCAGCACCAGCGCGGGCCGGCGGAAATACGTGCCGCCCGGAAAATCGCTGTGCGGGATCCTCGCGAATACGTCGAAGCGCTCAGCGGTTCCCCCCATCGCTTCCGCCACGAGCTTGCCTGCGATGACCGACAGCACCATGCCGTGGCCGGAAAAGCCCTGCAGGAAATAGGCATTGGGAGCGAGGCGTCCGAAGTGCGGCGCACGGTTCGGAGTGATGTCGACGTAGCCGCCCCAGGCATATTCGATGCGCGGATTCAGTCGCGGGAAAACGCGCGATATGCGTGCGCGCAGCACGCGTGCCGAGTCGAACGGATCGATGCCCGAGTAGCTCACCCGGCCGCCGAAAAGAAGCCGGTGATCCGCCGAGCGGCGGAAATAGTCGAGCACCCAGTTGATGTCGGCCACGGCCGCGTTATTGGTGATGAGTGCGCGCGCACGCTCTTCACCCAGTACTTCGGTGGCGGCGATGTATGTGCCGACGGCCATGAGCTTGCGGGCGAGCTCGGGCACCAGCCGTCCTAACAAGGCATTGCCGGCGATCAACACGTGGCGTGCGCGCACGCTGCCGGTCGCGGTATGCACCAGCGAATCGATGCTGGCTTCGGCGGCGAGGTCGAGCCTGGTCACCCACGAGTGCTCGAAGATCTTCACGCCGGCGCGCGCCGCGGCTGCAGCGAGTCCCAGCGTGAACTTGTAGGGTTGAAGGTGGCCGCTGTTCGAGTCGTAGATACCGCTGGAGTAGCGCTCGCTGGCCACCAGGCTGCGCAGCTCGTCGCGCTCCACCAGGCGCACGCTGCGGTAGTCATAGTGTTCGTGCAGCGATTCGACTTCGGCGCGCAGTTCCAGGTCGTGGCGCCGTTTCACGCCCACGTGCATGTGCCCCGCGACGTAATCGCAGGCGATCGAATGCTTCGTGATGAGCTCACGCTGCAGCTTCATGCCTTCGAGCGCGATGTCCCACATGAACCGCGCGTCGGCCTTGCCCACGAGCTTCTCGAGTTTCTCCTGGCCGCTCGCGTAGCCGAAGATGGTCTGACCGCCGCTGCGCCCGGAACCACCGAATCCCAGGTGCTGCGCCTCGAGCAGCGCCACGCTGAAGCCGCGCTCCGCCAGGTGCAGCGCGGCGGACAGGCCGGAAATTCCGCCGCCAATGATGCACACGTCGGCGCGCGTTTCGCCGGCGAGTGGCGCGTGCGGCGGTGGCGGCGGCGTGGTCGCGTAATAGAAATTTTGCGGATCGAAGGCGTTCACAATGGACCGAGGTAGCGCGCGATTTCGAGCGGCGTGACGTGCGACTGGAACTCCTCCATTTCGGCGCGCTTCACGGCCGTAAAGAGGTTCGTGAACTTCGCGCCGAGCGATGCGCGCGCGAACTCGCTCGCGGCGAATCGTTCGATGGCCGCGGCCCAGTGGGTCGGCAGCGGGTCGCCGTCCTGTAGATAGGCGTTGCCCGTGAGCACGGCCGGTGGCTCGAGTTGCCGCTCGAGACCCTGCAGCATGCCGGCGAGAACCCAGGCGAGCACCAGGTAAGGATTCGCATCCGCGCCGGCGAGCCTGTGCTCGATGCGCAGATTGTCGGGGTCGGATGCCGGCACGCGGATCGCGGAGCCGCGGTTGTTGATGGACCACGTGGGATGCAGCGGTACATACGCTTCGGAGCGGAAGCGGCGGTAGGAGTTAGGTCCCGGCGCGCACAGCGCCATGCCATCCGCGAGCGTGGCGAGCGTTCCGCCGATCACGTGACGCAGCGGCGTGCTGTCGAGCGGATTTGCCGCCGCAAAGATGTTTCGACCGCCTGCGTCCTGAAGACTGACGTGGATATGCAGGCCGCTGCCTGCCATGTCGCGGTAGGGCTTGGGCAGGAAGGTGGCCTCACAACCCATCGAGCGCGCCACGCTCTTGACGATGCGCTTGAAGCGCAGAGCCTCATCGCAAACCCGCAGCCCATCGGGCGCGTGCGCCAGGTTTACCTCGTATTGCCCCGGGCCGTACTCGGCGAGCGACGAAGTCGCTGGTACTTTTTGCAGCCGGCACACGCGATCGATCTCGGCGAGCAGCGGCGAATACTCGTTGAGATCGGTCATCGAGTTGATCTGGGTGCGGAATTCGCGGCGTCCCGTCAACGGACCTCTCGGCGGCTGCGGCTGACCTGCGGAATCGCGCGCGGCATCGATCAGGTAGAACTCGTACTCGATGGCGACCACCGGCGTGAGCGACAGCCGAGTGAATCGCGCCAGCACGTTGGCGAGCAGATGACGCGGGTCGCCGAAAAATGCCGAGCCATCGAGCTCGTGCATCGTGAGCTGCACTTGTGCGACGTCGGGTTGCCAGGGGACGGTGACCAGCGTTCCTGGAATCGGCATGCAGGGGCGGTCGGCATCGCCGTCGGCAAACCCCAGGCCCGTGGCTTCGACTGTTCCGCCTTCGATGTCGAGCGCGAACATCGAGCCGGGCAGGGGCATGCCGCGTTTGAAAATGCCTGCGATGTTGTCGCGGTCGATGCGCTTGCCGCGTTCCACGGTATTCAGGTCGTTCACGAACGCGTCGAAGAACCTCACTTCGGGCTGCTCGGTGAGGAAACGCTGGAGTTCGGATTCGGCGACGCCGGACATAAGACTCACGGTGTTTATTATTCTAGACGCCCGCAAAGCGCCGGGCGGGGCAGCATAGCCGCGCGCGACTCGGCCCCGCAAACGGGAGAAAGCCCTGATTTGGACGCTGCAGCGGCACCTTCATGCATGCCATCGCGTCGGGCGGGACCCCCCGCGCTGTGGTCTAATGGCGGCCCTCGCGCTGATCGCAGGCGCGGGTCCGTAAAAGATAATAGACAGCGCACGGGCTCCCGGCCCGCGTGAAAGCGTATGGCTAGTTCAAGCAGAAAACCCGTCATTGGCATTCCTGCCGATCGACGCATGATCGGCCCGCACCCGTTTCACGCGGTCGGCGAGAAATACATATCGGCGGTGGCGCAGGCGGCCGACTGTTTGCCGCTGTTGATTCCGGTGCTCGAGACGCCGCTCGACGTCACGGAAATCCTTCGGATCGTGGACGGCATTTTTTTTCCGGGAAGCCCTTCCAACGTGGAGCCGGCGCGCTACGAAGGCGTGGCCAGCGTACCGGGGACTCTGCACGATCCGCATCGCGACGCGACCACGTTGTCGTTGATCCCGCGGGCGGTGGCGAGCGCGGTGCCGGTCTTCGGTGTGTGCCGCGGTTTTCAGGAGATGAACGTTGCGATGGGCGGCACGCTGCACCAGCGCGTGCACGAAATCGAAGGGCTCGACGACCATCGTGAGGTCAAGGAGCAGCCCCTCGAGGTTCAGTACGGACCGGCGCACGAGGTGGTGCTCGAGCCCGGCTCGCTGCTGCGGCGGCTCGCCGGCAAGGAGAGGGTGAGTGTGAACTCC